>Ga0208105_1000236_pt1 | contig 20833 bp, 16 predicted proteins | sample CryBogCBE16Jul07_FD_184574 | JGI IMG/M metagenome (GOLD analysis project Ga0208105, IMG submission 184574) | Freshwater microbial communities from Crystal Bog, Wisconsin, USA - CBE16Jul07 (SPAdes) | ecosystem: Environmental > Aquatic > Freshwater > Lake | place: Crystal Bog, Wisconsin, USA... | reverse complement strand
GGCAGTAGCACAACGACTACAGCCGCTTCGCTTGCTTCTCGCAGACCACCCCATGGCGCCCCCAAATTAATGGCCACATCTTTATTTAAAACGCTCTAGCAACGAGTCCGTTCGAATTATCCCGAGCGATGTCGCGACAAACCTGACCTCCATGAGCCCCTCCATCGCGATGAAGGGGCTCATAGAATGACAGCCTAGCACCTCAGACGTTGTAGGTGCTCGAGGAGGTGTTCCCTCCGCGTCCCGTCCAGTTGGTGTGGAAAAACTCGCCGCGCGGCTTGTCGACGCGCTCGTAAGTGTGGGCGCCGAAGTAGTCCCGCTGGGCCTGGAGTAGGTTGGCGGGGAGGACGGCCGAACGATACTGGTCGAAGAAGGAGAGGGCCGTGCTGAAGGCGGGCACCGGGATGCCCTTCTTGGCGGCCGTCGCCACGACATTGCGCCATCCCTTCTGGCTCTTCTTGATCTCGCCGCGGAAGTAGTCGTCGAGCAGGAGGTTCGCCAGCTTGGGGTTCTTGTCGAAGGCCTCCTTGATCTTGCCGAGGAAGCGGGAGCGGATGATGCATCCGCCGCGCCACATCAAGGCGATGGCCCCGTAGTTGAGGTTCCAGCCGTATTCCTTCGCGGCCGCCGCCATCAGCATGTAACCCTGGGCGTAGCTGATGATCTTGGAGGCGTAGAGGGCGTTCCTGATGTCCTCGATGAACTGTTTCTTCTTCTCGGGATTGGCGGCGATGGCCCGGAGCGAGGGGTTGGGGCCCTTGAGCTTGCGAGAGGCCTTGACGCGCTCGTCCTTGAGCGCCGAGACGCAGCGGGAGTACACGGCTTCGGCCATCAGGGTGATAGGAATGCCGAGTTCCTGGGAGTTGATCACGGTCCACTTGCCGGTGCCTTTCTGCCCGGCGGTATCGAGGATCTTGTCAACGAGCGGCGCGTCGTCGTCGTCCTTCTTACCAAGGATGTCGCGGGTAATCTCGACGAGGTAGCTGTCGAGGTCTCCCTTGTTCCACTCGGCGAAGACGCCATGCATCTCGTCGGCGCTCAGGCCGAGGCCGTTCCTCATGATGTTGTAGGCCTCGCAGATAAGCTGCATGTCGCCGTACTCGATGCCGTTGTGGACCATCTTGACGTAATGGCCCGAACCGCCCTCGCCGACCCAGTCGCAGCAGGGGGCGCCCCCCTCGACCTTGGCGGAGACGGCCTGGAAGATCCCCTTCACGTGGGGCCATGCGGCGGCGCTTCCTCCCGGCATGATGCTGGGACCACGGCGCGCACCCTCCTCACCGCCCGAAACACCGGTGCCGATGAAGTGGAACCCCTTGCTCTCGACATACTTGACCCGGCGGACCGTGTCGTCGAAGAGCGAGTTACCCCCGTCAATGATGATGTCGCCCGGTTCGAGATGCGGGATGACCTGCTCGATGAAATCGTCCACTGGTTTGCCAGCCTTCACCAGCATCATCACGCGGCGGGGACGCTTGAGTTTGGAAACCATCTCGGCGATGGAGTGGGCGCCCTGAACCTTGGTTCCCTTGGCCTCGTTGGCGAGAAAATGGTCCACCTTGTCGGTGGTGCGGTTGTAGGCCACGACGGTGTAGCCGTGGTCGTTCATGTTGAGGATGAGATTCTGGCCCATGACGGCCAGACCGATGAGTGCGATGTCTCCTTGTGGTTCCATGGTAAAAATTCAGAGTATCGGCGCGCCGACAGGGTAAAAAGCTGAAAATCCAGCGATTCGGCGGTGCCCGGGCAACTTTTCCCCCGCAACACGACATCCCTCGCGCCCCGGGCGGAAACTTATCCGCGCGCTTTCTCCAGCATGGACGTGGTCGAGCGTCCGGGAACCAATGAGAGCAGCCGGATCTCGGTCCCGACCTCGTCCAGCGCCGCCTTCTCGCCGGGATCAAGCGTCTCTGGCGTGTAATCCCCGCCCTTGGCGTAGACGGCGGGGCGCAGCAGGTGGATCACTTCGGTCACCCGTTTTCCGGTGAAGATCGTCACATGATCGACGCAACGCAGGGCGGCGAGCACCTCGGCACGGTCGAGTTCCCCGTTCACGGGGCGGGAAGGCCCCTTGAGCTCCCGGACCGAGGCATCGGAATTCACCGCCACGAGCAGCGCATCGCCGCAGCGTCGGGCCTCCTCAAGATAGCGGACGTGACCCGTGTGCAGGAGATCGAAACAGCCGTTGGTCAGGACGAGCTTTTTTCCGGCGGCGGTATATTCCGCCCCCAAGGCTTCCAGTTCAAAGGCAGGCACCAGACGTGTCATGCCCCTATGGGAAACCGCTGCCACGCCGGTTGAAAGAAGATTCTCCTGTTTCATCCACCGGCCGATTCCCTAGCTTCTGGGCATGTCCTCCGACACCCCGTCCGCTTCGCTTTTCTCGCGCCTGTGGGCAGGTTGCTCTGCCTGCTGGCCGAAGTACGCCTCGCGGGAGCATTCTCCCTTCGCTACGGACGAGGATCACGGGGAATGGCGCCTGCTGGCCGTGCTCGCCGCGGGTTGCCTGCTTTTTGGGGTGATGGGGTTTGTCGCCGAGTTCCTGAAACTCTCCCCGGGCATCCCGATGGCGCTCTATGTCCTAGCATACCTTTGCGGGGGCTGGGATGCCGCGGGCGACGCCTGGGAACGCCTGCGCAAGGGAAATCTCGATGTCCATTTCCTGATGCTCTCGGTGGCCGCCGGGGCGGCGGTCATCGGAGCCTGGCGCGAGGGTGCCCTGCTGCTTTTTCTCTTCTCGGCCTCGGGAGCCATGGAACACTTCGCGATGGGCCGCACCAAGAGGGCGATCGACGCCCTCTTCCGGGGCGCTCCCAAGACCGCCCGGGTCCTGAAGGATGGCAAGGAATCGCAGGTTCCTGTCGAAGAACTCTCTCCGGGAATGATCGTCCTCGTGACGACGGGAGAGCAGATCCCCTCCGATCTGGAGGTGATCCGGGGCGAGAGTGCCTGCGACGAATCGAACATGACCGGCGAGGCTGTCCCCGTCCCCAAGCGCCCCGGCGACACAACCCTTTCGGGCACCATCAACCTCTGGGGAGTCCTTGAGGGCCGGGTTCTTCGTCCCGCGAGCGAAAGCTCGCTCCAAAAGATCATCCGTCTCATCCAAAACGCTCAGAACCTCAAGGCCCCGTCCCAACGTTTCACTGACAAATTCGGGACCGGCTACACGTGGACGATCCTCTCGATCTGCACGGTGATGTTCTTCGTCTGGTGGCTGGGGCTGGGGCTCCCTCCGTTTGACGGGGTGGACGGAAGAGCCAGCGCATTCTACCGGACCATGACCCTGCTGGTGGTTGCCTCCCCATGCGCCCTGGTCCTCTCCGTTCCCTCGGCGATCCTCTCCGCGATCGCGAGCGGCGCCAGGCGCGGTATCCTTTACCGAGGCGGAGCCGCCATCGAAACGCTCGCCGACGTGAAGGTCGTGGCCCTCGACAAGACGGGCACCCTGACCTCGGGAAACCTCACCCTTGCGGAGGTGGATATCTTTGAGGGATCGGAGGAACACTTCAGGAAGGTCGCCCATTCGCTTGCCAGGCTTTCCGAGCATCCCCTCTCGCGCGCCATCCGTAAGATTGCCGCTTCCTGGGGGACGGCCGCCATGGAAGTCGCCAACTTCGAGACCATCCTTGGCAAAGGAGTCCGCGCAACGATTGACGGGGAGACCTTTGTGATGGGAAGCCGCAAGCTTGTTCTCTCCCTCGACCGCTTTGCCGGCAGGGAGCTTCCCTCGGCGGGAGGCACCGCGGGGGCCGTCGTCTGGGTAGCGGGCGATCAGACGCTTGGCCGGATGGTCTTCACGGACGAAGTGCGCCCTGAATCGGCACTCACGCTTGCGGCCCTGCATGCGGGGGGGGTGCGCACCGTCATGCTCACGGGAGACCACCGCGATGCCGCGGAACTCATCGGGAAGAAGGTCGGCATCGGGGAAATCCTCCCGGAACTTTCCCCCGACAGGAAGGTCGAGGCCGTCGAGAGCCTCAAGGAGGGCGGATCGGTCCGTGTCGCCATGATCGGCGACGGGGTCAACGACGCCCCCTGCATCGCGGCCGCCGATGTCGGCATTGCCATGGGAGCCAGGGGATCCGATGCCGCACTGGAACAGGCCGAGATCGTGCTGATGAACGACCGGATCGAGAATTTCCTGTTGGCCCGCACCCTGAGCATTCGCTCCAAGGTCATCATCCGGCAGAACATCGTCGTGGCCCTGGGCACCGTGCTCGTGATGGTCGGCGCGGCATTCATTTTCCCGGTTCCCCTGACCCTCGGCGTGGCAGCCCATGAGGGAAGCACCCTCCTGGTGGTGCTCAACAGCCTCCGCCTGCTTTCGTTGAAACTGCCGGATTCACCCGAGAGGAAGGGATGAACGGTGGATTCCCCTCGGTAAAAGCTCCACAAGGTGAATCCACTGGCCGTCGGGGGAAAACGGCCCTCACTTTCCCGAGAACATCCCCGCAATCAGGTCGGCGTATTTTTCCGTGATGACATGACGACGGAGCTTGAAGGTCATGGTCAGCTCGTCGCCGACCTCGAAAGGTTTGCCGATCAGTTCCAAGGCCGCGAGCCGTTCGAAGGGTTTAAAGCCGGTCTCGGCACCGATCAGTCGGCGGATCTCCGACTGGATCAGCTCCCGTGCCTCGGGGCGTGCCGCTAGGACAACGCTCCCGGGCGTCACAACCCCTGCGGAGGCAAAGCCTCCCACGGAAGGAACGACGAGGACGCCAAGGTGCTTCTGATCCTGACCGACGACCATGCATTGGTCGATGAGCGGGGACTCGAGAAGCTTGGACTCGATCGGAAGCGGCTCCACGTTCTCCCCTCCCAGCAACACGATGGTCTCCTTGCAACGGCCCACAATCTTGAGGCAGTCATTGAAGGTCATGACTCCGAGATCACCCGTGGCAAGCCATCCATCGCGCAGGACACGGGCCGTCGCCTCGGAATCCTTGTAGTAGCCCTTCATGATCTGCGGTCCCTTGGCATGGATCTCCCCGCGAAGCCCTCTTCCCAGATCGCGGCGTGCGGGATCGGGATGGAGAATCCGTCCGCTAACGGGATCAACGAGACGGATCTCGGTTTCGGGAAACGCCGGGCCGACCGTGCCAATCACGAGTCGCTCCCAAGTCCGCACGGCGAGTACCGGACAACTTTCCGTCAGGCCGTAGCCCTCCAACACGGGGATCCCGATATCATTGAAAAAGGCATCGACATGGGGCGGCAGGGCGCCACCACCGGAAATCGTTCCCCGAAGACGTCCACCGACGGCCGCGCGAAGTTTGGAAAGGACGAGGCGGTCGAGCAGGAGAGAGGGAAGGATCAGGAGAACCCAGGTGAAGGCATGCCACAGGGCCAGGAGAGCCGTGACGATCAGGCTTCGCCCGCTGAGATCAAGCTCCTGCCCGGTAAAAAAGGACCGCGCCCGACGCACGGCATCGGCGCTGGAACGGGCCGCACGGAAGAGTCCTCGGCGAAGCGGAGGTGCCTTTTGCACTCCCGACATCACGCGCTGGTAGAGCCCCTCCCAAAGGCGGGGTGCGGAAGCCATGATCGTCGGGCGGACGGTCTTCAGGTCATCCCCGAGATGGCGGAGCGTGGTGTAGCAGGTCTCGAGGCCCGCCGCGATCGAGATGACCTCAAAGACCCGCTCGAAGCTGTGCCAGACGGGAAGAATCGAGAGGGAGCGGTCGGAAGGGGTCAGATCAAAGGGGAGATTCCTCACCTGCGAGGCCATGGCGGCATGGGTGAGCTGGACCCCCTTCGGTGTCCCGGTCGTACCCGAGGTGTAGATGATGGTGAAGAGATCCTCGGACCTGACCCCGCTGATCCGCTCCTCGGTAAAGCGGCCTCCCTCCTGCCGGAGCCGGGCTCCCCGTTCCTCCAGTTCGGAAAGCCGGTGAATCTGCCCCCGCGCCTCGCGGGGATTCGATGCGCCGCTTCCCATATTCCAGGAGAGATCCATCATGATGAGATGGCGGATCCTTGGCAGCCCCGGCAGGAGCGGCTCCACCTTGGCGAGCACGTCGGCATTCTCGACAAAGACCACGCCGACATCGGCATGGCCGAGGATGTAAATGATCTCGGCGGGCGTGATGTCCGCGGCGCGCGGCACGTCGGCCGCCCCGCAGAAGAGGATCGCCGCATCGGCAAGGATCCACTCGAATCGGTTGTCCGAAAGAATCGCGACATGGTCTCGGGCCCCGACGCCGAGCGCGATCAGCGACTCGGCCAGGTCAAGCGCACGGTCACGCCATGCGCGATAGGTGACGGAACGAAACGACCCGTCGGATTGACGGGTCGCAAAGGCGGGCTTGTCGCCCCACCGCTCCCCCGCTTCCCGGAAGAGGGAGGCGAGGTTCGGTGCGGAGATCCGGCCGCTCATGCGGGGAGCTGGTCGGCCGGATCCGGGATTTCTTAAAACGCAGCGGGCTCAGAAACGGGGGCCACCGTCTCGGGAACGATCCCGAAGGCAGCACCGGCAACTGCTTCCGCCACGTAAAGGCCTTCACCGGCTTTCTTCACGCCGGCAAGCTTGCCGATGCGGACGTAGAGGGTCTGCTTGGGATTCTTGGCGGTCCACTGATAGCCATCCTGCTCAAGGCCGATCAGGATCTCGGTGACCTTCATGGGGCGGTTGTAGCGCTCCAGGACCTTGACAACGGCAGGAGCGAGGGGGCCGGAAATCGAACGGGGGCGGGGCTTGCCGGCGAGCGGCGATCCGCCTTCACCCGCCTCGCGGGGCTTGCGCCCGCTACCCGGGGGACGTCCGCGGCGACGGGGAGCATTGGAAAGCTCCACGAGCTGGGAGGTCATCGTGACGGTGGCGGGTGGAAGCTCCAGGGTTGCACCAAGGAGCTCATGGAGCTTCTGCTGGAGCTTCTCGATCTTGACGGCGATCTTCATCGCCTTCTTGAGGGTCAGGGAGTCAGGGATGGTCATGGTAGGTTAGGTGATAGGGACTAGGCAATCGGGAATAAGTGATGCTGAATTGATACTACTATGCGGTACGGAAGGTGATGCGGGCTTTGCTCAGGTCGTAGGGGGACATCTCCACCGTCACCTTGTCTCCGGGAACGATTCGGATGAAGTGCTTGCGCATTTTTCCTGAGATATGGGCCAGCACCACATGACCGTTGCCGAGCTCTACGCGGAACATGGTTCCGGGTAGCACCTCCACAACGACGCCTTCCGTGGTGATTGCTTCTTCTTTTGCCATAAAGGTTTAGTTAGTATTCTAACCTTATCTCTTTGAAAAGAAAAAAGCCTCTTTTTTGCGAGAAATGTAGGCTGCAGCCTTCAGAAAGAGGATTGCACAGAGTTAGGGAATCGGAAACCTGAAGGCAAATCAGTGACATGGGTCAAAAAGTGACAGCGTAACACCGCCAATCAAAAAAGCCCCGGAGACAACAATGCGGCTGGGGATTTCAGAGCCTTGTGACCTTCTAACTTTCAACATTGTTAACCTGAATACTGCACAGCATCCGGAGTGCACTCTGCCTCTCTTGTCATCACTTTCTTCCAAAACACAGGATCATTTTCCCACGTTCCACCTGAATTCCCGGGTTTTCTCTTCCACTCTCCCAGCACCGACCCCAAGGAAACTCACTTCAGGAAAGTGACGAAGTTCTCTCTTTCCCCGCGGTCGAGTTCCCTCCAGATCCCCCGCGCCATGTTGCCGAGTTCTAGGTTGCCGATCGCCACGCGCAGAAGGCGCAGGGTGGGATGTCCGATCGCGGCCGTCATCCGACGGACCTGACGATTTTTGCCTTCGGTGAGTTCGAGGGCAATCCAGCAGTCGGCCACGTTCTTGCGGACCCGGATCGGAGGATCGCGCAGCGCGACTTCCGGCTGCGGATCCAGAAGCCATGCCCTGCAGGGCTGGGTCCTATAGCCCTGGATGGTCACACCTCCAGCAAGTTTCGTCAGGACCTCCAGAGACGGAATGCGCTCCACCTGTGCCCAGTAACGGCGGCGATGACCGTGTTCGGGATCCAGCAGTCTGGTGTTCAGTCCCGCTTCATCGCTGAGCAGAAGGAGTCCCTCCGAGTCCGCGTCGAGGCGCCCGATCGGATAGACGTTCTTGGGAAAGCCGAACTCCGCCAGCGTCCGGTTCGGGGATCCGTCCGGCGTGAATTGAGAAAGGACCCCGTAGGGTTTGTGGAAAACGAGGATCATGTTCCGGAAGCCGTCACCCGGGCGGTGATCAGGGCAAGGTGTTTTCTGAAAGCGAGCAGGAGAATGCCGCAGGTCAGCAGAAGCCACCAGGGGAGCAGGCTGAAGGCATGGGCCAACCTCTCCTGTGCATCGGAACCGGACACCGAGTGCAGGCCGAGCGCGAAGAGGATACTGATGCCGCCGTAGGCGAAATTAAACGCCACTCCCTTGAAAGAAAGAACCGTGGCGCGATGATGGGAATCGACCAGCATGTTGAGATAGGTCGAGACGCAGAAACCGATCAGGGTCATCGCGGCGCCCAGCAGGAAACCGAATACGATTCCCCAGTGCGGAGGATGGACCGCAATCCCGGCCAACCCGATGAGGACAACGCCGGCGATGATCGCAAAGCTGCCGCCGACACTCCGGCAGGCCGTCATCCTGCGGGCCCAGGGTGAGACGAAAAACCCGATCCCGCCAATCGCGGCGCCGAGGGCCCCGAAGGCGATTTCGGGAATGTCGATCAGGCGGAAGTAGGAACTGCTGAAGGTCAGGAAGAGGCGGACGCAACTTTCCAGCACGAACCCCGCGCAGACCACGAAGAGGGCCAGGGGATTTCCCAAGAGCCATCGCCCCGCCCGGATGACGAAGGAAAAGGCCCCGGCCACCGAGGAGGCGTGATGACCCTCCTCGTCCTCGAGCGCGTGGGGCAGACGTCGGCGCGGTTCGCGGAAATTGAGCGCCAGCAGGAGTACCACGACGGCACTCGCCAGCGTCAGGAGAATCGGAAAGCGCAGGGTCGTGGCTTGATCCAGCCGGGAGTGCATCCCTAGGGCGGCCAGGACTCCGTTCATGAATCCGGGCGCGTAAACCGCCCCGCCCGCCAGCATCGCGATGACAAAGCCCGCCGACTGCCACCGGGTCACCTGCTCCAGTACCCGGTGCCATTCGCTTTCCCTGCCGCTTTCGGTCAACGTGTCGTAGACAATCGCCTCGTCGGCACCGCTCGCCAATCCCTCGGCGAGTCCGCTCAGGATCCGGTTGGCCAGACAAAAAAGGAAGAGAATCCCCCCTCCATCACGCGGGGCCACGCAGAGGATCGCCATCTCCGCCACCATGCAGGATCCTGCGGCCACCAGCAGAGGCTTGCGGCCGATCCGGTCGGCCAATACCCCGGCAGGCACGTCCGAGAGAAGACTAGCTGCGGCCCAAGCGACATTGAGCAGCGTGTATTGGGTGGCGCTCAGGCCCAGATCAAGGAAGAGAACGGCCAACACAGGATAATAGAACCGCGCCGAAAAAAGCACCCGGAACCAGAGAAAGAGACGCCAGTTCCTGTCCGCGTCGGCTTCGGTGGCTGCATGGGGAAAGGTCAAGGACATGAACCGGAAAAAGGTCGCGGGGAATGGATGCGGGAGTCGAGGGCAATCAGTGCCCACATGCCGCGGCGGACCGCAGCTTTTCAGCAAAAAACCTTGCGGATGGCGCGCCATTTGCTTGCGAGGGAGGACACCATCCGCGACATTCTATAGTCCGCTCGAATTTCCCCTTTCCCGGCTTTCCGAAGGAAAAGGGTGGATTCTCGCCGACGTATCACCATGACCACCTCCAACGCCATGAACCATTCCCTGCCCCATCATCAGAGCGGAATCTCCCTCTATGACCCGGCCTTTGAAAAAGACGCCTGCGGTGTCGGCATGGTGGCCAAGATCAGCGGCCAGCGTTCCAACGAGATCCTTCGGATCGGACTGCGCTCCATTTGCAACCTGATGCACCGCGGGGCGCTTGACGCAGATGCCCGCACGGGCGACGGAGCCGGCATCTCGACCCAGATCCCTTACAAACTCTTCAAGCCGATCGTCGAGAAACTCGGCCACCAGCTCTACCGTGATTCCGACCTCGGCGTCGGTGTCATGTATCTCCCGAAGGAGAACGAGTATGCCAAGGCCCGCGCCAAGGCAATCACCGAGGAAGTCATCGCCAAGCGCGGACTCTGTCTCTTCGGATGGCGTGACGTTCCGGTCAACAAGCAGATCCTGGGCACCAAGGCACTCATGACCCTGCCCGATATCGAGCAGGTGCTTGTCGGCAGGCCCTGGGGCATGGCAGACGACGACTACGAACGCCGCCTCTTCCTAGCCCGCAACGAGATCGAGAAGCGCACCGCCGCCGACAAGATCGAGGGCTTCTACATTCCCTCCTTCTCCCACCGCCTCATTGTCTACAAGGGACTGCTCGTCTCCTCCTCGCTGGAGAAGTTCTTTCCTGATCTCTCCAATCCCGATTACGAGACCGCTCTCTGCGTCTATCACCAGCGCTACAGCACCAACACCTTCCCGACCTGGCCGCTCGCCCATCCGTTCCGGATGATGGCGCACAACGGCGAGATCAACACCGTCCGCGGCAACCGCAACTGGACCCAGGCCCGCGAGGCGGAACTGAAGGCCGACTTCTGGGGAGAGGACATCGAGCTGCTCCACCCGATCATTCAGCCCGGCGGATCCGATTCCGCCAGCCTCGACAATGTGCTCGAGGTTCTGACCATGTCGGGACGCTCCCTCCTCCACTCGATGACCATGCTGGTTCCCCCGGCTTGGCGTGGCGACAAGGAGATCTCCCCCGAGCTTGCCGCCTTCTACGAGTACCACACCTGCCTCTGCGAGCCGTGGGACGGCCCTGCGGCGCTTGTCTTCACCGACGGTGTCACGATCGGCGCGTGCCTCGACAGAAACGGCCTGCGCCCCGCGCGTTACCAGATCACCGACGACGGGATCTTCAGCCTCGGCTCCGAAATGGGGGTCGACGGCCTCGACCAGGACTCGATCGTCGAGAAGGGTCGCCTCGCACCCGGAGAGATGCTTGCCATCGATACGGCCGCCGGAGTCCTCCTGCGCGACCGCGAGATCAAACAGTCGATCGCCACCCGCCATAACTACCGCAAGATGGTGGATGACCAATTCGTCCGCATCGCCCCCACCAAGCCGGAGGGACTCAAGGTTCCTGGCGGCGACCTCGACATCATCGACTTGACCCAGCGCCAAGTCTCCTTGGGCTACACCAGCGAGGAGCTTGACATGATCCTCAAGCCGATGATCAAGGACGGGGCCGAAGCCGTGGGTTCCATGGGTGACGACACGCCGCTCGCGGTCCTCTCACTGCGTCCACGCCTTCTCTATACCTACTTCAGCCAGCTCTTCGCTCAGGTCACCAACCCGCCGATCGATCCGATCCGCGAGCGCCTGGTCATGTCTCTCTTCACCACGCTCGGCTGGAGACGCAACCTTCTCTCCGAGACTCCCGAGCACGCCTCCCAGGTCTCGATCGATTCACCGGTTCTCTTCAACGAGGAGCTGGAGGCCATCCGCGCGATCGGCGGCGAGCACAAGGCAACCACCCTCTCCGCTCTTTGGAAAACCGCCTCCGGGGCCGCCGGCCTGGCTTCCGCCGTCCGTGAACTCTGCAAGGCCGCCGAACAGGCCATCGACGCGGGAACACGAATCCTCATTCTTAGCGACAAGGGGATCGATGCCGACAACCTCGCCATTCCGTCGATGCTGGCCGTCGGAGCCGTCCACCATCACCTCCGCCGCGTCGGCAAGCGCATGCGCGCCAGCATCGTCTGCGAGACGGGCGAGGCCCGCGACGTGCATCAGTTCGCCTGCCTCATCGGCTACGGTGCCAGCGCGATCAACCCCTACCTGGCCTACGAGACCATCCGCGAGATGATCGAGAAGGGTGCAGTAGAGACCGACTACGCCGCGGCGTTGCTGAACTACAAGAAGGCGCTTCAGAGCGGCCTGCTCAAGATCATGTCCAAGATGGGCATTTCCGTCATCGGCAGCTACCGCGGAGCACAGATCTTCGAGGCCACCGGCATCTCCACCAAGCTGGTCGAGGAGTGCTTCACCGGCACCCCTTCGCAGATCGAGGGAGTCGGCTTCGAGGAGATCGCCCGCGAATCCCTGGTCCGGCATGAGATGGCATACGCCGCACCCGTTCCCGTCGAGGAAGGGAAGGAGGCCGCCGCCCTTCAGCTCGGCGACCCCGGATTCTACCGCATCCGCCGCGGCGGCGAGCTGCATGCCGTCACCCCGCCGGTCATCAAGAACTTCCACAGCTTCGTCCGCACGAACAAGCCCGAGGACTACAAGGCCTACGTCGACGCCGTCCTGGCCTCGACCCCGCACTCACCGCGCAACCTGCTGGAGTTCGTCGCCCGCACCTCCGGCCCCGTGCCGATCGAGGAGGTCGAGTCGATCGAGGAGATCCGACGCCGTTTCACCACGGCCGGCATGTCGCTCGGCGCGCTCAGCCCCGAGGCCCACGAGACCCTTGCCATCGCGATGAACCGCATCGGCGGGAAGTCGAACAGCGGCGAAGGCGGAGAGGATCCGCGCCGCTTCAAGCGCGATCAGAACGGCGACTGGGCCAACAGCGCCATCAAGCAGATCGCCTCCGGCCGCTTCGGCGTCCATGCCGCGTATCTGGCCAGCGCCAAGGAGATAGAAATCAAGATGGCCCAGGGGGCCAAGCCCGGCGAGGGGGGCCAACTCCCCGGCCACAAGGTTACTGCCTACATCGCCAGCCTCCGCAACTCGGTCCCGGGCGTGACGCTCATCTCCCCCCCGCCGCACCACGACATCTACTCGATCGAGGATCTGGCGCAGCTCATCTACGACCTCAAGCAGGTCAACCCCCGCGCCCGCGTCACCGTGAAGCTCGTTGCCGAGGCCGGCGTCGGAACCGTGGCCGCAGGCGTGGCCAAGGCCCATGCCGACATCATCCTCGTCAGCGGCCATGATGGCGGCACCGGCGCCTCCCCGCTCAGCTCCGTGAAGCACGCCGGCGGCACCTGGGAACTCGGCGTCGCCGAAACCCATCAGGTCCTCCTGCTAAACGGTCTCCGCAACCGCGTGACCCTGCGCACCGACGGCGGCATGCGCACCGGCGAGGACATCGTCCACGCCACCCTGCTCGGAGCCGAGGAATACAACTTCGGAACCGCCGCCCTCATCGCGATGGGCTGCGTCTACGTCCGCCAGTGCCACCTCAACAACTGCCCGGTCGGCGTCGCCACCCTCGACGAGCGCCTGCGCGGTAAGTTCAAGGGCAAGCCCGAGAACGTCGTCAACTTCTTCAACGCCGTCGCCCAGGAGGTCCGTGAAATCATGGCCCGCCTCGGCTTCCGCACCATCGACGAGATGGTCGGCCGCACCGAGTGCCTGCGCCAGAAGCACATCCCTGATCACCCCAAGGCAAACACCGTCGACCTCTCCCGCCTCCTCAAGGATGTGGTGAAGGATGATCCGACGGCCGTCCGTTACGCCACGCGAGACCGGAACGACCCCGAACACGACCAACCCATCGACGACATCATCCTCCAGGACGCCGAGGAGTCGATCCGGGACGCCAAGGCCGTGAAGCTCTCCTACAAGGTCGACAACACCAATCGCTCGATCGCGACGAAGGTCTCCGGAGAGATCGCCTACCAATACGGCGAGGAGGGGCTCCCCGAGGGCACCCTCGAACTCGACCTCACCGGAACTGCAGGGCAGAGCTTCGGCGCCTTCCTGGCCCCCGGAGTCGTCCTGCGTCTCACCGGCGAAGGAAACGACTATGTCGGCAAGAGCATGAGCGGCGGCGAGATCATCGTCCGCCCATTGCCCGGCCACCGTTTTGTCCCCGAGAACAACAGCATCATCGGGAACACCGTCATGTACGGTGCCATCCGCGGCCACCTCTTCGCCAACGGACGTGCCGGAGAACGCTTCTGCGTCCGCAACTCGGGCGGCACAGCCGTCGTCGAGGGCATCGGCGACCACGGCTGCGAATACATGACCGGAGGCACCGTCGTCGTCCTCGGCTCCACAGGGAAGAACTTCGGTGCCGGCATGACCGGCGGCGAGGCCTTCATCCTCGATCTGGAGAACAAATTTCTCGGCCGCTACAATGACCAGTTGGTCGGTGCGGCACGGATTGAATCCTCAGAGGATGAGGCAAAACTCAAGGCCCTCGTCACAAAACATCACGAGAAGACCGGTAGCCCGCTGGCTGCCCGGATTCTCGCGGACTGGAAGGGAAACCTCGGTCAGTTCTGGAAGGTCACCCCTCACGTCCCGGCTGCGAAGCCGATCGAGAAGGAGAAGGGCGACGAGGCCAAGACCATCATCACCGAAGCCATCACCGCATCTCCGAAGGCCTGAGAGGCTTCTAGCAAAAGGCTCATGGGAATGAGGCTTAGTCATGCCAAAGGCAGTCCGAGCTTGCTCGGATGGCTGATCCGGGAGGATCGCCAGACAATTTAGGCTCTAGGCTGTTAGGTCTGCAGAACAAAAAAAGATCCGAGGAGATCGCAGGGAGGTTGAGATCATCCACTTTCTCTGCGCTCTGAGGGAAAGCACTTCCCCTCCTTTCTTCTTTTTTGCTGTGCAGGATCAGCTTCTTGCTAGTCTGACGACATGAAGAAAGCGGATCCACTGGCTCCCAGGATCGTCCAGCAGTTGGCGGTCTTCCTTGAGAACAAGCCAGGGGCGCTTGCAGCGGTCTGTGACGCCCTGGCCGGAGCCAAGATCAACATCTACGGACTCACTGTTTCGGACACGACCGACCATGCCGTCGTCCGGATGGTCGTGAGCAACACCAACCAAGCCCTGAGGATCTTTGAATCGCACGGGACATTGGTCGTCGAGAGCGATGTCCTGATGATCCAGAACGATAACAAGCCCGGCAGCCTCTCGCGGATAGCCAATACTCTTTCAGCCAAAAGGATCAATATCGAATACGGCTATCTGGCCTCGATGCCTTCCGCGAAAAAAGGTCTCCTGATCCTCCGCGTGACCGATGCACGCAGGGCGCTTACCGTGCTCAGGAAACTCGACGCGGAGCAGAAACCTACTTCTTGATCAGATCCCGGATCTCCTCGAGGAGAATCTCCGTCTTGGTCGGCGCGGCGGCGGCGGCCTCGGTTCTGCGGAGCGCATTGATCGTCTTCACCAGAGCGAAGATGCACGCCGAGATGATGATGAACTCAATCACCGTGTTGATGAAGTTTCCGTAGGCAAGGATCGGCGCTCCGTCCTGCTTGGCCAAGGCCAAGGTGGTGTAATGCTTGCCGTTGAGGGGCAGGTAGAGATCCTGGAAATTGATCCCCTTCATGAGCAGCCCGATGGGCGGCATGATCACATCCTGAACGAGAGCCGTCACGATCTTGCCAAACGCGGCTCCCATGATCACGCCGACGGCGAGGTCGATGACATTGCCTCGGCTGATGAACTCACGGAACTCATTGAGGAATTTTCCTGAGGTTTCGACGACGTTCTTGGGTTCGGGAACGGGAAGCATGGAAAGATTAATAAGTGGAAGGGTTAAAAGGTTGAAAGGTTAAAAGGAGGCGGGAGCATCCGCGAAACTCCGGCCCTTTCTCCGTTTCACGCTTCACCGTTTCTAATTTTTTAACTCTCTCCCAGCAGGGAGATGCTGGATCAACTCCACCTCGTATCCCTCCGGGGCGTCGATGAAGGCGATCAGGGAGCCGGAGGATGTTTTGTGGGGCCCGTCGCTCAGCGGATACCCTTTGGCCTCGGCTTCCTTCGCAAAAGCTTCCAGATCGGTCACCTCGAAGGCCAGATGGGTCAGGTCGGGTCCGACCACGACGGGCCCGCTCTCGGCAAACTTGCAGATCTCGATCTCCTCCTCGCTATCGGGGGCCTTCAGGAAAACAAGTTTTGATCCCCGTCCGCTCTCACTGCGACGGATTTCGGTAAGACCCAGCACGTCGCGATAGAATGAGACGGTCTTTTCGAGATCCTGGACGCGGTAACGGGTGTGGAGAAGGCGGGTGATCATGACCAAAGGAAAAGCTGAAATCAGAAAATCGGAAAGCTGAAACCTCCGACTGGCGGGAGGAGGTTGGACTGCGACCAAGTCGCAGCACCGCAGGGGCGAGCGGCGTGGGCACGCCCGAGTTCAAAAAAGCCCCCGGGAGGCGGCGCGTATGACTACGACGGAGTTGTAGCCCGCAGGACAGCATCGCGTTCCAGGAGAAAAGTGCCGTCAAACATCCACCCACAAAGAAGCCACCTGAGGCAATCCGCTGAACGCCGCACTTAACCAATACCCGATCCTCCTTGTCTCGGGAGCGGATCTTTTCCACCCTTGCTTAGATGTCGTTTCTCCAAAGCGTCTACTCCAAGCTTCGCCGACACCCGAAGCGAATCGTTTTTCCCGACGGAACCGATCCGAGGGTGATCCGCGCCGCCAGAATGTTCAACGACCGGGGGCTTGGAATCGCCGTGCTGATCGGCAACCGCGAACACATCGTCGCCGTTGCAGAAGCCAACGGCGTTCCGCTCGAGAAGGTGGCTGTGGTGGATCCGGAAACCTCCTCGGAAATGCCCCGCTTCGTGGAGTTGACAGGACAACTCGAGCGCTACCGAGGCATGGAGGCTGGCGATCTGCGCAATCTCTTGACCACGCCGAATTACTTCGCCTCGATGATGCTCCAGCACGGGCTCGTCGACGGACTGGTGGGTGGGGTGGGCGCATATGCCTCGGCGCTTTTCCGCCCCCTCCTCCAGCTCATCAAGCCTCTTCCCCACGCCCCCGTGATCTCCAGTGCCATGATCGTCGAGGTACCACGCCCCGAAATTGGGGACGACGGAGTGCTTTTCTTCGCGGACTGCGGCGTGGTGCCTGATCCGACCGTTGATCAACTCGCCTCCATCGGAGTGCAGACCGGTCTTCTGGCCCGGCAAGTCTTTGGAAAGACGCCCCGTATCGCCTTCCTGAGTTTCTCAACCCATGGCAGCTCCGCGGATCCCTCCGCCATGAAGATGGCCGCCGCTGCCGTTCAGGCGCGCGAACTGGCCATCAAGGTGGAGGGCCATGACGCGCTCGACCACCCGATGGAGATCGAGGGAGAACTCCAGGTCGATTCCGCGATCTCCCCCTCCGTTGCGAAGATCAAGCTTCCCGACAGCCTAGTCGCGGGCCGCGCCAATGTCCTCATCTTCCCCGATCTGAATTCCGGCAATATCGCCGTCAAGCTTGTGCAGTGCCTGGCGGGAGCCCGCGTCTACGGCCACATCGTCAACGGCCTCTCCCGACCGGCCGCCCGCATCTCGCGCGGAACCCTCAGTGAGGACATCGCCGCCGTGGCAGCGATCATCGGCCTTCAGGCCGTCGAGTACCGGAAACTCTACCCGATCGGCGACAACGAGGGGCACTGAGGGGGGTTCCTTCTTTCTTTTTCCCTTCGATCGGCCTTGTCTCGGCGGGATCCGCTGATCATCCTGCCCGCCTATGGCATACACACTTCCCGCACTTCCCTACGCCTTCGGTGCGCTCGAGCCTCACATCGACGCACGCACGATGGAGATCCATCACGACAAGCACCATGCGGCTTACGTGAACAACCTCAACAACGCGCTCAAGGACCACGCCGACCTCGCGGCCAAGCCAGTCAACGAGCTTATCGCCGACCTCAACGCGGTGCCCGAAGCGATCCGTACGGCCGTCCGCAACAACGGCGGCGGTCACTCCAACCACACTTTCTTTTGGGAGCTGATGTCCCCGGGCGGTGCCTCCGCCCCGGTCGGAAAGCTCGCCGAGGCGATCGTGAAGACCTTCGGCAGCGTTGATGAGTTCAAGGCCAAGTTCGAGGCAGCCGGCATCGGCCGTTTCGGGAGCGGATGGGCTTGGCTCATCGTCAACAAGCAGGGTGGACTCGAGGTCGTCTCGACACCCAACCAGGACACTCCCGTCATGGAAGGCAACAAGCCCGTCCTTGGCAACGATGTCTGGGAACACGCTTACTATCTCAACTATCAGAACCGCCGCCCCGACTACCTCAAGGCCTGGTGGAATGTGGTCAACTGGGATCATGCCGAGCAGAACTATCAGACCGCTCTGAAATAGTTTTTCTCCTCTTCACAAAAGCCCCGCGTCCCCAAAAGGCGCGGGGCTTTTGTTTATTGAAGAAACGTTCTCAATAAAATACGCGCGGATCGGTCGGCTTCCAAAAGCTCCGCCAGCGTCGGGTGCTCCACAAACGGCACCGCATCCATCACGCGGGCCACGCTCTCCCAGATTCCGGGGAACGAAAGCCGGCCGACGAGGAAGGCATCCACGGCGGCCTCGTTGGCGGCATTGAGCACGGCAGGAAGGGTTCCTCCCGCCGTTCCGGCCCTGCGGGCTAGATCGATCGCGGGAAAGAGATCCGTGCGGGGTGTCTCAAATTCCAGTTTTCCGAGCGCCGTCAGATCGAGCGGGGCGCACGGCCCCGCGAACCGCTCAGGGTAGGTCAACGCATATTGGATCGGCAGCGCCATGTCGGTGGAACCGAGTTGGGCGAGGATCGATCCGTCGACGAACTCCACCATCGAGTGGACAATGCTCTGGGGGTGGACGATGACATCGACCCGTTCCATCGGCATGTTGAAGAGCCACTTCGCCTCGATCATCTCGAGTCCTTTGTTGAAAAGGGTGGCGGAATCGACGGTGATTTTCCTCCCCATCGACCAGGTTGGGTGGCGCAGGGCCTGCTCCGGGGTCACGGAGGCGAGATCCGCCGCGGCAGCCTTACGGAAGGGGCCGCCAGAGCAGGTCAAGATCAGCCGTTTCACGGTTGCGGGATCCTGTCCCTCGAGGCACTGGAAGATGGCGTTATGCTCGCTGTCGACGGGAAGAACCCGTCCCCCCATCTTTTCCGCCGTGGCCATGACGAGTTCGCCGGCCATGACCAGGATCTCCTTGCTCGCGACGGCGAGATCCTTGTCGGTCTCCAGGGCCCGGAGGGCGGGTTTCAGCCCCGAGGTCCCGACAATGGCGACCAGCACAAGATCGGCTTCCGATAATGAGGCCAGCGTCAGGAGTCCTTCCTCGCCATGCAGTACGGGACGTCCGAGGCTTCGGGAGAGCTGCTCCGCGGCGGACTTATCTCCCGCACAGAGGACGGCTTCCGGGAACTCCCGGCCCAGCTCCAGCAGACGGCCGGTATTGTTGCGGCCGGAGAGGCCGACAATCTCAATCCGGTCCGGCATCGCCCGGACGACACGCATCGCACTCTCTCCAATGGAGCCCGTGGCCCCCAAAACCACGACACGCCGTTTCATACGGGGTGAGGGAGGAACAGGAGAATGAAATAGAAGAGAGGGAGGGTAAAGAGGAGACTATCGATCAGGTCGAGGCCACCGCCGATGCCCGGTAGGGCATGGCCCGAGTCCTTGGTGTGGACCGAGCGCTTGAGCAGCGATTCGGCAAGATCCCCGGCCACCCCGGCCACCGCGAGGATCAGCGAGAGGACACAAGCCATGGGGATGCTGAAATGGAAGACCGGCATGTAGCCATCAAACATACGCGTGATAACCACTCCCGTAAGGACGCCAAGGACGATACCGCCGAGGATTCCTTCCCAGGTCTTCTTCGGGCTGATGTTGGGAAAGAAAGGGGTCTTCCCGAAAAGGCTTCCCGACAGGAAGGCGCCGACATCGGTGAATTTCGTGACAGCCACGACGAAAAGCACCAGATACTGGCCGGTTGTGTGGCCGTCCGACGTCCTCGGTGTGAGGTAGAGAAGCTTTGCCATGAAAAGAAAGAGCCATGGGATGTAGACCACGCCGAGCAGGGTGAAAGCGATCGCTTCGGCTGTCGCTCGGCCAGGGGCGTTCCGTCCGAATTCCCGCAGAAAGAGGAGTGGCACGAAGAGCGCCAGCGCCGCCGTCTCCACCGGAAACAGGGCGTAGCGCTTCAGCGGGTCGGCCGACGGAAGGAGCAGGAAGTTCAGGACGATGAGCACCAGGGCGGCCCCCATGCCAAAGCCACGGTGATTGCTGATCCCTCCGGATCTGAGCAGGGCGAAATACTCCCAGAGGGAGAGCAGTGCCGGCACCGCAATCAGGATGGCAAAGAGGATCTCCGAACGGAGCAGGAAGGCCGCGATCACAGTCGCCCAGAGACCGAGAGTGCTGAGGGTCCGCGGGATAAAAGAGGGGGGAAGGGGTCGCATGCCGAGGCCGTTGAGGGTAAAAATCCCCTTCCGAAAGGCAAGCCGCCGTTTTCCGGTTGCGGACGCCGTCGGGAGGTCTAGGGTTTTGGAACTCCTCCACCGGGGGGCGCATACTCAAGAACCAACCACACGATCAAAAACGACCATGGCCAAAGAAGACTCCTCCACCGACAAGGCGAACGACAAGGCCGTCGCCGCCCGCGCCAAGAATCTTGACCTCGCCATCCAAGCGATCGCCAAGGACTACGGGGATGGTGCGATCATGCGTCTGGGTGAGGCCGCGGCCGTCAACATCGCCTCGATCCCGACCGGCAACCTCCTCATCGACCGCGCCCTCGGCGTCGGGGGATTCCCCAAGGGGCGGATCATCGAGATCTTTGGTCCCGAGTCCTCGGGCAAGACCACCCTCACCCTCACTGTCGTCGCCCAGGCCCAGAAGCGCGGTGGCGTCGCGGCCTTCATTGACGTCGAGCACGCGCTCGACCCCGCCTACGCCCGCAAACTCGGGGTGAACCTCGAGGAACTCCTCGTCTCGCAGCCCAGCTCGGGAGAAGAAGCCCTGCGCATCTGCGAGACGCTCGTCCGCTCCAACGCCGTCGATGTCATCGTGCTCGACTCCGTCGCCGCGCTCGTCACCAAGTCCGAGCTCGAGGGCGAGATCGGCGACTCCGTCGTGGG
>Ga0208105_1000235_pt1 | contig 20993 bp, 18 predicted proteins | sample CryBogCBE16Jul07_FD_184574 | JGI IMG/M metagenome (GOLD analysis project Ga0208105, IMG submission 184574) | Freshwater microbial communities from Crystal Bog, Wisconsin, USA - CBE16Jul07 (SPAdes) | ecosystem: Environmental > Aquatic > Freshwater > Lake | place: Crystal Bog, Wisconsin, USA... | reverse complement strand
ACCCCCTTGCGTAATAACATACGTCTCACCTGTGTGATTGGCAGTGCGTCCACCTTCTCGCGAATTCTGCGAGCAGTAGCACGTGATCCAGAGCGAACGGTAATGTTGATTTTGCGTTCCCGGAATCGGCGTGTTTTCGCAATCGGTGCGTTTGAAACAGCGTGCTTAGGGGGAGTAGATATGACGAGGCGTTCTTTTTTACGCGTGGCAATTGCGGGAGAACCACCACTTTTGCGCTTGGTGGGCAGAATTCGGGGCGCTCCAGGGGTAGAGGCCGCTGTGTATAGGGAATTTTTCTTTCCGCCCAATTTTACAGTAGGATTCCCACTATAAACCGGTGCTCCGCCCTTCATTGGGGGTCCTACGTTGAGGCCCACGTCGGTGGCCGTTGGTCCGTATGCGGGAGTGACCTGTTTTTCAACATTTGGTACTGTATTATCGTCATAAGATAATAAAAAGTCCTGGCCACGGCTGTCTACAGCGGGGGCCGCAGGGGGTACAGGGGCCGGTGCCAGTCGTCCTTCAATAGGCTGGGTTGCGGACATTTCGGCCTCGGTCCCCTTGACATCGGCGGGTGCTATGGCGCCGCCCTTTGTTCGTCTCTTTCTCGTCGTAGTCCGGGCAAGTTTCTTTTCGTCTAACGGCATCAAACTCACTTTCACCTCTTTAACATCGGACATAGCCAGTTTAGCAGACTCTAAATATGACTTAGATATTATACCTCTATTTTTGTGGTCGGCCCGAGTTATTTAAAGATTTGAGAAATTTGATTAACACCTCGGCACTCTCCACGGATCACAACTCGCAGAATGGAGAACGCCTGGAAACGAATTCTTGACCTCTATTTTGCTCAACATGACAATCGCCAGATAATTTACCACCAAATCGCCTCGTTCAATCATTTTATGGATTTTGATGTTGTGGATACCATCTTACGTTCGTGCCCCATCCGTGTGGTGGGCTCGCCCGATTTGACGCTCACGGGTACGACCCGTGCGGCGGCTGGAACGGCGGGCACGGCGATTCGTGTAACCGTTGAAGATACGACCGGCACACCCACGGGTACGGCGCCGGCAACCGCACTCCCTGGCGGCAAGGCACCAGGTGGCGGCCCTCCTCGTGAAGTTGAAGTGATTGTAAAATTCCAGAATGTGAGTATTCGTAAACCAACTATCTTTGAAAATAATGGTGCACTCACTCCAATGTATCCTAACGATGCTCGGCTCCGCAACTTCACCTATGCCGCACCGGTCTACCTGGACATGGATGTGACCACCACGCTCACCGACCCTGGCAAGGGAACGAAGGAGACACGGACTCGCACCCTCACACGCGTCCTTGCCGGCAAGATTCCCGTGATGGTCGGTTCTAAATATTGTCTTTTGTCTGAAAGCCCAGAAAAGCATCCGCGTGAATTGGGCGAATGTTCTGCCGACCCTTTTGGATATTTTATCATTCAAGGTGGTGAACGAATTATTCTCTCTCAGGAACGAATGGCCGAAAACCGAATGTTCGTTTTCCGTAACAATAAGGCGAAACACAAAGAAGCTGAAATTATTGAATGTAAATCAATTGGTCCAGATAATGAAGGAGTTCCTAAAAATATTGCAGTGAAGATTATTTACAATCCAAAGTTGGCGACCGGTCCAGAACATATTCGTGTCACCCTGCCCCGCATCAAGGCCGAATTACCTCTCTTTATTATGTTCCGTGCGCTCGGTGTAGAATCGGATAAAGCAATTATTGAATTAATTATGGGCGATGTTGAGAACGATTACGAAATGATCTTTCAAGAATGTATTATGGAAGCGGCCGATGTTCGTGGAAAACAGGCGGCGCAAGATTATTTACAAAAACATCTCGGCAGCGGGGGCGGCATTCGTGAGCAACTCACCGCCTCCACCCTCGCCACCTACAAAGCCCCCAAAGAGAAACTGATTAGTGAAATTCTGGCGGAAGAGTTCTTGCCTCACATTGGTGGCGCCGACATGATGTATGAAAAGGCCTGCTTCCTCGCCGCCATGACCAAGAAAGTTCTAGATGTTTATCACAACAAGATTCCGTACGATGACCGAGATGGCTATCCAAATAAAAAGGTGGAACATCCTGGAAATCTTCTTGGAAATCTCTTCCGTTTCTACTTTGGAACAAAGGTCATCAAGGATATGAAATCAACGATTGTTAAGGAAATTCACAACGGTTCTTGGAAGGCGAGTGGAAAGTTTGAAAATATAATTAATACAACAAATGTTTATAAAATCCTGAAAACCACAATTGTTGAAGTTGGAATGAAATCGTCGTTGGCAACGGGTAATTTCGCCTCGGGCAAAATGGGAACCAAGACGGGCATCAGTCAGGTGATGAATCGTTTAACTTTCTTGAGTGGTATCAGCCATCTTCGCCGTCTCAGCACGCCGATTGAAAAAACGGGCAAACTCATTCCTCCCCGAAAACTTCACAACAGCCAGTATGGCTTCATCTGCCCCGCCGAGACGCCAGAAGGTCATTCGGTCGGTGTTGTGAAGAATCTCGCCTCCACCGCCAACATCACTCTTCCCTCTTCCCCCAATCCGGTCCTCAAGGTCCTGTACGACGAACTCAAAATGAAACATTTGGCCGAAACGACCGCAATTGAGCGCCGAGACCTTTTAAGAGTTTTCATTAATGGAGCATGGGTGGGAACTTTGGGGGGAAGTGCCGAGGCGTACCTGGCGGTCCAAGCTCTCGTAACGGCCAAGCGTGCCGGTCGTGTCCATCCTTACACCAGCATTGTCTACAAGCCCAGCCCGAATGAAGTTTGGATTAATACGGAAGGTGGTCGTCTTGTTCGCCCCCTGTTCATCGGCGAAACAATTCGTGAAATTCTTAGCACCGATTGTCCTCGCCCTTGGGACTTCTGCGAATCTTGGAACGATTTGATGCGTTGGGTTTCGCCAAGGGGCAATCATCTCATTGAATTTGTGGATGCGGGTGAATCGGAGAATTTGTACATTTCCAAAACTCTTGGCAGCCTGGATCGCGAACATACTCATTTGGAAATTCATCCGTCGGTGATTATTGGAACGATGGGCTCAAACATCCCTTTTCCAGATCACAACCAATCGCCACGAAATTCGTATCAGGCAGCGATGGGCAAACAGGCAATGGGAGTCTATGCCCTCAACTTCACAGAACGCTTGGATACAATGAGTAACTTGCTCTGTTATACCGCTCGTCCCCTCGTTTCGCCCTACATGAGCAAGTACTACCGTGCTCAAGACATGCCAAGTGGTTACAATATCATTGTAGCAATTATGACGTACGGTGGATACAATCAGGAAGATTCAGTTATGATTAATCGTGCGGCGCTGGACCGTGGTCTCTTCCGTTCCATCTTCTACCGAACGTACAAAGATGAAGAGAAGAAGAATCAGGCCAGTGGTGAAGAGGAACGATTCTGTAAACCGGACCCCAGCCTCACCAAACACATCAAGTTGGCAAATTACGAAAAGTTGGCGGCGGACGGAATTATTCCTGAAAACACCTACGTTGATAACGATGACATCTTGATTGGCAAAGTTGTTCCTATTCGGTTGCGAGCAGTGGAAGGGGCGATGGCGGCCGGTGTCTCCCATTCATCTCTCGCCTCAATGAGCGCAGCGGCCGCAGCGGCGGCGGTAGAAGCGGTCGGTGGCAAACGATACCGAGATGCCTCAAAGATGTTGCGTAACAACGAAACGGGATTTGTAGATAAGATTTATCGTGGCCGAAACGGTGAAGGATTCTCGTTTGTCAAGATTCGCGTACGATCGGAGCGTATTCCAACAATTGGAGATAAGTTCTGTTCCCGTCACGGACAGAAGGGTACGGTTGGAATGATTTTAGAACCTGAAGATATGCCTCAAACCGCCAGTGGCATCGTACCAGACATTATCATTAATCCTCATTGTATTCCTTCCCGTATGACAATCGCACACTTGATGGAAACACTTATGGGACGAGTTGGATGCGAAATCGGCGCAGTTGGCGATGGCTCCCCTTTCACCGATGTGTCAGTTGACGGACTTTCAAAAATGCTCCGTGACGACCTTGGACTTGAACCTCATACGAACGAAGTGATGTATTGTGGAACAACGGGCAAACAGATGAAGACGAATATCTTTATGGGTCCCATCTTCTACCAGCGTCTCAAACATATGGTTGAAGATAAGATTCATTCCCGTTCGTCAGGTCCGCTCGTGATGCTCACCCGACAGCCCGCAGAAGGCCGTGCCCGTGATGGTGGTCTGCGATTTGGTGAAATGGAACGAGATTGTATGGTGGCCCACGGTGCCAGTGAATTCCTCAAAGAGATTATGATGGAGAAATCGGATAACTTCCAATGTTTCGTTTGTAAGTCGTGCGGTCTCCTGGGTCAAGTGAATCCTAAAGCGGGAATCTTCAAATGTACTTCGTGTGAATCGGTCACCGATTTTGCCCAGATTCGTGTTCCCTACGCCTATAAGCTCTTCTTACAGGAGTTGGAATCAATGTCTATCTGTTCACGCATTTTACCCGATTCTCGTCTGCGCGCGATTGCGAACGAGGCGGCACTCATGCCAGAGCAGGCGGCGGCAGTCAAGACAGTACTTTAATCCTCTCGCACATCAAAGGCTAATTCTGTAAATCCCTCTGGCGCCGACTTTTCTGCCGAAATGACATCCCGTGCCCAGGACCCAATCAAGGTAGACTCCCCGTAAAAGTCACCACCACCCCGTTTGTTCCCTTCGCAAGTGAGAAGCGGCAATGGATGAATTCGTAAACCGTCACTATCTTTTGGAATTTTTGATTTATTTACAAACTGCCGAGTTGTGTGATTTACCAGGTACTGATAATTGATTGTACTTTTGATGTCCGCACCGCCGACGATTTCCAACTCTTTTGAATTTTTACAGATATGATATAAATTCCGCTTTTTGTCCGGTTCTAAGTCGGCGTAATCCCCGGTCCAAACCACCGACGATTTATGAAAGCATCCCTCGGGCGTAAGTTCCCATTCAAATGTACTTACAAACTCATTTCCAATGTAAGAATGCTCCATTAGTTTCATACCGGCGAAAAACGGGCACATCCAACCTACCACAGCACCGCTTACGTCAAGATAAACACCGTAGTAATATTGTCCCATTTGTTATAGTTATTAACTAAGTATAACAAATTTGTTTTTTATAATGTTAGAAATCCAGGTTATTTGTGGGAGGTAAAGGCGACTAGACCGATGAAAAGTGCCGCAAAAAGGGCGCCGGCCACCAATTTGGATTGACTCAGGCCGCTACGAAATCCCTCCACTTTTTGGTCTGCCGCATATTGGTCGGCGCTCACCCACGAATCAAAAATCCAATGACTCGCTGCCGGTTTGCCGTCAGCCCCACTCACAATGCGTTCTTTGGATGGGTCAATCCAAAACTCGCCCGTTATTTTACTACGTATATTTCCTTCCGCATCACCCACCGGCAGGGTGACCTTACGGCAACGGGCGTATCCTGAATTCATCATAGAGTTGAACATTGGTGCTGGATTGAGTGCCTTGCCGGCGTCTTCAAATATACCGGGTGCTAAACCACGTAGATGTACCCCTAGTGTGCTCTCAATCTCGTTTCCAAGACGACCTGGGATGCCGTGTGGAAGGGTGTCAACGTATTCATACATATCCTGGCCGTTCGAACAAGTGGCACCAGATTTGATGAAGAATCGCAGACCCATTGGCGTGAGACGAAGTCCAGCGCCTTGTGCCAGCCCCTCGGTCTCACCGTAGCCGATGATGTCGCTGTAGTAATTGACACCGGTGACACCGCCCATGATTCCGTCAATTGAACCGTCGCCGAAATGGACGCCGACATCGCCAGGTGTATTTATTTCGGCCGAATAATCGTAGGTTGGTCCTAAAAGGTCCTTCGTATCAGGTGTAAATTGCTGGAACTGATTTGAAAAATCGCCCATGGCCTCTTACTTTGGCTCCTCATTTTCTCACGGCAGTGAACAATACTATACCGACGAAAAGAGCGGCAAAGAGCACACCGGCGCCGAAACGTGAGACACCGACTGGACCGGCAACAAAATCTTCTATGACGTTGCCTGCGGCGTCTTTAATTGGATACGTTTTCTTCGTGCTGTCGTACTCGTCGGCCGAAATCCATTTATCAAACACCCAGTGTGTTGCGTAGTATTTGCCATCTCCACCCAGAGTTAGTTTCTCTTTGGTGGCATCAATCCACGGACGGGTCACATTCGCATTTTTTGAGCGTAGACGACCTTCGGCATCACCAACTGGCGCCGTCATCTGTTTACATTGTGGGAAGCCAGAGCCGATTGCGGCGGAGAACAGCGGAGCAGGATTGAGGGCGGCAGTGGCATCGTTGACGATTCCTGGCGCCAAGCCCTGAAGACGGATACCGCCCATCTCTTGGGCGAGTTTATCACCGAGACGACCTGGAATGCCAGTAGGGATGGTGCTCACATATTCATACATACTCGCTCCGTTGCTACAGGCGGCACCCAATCTAGCATCAGCGACCTTGAGGAAGTAGTTGACACCGAGTGGCGACTGACCCATGCCATCCTGGTCCGCCGAAATTCCAACCGACCGTCCGTAGCCTAGGGAGCCCGCATAGTAATCAACACCCGCCGCTGCGCGAATAATTCCATCAAGCGAACCGTCTCCCATACGAATACCGATGTCGCTCGGCGCTTTCAATTCGCCAGAATAATCGTAAACGGGGCCAAGAAGCGCACTCGCATCGGGCAAGTAGTTCATAACGGCTGTTGGCTGCTTGAATACTGTATTAAACTGGTTTTCTGCCGACGTGACTCCGCCGGCAAACATATCTAAACCACCCTGAATATCCATTCTCCTTACAGTGGGCGACTGAAATTACTTTCGTAGCGAAGTAAAGGCGACGAGACCGATGAACAATCCGGCAAATAATAGACCGGCTGTAATTTGTTGGGATTTCAGGTTTGGCGAGAATCCCTCGGTACCCATGTCTTGAAGTGCCGCTTTGAACATATTGGCGGTCGGTTTTGGTGGAATAGGTGGGTCTGGTGGTGTATTCTGGTCGGGGAGGTCGGCGGAAGTGTAAAGTCTCCCCATCTTTTTCAACTGTTCCTGTGTCCAGTAATATTCGTCCTGGCTAATCCATTTATCAAAGACCCAACGGCGTACATGTGGCTGTGGTCCATTTGGGACATATACGCTTGAACTTGGTGGGAGGTTTTTGTAGTACACCTTTTCGGTTGATGGGTTGACCCAGACGTTTGGTTCCTCTTTGGGTGGGTCATCGCTGCCGGTTGGATCATCGTTGTAAATAACTTTTGGAAAACGGGAGGAGAGTTGACCGTCGGCGTTACCTACCGGTGCCTCCATCAATTTACATTTCGCATATCCTGTTCCCATAACGGCGTTTAACATTGGTACGGGATTCAATCCCTCAAACGTATCTTGAAGGGCACCTGGGGCGAGACCTTGAAGGTTGGCACCGAGTTTTTCTTTGAGTCCATTTCCCATGCCCCCTGGAAGTCCTGACGGAATCGTGCTCATATATTGATACATATCGGCGCCGTTGGAGCATTGGAGACCGGTGTTGAAAAAGTAATTTAGACCGAGTGGTGATTGTGGAAAGTCGGGTCCGTTTCCCATAATACTTTTGGTTGGTGTGCCGAATGCCATTGAGTCCACATAGTATTGAACGCCGGCAACATTTCTTAAAACTTGTCCTGGCCCGTTGAAAATATCACCATCACGACGAATCCCAATTTCGGAGGGATAGAGCAACTCGTTGGAGTAGTCGTAATACGGCCCAATGGACATCCTTAATAAATCATAATATTTTATTAAGTATGTTCACAGAAAATTAATTGGTGTGCGTTCTGCGGAAAAAGATAAAAAATGATGAGCCCCCAGAATCACCCTTCTACATACAACTTATTCGTTTAGGATGCCTTCACTTCTATTTCCTGGAGTCTCATCCTGTGTGACGAAAACAAGCAACGAAGATTTGGATTTACTCGGTGGAACAGATTGGACGAAGGCTGTGGAGCAGTTTGCTGAAGAGCCGCCGGTTACACCTGAAATGACAGACGGATTTCATTGCGACGATTGTGATACTGGTTTATGGATTTTAACGCACAATGAAGAGGTTATTTGTACAAAATGTGGAAACCACATGGGGTTTCAATTGGATTCATCGGCGGAATATCGCTGGTTTGGATCCGAGGACCGCAGTCCGGATCCAACGCGAGTCGGCAATCCGCTCAATCCTCTCCTCCCTGAATCGTCCCTCGGCACACGTATCTTGACGCGACCCGGCGATTCTAAGGCGATGCGCCGCATTCGTCAATACCATCTATGGAACATCATGCCGTATCGTGAGCGCACACTTTGGACCATCTTTGAAATGCTTCAGGTACGGGCAAACAATGCCGGTATCTCTATGGCGATTGTGGAAGAGACGAAACAGTTGTACGCACAGGTGAGTACCCGTTGTATCTGTCGCGGACAGCAGAAAGATGCGCTGTTGGCGGCGTGTCTCTTTGAAAGCTTGAAACGCCACGATACACCTCGTCGCCCCGTGGAAATCGCCGATATCTTCCAGATTGACGCAAAACTCATTACTCGTGGTGTTAAACAGTTTTCGGGTCTCTTGGAGGAACATTTACATGCCACACCGGCGGCCGAAAAGAAAGTGGAAACTCCCTCTACCCATTTCCGCCATTACTTGGAACCGGCGATTTATAAGTTGGAAACTCCACGACTTCTTCACAACGAGATTGTGGACCAAGCAACGAAGATTGGAAATATGATTGATGAATTGGGTGTCTGTCCTGAAACTACTCCATCGTCGTTGGCGGCTAGTGCGCTGGCTCTCACCTGCGAACGGCTGGGATTGGATAAGACGAACGCTGAAGTCGCCAAAGTTTGTAGCATTTCGGTCGCCACTCTTCATAAATGTCTCAAACGTATTGAATCGTGGCGTGGAGTACTATTTCCTGCCAGCACCGAAAAGTCATCGCCCTAAATAGAATGGGAGGTAAAGTCTCCGTGCCTCAGAGTGCGAAACCAGAGGATTTAGAATCCTATGGTACTTTTAAATTACGTCAATCGCAGAAATTCGCTCTTAATACACTATCGGATCTTGTAACAATGTTGATGAGTGATAATAATCTTTACGATTTAGCGGACCTCCTTTCAACCGACAAAGGTTGTCAGTCACTTATAATTATAATTAAAAATAAGTTGGAAAAAGAGTTTACAACTTTATCATTCCCGGTACCTCTTAATAAAAGTGAAAAGACACCTGTAGGATTTGTTTCAAAACAGAGATACGGCACAATCGCAGTCAGTGACACAGACCGTGCTGAGTATTGTAGACAATTTGCTTTTTTTATTGTACGAATGATTTTACTTATCTCTTCGTTAGTTGCCAGCGTTGCTTATCAGCCAGATATGTTCAAGAGTTTAACATCAACAACAACCACAAATACTAGACCTACTGGAGTCAATGAACGTTTTAAAAATTTAGTGGATCAGGGAGTTCGTGGCGAACCAATTCTTATTAGCACATTGTCTCCATTTTTGAACAGTGGAAATCTCAAGAAGGTAGAAAATGATAATCGTCAGTTGTACTATTTTGGGGCAGAGACTTCGGTTGTGATTGATGCGGATAAAGGAATTGTATACCAGCCACAAGCTGGGAATGATACAGGCGTATTAAAAATTAAAATTACTCCACTGGTCTATGCTCCAACCGTTCCTTCCCAATACCTTCCACCAAATCCTACACCGGCACCGGCACCAGTGCCAGCACCATATCCAGCAGCACCAGCGCCAGCCCCATATCCAGCAGCGGCACCAGTGCGAACCCAAGTACTCCAGCCTCCTAGAATTCAACCTCCTAGAGCCTTGTCTAACGCTCCATCAAGTACAAGTAGCTTAAATCGCCTTAATCCTCTAAACACATTAAGTAATAGAATTAGCACTTCAGGCAGTTCTAGTAGTCGCAGACGTCAACGTAAAGGTCGTAAAACCACACGCCGACGCGCCCATCGTGGTGGTGCCATTCAGTTCCGTGTAACTCTAACCTCAATCACTTGCCCTGAATCAGGAACATGCGATAATTCATTAGATTTTGATATGGACGAATTCGGTAATACATTTGCCGTTGGTACTACGGTGAGTCCAATGTCATTCGCCAGCCGTGTAGGCAATATACTCAATCGCGAGAAGAAGCGATATTTGTTAGAAAACCCAGCGGTCCTTGCCGCTTTGGCGAAGAACAAATTTACCCCATTTTCCAACTTGGATTCTACTACATATGCCATTCTCGCCGATTATCAAAATGCGATTGTGGATAGAGGTAAGAGCCGAGAAGATATCACTTCGCCTGCTATTTACAGAGCCTTCCTTTTAGCATCTGGTTTTGATAAAGGTATATTAGATACTTTGTTCTGTAACGATTATTGGCGTGGTTTGATGACTGCCACTGTTCCATACTCCCTTTTACAATCATTATATTACGACCAGCCTGGTGGTACAAAAAGCATTGATGCGACGGAAGAATTGCGCGGAACAGTATCAGGATTCTTAAAGAACGATATTGCCCGTCCTTCCGTACAGAATAGTGCTGAATTGCCAAGAGAGTTTTCTCAATTAGCATTTATTGAACCAAGAAAAATAGCACCTGCCTTCTGTGGAACAGTTACATCAGGTGTACGCCCAATTAATATTCCTGCCTATATAAATGTGTTGACACAGGCCCATCAAAAATTACATACCATGTATGATGCGCACTTACAAAATGTCGTTAAATTCATTCGTAAGATTCTTTCATTAAAACAACTTGGATACAAACAGGGTTTTAGCATTCGTCTAAATCCTATATTTGTTACGAATACAAACGGCGCTCAGGAGGCACTGGATATTCTTATCAAAGAGGGACGTACATTGTTGGCAGAGCATTATTTTTCGGTTGAAATGGAGTACAAGAAGGCACTTTTGGATATTGTTAATCTAGGACGAGGAGTGTCCACCGAATCGTCCGTCGCACGCACAAATGGTAAATTAACACAGCCAAAACCTGACGAACCGGTGCCAACTAAATTATCACCTGATCCTCTTGAAAGTTCGTTGGCGAGACCTAACGCATAATCAATTAGATACAACGGTTTTTGAATAGAAAATATTTAATAGTTTCTATTCAATCAAAATACAACAACAAGATTATTTACCTGATGGTGGAGGTGATGGAGTATCAGGAAATTTGTGCATTTTAATTTCACACGAAATTTCCCAGAGTTCTTCAATCGTTTTAACGAGTGCCTTGCGGTCAAATTCAACCCGATCGTTAAAGTATATCTTGTTCAAACGTGAAGTTAAGACGCCGAGAACTTTATGTGCCCCGAGAAGTTCCTCTTTGCTCATATTGTGCATTTCATCTTCTACTATGGCCTGAATTCCGTACATACGAATACTGCCAACATCTTGAAGATTATGAGCAGCTCTAGAAGCGTCGCTAAGTTGAGCAAGTTCTTCTGTTGTATAAGGCATGGGAGAATCCATATATATGCTTTTTCCCGCAAATTAATTTTAAACCAAGACAAATATTAGGAGATGTCATCTATGAGTAATCGTTTAGCCAATTTGAGTCGCAAAGTCGCTCGTACCTTAAAATTTAGTTCATGTATGGGACCCAAGCCTATTCGTAATAGTAATCTAGGAACTGAAGGAAGCCAGTGCGCTAAATTTACTCGTTTTAAACAGATTTTGGACGAGTATAAGGGTGACCGTTTCGCCTCTCAAATAGTGCGTAATATTGACGGTTCTCGTAGATTGTTTGAAATCGTTCTTTCCAAGCCCTACAATCCGGTCAATGAAACAGCCGAGCAGTACGTAACTCGTATTGAAGGATTTGTGGAACAGGCGATGGGACAGAGAAACCAGTTTTTACAGGATATTGCCTTTTTACCACCTACCCAGGAGTATGGACAAATGAAGGAGGAGCTTTACTATTTTGTGCCATTTATGTTCAATTACTACGTCCAAAAATTAAAACAATTGTTGCCTACTGGCGTTGTAAATAACATCCCCAAACTCAATTGGGAGGGTCGTTCTATCAGTACTATATCAAATGCCTCAAATCTTGAGAGATCCTCCAGTAATGGAAGTAATATTTCAGTTGGTGAATGGTATCCACGAAGCGCGATGAATAAGATACAGAATTGGAAGGGTGGACGTGGTCGTCGTACTAGACGTCATCGTCGTCGTTAAGCGACTCGCCCGGCCATCTGCTTAAACACCTCTATAATTCCGTCAAACGGAAGTTTTTCGGCTGCGCATAAGTCACGAATGCGGTTTTTGCCATTGAGATGGCACAACCACTTTCCTTCTGCGTACATTATCTTTTTTCCGTAAACCCGAATCTCTTCGGCGAGTATTTGTCCTGTAGTTGGCGGAACTTTGAAATCGGTGTCAATATCGTCCAATTCTTCGTAACATCGCTGTTTTTCCCCCTGCTCCACAAACCGACGAGTAGCGCCAGATAAATCTTTATATACGATGATAGTCTCTATCCACGTATAATAATCGCAACCCATACTTTGTTTTATATATAGCAACATATTTAAATACTAAATTTACTTTGGATTCTCTCTTCTTCGTTCAATAAGACGATCACGATACGCTTCACTTTCAATAAACGCCTTTTTAGCCTTATTTATGTTATCATCTCTCTTAGATTCTAAATCTTTGATGTAATTATATATAGATTTTATAGATTCTTCTATTTTTGGAATTTCAGTATCCGTCTTATTATGAACTCGTCTTAATTCGTTCTGGTCCATTAAATCATAATAATATTTATAAGTGGAATCTATTAGTTTTGAAATTTTATTACTATATTCGTTATATGCTAAAGATAATTCATACGCCGAATTCATACATTCAACATAAGGATTTGGTTTAGAGTAACAAAGAGTAAATCTAGTTAATTTCGGTTCTATCTCTTTTTCAGCTTTAACCATTTCTTGAAAATCGGCAGTATGATTTTTATAAGCAATATCAACCTTTTTAATAGACTCTTTTAAATCTTCTTGGTATTTAGGCGTGTTATTCTTCCAAGTTACGTGTCTTTTACTATTATTTTTTGACTTACGTCTTGCTGCTACAACTTTTGCTGTAGTGCGACGATAGTTGGCATTTCTGGCCGCTTTGTTCCTTGGAGTTCCTGAACGAACCGCGCGATTGTAATTATTTTTTATCTCTGCGTAAACTTCCGCTTCATAGTTTTCTAAAGTTTTCGCAGACATAGTCTCTTATTCATCGGGCAGATAAAAGTTAAAGATTGGTATTCTTAAATAACGCATTGAATTCTGTAAAGGCGCCGCTCTCAGGTTCAAATGGTATAGCTGTGCCGTATCTATCACTGACAATATATTCAAATCCACGAACATATAAAAACGAGTATAGATCCTTCCATTCTACTCCACCGGTATAAGTTTGATTAATTTGACATTCGGTGATTATGTATCTAACATTGTCAAGCTTCTGTCCAAAACTGAGTAGGGCGTTCAATTCGTATCCCTGAAGATCCATACAAAGTAGGTCAACGGAATTGATATTTTTATCCGTCATAAAAGTATCCATTCGCACCCCTTGGACCGTTATCTCTTTCTGTGGATTTTCCCGTTTGTAGTCGCCGTCGTTTGGACTGCGTTTGGAGAAATCTATTTTGAGCATTGACGAGGACCCCATGTTGTCGTATTTTGCGAGGTCAAATGGATAAAATATCACGGGGCCGTTTTTGACGCAGACCGCCGAATCTACTAGATGAACATTCTCCTTTTGAGCCACTGTCATTGACTCCTGTGTTTTACGGCAAACCTTCAAGCAATCTTCATTACATTCAAACGCGTAAACGGGGCACTTATAGTAATCGTAGAGTTTGACGGCATCTTCTAAATCACGGCTTCCTAATTCAAAAATCGTTTTGGCAGCGTCGCGCTGAATAAACGAGGTAAATCGGTCTTCCAAATAAGTAGACATCTTTTGTTGTTTAATGGCGTACGCCTTTAGATTTCATCGCGAACGACCATGATTTCACAATTACCGAATGCGGGAGGCATATAATTGTAAATATTCCAGGTGTGGACTCCACTGCGTCCGTATTTCCAAGGCGCCGGCCAGTCCGCCCGTGCCTCACCGCCCATAAATCCACTGGAGGCGAAAAGTATTGAATGTTTGTAACCGACACCGATGGATTCTATCATTGGCCGAAAGCCACGAGTGCCGGTGTTCGGTTTGAGTCTACCGCCAACTAAAAACCCGCACCAGACAACCTCAAAAATCTGTTCGTCACCTGGAATGGCACGTCGCCGTGTATTCACTACCGCAACGACTTTACGAAGTTCAGCCGCTGAGTCAGGTCGTTTCTTCGTAATCCATATATCTATATGTTCACTACGATTAACGGGTTTACGAGAGATAATTTGTGGCAGTGGGTTTCCCTCACCTTGGTTGAGTAACCAACTGCCGCAGGAACGTTCCCAGATGTCTACAAACTGAGACCACTCTAATTTTTCGCAACTTACCGAACCAAGCAGACTTTTCGTTCGCACCATTGCGTAAGTATCTGTGCGCAGTGCCGTACTCATCATCGGCGCGGTCGCCGTTTCCCTTAACCACAGGTGGGCGACTGGTAACTTGACCGACGTCCAACAATCCATCATTCCAATCATATAACCGGCGAGACCCTTGCCCCGCCATTCTTTCGCAATACATAGTCCCTCTATTACACGCATAGCGCCGTAGTTGAGCTGAGTGCCGGTGGAGATTTCAGTTACAGTGCCGGAAAAAGGGACACTCAAGATTGTCGCCACCAACTTTCCCGCATTATTGTATAAACCGAGTGCGACAACTCCTTCGTCTTCAAGGTATTTAGAAACCCATTTTGGGTCTGCGTCCATGTACCAATCATCGCCATTGTATGATGCGGTCCAAAAAGCGGCAACAACGCCGACATCATCGTCGGTTAAACGTACAGGAGGTGAAAGACCATCGGGTAACCGAGGTTCAGCGGGCGGTGTTAAACGTAAAAAACGGGGCTGCCGGTCGTTAAACCAGGTGTCTATGTAACGAGGCGCAGCGATAGTTTTTGACCAAAACGGCATCTTACTTATAAAAAGGCCCCAGTCCTTATATCACCACTCGGCATTGCGGGCACTTACGCTCCCGTTGCCGTGCCGCTGTCAAACAAGGAGTACAATACACGTGACCGCAGTGTGTCATCACAATCGTCTCCGCAGTCACGTTGTCGTAGCAGATAGGACATGTGATAGGTTTAGACAGAGCAAGCGACATCTCAAGATGTTGTCGTGCTACGTGTGGTGCCACATCTACAGGGGCGGTGAGGGCGGGAGATGGAGCCACACGCCTAGGGGCTTGTATAGCAGTCGGCATAGGTGGAGGAGCAGCCGTTTGGGCGCCAAAGCGCACAACACGAGCGGCACTAATCGCTTCACGAAACGCATCAAATAGCAGTTGGTTGTTGAGATCGCTATTCAAATGAAATGAGAGATTATTCGGTGTTATAGGCGTATGTGCGTTCCTTGATAGAACCAGAATAGCATCTATGAGCAGGGAACGATGTTTGTCGCAAAGATGATCGTGTGGTGAACCTGCCTGAGTACAATGAACTACGCCAGTGGTTACATAGCAGGTGGGCGAAGTATTGCTTTCTAGATTGAGCATCTCGTGGAGTTTGCGAGCCGCTACTTCACAACATTTCTGTGCCATAAGTTCAATCTGGTGTCTTTCGTTTTCGGCCGCAACACGAGTCTTGAGTGTTGTTTCTTCTTGTTTTGCCTCCGCATACTCTTTTTCGGTTCCAGGAGTCTGTGTAATTGTCATTAGTGCGAATGTTTTGCTACGCTTGTCTGCCGCTTTCATCAATGCCGACATGTTATCGGCTAACCGTGCCTCCTCTTTTGCCGTTTCGGTGGCTAGTTGATTGCGATGAGTTCCGCACAAACCAATCGTCAGCGCCTCTTTTTCACAGGGTAGGTAATTTGATTTGATTGCTTTACACTTTGTCATACTATCATATGTGAACCGCCCACAAGGTCCTTTCATTTTTTTACCCTTCCCAAAAATTGACCCAACAAACCCGCAAACAGAAATGCTCAGCCCAGCCTAAGATGACCACCCCCAGCCCAATTCTCCCCACCACCTCACCCCTCTTTCTTCACTCCGCCTCCGCTCAACAAATGCCAGTATTAATGTTAGATACTCAGGCTACTCCTAAAAATCCAAATCGTTGTTATCACGCTGAATGTAAGGCAAAACTACACTTGAGTGATATGGCGTGTAAGTGCGGACATCGCTTTTGTGGTAAGCATCGGTACGCAGAAGAGCATAATTGCTCTTTTGACTACAAACAAGCGACAGTTCGAACACTTTCAACAAGTATGGTGAAGTGTGTGGCCTCGTCACTCAAAGAGGTGATTTAGCGAACGAAACAGAATAGATACTGATATTCGTAGCCGATAGGCGTGAGGTCAATAAATTGCTTATATGTGAAACCGTTCGCCTCCACTTCGGCGACAATCTCGTCCATCTTGGGCATACGGAGATGGTGAATTTGGCGACGCATTTTTTTACTGTCCTTGAAACGGAACTCCTCACGGAACTCGGCACGGTTGTCGTCCAAATTGAAATCGGCTTCGTATTCAAACTTATCAAAGGTGACCCTGCTCCGGGTGACACGTTCTTTCGCATATTTTTGTACGCTGAATGCGACAAAGGGCGAGGCCGATTCTAAAATTGGGTCAAACTTCTCGCGATTGACGAGGTGAATAACGAGACAACCGCCAGGCTGTAGCCAGTTGAAAATATTACGGAACACCTGGTCACGATCACGCAAATAATAGTAGGTGAAATAATACATGGTGACGAGATTGAATTCGGCGGCGGCAAAAGAACCGATGTTTTCCGCCTCCTTCACTCGGTAATCATTTTTAGGGAATTTCTTACGGGCAATCTCAATCATAGCATCGGAGGCGTCCATGCCGACAACCTTGCCGACCCCCTCTTTACGGAACTCCTCAACATCTCCACCGGTACCACAGCCGATGTCCAGGACCTCTATCGTCTTCGTTTCAGGTCGGTATCCTTTGGCCCAGATGAGGGTGAGGCCGACCTCTTGTTGCTGGCGCACGGTGCCGTCCACAATCGTATCGTAGATTTTGGCGTAGAATTTATCGTAGAGGGTTTCATTTCCTAGAACAACTATATTTGCTTCGGGCGAGTCATCGGGATTGGCAAACGCTTCTATATCATCCAATTCGGTGCGACGATTTCCTGTCATCATCCAACGAATGTATAGGTAATTCGCCAGTAGTATAGAAATGATGACAACTAAAACTATTTGAATAGTATCAAGAGCATCAATCTGGCCTACAAACCACTTGCTGGTCATTCCTATTAGATGTATTCAAAATACGCCGTCTGCGTCCGCAAATGAGCGACGGATTTCGCAACTTACTTTAAGATATGGAGCCGAAGGCTACAAATAAACATACGTTGTGCGGTTACGCTTGGGGCGACGTGGTGAATTCTTTAGTAAAGGCGATTGGTGCTGGTGATATGGTACGCTCCCAGCGTTGGGCCGCCGAATTAGTGTGTTCGGAGCATGGATTGGGTAAATTAGAGGCGGCACTTCTACACGCCTGGGCGACGCATGTTGCGTCCAACAATCCGGCGTGGTGTATGCAGTGGGTACATTCAGCGACCCAGATACGGGCGTTGTGGGCAAGGAGCGGTGAATCTACTAAAGCGATACGAAACACGCCTCAGGTACGACAGCATGTTGCGGAAGCGGTTTCGTCCCTCGTTTTATCGGAGAAGAAGCAATTGCCGAAGTTGCCGACGGCGGAAGATTGTTTTCGTGATGCGGAGGCGATGCGTACCCGATTTCGCACCGGCCAAGGCGTAGTAGATCAGTTGAGTTGCCGACGCACCTGGGCGGCGGGTATAGAGAGCAACGACCTGCGAATGATTGGAAATGAATTTGAGGCAGCGTGTCGTTCTACAAATCTCAACCGTGCTCTCTTTTGGGTTATATGGTTCATTACACTGGACGGACAGACGGAACAGCCAACGGTTAAAGAGCGGGGACCGAACCACCTGAGCCCCAAACAAAGAAAAAGTGTCATTTGGTTTTTGGTGGACGTTATGAAAGATTTGGCAAACGATGTGGCGTTTCTCTCCACCGATGAACGTTCAGGTATTTTCAATTCGGTGGTGATGATGTGGAATAAATTGGGGGCGAAAGGGCGCCGAGATTGTCTTGCAGCACTTACGATGATGTTGTGTGAACATATCGCCCGCCGTTCTACGCCTCGGCTCACTGCGGGACCGAATATACCGACCTATGATGCTATAAAATCGCAAAATGCGGGGATAGATAACGTTTATACTTCAATAGCGGAAGAGGCACGTAAATTTATGTTAGAAGTACCGAAGATAAATGGATTGGTGGAAGACGCTGCGGCGAAGGCGGCCGCTAAACTGTCGGCGGTTGATAAAATGGCGTTGGCCTACGCACTTCTTTCGGGTAGTGGTGGTAAAAAATAAATGACCCGCCACGCTAGAATGGCGGCACAGCAGATTACTAGCAAGCCGATTTTTAATCCAAAGTTTACACAGTTTTTTGACAATGTCAAATCCCAGTTTTCCAGCGTCGCATCAGGAGTGAGGTCGTATACAATAGACACCCCAGACTCAGGATTTCCATTGTGGGGAATGTTGGCGATTGCGGCGATTGCTATTGCGGTTGTTGGCTGGTTTATTCATTATCGTATGTATTTGGAGACGCCGTATAATATCGCACGAATTATTCGTGATAATGTGAAGGCGGCCAATCATTACAGTGTTGATAATCCAGGCCGTAAGGGATTGCCAGAATTGTATAACAGCCTCGTAAGTCAGGGCTACGCAGAGGAGAATCTTGGATTCACGAATTTCTACGTGAGTACGGTGAATGCGAGTGGTATCTTCTTTCCTGCCGAGAACGGAGTGGTGGCTACGGACGCCGTGAAGTTGGCGGTAGATGGTGGTGCGCGAGCGTTCGTCTTTGATTTATGGCCGGATGTAGAACCAGGTGGCGACTTTGGTCCAACGGTCCAAGTGATTGAGAAGGGAAGTATGTGGCGTCGCACAACCCTCAACGCCCTCCCGCTCGCAATCCTTCTTCAAACATTGGTCGCCGAAGCACTTCAAACACCAACGAATCCCGGCCATCAGGACCCACTTATACTTTATTTACGATTCCGTGGCAACCCACGACAGGCGACGTTTGATAAGACCGCCGATGCTCTACAATCGGTCATCACGCCTTACCGTTTAGATTTGGCGTTTAATAATTGCCGTGGTGCCGACCGACTCTTCAAATTGCCGATTGACCAACTTTTTTCTAAAGTGATAGTTGTATCAAATGTTAGAGGCTCAGGTAAATTTATGGATTTTGTGAATTTTTCTGTGAAGGATGGAATTCAGTTAGAGTATCCTGCGGGCACTTTACAAACAATTTCGGGCGACCAGGCGGATGCGGCTAAAAAGAAGATTATGATGAATCCAACCTTCGTGGCACCGTTGAGCGAAGATCCATTGGCGGCCTCTAACGATTATTCTGTGAAGGCGGCGCAAGCGTTGGGTATTCATTTCGTGGCTATGAATTTTTGGGGAGGTCCAAAAGATGGTAAACTCAACGACTATATGAAAATGTTTGGAACGTATAGTTTTGCGCTCAAACCGGCTGCGCTACAATACACAATCACACATTTGGATCCACCTAATATGCCACCTAACTACGGATGGGGTGACCATACAACCGGCCAGGCAGGAACAGTCAAGACTCCACCAGACATTAAGCCCCCAGTTTAAGAGCTGGCAAAGGACTCAAAGCCAAAGTGATTGCCGACTCTATTTCGTCTAATTTGTAGGTACGCATACCGGTCCACCACTGGTGTGTTCCGCACATTGTACGAACAAAACAAAACTCGCCAAAAAAATCCAGCGATTCTTCCAAACTTGGGGTTTTGAAATGGAGTTTTTGAACGTTATCACTAATAAAACAATCTTGTGCTTTTTGAATTGGAAAATTCATTGAACACACATGCTTCATCATAGAACGTTTGCGGTAAGAGAGACCACCGCCACCAGGTGCATTTGGCATCCAAGGCCACTTTGAGGCGACATAGTCGTATTGCGTTAATGAGGCCGGCAGAGGTTTGGTTAGATAGGTATCGGTCTCCATCATCAATAAATGTTCTTCAAAAAATATATCCCAAAAATGGTCCTGTTGAAGTACCGAATTATATTCTGTTTTTCCTTGTTCAGGAGTGCCGATGCCTTTGAAAAACGGAATTATTCGCACCGATTCTTCTTGCTTACCTACACAGGCTCTTACAAACTCTTGGTTCGCATCGCTACAAATTACGGTTATACTCCATCCGCGGGCGTAGTAGGCGGCGTTCTGTAGGCAGAATTTAAGATTAGGATGACATCGTCGTTCAACGAGAACAACCGTTTTATCTACAAATTTTGGAATTGTACATGTATCCCAATGCTTTTGGAATTCGGCACCGTAGATGCGATTAAGGGCACCGTATATGTGGGGCTCCAATTCCATTCGGCAAGTATGTAGAAACTCACCCTCGGTTTTGTAGGTACGAGAGGCTATCTCCTTAAAAGCATTGAATATAACTAAAGTTTCGTCATATTTGACAGACATTCTGTATAATATGATTAAAGAACGGTTTAGATTAACGGCGTCTAGTGGCCCGTTTTTTACGATAAGTTTTACGCTTGCGTGTCGCAGGGGTCGCAGCGGTCGCAGCGGTATTTTCACTACGTGGTAGTTTACATTGCGCATCGGTCGCTTCAACAAAGAATGGTTCGCTCATTTCCAATGCTGCGTTTTCGTTCT
>Ga0208105_1000233_pt1 | contig 21139 bp, 20 predicted proteins | sample CryBogCBE16Jul07_FD_184574 | JGI IMG/M metagenome (GOLD analysis project Ga0208105, IMG submission 184574) | Freshwater microbial communities from Crystal Bog, Wisconsin, USA - CBE16Jul07 (SPAdes) | ecosystem: Environmental > Aquatic > Freshwater > Lake | place: Crystal Bog, Wisconsin, USA... | reverse complement strand
CAGTAGCACAACGACTACAGCCGCTTCGCTTGCTTCTCGCAGACCACCCCATGGCGCCCCCAAATTAATGGCCACATCTTTATTTAAAACGCTCTAAAAAGGATTGCATCCAATCAGCATGAATCGGGATGCCCCCTCTTGTGCCGTTTGTGTATCTTGTGGCCATCTGCATTCGAAGGCCCGCTGGATCCCCTTCTCCACGTTGTCACGCTTTACCCTTTCTAACGATTTTAACCCCTCGGCATCCCGGTTGGATGATTTCTCATTCAAATTCTGGGTTTAACCCATTCTCCAAGATTTTTCCTTAACCTTTCATCCAAGTTCCCCAGTCCCTTCTTCGGATATATTTCACCAACAAGATCAGGAGGATGGTCACGAGAATGGTCCGCAGCATGGGCCAATAGAACATTCCGTCCGTGATTTTCAGAGAGAGCGTGGAGAGAAGAACTTCTCCCTTTCCGGAAGGATAAACCCGGTATGAGTGCACTCCGGGCCATGGCATTGCGAGGCGCACCATCCAGCAGCCGTTTTCAAAACGTGGGGTGACGTTGCCGAGAGGCGACCACAATACCTCTTCCTCGACGGAAACCCTGTCACTGAGATTATTTCTATGGCGCAGGGTCTCAATAACAAACCCAGTGGTGGCGTTTCCGTGATAACGCCAACTGAGACGCAGATGGTTCCAGAGAATTCCAGGTTCCAGGACAGGCTTCAAATCGACGACTGCCATACTCCTTTCATTTTCTGAGGCAAATCTCACCACTCCTCCCTTGGGTGTATCCAATTGGGCAACAGGACGGAGAATTTCAGGCGCAGGAGTAGAGAAAGCTTTGGGGATGATGGCCTCCTCACGCCGCGGAGCAATGGTCGCACTCCAGGACTGGCGATCCAAGACTCGGCCCCGATCCGAGAGAACGACATCAAGGAGCCGATTTCCCGTGAGGGTCGGAACCCAGCTGATCCTCAACGTCTTCACCCCTCCTGCCCGGATCAATCCGCTCCGCTTTGCCAGGACAGATCCTTTTTCCCCCTGATCACGGAGCGAGACTTCAACCTCGCGCTCCTCATCCGAGGGGTTCCTCACGACAGCCTCGACGACAAGGGGGGATCCGACCTTGGCAAAGGATCCCTCGACTCCGTGCAGCAACTCGAGCATGGGATTGGGCTCGGGCCCCCGGACCACCAGATCAATGTTCCTCTCGAATGTGCCCGCAGCCAGCACTAGATTGAATTTTTTTGAGATCCCGGCAGGAATATCGATCTTGGAAGCTGAAATGGTAAGCGTTCCCGTCCCGTGTGTGGCAAGGGAAAGGGGGCCCGAGGCTCTTAGCTTTTCTGGCAATCGCACCGCAGTGACCATGAGCGGTGTTGCCGTGGTGTTGCTGAGCACAAGGGGAACGTCGGGAGTTTCCTTCGTTGCGATGAGGTGATCACCCCCGAGGAGATGGAAAGGTGCCGTGGCAGAACCTTTGAGTATGATTTCGGGAAATTGCTCCATCGTGGGGTCGATGGTCAGGAGGCAGGATTGGTCACCCTCCGTCCGGGGATGGAAGACCACCTTGATCTCCTGAGAGGAACCTTCGGACAGGATGAGATCGGCATCCCCCACGATTGACCAAGGAGAAGGAAGAGAGATCATCCCTCTTATTGTGGAACCGCATCGATTCGAAAGGATCACCGCGTTGGTGCTGGAGGATCCTATCGGGGTCTTTCCGAAATCGATCACTCCCCCGACGGGATCCACAAGGATTTCGGCATGACGGTTTTTGACAAAAATACGGGCAGTATGCCTTCCCCCGACTTCGGAGAGAGCATCGAAAATCATGAAGACAAAACTGTCCTCAGGCTCCCGCGATGAGCAGTCGTGCATGTAACGGAATACGGCGGCCGCTCCAGTCTGATCGTCACACCGGATCAGACTCCCATGGTGAGGTCCTTCGATCACCTTGACGCGAAGGCCCTCCCGAGAAGGGGAAACCGTAACGGGAATCTCAACCGATTCACCTCGTAGGACCTCCGCCTTGATGGGAGGGACAACCAGCAGCCCCGAGTACCCGGGTAGATCCCTCCATTTTACCAAGGAGGATTTGAGAAATCCTCCGCTGGTGATATCGGCCTGTAGAAAAGAAGGGAGCGTAAGAAACACGACCTCAATCAACACAAAGAGAAGTCTTATGTTGACGTTGGTTTTCATGCGAATGGTCCTCCCCTGCAGAGGACTGTCAATGCAGGGGGGTAGAGGGCATGACCGAGCCATCGGCTCTGATGATCAAGTTCCCCTCACCGTGAACGTTGCCGATTTCGGAAAACCAAGGCATGGAGGGCCACTTGTTGGGCGTTCCGGGACGGGCATCAAAAAGCGTGGGAAGATAGTGGATCAGGGGAAGATGATCGGTCTGGGCCGCCAGGTGGGCGCTTCGATCGATCGCCGGACAATGCCAGAGCTTCGCGGGAACGCCCAGCGCATTGCTGGAATAATCAATCCAGAAGCGCTCCTCCTCCTGGGATCCGATTTTAATGCCTGCCGGAAGTTGGGGCCAGCCCTCGGACTCGGTGGCACAGGGGGCGAAATGCAACCACAACTCCCTCAGGTGGGTCATGCAGACGATCCGGTCAGCCTTGGGTAGGATTTGGGAGAGCTGGGGAAGTAATAGAGCCAGTAAGATTCCCAGGATTCCCATCACGACGATCAACTCGGTGAGAGTGAATCCTGATTTCCTAGAACCGCCCATGAGAGAGAACTAGGAGTGGAACAGAATCAAGAAGCCAATAACGGACAGCAGAGAAACAGAAAAACCCGCCTTACTGCGCCGGAAAATTCGTGATCATATACGTCGTGAACGTATAAGGAATCGAATTGGAAATCGTGGCAAAAGAGGAATAATTGTCTGAAATTCGGATCCCTTGAACCGTTACTGGTACGTTCAACGGAGCCGCCATCTGAACAGGAACGGTTCCCTCCGCAGCCGTGAATGTCGTCCCATCTGAATTGGTAATGACGGCATTGGTTCCCTGCTGCTGGGGATAGAGTTGTTGTATCATGATCGTTCCGGGAGCAGAAAACGTCTGGTTGGGATACTTGTTCTGAACGGAACCGTCAAAACTCCCGTTCATGAACGCAGTGTCATTGAACGAATTACTGCCGACAGGCGCGACGGCTATCGTATTCGTGACAGTCGTCGAAACACCCCCGACGACCACATTACTCACGACATTGATGTAAACAGGGAAAGTATTACTGTTGTAGATCTCCGGGTAAATCGTGGTGCTGTTGGTTCCTGAAAGGGTGTATCCCCCCCAGAACTGACCGCTGATCGCCCCAGAGGAAGGATCCCACATCCCATTGGCATTGCCTGTGTAGACTCCAGGAGTCGTGAAACCATCTGGACTACCGAGATAGGAAATCACGCAATTTCCCGAGGAATTCGTGCTTCCACCATTGGTGTCGGTACCAGTGCTGAAAAGCATCGTCCCGCTGAGATTCTGACCACGGATCACCGAACTGAACGTGCCGGTGGACTGGAAAAAGGTCCCGTTGCCAAAGGGATTGCCGTTCTTGTTGGAAGCTCCCGCATGGCTACTATTGAGGGAGATGGCCATGACGGTGACAAAGATTGATAAAGCCAGAGAGGGGATTCTGGGATGCATTTCCTCAAAGAATCTTTTTGTAGACCCTATCTTGTCAATCCGATTCGATGGGATGGGCGCGATGTACTTTCACCCCGTCACTCATCGGAGCATTTACCCATGTCATCTCTTCTGTCCGACTACCACTACGACCTCCCGCTGGAGTTGATTGCAAATCGGCCTGCACCGAACCGGGAAGAATCCCGGATGCTGGTGCTGGACAGGACATCAGGCGGGATCTTTCACCGCCGCTTTACGGACCTGCCTGAGTACCTCCGGCCATCCGATCTGCTCGTGCTCAATGACAGCCGGGTGATCCCGGCTCGTCTGCGTGACATCTCGGAAAAAGTGGAGATCCTACTTTTGGAGCACCGTTCCCCCACCCTCTGGACATCAATGGTGCGACCGGGGAAGAAGATGCGGATCGGTCATTCCGTGAAAGTCGCGGGAACAACCGCCACGGTCGTGGGAATAGCCGAAGACGGGACGCGGACACTCGAGTTCTCATCCCCTCCCGACCTTGACCGTCACGGGGAGATGCCGATCCCTCCCTACTTCCACCGGCCTGCCGACGAGCAAGATAAGGAACGCTACCAGACGGTCTATGCCCGTGATCCGGGCTCGGTTGCTGCCCCCACCGCTGGTCTGCACTTTACCCCGGAGATCCTCTCGGGTCTGAATCATGCCTTCGTCACCCTCCATGTTGGCGCGGGCACCTTTCAACCGGTCAAGGCCGAGGATCTTTCGCTTCACCGGATGCACTCGGAACACTACACGATCACTAAAGGGACTACCCTCAGGATCAACGAGACAAAAGCCTCCGGAGGCCGTGTCATCACGGTGGGAACCACCTCCGCTCGCGTGCTCGAATCGCAGCCGCCGGGCCCCCTCGCCGCGCGGAGTGGTTCGACGGATATTTTCATCCGCCCTCCGTATGAGTTCCAACGGGTCGATGCCCTGCTGACCAACTTTCACCTGCCCGGATCCACCCTCCTGATGCTGGTGAGTGCCTTGGCCGGACGAGATCGGATCCTCGGGGCCTACGCAGAGGCGGTGCGGGAGCGTTACCGCTTCTTCAGCTACGGTGATTGCATGCTCATTGTGTGATCCTCTGGATCACAGGCTAAAATTTGAGGTGGGATGAGAGTGAAATTCTGATCAGATTTTCCTTCAGCCATCGGCCTTTGGCCTTCAGCCTCTCCCTTCATGCCCCTTCTGACAATCTCCGAACTGAAGAAGGCCGCCCGCGGGTCCTCCCCCGTCGAGGTCTCGGTGCATGCCCAGATTGAGAGAATCACCCGCAAGGATGCCTCCAATGGAAAACCTTTCCAGGAACTCCAACTGCGTGACGGAGGCGACTCAATGACGCTCCGCGCCTGGAACGACACGGAGGCTTTTGAAGCCTGCTCCGAATTGGGTGCTGGTGCGTTTGTCGCCGTGAGAGGGATCTTCAGTCACAGTGCGGCCTTCGGGCTTGATGCCAGGCGTTGGGAGATCGCCCAGCTCGAAGATGAGGCCATGGAGGCCCTGCTGGAGGGCTCGGAAGAGAGAAGACTCCTCCTTCAGCGCTGCGACGAGGTGATCGTCCAAAGCGTCACCTCGATCACCGACCCCAGGCTCCAGGCGCTCTGCGGCCGGTTCCTTGGGCAATACGGGCCGCGCTTCCGGCGATCGGCCGCCGCGCGCGGCAACCATCATGCCCGCCGGGGAGGCTTGCTGGAGCACACCTCGCGGATGATGGAATCGGCTCTCGCCCTCTGCGGAGTCTATCCGGAACTCAACCGCAATCTGATCATCGCAGGCGTTCTTTTCCACGATACGGGCAAGCTCTGGGAGACCTGCCCCCCGGAACGAGGATTCGGGATCGTTCCCGAACTGCGCGGGGAACTGCTCGGCCATCTCTCGATCGGGATCGAACTCGTCAACACCCTCTGGCGCGATCTTCCCAAGGAGGGATGGGAAATCTTCACCCCCTCTTCCGAGGATCTCCGGCTCCATCTGCTCCACCTGATCGCTTCGCATCATGGTCAGCTGGAATTCGGATCCCCCGTGCTTCCAAAGACCCCGGAAGCAGCCCTCCTTCACTTTGTCGATAATATCGATGCCCGGATGGAGATGTTCTTCTCAGCCTATCAGTCTGCGTCGCCGGATCGGGAAGGACCCATGGAGTGGGTCCGCGCGCTCGGCGTCAGTCCTGTTCCGCCGTTGAACGTCTTCCGGAATCCGGAGAGCCCCCAGAAGGAACTTCTCTTGAGATGATTCCAGGGCGCATCTCTTTGAACTTGCAGGGAACGTCATCAGGAAATACAAGAAACTTCCACGTGAAGACCTCCCCCCTTCTCACACTTCTCATCCTCCTCTGCGGTGGCGTCGCCGTGATGGCGGATATTCAGGCGCCTCCCCAATCCGAGCAGGGTCCGACCCGCAAGCTGGGCCGAGGCCTCGGCAACATGCTCTACGGCTCCACGGAAATCTTCGACTCGATGTCCGATGTGAATTATGCGGACGGCAATTCGGCGGCCTTCAGCTACGGCCTTGTGCGGGGCGTCGGTCGCACGCTGGCACGCTTGGGATACGGTCTCTTCGAGACAGTGACCTTCCCCTTCCCCACCAATCACGGCACCTACAAGCCTCCTTATCAGAACAATATCCAGTGGCTGAACTCCGGCTACTCGGAGTTCCCCCCTGAGATCGGATTCGAGACCAAATACGATTACTCCCGGCAGTATTCGAGCCAGAGTTGGTAGTAGCGTATCTTGGAGGGGGGGGATTTCCCCACTCAGCCCATTTCTCGGTTCAGTCCTCTCCACGTTTGGCCGCCTGCTCAATCCAGGTCCAAGGGACCGCTCCTTGGGAAAGGATCCAGTCATGGAAGTTCCGGAGCGTCCATCCCCCGCGGTCGACCAAGTACTCCTTGATCCGTTCGAGTTCAAGGCGACCGAGCAGGTAGCTCATCGGGACCGTGGGTTGGGAGGTATACCAGTTCACGTCGGCCAGTGCGCGGGCGGACGTGAATCCGACGCCCTCGACCAGCATCCTCGCCGCCGATGCATGGGTGAGCTTTCCGAAGTGGAGCCCACAATCGATCACGATCCGGTAGGCTCGCCAGAGCGCGTCGTGTAACTGCTGAATCTTTGCATGGGGACCCTGCACCCATCCCTTCTCAACGGCAAGTTTCTCACACCACATCGTCCATCCCTCGTAAAAAATAGCATGGGAGCAAAGACGGCGGATACGGCTCGGATGACGGTTCTGGACTGCAAACTGCAAGTGATGGCCGGGATACCCCTCATGAGCGCTCGTCAGTTCCAGACCGAAATGCTGGCGTGCCTCACGCAGCGCCTTCTCGGGATCCTTTTTGGTGGCCCCGAGGTCGTTCACCCAAAAGATACCTTTCTGACGTTTGTCAAAGGGACCAGAGGCACTGTAGGCAGCGGTCGGGAAGTGCTCCCTCATGAAATCGGGAACCGGGGTCACCTCCAGCGATTCTCTCTCCGGGAGAGGGAAAAGTTTGCTGCGGAGCACCCGTGCCCTCCAGTCAGCCGCGGAGCGGCGATAGAGTTCCAGCAACGGGGCCTCGGGAACCCATGTGTCACGCATCCGCCCAAGGATCGCACGGGCAGGACCGCGTCCGTGCTTCGCGGATTCCATGGCCAACTCCCTGGTGAGGTCCGCGATCAGGCGTCTCCCCTCCGACTCGATCTCGGGGAGACTCCAGTCGAGGCCCGTCCTCTCGCGGACGAGCCACTCGAAGCGCTCGCGACCAAGCGAAAAACCATTCGACTTCCCGGGACGCTTGGCAGCAATAACCTTGGCGTAGCGTTCGAAAGCCTTGGCTCCCCCGGAAGCCAGCCTCCGGGTTTTTTCCGGATGAGGTGAGATATTGGCCAGCTTCCCTCCAAGGGTAAGGATAAACTCCCCTGCCCCCTTGCAGGAATGGGCGGCCAGCCTTACCCAGAGAGGAACCGGAAGGCGCACCGCAGCGGCACCCGATGCCAGAAACTCAGGAAGGGCCGCCAGGCGTGATTCGATCGCGGGAAGGGCCTTCCGAAGATTGTCCGAGTGCCGGATCACCAACTCAAAGACTGCCCCAACCGCCCCGTCGCAGCACTCCTGGGGATTGGTCCTCCATCGCTCCAGATCGTGTGCCTGGAATAATTCCGTCCTCAACAGGGAAAGAAAACAGCGTCTGTCGAGCCAGTCATCCCCCTTCAGCGAAGATGCAGGGAGTGCTTCCGTTTGCGCGAGAAGACCCTTCAGAAAGCGGTTCCGATCAAGACGCGTCGTCTCGTCGCTTCCGGAGAGTCCCGGCTCGAACCGGCGGAAACCGATCCCGCTGCCCCACTGCGGAAAATCGGAGCAGGTACGGCGGATGTAACACTCGCCAAGAGAACGGAGGCGGGCGGAGGGGGTCATTGTCCTGCAGTGGACCGAATCTCCAACTGCCTTGCAAGGGCGGCCTTCACTGCCTCGTCAGCCAGATCCCTCATCCGCTCCACCTCGGTCTGTGTGGGGGGATGATCGGGGGTGGCCATGGCGCGGATCGCCTTGAGGTTCGAGGAGATCGTGACGCAGGCTGGACGATTCTTCATGGAAGGGCTCAGGCAATCCATCCGGGCGATGAAGTAATCCATGACGGCGGGACGCACGAGGGCCGATGCCTTGGCAGCGGTGTAATGGTCTGCCGTGACATGGGATGCCAGCTGGAAACCACGGAGCCAGCCGCCCAGGCTGATCAGATCGGCTATCTCGCCATCCTTGAGGCCGAGCATCGACTCCTCGACATCTTCCTGGGCGCCGTTGAGTTCCTCGCGCAGTCCCTGCCAGTCATTCCGCTCGCTCAACTCGAAGAGGCTCCTGCTGCGGGCGGTCAGTCGCTGACCGGCGGAGAGGGTGTTTGCCTCGCGGATCAGCGCCCGGCCCGTGTCGAGGACGAGCTGTTTCTGGTGGGCAAGGGTGGCCACGAAGCCGTTGGCAACGAGGGCACCAAACTGGATCGCCGTCTGAAACCGGTTGGGATAGCTTTTTTTGAGATCAAAGGAGCGCACCATCCCGAGCGGCGGCGGCTGAAAGAGCTCGAGATCGCTGAAAACCTTCCCGACAAGGGGCGTGGTCATCTCGTTGACCCCGAGCTCCTCACGGAAATGCTCCTCCGCGCTCTGGCCGATCATCTCTGATTCGTGATTGGTCGCTTCGCGGATTTCCCCCTTCAGGGAAACCGGCAACAGCAGTCCCGCGATCAGGATCAGCAGAGGATGATGGCCCACGTCTATCATTTTATCGCCGGAGGGATCTCCTGTCGATGCTCGGCGTAGTTGCCCGGAGAGTCTCTCTTGTCTAGAAGTAAGGGTATCCCTCATGCCCGAAAAGCTGACCAGTCTCATTCACGCCATCGGCGCCAAGGCGCGCGAGGCCTCACGCATCCTCGCCGTGACGCCTGCGGCGACCAAGGATGCCGCCCTGCGTGCGATGGCCGCCCGGCTGCTGGCCGACGAGAAATTGATCCTCGAAGCCAACGGCCTCGATTTGGAGGCGGCAAAAAGAAACGGTCTCTCCGACGCCATGCTCGACCGTCTCCATCTCGATGGAATACGCCTCGCCGCCATGGCGGAGGGCATCGGGACGGCAGCAGCCCTTCCCGATCCCGTCGGAAGGACTCTTCGTGAATGGACCAAAGAAAACGGTCTCACTTTCCGCAAGGTCAGCGTCCCGATCGGGGTGATCGGCATCATCTACGAGTCGCGTCCCAACGTGACGAGCGATGCTGCCGTCCTCTGCGTGAAGGCGGGCAACGCCGTCATCCTTCGCGGCGGCAGCGAAGCGCTCCACTCCAACAGGGCCATTGCCGCCGCCCTGCAGGCGGGTGCAGCCTCCGCCGGACTTCCCGAGACGGCCATCCAACTCATTCCTGTGACCGACCGCGACGCCGTACGCATCCTCTGCGAGATGGACAAGCATCTTGACTGCATCGTCCCGCGTGGCGGCAAGGGCCTCATCGAAACGGTCGCCAGACATGCCCGCATGCCCGTCATCAAGCATTACGACGGCATCTGCTCCATCTATGTCGATAAGGCGGCCGACCTCGCCATGGCCCTGGAGATCCTTCTCAATGCCAAGTGTCAGCGCCCCGGCGTCTGCAACGCCGTCGAGACCCTGCTCCTGCACCGTGACATCGCGACTGCCTTCCTTGCCGACGGGGGCAGGGCCCTGCTGGAACGCGGTGTCGAACTACGCTGCGACCGCGCGACCCAAGACCTTCTTCCCGACAAATTGCGGGAAAATTCCCTGATCAAGGAGGCTTCGGAGGAGGATTTCCGAACCGAATTCCTTGCCCTGATTCTCGCCGCGAAAGTGGTCGGATCCGTCGGGGAGGCGATCGCGCATATCGAGGCCCACGGCTCCCGACACAGTGACGCCATCATCACGGAGGATAAAATTGCGGCGGAAACCTTCCTGAACGGGGTCGACAGTGCCACGGTCTACTGGAACGCCTCCACGCGCTTCACCGACGGGGGCGAGTTCGGCTTTGGTTGCGAGATCGGCATCAGCACCGACAAACTCCATGCTCGCGGCCCCATGGCTCTGGAGGAACTTACCAGCTACAAATACCGGATCCAAGGTACCGGCCAGGTGCGTCCCTAAAACCCGAAAAGAGTCCATGATCACCGTCAGCGCGCTCTATGAAGGGAAAGTCCAGGGGGTCGGTTTCCGCTCTTCGGTCCTCAGTCTTGCAAAAGGCTACGAGATCACGGGTTGGGTGAGAAACCATCCCGACGACCGCGTCGAGATCTTTGCCTCTGGAGAGGCCGGGGAGGTCGAGGATTTCCTGCAGGGAATCCGTGAGAGCCATCTGGCCGGTCACATCGATCATGAGAACGTCACCCCCGCCGCGCCAGAACCGGGAATGCGCGGATTCCGCATCATCGACTGACATGGAAGAGATCGCCGTTCGCATCCGTGACCTCAGGAAGGTTTTTCCCGTTCCCCTGCGGCGCCGTCAGGTCACCGCGCTGAAGGGAATCTCCCTCGAGATCCCGTCAGGTCATGTCTACGGCCTCCTCGGTCCCAATGGCTCGGGTAAAAGCACCACCCTCAAGATCCTGCTCGGACTGGTCACCCCGACCTCGGGAATCTCGGAGATCTTCGGCATCCCGAGTCACGAGGTGCGCAGCCGGGCCGACGTCGGATTCCTCCCCGAAAATCCCTACTTCTACAAGTTCCTGACGGGTGTCGAGACAATTGCTTTCCACGGAAGACTCTGTGGACTCCGCGGAGCCGCCCTGAAGAACCGGATCGCGGAATTGCTCGATTTGACGGGACTCGGCGAGGCAGGGGAACGTCGTGTCGGCACTTACTCCAAGGGCATGCTCCAACGCATCGGACTCGCACAGGCAATGGTCCATGATCCGCGACTTCTCATCCTTGACGAACCAACGGCCGGAGTGGATCCCGCCGGCTCGCGCCAGATCCGTGACCTGATCCTGCAACTCAAGGAGCGGGGCAAGACCGTGCTCCTCACCTCGCATCTTCTTGAGCAGGTGCAGGATGTCTGCGACCGCATCGGGATCCTGGCCAAGGGAGAACTCGTCCGTGACGGCTCCCTCGACCTCCTAACCGGAGTCTCCGGACAGACGGAGTTTGTCTTGGAAAATGCGAGCCCGGAACTCCGCGCGGAGATCGAGCGCCTTGCTAGCAGCCACGGGGCGCGACTCCTTGAGACCCGTCCCACAAAACTTGATCTGGAAACCGTCTTTCTCAAGGCAACGGCGGCAAAGCCGTAAGCGTGAAAACGTGAAAGGTTAGAGGGTTAAAACGTATTTTCAGACCTACTCCCGCGGATTGATTCAACTTTTTAACGTTTCACTTTTTAACTTTCCACCCACTCTTCATGAACTACTTCATCACCGGCACCGACACCGACGCGGGGAAGACCTTTGTGACTGCCCTGCTGACACGCAGCCTTCGCAAAGCCGGATTCGACACCGTCGCGATGAAGCCTGTTTCCTGCGGGGCACCAGAGGACACCCGGATCCTTCTCGCCGCGGCCGCTAACAGACTCTCCATCGACGAGGTCACTCCGGTTTCCTACAAGGCTCCCCTCGCCCCGATCGAGGCGGCCCGCCTGGAGGATCGAACCTTTGATCCCGAAGTCGTACTCACCGTCTTTCGGCGGCTTCGATCCACCTATCGTTCACTCCTCGTCGAAGGAGTTGGCGGATGGCTCGTTCCGCTGTCTCCCGGATACACGACCGCCGATCTGGCCAAGACAATGGGACTGCCGGTTCTGCTGGTTGTCCGCAATCGCCTCGGCGCCCTCAATCACAGCCTGCTGACGCTCGAATCGATCCGCAACCACGGCCTCACCTGCAGCGGGATTGTTCTCAATAACCACCCCGCCGATGACGGCGACGCAGCGCGCGAAGGCAACCGGCGCCTTCTTCCCGAATTCTCGAAGATCCCTCTTCTTTTTGAGATCTCCCAAGGTCAGACCGATCTGGAACTGGCCGTGGCCTGATCGGTTTTTTTGAAAAACCCGGCATCTTTCATTCCTTTCGGCTCCGAAGCTTCGGGTTTTATCCCTCTCCATTCTTCAGTCTTTATCATTTTAATTTTTTCCTTTTTCCTTCGTCCCCATGCGCTCCTCCGGCCCCCAAATCGTCCTTGTCCGCCACGGTGAAACCGAGTGGAGCAAGAACGGCAAGCACACCTCCTACTCTGACATCCCCCTGACACTGGAGGGCGAACGGCAGGCATCTGTCCTGAAAGGTGAACTTTCCGGATGGGATTTCAAACTCGTGCTCTGCAGTCCCCGCCAAAGGGCAAGGCGTACCTGCGAACTGGCGGGATACCTCGGGCATGCCGAGATCACCGATGATCTGACCGAGTGGAACTATGGCGAGTACGAGGGAATCACCACCAAGGAGATCCGGCAGACGGCCCCCGGATGGACCGTCTTTGACTCGCCGACCCCCGGCGGCGAGACCCCCGATCAGGTGGCGGCACGCTGTGACAGCGTCATCGCCCGCCTGCGGGCCCTTCATGACGACGCCCTTCTTTTTGCACACAGCCATGTCCTGCGCGTGCTCATCGCCCGATGGCTGAATCTCCCCGCGAAGTCGGGCCGACACTTCGTCCTCCAGACCGGAACGCTCAATATCCTGAGCTACGAGCACGAGTCACCGGTCCTGATCTCCCTGAACGCCGAGACCTTCCGTAACGATCCCAGAAGGTGACAGAGAGAAAAGTCTGTAACCGGATCACGATCCCGAGGTCAGGTTGACCCCTTTTCTAACGGATCGGTCCCCTTGGGTTCGACCCAGCAGGCCAGCCAGATACAGGCCTCGTAAAGGATCACCATCGGCCCACCCATCAGGAGGTAGGTCACCAAATCCGGGGACGGGGTGACGAAGGCAGCCACCGTGAAGATCACGATGATAGCTGCGGAGCGGGTCTTGCGGAGTTTCTCCGCGGTGAGGATCCCGAGTTTCACCAGCGCCAGCACCACCATCGGCATCTCAAAAGCTACCCCGAAAGCGATCAGGAACTGGGTCGTGAAGGAATAGTATTCCCGGACGGTCCAGGTCGGCGTCCAGTGCATCGACTTGGCATCGCGGAAGAAGAATTCCAGCGTTCCGGGCAGAACGACCAGGTAGGCAAAGAGTACTCCTGCCAGGAACAGAAAGAGGCCAAAGGCGGAGACCGGGAGCAGGAGTCGACGCTCGGCTGGCTTGAGCGCGGGAAAGAGAAACTTCGCGAGGAGAAAAATGAGAATCGGGAAGGAGAGAATCAACCCGGCATAGAATGCCAACTGAAGCGATACGGTCATCGAGTCGGCCACCCCGAGCGACTGGAGGGAGGAGGCCCGGGAGGGATCGACCCCCACGAGTGGCCGCTGAATGACGGTCGCCAGCAGATCGCGGAAGAAGAAGGCTGCGACCATGGCGACAGCCAGCACGGCCGCCATGCGGATGAGCATGAGGCGCAGGTCCGCAAGGTGATCGAGGAAGGGCTTTGCCTCATCCTCTCCCTCCCGGAATGAAAAAATAGTCTTCAGATCCATGGCACCCCAACGCAGCCGGTCAATCCAGCACCTTCCGCCAATGGGCAAGGCGCCCGGACACACGTTCGGGCGAGGGGGCACCCGCTGCCCCCCTGGCCTTCATCGAGCGGGCAGGATCAAAAAGGGAATTCCAGTCGGGCAGGAGTTCCGGACAGAGATCCCCGATCAGTTCACGGGGGAGTTTGTCCAGCGCCACACCGCTGCGAGCGGACTCGGCGGCAAGCTTTCCCACGATATCATGGGCTTTGCGGAAGGGAGTTCCGTGACGAACCAATTCGTCGGCCAAATCGGTGGCCAGCAGCGAGGGATCGGAGGCGGCGCGATTCACCGCTTCCCCGTTGATGACAAGCGCATCCATCATCTCAGCGGTGACGGCGAGCGCCATCCGGACGGTGTCGACGGAGTCAAAGACGGCCTCCTTGTCCTCTTGGAGGTCGCGGTTGTAGGTCATCGGGAGTCCCTTGAGCACTGTCAGCAGGCGGAAGAGATTCCCGTAAAGTCGCCCGGTCTTGCCGCGGGTCAACTCCGCGATGTCCGGATTCTTCTTCTGGGGCATCAGGCTCGACCCGGTGGAGTGCCGGTCGCTCAGCTGGGCAAATCCGAATTCCGCCGTGGTCCAGAGCACCACGTCTTCCGAAAGGCGGGAGAGATGCATGCCAAGGATCGCAATCACCGAGAGCAGTTCCAAGGCGAAGTCGCGGTCGCTGACGGCGTCGAGGCTGTTCTGGGTAATGCGGGCGAACCCGAGTTCGCGGGCCATGGCCTCACGGTCCAGCACGAGGGTCGATCCGGCAAGCGCACCCGATCCCAGCGGCAGTTCGTCCATTCTTTCCGCGGCATCCGTGAGACGCCCCAAGTCACGCTCCAGCATCTCGACGTAGGCGAGGAGATGATGGGCGACCGGAACGGGCTGTCCCCGCTGAAGATGCGTATAACCCGGCATCAGGATCCCCTCGTTGGCGGAGGCAAGGCCGACCAGGGCACGTTGGAGAATGCGGATGCCCTCGTGGATCTGGGCGCACTCTTCCTTCAGGTAGAGGCGAAAGTCCGTGGCTACCTGATCGTTTCGGCTACGGGCCGTGTGGAGCTTCGCCCCAGCGTCACCGATGCGTCGGGTAAGTTCCTTCTCAATGTTCATGTGGATGTCCTCGAGATCCTTGGAAAAGGAAAATTTCCCCGCCTCGATCTCGCCACCGATTTCCTTGAGCCCCGTCTCGATGGATTCGAATTCATCCCGTGTCAGGAAGCCGGCCTTCCTGAGAGCGGCCGCATGGGCAATGCTTCCGCGGATATCATGCCGGTAGAGCCTCCAGTCGAAGGAGACGGATTCCCCGTAGTCCCGGAGCAGGTTGGACATCGATTCTTCAAAACGACCGTGACGCATTGCTCCTGTGTAGCGGCTTTTGACGTCCTCGGAAACAAGAATGGGCCTGAGAATTCCCGGAAAAAAGTGTCAGGGAACTACGGCAAGAGGGAGCCGGCTACCGTTGCTGCATTCCTGCCCTGGCGGGGTTCGCCGATCCTTCATCCATAGCCCCTGACACTGAAAAGCTATCCGTAGGTCGCATGGAATACAATACGGGAAGATGGTTTTGTTTCTTGAGTCGGAGAGCGAAGATCTTTAAAAGTCTGAATTCAATTTCCCCCCAAATGCAAAAGATCCTAATCATTGTCGCCATCGTTGCGTCCTTGGCGGCGGCGGGTCTGGGATACCAGAACAGGCTGAACTTCCTCAAGGAAAGAGAGATCAAGCTCCAAACGATGTCAGAGCTTGATGCGACGAAAAAAACCTTGGCGAAAACAACCTCCGAGTTGAAAGAGGCCAATGAAAAAATCGCCCTTCTCAATAGCGACATCGAAAGCAAGACCGCTCAGATCAACGATCTAACGCAGACCAAAGCAAAACTCACTGATTCGCTGGCCGAAAGCCAGAAACAGAACGCCGACAAGGATACCCAGATCACTCAGTTAAAAGCCGACATCTCAGCCAAGGATTCACACATCAAGGAAATCGAGGACAAACTGGCCGCCGCCGCCAATCCTGCAAACGACCCCACTGTTGAATTGAAAAAACAGCTAGAGGAAAAGGATCTGCTCAACACCAGCCTTCAAGCCAAGATCAAGGATCAGGAAACACAAATCGCCGACTTCAAGGAGAGGGAAGCCAAACGTAAAGCAATGCTGATGAAACCTGGATTGGAGGGAAGAATCCTTGCAGTCAACTCCTCTTGGAACTTCGTTGTCCTTAGTCTCGGAGACCGCAATGGCGTGGTCAACGGTGCGGAAATGCTGATCAAGCGCGGTTCTCAACTCATCGGAAAAGTCCGCATCACCTCGGTCGAGCCCTCCACTTCCATCGCCGATATTGTCCCCAATAGCATCCAGGGCTCCTTGGCCGTTCAACCCGGTGATACGGTTATCTATTCAGGCCCTCCCAAAGACAACGAATTCTAGGGTAAACAGTCGTTCAAATCCCATGAAAGCTCTTCTCCTTACGATCGGCGCGGTCTGCTTTCTTACCTTGCTAGTCACTGGATGCGAAACATCACCTGCCCAAGTCAACGATGTTCCGGCGGGCCAGGGAGCCGCAGTCAGTTCGATCCCGTGGAACAAACCGGCAAGCTGGGAAGGTGCCGGTGCCCTTGGTGGATTCATGCCCCAGGGGGCACACTGATTTTAGTGACGGTTCCCGGGGCATTCTGAGGGCTTTGCCCAGCTCCGAGGAATGGGTATCTTGGTCGGATGCGTATCCTAGCCGTCGATCCCTCGCTCCGGGGAACCGGCTTTGCAATCCTTGAAGAAAAAGGAACCTCTGTCCGCTGCCTTGAGTATTCGGTCGTGAAAAACATGCCATCGTTGTCTCAGGAAGCGTGCCTTGTCGCGATCCATGACGCGATCTCCTCCGCCATCGAGCGTCATGCCCCCTCGGCCCTTGCCATCGAGAAGGTAATCTATGTGCAGAGCTACCCCACGGCGATCATTCTTGGAGCGGCCCGCGGTGCTGCGGTGCTTGCAGCAGCCCAACGTGGCCTACCCGTCCACGAATATCCCCCAAAGCGCGTGAAACAGGCCGTTGTTGGGAAGGGGGCAGCCGCCAAAGAGCAGGTCGCCTTCATGATCCGTGCACTGCTCGGACTTACCGAGACACCCCCGCCCGATGCGGCGGACGCGATCGCGATCGGACTCACCCATCTGAGAACGATAGCCTCCCCTCTCTCCAGGATCACGTCTACTCGATCGAAATGAAGAATCCCTTGATTCGACCACACTGGTTGGGACGCCTTCCCTATGCGGAGGGGCTTGCCCTGCAGGAAGCACTCGTGGCCGGAAAAATAGCGGGGGACGGGGCGCAGCACCTCCTCCTTCTTGAGCACGAACCCGTCTACACCATGGGCCGTACCCGCGATGAATCGAGCCTTCGCGAAGAAATCCTGCTTCCCCACCCCGTGTACCGCACCAACCGGGGAGGGCAGGCCACCTACCATGGTCCGGGGCAACTGGTCGGATACCCTGTGCTCGACCTCTCCTTGTTCGAACGGGATCTTCACGCCTATCTCCGGTTTCTCGAAGAGGTCCTCATCGCCCTGCTCGCCCGTCATGGCATCCGGGGTGGACGGATCGAGGGAAAGACGGGGGTTTGGGTCGGCGATAGGAAAATCGCCTCGCTCGGCGTCGGGGTCCGCAAATGGATCTCCATGCATGGGTTCGCCATCAACATCTGCGGCGACCTGGGCCCGTTTCACCACATCACCCCATGCGGCTTGCCCGGGGTGGTCATGACCTCCCTCGAGGCAGAGGGAGCAGCAGGGGTCACCGTCGAATCCTGTGCCATCGAAACGGGGAAGATTTTCAACGAACTTCTCAACTCCATGTCCGCGGCAACGGAAACGTCCACCGAGCCGTTGCACTGACCGATCATTCGCACGAGGGTGAAGTTTTGCCTCTCTCCAGCATTCTTTCTTTGGAACGTTCCAAGCATTTCAACCGTTCACTTTCCCCATGCCCTTTGACCTGAAATCCGACTACACCCCGCAGGGGGACCAGGCGCAGGCGATAGACAAACTGACCCGCTCGATCCTTGCGGGGAACCGTCACCAGACCCTTCTCGGAGTAACCGGTTCGGGAAAGACTTTCACTGCCGCGAACATCATCCGGAACCTCGACCGGCCGGTCCTGATCATGTCGCACAACAAGACACTTGCGGCCCAGCTCTACTCGGAGTTCCGCCAGTTCTTCCCCGACAACGCCGTCGAATATTTCGTCAGCTACTTCGACTACTACCAGCCCGAGGCCTATATCCCCCGCTCGGATACTTACATCGAGAAGGACAGCTCCATCAACGAGGAGATCGAGCGTCTCCGCCTCTCCACCACCAGTTCGCTTCTCACCCGTCGCGACGTGATCGTGGTATCCAGCGTCTCGTGCATCTACGGACTCGCCTCCCCCGAAGACTTCCTCCAGATGGTACTGAGCGTGAAGCGGGGCCAGCGGATCACCCGGGAGGAGGTCCTCCGGACCATCGTCACGATGCTCTACGAGCGGAACGAGATCGAGTTCGGCCGGGGAAAGTTCCGCGTCCGTGGCGATGTCGTCGAGATCTTCCCGGCGCAGAACGACGAGGAAGCCGTGCGCCTCGAATTCTTCGGCGACGAGATCGACCGAATCACCCTCTTCGATCCCCTTACCGGTCATACCCGGGGTGAACTGACTCACCTGACCCTCTTCCCGGCGAAGCAGTTCGTGACGCCCAAGGAGAAGATGCAGATTGCCATGCGGAGCATCCGCGAGGAGATGGTGGAGCGCGTCGCCTGGTTCGAGGAGAACGGCAAATACATCGAGGCACAGCGGATCAAGATGCGCACCGAGTACGACCTCGAAATGATGCAGGAGATGGGCTACTGCAACGGGATCGAGAACTATTCCCGTCACCTCACCGGCCGCGACGCGGGATCACGCCCCTACACGCTCATGGACTTCCTTCCCGAGGACACCCTCCTCATCGTCGATGAGTCCCACGCGACCCTCCCGCAGGTGGGCGGGATGTATGCCGGGGACCGCGCGCGCAAGATGACCCTCGTCGAGTACGGATTCCGTCTCCCGAGCGCCCTGGACAACCGTCCGTTGAATTTTCAGGAATTCACCGGGATGACCAAGCAGGGGCTCTACATCAGCGCAACGCCGGGGGAGATGGAAGTGGTCAACAGCTATGCAGGCAACACGGTCTTCCACCTGCCAGGCGCCCCCCTCCCCTCACCCATCGATCCGAAGAGGGTAAAGCCGAATGCCGCCACTGAGGCGCTCGATACCGCGACACCGGGCACCCCGCTCATCGTCGAACAGATCATCAGGCCGACGGGCCTCCTCGATCCCCGGATCGTCATTCGCCCGCTGAAGGATCAGGTCGACGAGACCATCGAACTCTGCCGCCAGCGCGTCGAGCGCAACGAACGCATCCTCATCACCACCCTTACCAAGCGGACTGCCGAGGATCTCACCGACTACCTCCGCGAGATCGGCCTGAAGGTCAGATATATTCATAGCGATGTCGACACCATCGAGCGCGTCGAGATCCTGCGATCCCTCCGCGCCGGGGAATGCGACATCCTCGTCGGCATCAACCTTCTGCGTGAGGGACTCGACCTCCCCGAGGTCAGCCTCGTCTGCGTGCTCGACGCCGACAAGGAGGGCTTCCTCCGCAGCCGCACCTCTCTCATTCAGACGGCCGGCCGCGCAGCCCGTCACCTGAACGGCGAGGTCTTCCTCTTCGCTGACAAGATCACCGGCAGCATCCGTGATCTGCTCGAGATCACCGAGGATCGCCGCAGGCGTCAGATGGAGCACAACCGCGAGCATGGTATCATCCCGCGCAGCGTCAGCCGCCCCGTGCAGGAAAGCCTCCGCGTCCTGATCGAGGGGGAGAAGGAGGGGAGCGCCCGCGTCCAGGAAGGTCCCGTCGACGTCGCGGCCCTCATTAAGGAACTCGAGGCCGAAATGAAAGACGCCTCTAGGAAACTGGAATACGAACGCGCCGCCCTCCTGCGCGATCAGATCATGGAACTCAAGGGCGGCGGAGCAGTCACAGCCGACATGGGAAATCGATCTAAAGAAAAAACCCAAAAGGGCAAAAAAGGGTGGAAGAAACGCTAAATTTCTCCCTTCAGCCTTCCTCCTTCAGCCTTTAGCCTTTTTCCAATGGCCACCCGCAAAGTCCCCGATGCCCAGAAAATCGCCCGTCTTTTCTTCGTGACGGGAAGTGACGAAGCGGAGGTCCGAATGGCGGCCAAGGATCTCGCGGCGAAACTCGCCCCACCCGATGCCGGAGAATTCGGCATGGAGACCATTGAGCTTCCGGCAGACACGGTCGACTGTGCTGTCGAGATGATCAACAAGACAATCGGGGCGATCCGCACCCTCCCCTTCTTCGGTGGCAAGCTGGTCTGGATGAAAGGGGTGACCTTCCTGAAGGACTCGGTGCAGGGACGCTCCGAAACGGTCCAGGAAGCCCTTGAGAAATTCCTTGGAGCCCTGCGTGAAGACCTCCCGGACGGGATCACCCTGCTGATCAGCGCCCCGGAACCCGATAAGCGCCGCGGATTCTACAAGTCTCTCTGCGAGGCTGCCCAGACCACGATCAAGGACAAGATCGAGATCGGGGGATTCGGAGGGCATTCCGAGGATGACCTGATCGATTGGGTCAGCGACCGTTGCCATGAGCGCGGCGTGAAGATCGATCGCCGCGCCGCCGAGGTGCTGGCGGGACGAATCGGAGCCAACAGCGGCCAACTCCACGGAGAAATTCAAAAACTCGCCACCTCCGCCGGGGAAGGTGCCACGGTCACCGAACAACTCGTGCGCGATCTTGTGCCGGTCACCCGCGCCGGGGGAATCTTCGACCTGAGCGACGCGATCAACCGTCGCAATCTCCCCCTCTGCCTCGACACCCTTTCCCAGCTCCTGCGCCAAGGAGAGAACGCCGTCGGCATTCTCCTCGCCTCAATCGTTCCCACCGTCCGCAACCTCCTCGTTGCGAAGGACCTGCTGGAACGCTACAAACTGAAGCCCCCTGCACAACCTCAGTTCTTCGCCTCCGAGCTCCGAAAGCTCCGCGCCGAGGACACCGCCCACCTCCCTCGCAAGAAGGACGGCCAGCTCAACACCTACGGGATCGGACTTGCCGCCGCCAATGCCGAACGCTTCGAGCTGGATCATCTGGAGAAAGCTTTTCTGGCGTGCCGCGACGCCAATCGTAAACTCCTGAGCGGCCACGGTTCCGAGCAAACGATCCTAACGGAACTGATCGTCCGGATCGTGGCCCAGCCGGAAGCGGCGAAGCCCCTCCGCTGATAAAAAAGATGGGTCTTTCCTAGATTAGAGGGTAGGCCTTGAGGTGCTGGGTTAGGAGTGTGGTGAGGTTATCACGGCGGTGGTTGAAGCGCCATTCGGTTTCCTTGA
>Ga0208105_1000228_pt1 | contig 21567 bp, 31 predicted proteins | sample CryBogCBE16Jul07_FD_184574 | JGI IMG/M metagenome (GOLD analysis project Ga0208105, IMG submission 184574) | Freshwater microbial communities from Crystal Bog, Wisconsin, USA - CBE16Jul07 (SPAdes) | ecosystem: Environmental > Aquatic > Freshwater > Lake | place: Crystal Bog, Wisconsin, USA... | reverse complement strand
TAAGGGATTTTTACGTTTGTTCCGTTCAAGTTAACCGTGATGTATCCAGCGGGTACAAGAGGCAAACTTGCCGTGGCAAACGTGGCGTTAGAAGACGTTGGCTGATTGAGAGTGTTGATTGTGACCGTGTTGTTTGCGTTCAAGGTCATCGCATCTGTTGCTGAATTATTGGCAACAAAGTGCGTGGCATTAGCCCCCAGTGTCCCAACAACGAGGTCAACAGAACCGCCGTACAAATACACCACGTTGGCGTTGTAAAACCGACCAGACCCTGAGAAAGTGCTGGAAGTGATACCAAAGTCACCGTAAGCAGAGCCTGTGTCGTTTACAAGAGCAAAGTCACTAGAAGCGGCGTTACCGTTGTTAGTGTTTTGCATGACAATTTGAATGTAGTTGTTAACGTTGTTGGCGTAAGACGCAACAATACCCGTGTCGGTATAAGACAAATTGCCATAAGAAAATGCTCCAGCTCCAACGTTAGCTGCAATGTTTCCAGTTGAGATAACGTTGTTTGCGGTTACTTTGTTTAGCGTTGCATTACCGCTATTAATTGTGACGTTGCTATAAGTTACGTTGCCTTCTGTACCGCTAATAACAGTCACGTTGCTGTAAGTAACGTTACCAATTGTCCCGCCTGTAATAGCTACCGCATTGGCATTTTCAGTTGCCATAGTGCCCAAACCCGTCACGTTTGCAGCGGGAATGGTTGAGCCTGTCAAGTTAGAAACAACTGTGCCGCCCGTGATAGTAGCGTTTGCAATTGCGACGTTTGCAATGTTTCCGCTGATGACGTTGACGTTGCTGAACTGAACGTTGTTCTCTGTTGTGCCGTTAATAGTGACGTTGTTGAGCGTCAAATTTCCTAAAGTCGTAATAGTGCTGCCAGCGGCAACAACTGTGTTGCCCAGCGTTATTGGAAAGCCAGAACTACCTCCACTTGCACTACTTACCGTCTTTAGCATGATTAATCTCCGTCACCTGGCGTGATGTAAATGGTTGCTGTGCCCGTGGTTGCGTTAGCCGTGAAATAGGCGTTGGGGGCAAACGTGATGATTTCATCTGTACCTGGCAACAAAGGCAAACAGTTGTTTTGGGTTGTGACGGGCACAACACCGCCTGACGATGCCAGATTAGATGTCTGACCAAACCCAAGAATAACGGTCACAGTGCCGCTATTGATGATTCGGTACTGGTTGCTACCCAATGTGGTAGAAGTCACCTGAACGGGCGCTGGCGCTGTTGTAGCGGCTGAGATGACCACTGTGTTGCCGCTAGGGGCAAAAGGTGCGCTTACACTCATGATTTAACTCCCGCAGCAGCAGCAACTGGGTCTAACGCCCAATTTACAGCAATGGCTGTCTGCAAGCTGAAAACGTCTGTAGCGGCTGCAATAGCTTCTTTAGCTGACTTAGCCGTTGTACGAATAGAAGCTCGCCATGTCACCCAATCTGCTGGCGCTGTGTAGGCGTTGTCAGACAGATGACGAAAATCCATGTAATCAGTCTTTTGCAACAGCAACCAAGCCGTGTCATTGACCCACTGAGTCCATGTAGCTTTTAGCTGAGTCAAATCTTTAGGGTTGTTGATACTCCAATAGAAACGGTCATCGTATGGCTCTGGGTCTGCAACTTCAGTGATGCCGATGGCTTCTTTCTCCGCAAGCGTTGAAAGACGCAACCAGTTGGATGGATATTGCACACCGTTGTGCTCAAAAGCATTGTCGGGGCTGAGTGGTTGTCCGTTTAGTAAAAACATTAGTTACCTCGCTAGAGAATTTTTGAATGGGTTTTCGGCAAAGGCTGCGTAGATGTACGTATAACCACTGTAGTTGTCGGATTGAGAACCGCCATCTCTCCATTTAAATCCGTTTGACAATATGTCACATGGATAACCGCTTGATGCAGGAGTGTATTCAGCAGCAGACAAGTTTGGCTCAAGAGATTGACCAGCCAAGTTGTAAATGTCCCTTGATGTGTCAAGAATAATCCAATTGGTTGAACTATTGCTTGAACATTTAATCAAAATAAACCGTGGTCTAAACCCGCAATACACAAACGGACCATCAGTAGACCCGTTGCCCGTGTATGACCCAAACTTGCTGAATCCTGCTACAGCAGCCCAACAGTAAGCAACATAAGTTACCCCATTACTGTTTACACTTGGCCCAGTTCCAACACTAAATACAGTAGACGTTGGAGATGTGTTATTCCAAGCAGCCGAACTTGTTGCGGCAGCACTTGTCAAATCAAGGTTTAGATATTGGGTATTTCCAAGACTGACATGATAGTTCAACCAATCATTAACAGCAGACCTACTTTTTACCGCTATGAATTGTGGTGCTACGCCAAGCCCATGACCAATGGTTGCTCCACCTGTTCCATTACCCGTATACGTCACCACGCTAAATCCAGCCGTAGCATTCACACTCACAGTAGATGTTATAGAGCCGTTAGTGTTAGAGGATGATGTTCCTGCTCCTGCAAGCCATTGCCAACCAACGTAAGTAACTGTGTTTACGTTTGTACTTCCAGTACCAGACGCATTTGCTCCTAAAGAAACACCATTTGAATTAAATGCGGTAACCTGGTCTGTTTGTGTACCTTCTGCATTTGTTAAATTGCTAAATAATTGAGAATTAACACCACGAACAGAATCAGTTAAAGAATGAGTTCCAGAACTGCTTCTGGATTTAGCCCAAAATAAATCAGGCTTAAACGATATACCATTTACTGTATTTGTAATACTTTGAGTAGAACCATTACCCGTATAAGTAGTAGCAGCCATGTAGTTCGCACCATTGCTGATTGATGGCGTTGGCAAGTTGTATGTGTTCAGCGCCACGAAGCCTGTGGGTGGGGTGTAGGCGAATGGACGTTGACCGAAATTGATAATGCCCACATCACCTGTGTTGTAACCATATCCGTAAGGTATCAAAGGTCCAGTAAGTCCTGTGTAATCAGGAGTTGTACCGCTTGCTGGATTACCACCAGCAACCCAAGTTCCGTTTTTGCTAAACCAAAGTTTTCCAGCGTCAACGTCAAGAGCAATACCCCAAACATCTCCTGCCGTATAAGTGCTGTAAGAAGTAACTGAGCCACTGTTATTTTTATACATAGTGGTTGTTGAACCACTTGTGAGTAATTCCCATCCATATGCGTTATTTCCAGGCTCAACAGTTGCTGGCATAGCTAAATTGTTAGACACGCCACAACCTAAATTACCACCACCGCCAGTGCTATTTACCGTTGTAAATTCCCAATAAAATTTACCCGTTGTCATTGCAATTGACGCTTCAACATTTCGAGCCGTACTGCCCGAACCTGTCCATTTTAAATTGCCATCTGCCATAGTCATAGCAGTAGAAACAGCGTTTAACACAGCATAGTTTGCAACAGTCGCACTCGTCAGCGTTGGCACATCTGTCATGCTGTCGTATGTAGAGCCAGCAGTCAGAGAGATATTGTTGGTTGTCCAGTTGTTGCTGTTGCCAGACGTATCGTAGCCAAGCGTTGTAGTGGACGCATTGTTGTTGAAGTTCAGATACCATCCAGCGGTGCCAAAAGTTCCTGTGTATTTGGCAGCTTGCCAGACACCTGTTGTGGGGTTGTTTGAACCAAAAGACGCTGCTGTTAATTGCTGACCGTCAACATAAATACATTCAGCCAAATAACAGTCGTTATACCCGACCACAGATGTCGTATTCATGTACGCGCCCAAAACAATGGGTCGCGTTGCCGTCTGCATTACACCGTAAGCATTTTGTGATGGATATGAGATTGTCGAAAACGATGAAACCTGCGCCCCATTGATATACAGCTTAACGCGATTAGATGAGGTGGCTTGCGTTGTATCTACGGCAAGCACAATGTGATACCAAGCAGACGGGTCTCGGAACACTTGGTTGGTGGTAAAAACCGTTCCGTATCCATTACCCAATACAAACGTCAGAGTGTCGTTTGTCTGGTCAAAACGTAGATTTTCATCGTACACACCACCCGCTGAAATACCAGAGCCAAGAATCCCGAAATAACCAGATGTCAGTGCGCCACGTTTAAGCCAACAGCTAAATGTGTAGGTGTACTGGTTAACTCCTGTATTGACTGTCCGATTCAAATAAGCAGACGCAGACGAACGAAACCGCAAGCTGCGGTTAAGTGTGTAGCCACCAGAACTTGTTGCGGCTGTTTTTGCTGCGCTAAACATTAATAGTTCTGCCCAAAAATACTACCGTAGGTGTTCGTACCGTCTTGGTAGAAGTTAAAAATGTCGTATTTGCCATTCACAGACGTTGGCGTAGGCGTAGAGTTACCCGCCCACTTGAGCGTAGAACCACCCGTCCACGACACCGTGTTTGCGCCGTTGTAGGAAACAATCACCGTAAAACTCTTACCTTGCACACTGTTAGGCAACGTAATTGTTGTGGCGTTGTTAGTGGTCACTTCGTAAAAAGTACCGTTACCCAGTGCAATAGTCACGTTACCCGTGGCAGTAGCGTAGGTTTCTGTGTAGTTTGTGATGGTGACGTTTGCCGCATTAGAGTTGTTCAGTGAACTTCCGCTAATAGTGGCGTTTGCCAGGGTCACATTACCAATGGTTGTGATGGTGTTGCCCAAAGCAACAGACGCATTACCAATGGTTACAGGCGTTTGAAAGTTGCTATCCAACTGAGTAAGTGGGATAGACGTTGACGCATTTGCAAATGTATACGGTACACCAGACATTTAGAACCTCACTCTCAATTCATGTTCAAATTCAAACGTATTGACGGTAAATGCGGGGTTACTTGATGTCATTGTTAGACCCAAATATTTACCGTACTGTTGTGCATCAGACTTGTACAAAAAGTACCCAGTTTCTGCTTGCCATCCAATGGTTGCACCAGAATTGTTAGTCCAAATTACCGATTGACCAGAATTGTTGTACCAAGCAACCGAGCCGTTTGACAAGGTGTATATTGGACTAGAACCACTCTCACTGTCAACTGTAATGTTGAACGTACCAGCCGCCACCAAAGTGGCTTCTACAGCAAATTTTAAGGCTTGTTTGGTGCGAATAGGGTCGCCCATATCCTGCAAAGCCGTTTGAATGTAACTGTTGATGTTGCTGGACGTATTTGAGTACAACTGATTCAACTGGCGGCTTGTATCTGTGCCGTACAAGTTAATTTTTCCTGACACTGGCGCAGATGTGACGTACTGAATCGGTTGCACTTGGCTTGTGATAAACCATTTCTTGTCAAAAAACACCGCTTGGATGTATCTATCACCGCCAAACCCGTAAGGACACGACGGACTGACGTAAAAGTTAAACACCGCACACAAAATGTTGTTGAGCAGCGTCTGCCCCGCCGTAATTGGCTTTGTAAAGTCAATGTAAGGGAAAATCCCGTCCAGAGGGTCTGATATTTTGGTGGTTGTAGACCCGACAAGGGCGTACACCCCGTAATCGTTCATAAAAAGCACAGAACGGAAGTACGGGAAGATGGCGTAAATGCGTTTAGAACCGATAGAAGCAGAAACGTTGGTGTTGGTGAACACCGTGCTGCCCGTGGAAGTCACTTGCAGGTTAGAGAAAACGTTGATGCTATCGTCGCCAAAGATGTACAAGAAGTTGTTAGCCGACAGCAGGGCTTGAATGTTGCCGTGCAGCGTTGAATCTGACAAATTGAACGCCACAGCAGACACAGAGCTGAAGTCAGTGGGGGAAACAGCGCTAGAAGCGTAAACAGTACGCCCAGCAGCCACCCAAACACGCCCTGAAAAGGTTGCAACGTCCACAATTCCGTTGGTGTTGACCACCGCTGTAGCGGTTGCATTCGCCGTTACGTTGCCAGAATAGCCGTTTGCAAAGCTCACAGTAGGCGCTGACGTATAGCCAGAGCCAGGATTGTTCATGATGACCTGCGTGACAGCGTTTCCAGACACGATTGCCGTGGCATTTGCCCCAGAACCGCCGCCACCAGAGAAAGTCACATAAAACGTGCCGTTTGCACCATATCCAAACCCGCCGTTGGTCACTTGCACCGCCACTGTGCCCGTTTTGAACGTGGTCAACTGGGCAATAGCCGCTGCACCCGTACCACCACCGCCCGTGATGGTCACTGTCGGTTGAGATGTGTACCCGCTACCCGTGTTTGTCAGGCTAATTGCCGTGACAACGTTGGATGTGATGGTCGCCACAGCCGTTGCTTGAACGCCGTTGGTCTGATTGGGCGCTGAAATTTTGACGTTGGGAGCAGATGAGTACCCAGAGCCTGGGTTTGTGATGCCAATGACCGCTACAGAGCCAATAGACACCAAATTGCCGCCATCCCATTCATAGAGACCGTTAGTAGGGTCTCCAATGAACATATTGGTGTTTTGGTACTGCGTTGCGCTAACGCCAGATGCAGAAAACGTGCCAGAGGGGGCAACGTTACCAAACGCTTTTGTTCCCAAGTCAAAATATTCCATCCGACCATCTGTTTCAGAAGCAATGATGTAGTCATCTTGCACATTGACAGATGTCAAATAGGTCACGGTGTTAGAAAACACCACGGTTGCGTTGGCAGAATTTGTGACGTATGCCGATTGTGGCGTGATACGCAAGTTGCCAGAGCCAATAGGCATGGCATTTTCTAGCCAGTAAAACTCATCTTTCTCAATAGCCGTGCGGTTGGCTTTGGTATCAATTCCCTTGAATTGTTTGATGACCGCATAGCTTTTCTTTTGCTCTGCTGATGCCATTCTTAACCTCCACTGCTATAGGGGTTAGGAATACGTCGTGTATACGTTGAATTCAGGATGTTGAGAACGTGCTTGTTGTACTCTTGTTTAAAAATCTCTGCTTCGCCGTAGGATTGTTCGTAAAACTTGGCTTTGTAAGCAGCGTAATACTGCACAGCCGTGCTGTACGGGTCAAGAATTGAGTCAGTGGCAGTAGGAGAAGTCAAAACCAATGGAGAAGGCAAAATCACCGTATCCAACTCAATGTAATACGATTGGTCGGGCACAGGCGCAATGTAGAACTGCTGCTGACCGTACACAGAGAAACAAATAGGGCGACCAACGTAATTTTGCCAGTAACGCAATTGAGCCGTGAAGTCTGACCAGGGCAAATAACGCATAGGAATGCGACTGTTGCCCCAGTACAAATTGATACCCAAGATGTCTATGGTCTGAATTCCGTCAGGCAGTGCCGCAAACGGGATAATTTCAGCGTTTTGGACGTATTGCAGGGTAGCAGTACCGTCTGCAAAAGACGTTGTAGGCGGGAAAATGTTTGTACCCGTGGGATATGCTGGCGCTGTGCTGCCAGATGTTCCCGATGTTTGGTACTGATAAATATAGATGTTGCTGAACACATACTGACCCGCAGTTACAGCCGTGTTAGCTGTCCAAGTGGATGCAGGAGTTGTGTTGTTGTTTGTACCCAGATATGGGTTGGAAGATGCAATGGGAGTTTGGGTATTTTGAATTGTTCTTAGGCAACCCGTGTCCCTTACAAGGCGCTCTCTAGCCTCGTTGATGTAATTTGTTAGCTGACTTTGCGACCAAAAGACATTGTTTGAGTCATGCAACAAATTTTCGACTTGATAGAGGTAGTCATTGAGCGCTGGCATGAAGCATCCATTGTTATGCTACCCGTTTTTGATGGAACTTTCCCCCAGCGGATTTTTCAATCCGCAGGGGTACTACGCCAACAGCCGAGGGTAACGAGCTGTCTTGTTGAGGCTTCTCAGTTGTTATTACAAACTGGTCCAGCTTTTTCAAACTTTCTTCAAGCTCCGCATGAGTGTTAATCCACCCATGCCGAACCAAAATATGTTCTCTGTCTTGTAGTTTGTAACCAAACAATTTGACAGCCCCGTCCAGAGGAATCTCAACGGGAACGTTCTTTTTGAATTCGTAGACAACACCGTCATAACCGATGGTTAATTCGGTGTTGCCACGATTAATTACAAATACGTTTTCCATCAGAAAGACACAACGTCGCCGTAAATTTGGAAATTTACTGTGTTGCTGTTGCTAGAGCCAGTATGCACGTTGACATACAAAGCCTGAGTAACAGAACCAGAGACTGTCGTGTTAGACAGATATGGTTGAGCAATAGTCAAGTCTTGATAACGGTTAACCGCTGTCACGTTAGCCAAGATAACGGGAGACACCACTGCGTTAGACAGGTTGCCATCGTTACTTGTCGTAATCGAGACGTTTGCGCTAGAAACATTACCAGTAGGTGCGTTGACTGTTACTCGACGAACAATCACAGCACCTGAACCAGTAAGGTTTCCGCTGTTGGTTAAACCGCCACTCAAGATGGGAATTGTCACCACTGCGTTAGCAGCGGCAGACAAATTCGCCAACGGACCTTGACCAATACGACCATTCCCAAACGAATCGAGATAATACTGACTGACTGAATCGGGATTAGCCATTATTGCTCCTTAAGATGCGTTGTAAGTGCCAGAAACGTTGATACCACCGTCAACTGTCAAAACTTGGATAGTTGTATTGGCGGTTGCAGCGTTTGCAAACACGTTCACGCCGTCAGACACAATCACGCCGCCAGTGTTATTTGCCAACAATGGACCAACAGATGTGATGTTGCCAGTTGTGGCGTTGACACCAGAAGTCATGTTGATAGTGACGTTCGCAGTGGGAGGAACAAGGTACAAACCAGCGGGAACAACGTTACCGACGGTTGTAACTGTCAAGTTAGCAAACTGGAAATACGCACCAGGCGTGTTTGCGTTTGCATTTGCAAGGATGATTTTGTTCAGTGCTAATGACATGATTTTTTCTCCTTACAGTGACAAGTAGTTGTAGTTGTTAATCTTAGACATTGACTTGGGCTTCACAGACACCAATTCAGCAATCATAAGAACAGCACCCACATAACCAATTTGCCAGTTGGGAAGTGTTGATTCAAATCCAGTAAACACAAACGAGCCTTGTTCGTGGATGTACAACGACAAGTAGTTAGTGTTCAGGAAGTACACAGTACCTTCTGGGCAGTATGGGTCTGGATAGATTGGCACACCAGCGACCATCAAAGCACGGAAAGCGGCTTGAGGACCATTGTTGTCACCGTCAAAGCCAGAGCCTGGGGTGATAACGTATTGCTCTTGACCCACAAAGTCTTGAGCCAACAGAGTCCAAGTACCAAAACCGCACACGCCAAACGATGGCATTTCAGCGCCACGTTTAACAGTACCAGAAATGTACTGGAGAATGTTTTGACGAGTTGGGTTAACGTTACCAGCGTTATACACCTTGGATTGCCACCAAGAGTATGTGTTACGGTTGATGTTACCGTAAGTGGTTTGGTAAGTTGCGCCACCAGTACCGTCATCCACAGCAGCGGGCAAGCCGATGAACTGTTGGTTGTTTGTGGTGTTGTTATACAAGGCGGTAGCCATTGCATCCATCATCACGTTGGTTGCGTCGTTCATACGAGCTTCAATCAAAGGAATGATTGCAGCGTCTTGTTGTGCGACACCTTCCATACCGAGGAACGGCACGGGAGAAATCATCAACTTCAAGTCGTACTCAGCGTTGTACGCACCTTGTTGGACTGACGGTTGAGCGAACGAGCCGCTGTAGTCAGACCACTGAGCGTTAACGAACTGAGCGCCCTGAACGGGGACAGTTACAGAAGAAACACCACCGCTGGCTTGTTGACTGTTTGCAATCAACGCTGCCATCAAGGGTGTGCTGTTATACAACTGCACAACCAGTTTAGGAATGAACGCTCTACGGGTAACGTACGTTAACTCCGTAAATTGCGAACTACCTGTCTGGGGCAGAATACCACCACCTATAGCCATATTAGCTCCTCAAAGTAGGCATTGCTGCCCTGACAAAATTGCACCCTCTTTTTACAAACCGATTGGGCGTTGTGGCTTACGCAAATCTTGGAAAGCCTTAACTGCCTCTTGCTGCGCTGCACCCCGTGGGTCTTTCCAGAATTGTTGGAGGTTGAGTCCACGAATTGCGGAAGGATTGTATCCAGTAGGGGTTGGCTTCGCAGCTTCTTTCATGAAGCGATGATATTCAGCGGCGGTTTCGTGGTCAGAGATTTTTTTCTCCAACATCACTTTTTCCACCGCATCAATCTCATCCTCAGATGAAACCAAACCTTTTTTCACCAGTGATTTGCGACGTTTGTCCAACTCGGCTTGTGCATCACGGGTACGAAACTCGTTACGCAAAGATTCATTTTCCTGACGGATTTTGTCCAACTCTTGGTTGGTCCTATCTTTCAAATCAATTTCAGGAATGTTCAAGTTGGGTTTAACTTTTTTAGTCAAACGCAAGATGTCCTCCCGTGTATCGGGAGAATCAGCCAGAGTCTGCATCAAGGATGCCAACTCGTCACGGGCTTCTAAGGAAAGATTTTCTAAAGACATTTTGTTACCCTCTTATCGTATTAAATGACTTTTTTGCCGTCAGCAGGTTTTTCAACCTTCATGCCGCCGAATGCAGCTTTTGCCGCAGCAGACAAACCACCAAGTTGTGAATAACGGGGGGTGTTAACCACCACGCCATTTTTTTGGTTGTTGTCAGTAGGGCGACGGGGTTGTGAATTACCACGAGGTTTGAACAAGTCCATGATTACTCCTGTTTACATTGGGGAAGGTGGCATACCTGGAGGCATACCGCCAGGTGGGGGAGGCATACCGCCAGCAGGAGGCATACCAGGGATTGGAGCAGCAGCCATTGCTTTGCCTTCTGGTGTACCGCCACCCGCTTGAGGCAACGTTTGCAACATCTGCAAAATCTCTGACTGCTGAAGTTCGTTGACTTTCCCTTTTTTAGAGCCAAGAACTTTGTTGATAGCGCTGATAGCTGACAAAGCCGCACGACCTTCTTCGCTATCCGAACCCAGTGCTGGCAAAGATTGCTCTAGCAAGTCTTGCGCCATCCCCAAGTTAATTTTTGCTGCTTCTTTAGAACCCATCTTAGGCTCTGGAGTAGACATTGGAGAACCCATTGGGGGCACTTCAGCATCAGACAAATTTGCTCCTGGAGGTGGTGCGTCGGGCATTGGTACGCCAGCCGAACGGCTACCTTTCATCAACTCCATCAATTTGTCTTGCGGAACACTCATGTTTACTCCTTGGGGCTAGTTTGTAACCACTTACAAACCAGTTGTCAATAGGTGGGGGAGTGGATATCGACTACTCCCCCGAAGTCGTTAAACGCAATTACTTGCGTTTGTGTTTACGAGCTTTACGCATGGCAACTCCTTAAACAGCAGTTTCTCTTCAAGGGGAGAAACCATACCCTATTCTCTTTCGAGAAATCAGCGACGGGTCTTGCGACCTTTTTTACCGTATCTGTGCATCATGATGAAGTCCTTACGTTCTGGCGTAGTTTCTCTGAGTTCTACCCCCAGCCGTGTTTCTAACACCTGTTGTGCGCTGTGTCAATCCAGGTCCAGAAGATTCTTTGCGTAAAGTTTCAGAACTAACCCGTGGTTGGTCAGCTTTGGGTTGCGTTTGAGGTCCACCGACGTTTTTAGTAGCCATCACGACTCCTTGTGTTCAGGGGTTTTGTGCCCTTTTTTGTGTTCGCCAGCGGGAGGTTGTGGTTGGGCGGCTTGCTTGGCTTCCATCATCTTCAAGCGCTCAATCAGCTCCTCTTTCATTGGCGGCTCAATCAAATCAAGCAGAGATTTCTTGTCGATAGCCCCTGCTTTAAGCAAGTTGAATGCCAGTGTACGGGTATCTTCCGTAAAGATGGGACTGTTAGAGTGTCCATCGACTTTGACTGTGAATTCTTTGGTGAATTGTTCGGCAATGAACGGCACACCGTGCGTATCTTTGAAATGCGTATCGTCGTAGAGCTGCATAGCCTTGAGATACAAGGTAGCCAACTTTTCCAACGAATCTTCGATGATAAGTGCCCGTTTTTTTACTCGTGATGACCCCAGACGGGCTAACTGGGATGCGTGTCCTGCTGAACGTACACCTGCTTCGCCTTTACCTTGCAGCACGTTGCCAACGCCAGATGCTTCTTCAAACATAGCGTCAATTTCACGCAACTCAGCAAACAAGTCTGGCGGCATAGTGGGCGCTAACTTTTCTACCTTGGCATTAGGCATATCGGTGGAGAGCAAACCACCTGCACGGTTAAGCGCAAAATTTTTCTCATCCAAGATGCCCGTAAAGCCAATCAACGCCGTGGGTGGAGACACTTGCTTGGACAGCAAGTCAAGAATCTCCGTCATGCGGCGGTTACGCAACTGTTGCAAGTAAATCAAGCGTTGAACTTCGCTTGCACCCCAGTAGTAGTCGTACAGCGGGTTAGGGCAAATCTGAATAAACGGCAACTCACCTTTGATGAACATCTCTTCGCCAGAACGTTCGTAGATGATGATGTCTGGGTCTGCCTTTGTGACCACACGGTAATCTTGTGAGTCATCATCCCAGAGCCACAGCTCAGTCATCTCCACGGTGTCCTCTGACACTTCTGCTTTGTAGCGGTTGCCACCAGCCAAGTCCAAGTTCACGTTACCATAAATGGTTGGGTTGGATTGAGAGATGATGATGCGTTCAAGTCCGTTGGCAATCTCTGTGCGTTCATGCGGCATGGAGTTCATGCGCTGAATAATTTTGTCCCGATTCGGATGGCTATACAGACGGGTGTACAGCTCAGACTTGGTGATGTAATATTTTTGAATCAGGGCTTCTTGTCGGTCTGTGTAGGTAATGTCCTCACGCAACACGCCGACACAACCAGGCTCGACCATGTACGGGTGAATCCCGTTTTGCATAATCATCTTGACGTAGGTTGTGCCGTACACCAGCGCCCATGTGGTGGCGGTAGAAAAAACTTGGTCAGCGTTGCTATTGAGCCACTCATTGTTGAGGGCTTTTGTCAGCACGGGAATCTTGCGGTGTTCGTTGTCGGGGATAGACGCACCCAAATTGATTGAGAATCGGGTGGTCTCTGCCGAGTACAAGAACGACGTTACTTGGTCTAAGTGCGGGAAAATTTTGTTGTACAGTGCTGGCGCTTCGTCAGGACCGTTACCAAAGAGATACCAGTTACGCAAGGAGGCGTAGTCAACTTTGCGTGAGTTCAAAGAGACTTCGCACTTGTAGATGATGTCCCGATAGAACTCATCTCTGTCTAGCATCCCCTTTGGTATTTTCATTTCTACTCCGCATTACTGTTTATCTTCAAGCCTTCATGGTCAATCTGAGTACCTGCACCTGGCTTGGGTGGCACAAATTGTCCAACACTTCTTGGCAAAACGCTAACAGATTCGTCTTTTACTGGCTTGAATTGCCCGTTCATGACGGATTGCAAATTAATATTACCACCATTGCCCCACATTGCACCAGATAGGCGCTCTTGGACCAATTTTTCTTCTTGCATCTTGTTATTGTGATTCAAAGCCTCTGTTGCTTGCTCAAATTCTTTGTCAGAGAGCTTATTTTTGCGTTTTAAGTAGCCAGTTTGGTGTTCACCTGCTTTTGTGGACTTGATGTCGGTCATATCAAACTCCATCGCCAATTGTTTTAAATTTTTGTCCGTCGCTTTAGTCTTGTCGGACTTCATAGCCACTGGTTTTAAGAAAACCACGGATAAATCGCCCTTACAAAACTTGATAGGACACTTTGCCTCCATAGATTCAAAGATTCCATGCTCTGAACAACAATAATCTTTTAAAACACCCATTTTTCACCCCTCTTAGTTAGTCTTCACACAAAATATTGCCAAAATTCTTGTAATCATGCCTGTTGATAGGCTTGTTTTGCACCTTAAACCCCTCGTTAGTAAGCACTAACTTACTTGTAGGGATTAGTGGCTGGACAGCTTCTTTCCTGTAATCAGGGTAAGTCTCGTTCGTGTGTTTCTTCATAACCCGAATGCGCCCCTGTTTCCAGTGTTTGTAAGCCCTGTTTAAACCTCGCTGCGTGTCTTCGCTCATTGGGTAACGCTCTTCTTTGATGACGTACAAGAACAAACGCTCGGAAATACCCGCCAATTCGCAGAAATTTTTGATAGAGATGCCTCTGTCTTTGTCCATCAAAAACCGTTTGAGTTCTTTTTTAAGTTCTTGTTTAGATAGGTCTTCCATCTTTGCCACCATAAACGCCAATTGCTTTCAAATAGTTGGATACGTTTTTGCCCACTGCAATCTGTTCAGGGGTGTATTCGTCTTGTTTAAGTGAAATTTGACGGGACAGACGCATAGCAATCAAGCGAGGTTGCACTTGCTCTGCCCACGCAATGGTCGCCAGTGCTGTTGCAATCACACGGTCATCCTTACCCCGCCCAGGTGCGCCAATGAACCCGTCTTCACGCACAATGCCTTTCATCTCTTCTAGCAATTCCATGCTGAAGATGCCCATCATGTTGCGTTCAAAGTAGTCTTTCATGTAAGACAACATACGCTCTTTAGATGATGAGGTAGTCAAGAAGCCGATGGAGTTAGACAGACCGCCCATCGTGTCGTTACGTCGCCAGATGTAGTTTTGCATTGACCCCAACACATCCATCATGTCGGTAGCAATCTTGCCATCCATAGCGGATGCCAAGCGTTTTAGGTTACGCAGCTCGTTGATGACCGCCTGACCTGGACCGTTGACTTCTAAGTTCAGCGTCGAGTTTTTATATGCACCTGCAAGGTGGGCGATGACCCACGCAAATTGGTAGGTGTTGAGTTCCGAGGTTGCAAACTCTGCCACTTGGTCAAGACCGTCTGCATAAACACGAAACACCTGGATGCAGAATCGGTCTGCCCAATCTGAGCTTCCGTATGCTGGGTCTGCACCAATAACGTAGTAAGCAGTGTCAACGGGTTGTTGCCAGATTCTGAGCGTTGCCAGCCTGTCTGAAGAAGGCAAACACTCTGTGTCTTGGAAAAGTTGTCCGAAGGCATACCTGTAACATTCATAGCCCATGCTCTTTGCTGATTTTGCTGCGTCCGTACAGCGAGAGTTAGAAAAGAAAGATGTTCCCGTCATCACGAAGGCGTAATCCTCCGTGGGTGGGAATTCTTGATACATCAGGGTTTCATCCTTGATGCCCTCCGCCATCTTCCAGCGCCACCAAGCCATCTGGCGTGAATTGATTTCAACGCCGTACAGCTTTTTGATTTCCTTGACCCACTCTTTTTCTTCTGACTTGAGCTTGCCATCCCAGTACACCTTGTACTCTTTGGAGTCAGCTTCAACGGAATAATACTCGTTGCGCCACCAGCCACAAAAAATGGCTCTCTGTGTACGGGCACGTTTGGCAGTCTTGTACATATCGTGGAACATATTGAACCCCTGCGCCGTGGATTCAAAGATGTACAGACGCTGCGGGTTTTTCTCCGCAAGTGAAGCTATAAGAGAGGCGAGTCCTTCATCATTTCCCCAGGATGCGGTTTCTGTTGCATGTAAGTAAGTAATAGCCTTACCCTGCCCCAAGCGACTTTTGTTTCCTGCGATTTGGTAAAAAATTCTTGACCTGTTTTTAAGCACCATCTGGTTTCGGTTGTGGGCAACCAAGGGGATTTTGTATTCTTTGGGGAGACCATCAAGATACATTCCCAACGTACTACGGAACATATCTCTGTTTTCTTCCGTATCTGAAACAAGAGTCCCTTGCCATCCTGGATGAGTAAATTGCCAATATAAATCGAGGGCAAGTGAAACAGTCGTAATTCCAAGTTGCCTCCCTTTGAGAATAACAAAGAAATGGACATCTTCTTTCAACCCTTTATCTATTTCTTCCATCACATAGGTTTGAGTCCCCAGTAGGCGACCCATCTTCTTAAGACCTTCTTCTTTGGTCTCAATTTTTAGCTCTGAACAGAACTTATAAAATTTTTGCAGGTCAAAATTCATGACGACAAGGCTTGAAGCGTTCTAAATTGAATGTGCCTTCTTGTATTGACTTACAAGTGTGGGCAAAGAACTCTGCATTTTGTGGCATACGACCTTGATACAAGTGGAATATCCCGCCCTCAAAGTGCGTACCAATTCCATATTCCCCGTAGGTGTGCAGCTTCCAGATGCCTTCTGCTGGCGCTTTGAAGTAATGCGTGGGGTACAAAGTCTTGTAGTTAATCCTCATCATCTCTGCCGCATAGCTAACGTTCTCGGCTACGTCAGACTGTTCAGTCTCCATGAAGGTGGGCTTATTCATCTTGACCCAACAAGCCTTGGAGATGGCATAGAAAGCTGGCGCAGCAAAGATGTGAGAGTAAGGAGGAATGTGGTTGCTGGCTTGGGCAATCCCGATGAATGTGCCGTGCTGCATCACCCATGCAATCGCTTTGTCCACAACGTCTTTGTTGGTAGGCACACAGTCGATGTCCAAGAACAACACAACGTCAGCATCAGTGTTTTCCATAATGTTGTCCATCCACAGACCGTGACGAACGTTTTGGATGGTGTAGTTGACTGTCAGCCCCAAGTGTTTGCACACATCGGTATGCCCTTTGACAATCTTAGGGTCAACAGATGTCCAGGCTAGGCAGTGAATCTCAGCTCGCATATACGTCCTTGTAGTTGTAAACCTTCATGCCATCCCCTTTGTCCATCAACACTCTGGCGTGGTCAGGGATAGGCTCATTGTTTTGTTGGTAATGAAATGCCAGTGTGGTGGTGTAGTTCACCGTAGGTTTGAGAGACCTAGCCACCTTGACCTGAGACTGCTGGACAACCTGCCACAGAACTCGGTCATCAATGATGCACAGCTCTAAGGGCTTGAACATCCAGCTTGCCAGCAAAGGAAACGTCTTTCGGCTAAACAAGAAGCAGTTGGTGTCGTTGAATGCCTTACCGTCAGACTCAGAATCTACAGCCATGAATGACCCATCCAGCCTGTAGAGGTTTCGTGGGCAAGTCACGATGTCACTGCCGCTTTCCTTCAACACCCCTACCATCGTGGCGATGTGGTTAGGCTCATACCAGCAGTCGGCATCCAAGTAAGCAATAGCGTCATAGCCCTGTGCCCAGGCTACCGCAGAGGCTACCCCACGGGGCGTGTCACCAAAGTCAGCACACTTGGGCACACTCATCTGCTGAATTTGCAAGGGTAGCTCATTGGGTGAGCCATCTGCCACCATGAAGTGGGTAATGTCCTTGTAGGTTTGGTGGATGACGCTCTGATAGCAGCGAGACAACACCTCTGGTGTCTCATTGTGATACGGCGTGATGACTGCTACCCTCATTTCATCTCCTCAAGATTCCAATCTGCAATTGTTACCGCCACCTTTTTGTTTTTCGCACAGCTAATCAGCTCTTTGTAAAACAACTCCGAATACGTTTGCCGCCACTCAGCCGCCAACTTCTTCTTGCTAGACGGTTTAATGCAAGACAGCGCCCTCTGCATTTCCTTTTTCAACTTTAGACGAGAGTTGTAAAGCTCCGTCTGCAAATCCTTCTCTGTATCCATGCTGCAAAGCCTCATTCATACAAACCACCCGACGAAGCTCAGACTGGCGCAAAAGGTCAGCCAAGAGACACAACATGCCCCTTAGCTCATCCTCATTCATCCATAACCAATCTACTTGTGCCATTCGTTAAGCAGTCCAAGTTAAAACTATCTCTGGTTGATTCCTTGTGACCTCTGCCAAGACCCCTACAAGCCTTGGAGGCAAGATAGGCATACGCTTCTCTACCTCATACTCCCGAGCCTCTGCAAGAGCCTTCCTAGCCTCCGCCAGATAGTCCATCACGAAACCCTCCAGACCCGCAACATCTCACCCTCAGTCTTGCTGACAAACTTGTAACCAAGACGCTTACTCGCCCTGTAATTCGCATTTGCCACCTTCTGCCTTGCCTCTTTGGGCACAGCAAAACTATCTCCCACCTCCATCCCCTCATAGGGATACGAGTACACCACCCTCGGCTTGGGCATCTCACCACCACGTTGTATTTCCAATATCTCCATGTAATCACCTCTACCTGTAAACACATAATAGCATAAACAAATAAAACACACGCAAGCAGGAAATACAAAATTTTTTATGGGGGGGGATAAGTGGGGGGCACGCACACATCGACTCACCGTCCCCTTCGATGGTCAGCGAGCGCTTACTTCGTTTATGTTTGTAAGTACTCACGCCCATTATGACCTAAACGCATAGGCATGGTCATGGTATACATAATGTAGATATATAAAAGAGAGAAATGTTGTAGTCACCCTGCCGAATTCTTACCCGTGTCTACTAACTACCCGTATACATAACAGACACCCACTTACTGTATTGTCTCTATATGATATGAATATATATTATAGGTAAAACCTATAGAAAATACATATCCGATAGAAATATATTTCCATTGTCGCTATTGACATTTAATCTTGTCAACCGATAATCATGTGTATGGAAGCAAAAAAAGTCTCCATATTCCTAACTCAATCGAAAGGCACATCATGAAAGTCACAGCAATTATCAACGGATGGGAAATCGGTTTCGGTCAAGGCGATAGCGCTACTTATGCAATTGAAGAGTGTATTGACAGCATCGAATCTATCTACTTGGATGAGAGCGTTATCGGTGACGTTGAACTGGTACTTAACGGGACGGGAGGGTCTACTTATCCTAAGTATATGAAACTCACCGAAGTTTTTTACAAAGAGCGTCAATACTTCTAACCACAAGCCCTACGGGGCTTTTCATCCTAACTCTGAAAGGCACATTATGAAACAATCCGATATTGCAAAGACAATCACTGATTCGATAATTTCTCAATTGGAGAAAGGGGTTGCGCCTTGGGTTAAACCGTGGTCTACAAAACCAGATGCAAGTGCACCAAACAACCCTAGTACGGGTACGTTTTACCGTGGTATCAACTTTATCTGGTTATCTCTCATTCAATCATCTGGTGAATTCGGTACATCCTCAAAATGGATGACGTACAAACAAGCTCAAAAAGTAGGCGCTCAAGTTCGCAAGGGTGCAAAGGGTGTCTCTGTAGTGTTTTACAAACCCTTAGCCGTTCAAGATGTTGCAGATGCCACTAAAACGAAACTCATCCCTATGATTAAGTCATACACCGTGTTTAACACTGACTTTATTGACGGTCTGCCATTGGATGATGAAATTGACACTCTCGAAGAGAAAACCGAATTTCAATCACTCGAAGAGTGCGAAAAGTTCATTCAAGGCACGCAAGCCGTGATTAAACACGGTGGAGACCGTGCTTTTTATGCACCCTCTGTAGACTTTATCCAATTACCCAATAAAACCGATTTTCGGTCTAATTCTGACTACTACGCTACAGCATTGCATGAGTTAGCGCATTGGACTGGTCACACATCAAGGGTAAACCGTGATTTCTCCAAGTCTAAAAAATGGGGGGATAGTTCTTATGCCTTTGAAGAGTTAGTAGCCGAATTGTCTGCGGCGATGATGTGTGCTCATCTAAAAATTGACGGTCAATTGCAACACGCCAGCTACATCGATTCGTGGTTAAAAGTGCTCAAACAAGATAGCAAAGCCATTCTTAAAGCAAGTGCCGAAGCTCAAAAAGCCGTGGATTATTTGGGCAAACTATCCGCATTGGGTGAATTCACTGGTTTTGATAACACGATGGAAGAGGAAGAGTTGAAAGCCGCTTAAAGGGTAGCTTGTAAGCCCTCTAAAGGGGGCTTATGAGGTACGTTTTAACGTGCTATTTCCTAACTTTGAAAGGCAAACCATGAAAGCCGTAAAAATTCGCAAATCACGCCCACGCACCGATAAAAGGGCTTTCCCTAAGTATCGTGATGGTATGTCAAGCCGTGAATACATAGAGGCTTATTTCAACGCTAACGCTAGCGTATATGGGGTAAACACGGGAGCAGAGGTTTACCGTTCACTTTTCAAACCAGTAGAGGTGACATTGTAAAACGCTAACCAAAAAGCCCCCTAGATAGGGGGTTTGCAAAATTCAACTTGTTTTTTAAAGAGGTAACAAAATGGCTAGAGGTGGAAAAGTGTACGCACCACTGATGTGCGAAAAACCATTATGCGAATGTGACAACATTGCACCACGCATGCGGCTAGTTGACATTGTTTTGCTTGTCGTAGGCAGCATGGCTTTTGGCTTTGTCATTGCCCTGCTCACGCTTGGTGAGGCAGTCCCTAAATGAACGAAGCCCTCGCAGACCTTTATGTGTCTCTCGCTTATGACAGACACCAAAAAGCTAGAGGGTGGTTTTTCCTTGGTAATGAACAAGAGTGCTTCTACTGCTTACTCATTGCCGAAGACTATCTATCCCAAGCATCACAGATTCAACACTGCCAAGCATTTGGTGTTTGTCAGATGCACCCTCGCCCGTGTGCGGGATGCGTCACCAAACCGATTAAAACAACCCTTAAGCCCGTTTTGGAGTTGGTTTAATGGTAACGGTAGGGTAAGGGTAAAAAGTGTCTTAAATGCCTATTTTTACCCTGAATCTTATCCACACCTGCAAATCGAGTTATCCACAGATGGCCTATAGGTATTCCATAATAACTAACGTAGTTAGTTATTAACTCAATATTGAGGTATACAGAGCGTATGTATGTATTAAAAAAAGATGTATTGTGTCTCAATATAGAATCTCTATATTGTGACTACATATATTATATATATACAGTATGCAGACGTATAGTCTTCACACAGAAAGTTAAACCATGACACAAGATGAAATGATTGAGATGGCTAGACAGGCTGGCATGGCCTATGAAGATGACACCGACAGGTACATTGCAAACATTGACGACCTTCAAGACTTTGCCAAACTGGTAGCACTGCGTTACGAAAAGAAAATTTCAGACCTTGAGAACATTATTTGTCAACGTCATTGGGATGTTCTACAAGAACGTGAGGCGTGTGCATCTATGCTGGAAGATTGGGACAAACACGCATGGAACCCTTTTGACTGTGCACAAGCAATCAGAGCAAGGGGACAAGCATGAAACAAAATGAAATCATTGAAAAGGCAGAGCAGGATAAGCCTGTGGCGCTTGTTACTGGCGTTTACGGTGGACGTTTTACCTACGCACCAATCAAAGCATCTGTGGTATTGCCTGTTGGTACGGCGCTTTACACTCGCCCACAACCCCGCAAGCCGCTGACGGATGAGCAGATTGATGAAATCGCCGACACAGTGGCAAATATGCCTTTGGTCGGAATTGTGAATGACTTTAGAACTCGTTTTGCCAGAGCAATCGAAGCCGCTTACGGCATTAAGGAGTAAGCAATGCCATGTAACTTATGTGGAAAATGGAATTGTGTTTGTCAGTATTCACAATCCAAGCAAGAGCAAGAGCCTACGTTTGGCTTTTTCAGCCGCGAAGCCATGAAAGAGCATAGCGATTTTCACCCACAACCCAAGCAAGAGCAGGATGAGCCTGTATTCCACCTAAAACAGTATGGTGACGTTACCAAAGAACAGTTAGATTGTTACATTGCAACTGGTCGTATTGACACTTGCCCACAACCCCGCGAATGGATAGACCTGACTGGAGAAGAATTAGAAACACTTTTGAGTGAAAACAGTACGTTAACTTTAGGCGCAATATGGGCAGTTGCAGACAAACTCAAGGAGAAGAACACATGACCATAAAAATTTCATTCTCAGACACAACCGTAAGGGTTGCTGT
>Ga0208105_1000226_pt1 | contig 21605 bp, 22 predicted proteins | sample CryBogCBE16Jul07_FD_184574 | JGI IMG/M metagenome (GOLD analysis project Ga0208105, IMG submission 184574) | Freshwater microbial communities from Crystal Bog, Wisconsin, USA - CBE16Jul07 (SPAdes) | ecosystem: Environmental > Aquatic > Freshwater > Lake | place: Crystal Bog, Wisconsin, USA... | reverse complement strand
TCGTAGTGATCTAAAACTTTATCGCTGTATGCCATATATGTCCTTTAAATAACCTAGTGGGCAGCCCACTCAACTTTACTAATATCAATGCCGTCTTTAAACATTTCCCACAAAGGTGAGAGTTCTCTTAACTTTTGAATCTTGTCTTTTAATAACTGAATCGTAAAATCTACATCAGCTTCCGTCGTAAAACGACCAATCGAAAAACGAATAGAGCTATGCGCTAACTCATCTGAACGACCTAATGCACGTAACACGTAACTTGGTTCCAAGCTTGCTGACGTACATGCAGAACCACTTGAGACCGCAATATCTTTTACTGCCATGATGAGTGACTCACCTTCGACATAGTTAAAGCTGATATTAAGATTATGTGGAATACGATGTTTTAAGTCACCATTTACATAAACCTCTTCAATACTTTGTAGGCCTTGAAGTAATTTATCGCGCAATATTCTGATGCGATCATTTTCTGATTTCATTTCCAAGCGTGCGATTCTAAATGCCTCACCCATGCCAACAATTTGGTGAGTGGCTAATGTGCCTGAACGCATACCACGTTCATGACCACCGCCATGCATCTGTGCTTCGATACGAATGCGTGGTTTACGTCTCACATAAAGCGCACCAATGCCTTTAGGGCCATATGTTTTATGTGCAGAAAAACTCATCAAATCGACAGGAAGCTTTTCTAAATCAATATCAACTTTGCCTGTCGCTTGTGCGGCATCCACATGAAAGATGACTTTTTCTTCGCGGCAAATATTGCCTAAAGCTTCAATATCTTGAATGACACCAATTTCATTATTGACAAGCATGACAGACGCCAAAACTGTATCAGGGCGAATCGCTTTTTTAAATTTTTCTAAATCTACTAAGCCGTTAGGCTCAGGTTCTAAATAAGTAGCCGTGAAACCCTCGCGTTCTAATTCGCGAACTGCATCAATCACTGCTTTATGTTCTGTTGCAATGGTTAAGACATGTTTACCTTTGGTGCTATAAAAATGGCTTGCACCTTTGATCGCTAAGTTATTAGATTCGGTGGCACCGGATGTCCACACAATTTCTCTAGGATCAGCGTTGACGAGTTTAGCGACTTCTTCTCGAGCCTCTTCCACCGCTTTTTCTGCAGTCCAGCCAAAGCTATGACTTCGTGATGCAGGATTACCAAAATGTTCCGTGATATACGGAATCATTTTTTCAGCAACACGTGGATCAATGGGTGTCGTTGCTGAGTAATCTAAATAAATGGGTTTACGTTCCATAGGTTCTCTTTTATGCTGCGATCGCAGTTAGTTGTTTTAATGTTTGTAATTCTTTTTTTATTGTTTCAATAAATGCTTTGACATCATTTAATGTATTTTGGTTTCCAAAACTAATTCGCAATGCACCACGGGCTAAATCTTCATCAATACCCATGGCAAGCAATACATGGCTTGGCTCTTTATTCACGCTTGAACATGCAGAGCCACTTGCGATCGCAAATCCTTTTTTATCTAACGCGGTGAGAAGAGTAGAGCCTTCAATATTTTTAAATGCAAAAAAAGTTGTATTGCTTAATCGTTTTACTTTTTCAGAAAAAATCACAGCGCCCAATTCTTTCAAATGAAGTTCGAGTGTTATTTGAAGTTCACGTGTAAGTAATGATGTTTCTTTAAATGATTCTGAAATCAATTCACATGCTTTACCAAAGCCCACGATCGCTGCAATATTTTCAGTGCCACTTCTTAAATTCTTTTCTTGTCCACCACCGTAAATAAGAGGCTCAATATCGGAACGCTTATTTAAAATTAAAGCACCTACACCTTGTGGGCCATAAATTTTATGACTCGAAAGTGTCATGGCATCGATTTGAAGTTCATCAAATCTGACATCCATCTTTCCAAAAGCTTGAACCGCATCCGTATGTGAGAGCGCTTTTTTTTCTTTCGCAAAATGAGATAGTGTCGACATCTCTTGAATGGCACCTGTTTCGTTATTAGCTAGCATCACGGATATAAGACTTACATTATTTACGTTAATATTTTTATAAGCCTCATCAGTTAACACGCCGTCATGATTTACTTTGAGTAAATCATGATGCCAACCTTGACGGGTTAGTGCTTCCATAGGGCGAGCAACACAAGGGTGTTCAATGTTGCTTCTAACCAATGTACTTTGAGGATTTTTAATCGCAGCGCCATGCACGATCATGTTATTCGCTTCAGTACCACCTGATGTAAAAATGACTTCAGTAGGATGAGCGTGAATGGCTAATGCCACTTGTTCGCGCGCTTCTTCAATGGCTGTTCTCGCATGCCGACCAAAACTATGTTGGCTTGTCGGGTTGCCTTGTTGCATTTCAAGATAAGGCATCATGACGCCCAAGACTTTTTTGTCTATGGCTGTTGTCGCGTTATGATCAAAGTATACTTTTTGCATCATGTCGATTAGATTGCTTTAGCTAAGCTACCTTGATTGAGTTTGTCGTTTAGAAAAAAAACTGCCTGCTCACGATTCTTGCCCTCTTTAGATTGTGCTTCAACGAGATGCGCTAAAGTTAGACTCTCAAGATACTCTAATATTTTGTGGTTAATGGACGCCCAAAGGTCATGCGTGATACAACGCCTACCTTCATGACAATTTTCTTTGCCAGAACATTGGGTCGCATCAATTTCTTCATCGACCGCTGTGATAATGGCCTTCACTGTGATGTCTTGATGTTTTTTTGCTAGGTGATAACCACCACCGGGACCGCGAACACTTTTCACGATACCTTCACGACGCATGCGGCTAAAAAGCTGTTCAAGGTAAGATAAGGAAATGGATTGACGCTCACTGATGTCAGCTAATGTGACAGGCTTTTCTGTCTCGTTTAATGCGAGATCAAGAATGGCAGTCACTGCAAAACGACCTTTGGTAGTGAGACGCATAATGAGATCCTTTATCTTTAAACTTAGTTGAAACCTCTAGGTTTCTGAAGCTTAAAGTATAGAATAACCCATTAATTTAATCAAGTATTATTTAGACGTCTTTTTATTGTGCGAGAAGGCTTTAGCGAGCTTAAGATCCTCGGTAGCACGAGGTTTTAAGGATTTAATTTGAGCTTCTAAACGCTCAATCGTTTGGTTTTGTTTTCTAATAGCCGACATTAAATGATCGATATTCTTATGCATAGGATCGGGCTCATCACGACCCACTGCATAAGCATTAAAGGTTGGAAGTTGCACGGTGCTTTTTTGTTTTGTTTTACCTTCTTCTTCTACAATGCGCGCAGGAATACCGACAGCTGTGGCTTTAGCTGGCACATCTTTCACAACGACGGCATTGGATCCAATCTTGGCACCTCTTCCAATCGTAATAGGCCCTAAGATTTTGGCACCCGCACCGATGACGACGCCTTGTTTTAAAGTGGGATGACGCTTACCTTTATTCCAAGAAGTACCACCTAATGTCACACCATGATAGAGCGTGCAATCATCTTCGATGATTGCGGTTTCACCGATCACAACCCCCATGCCATGATCAATAAAAACGCGACGACCAATCATTGCTCCCGGATGAATTTCAATGCCTGTGAACCAACGACCGATATGAGAAATCATGCGGCCTAACCAATAAAGTTTAATCTGCCAAAAAGCATGAGCTAAGCGATGAATGAGTAGTGCATGCACACCAGGATAGGTCGTTAAGACCTCGAGTGTCGACCTCGCAGCAGGATCGCGCTCAAATACAATCGCAATATCTTCTCTAATTTTTTTAAACATAAGCCTAATTATCGCATGAAATGATTAACCCGACTAAATTGCTGGGTTAATCGAAAATGAATTTAAGCTTTTAATTTTTTTTGAACTTGCGTTAAGATGCCGCGCAAAATATTGACTTCATCAATTTCAAGTTGTGATCTTGCAAATAAAATATGAAGCCTTTGCATCAGGCGTTCGCCTTGGACTTTATCTAAGAACTCTATTTCATCTAACACCACTTCTAAATGCGATAAAAATCCCATGAGGCTATCGTGATCCGCTAAAAGATCTAAATCTTTTGTGTAAAGTTTAGGTGGTTTTTTTGAAAAACTCGCTTGTCTTAATTCATGACATACCACTTGCACAGCTTGTGCCAAATTTAAGGATGAGTAATCAGGATTCGCATCGATAAAACTTAAGACTTGGCATTGATGTGTCTCAAGATTAGAAAGCCCGCTCATTTCGGTGCCAAATACAAAAGCGACATCTGAAGTTTCCGCCACATGCATCATTTCATGCGCAACTTCACGCACATCCAAATAAGGTTGCGTGAGTTCACGTCGTCTCGCAGATAAGCCAACTGCAAGTTTGACACCTTTAAGTGCTTCTTCTAAGTCGCTCACTACATGCGCATTTTTTAAAACATCATCAGCACCTGAAGACATGGCGGTTGCTTCAGGATGTGGAAATTTTTTAGGAGAGACAAGATAAAGTGAATGAATGCCCATGGTTTTCATCGCACGCGCAGTCGCCCCAATATTTCCGGGATGGCTTGTTTGGCAGAGAATGATGCGAATACGATTGAGTGCTTCCGCAGTAGCGACCATGGAGTTCCTTCATGTAAAATAGCATTTTATCAAGTCTATAAAAAAACAAAGCTTTAAATAGACACGTTCTTATAAAAAGAGAGAAATCCATTTATGCATCCGATGTTAAATATTGCAGTGAAGGCCGCACGACGTGCAGGTGCCATTATTAATCGAGCATCCCAAGATATCGGAACGCTGACTATTAAAAGTAAAAACTTTAACGACTTTGTGAGTGAGGTGGATGTTGCCGCTGAACGCGCGATTATTGATACCTTAAAAGATGCATATCCGACACACGGTTTCTTAGGCGAAGAGTCAGGCTCAACATCTAATGAAAGTGATTTCATTTGGATCATTGATCCCTTGGATGGCACCACAAATTTCTTACATGGCTTTCCGCAATATTGTGTATCTATCGCACTTCAGCATAAAGGGGAAATCACACAAGCAGTCATTTATGAACCTAACCGAAATGATTTATATACAGCGACTAAAGGTCGTGGTGCATTCTTAAATGACAAACGTATTCGCGTTTCGAAATGTGACAAACTTCAAGAGTCTTTGATCGGTACAGGTTTTCCATTTCGTGATTTTAAGTATCTCGATACTTACTTAAGTATGTTTAAATCCATGCTACAAAAAACGAGCGGCATTAGACGTCCAGGTTCAGCAGCATTAGATTTGGCTTATGTGGCCAATGGATCACTCGATGGTTTTTGGGAAATTGGTTTATCCCCTTGGGATATTGCAGCGGGTGGACTTTTAGTTCGAGAAGCAGGTGGGATTATTTCAAACTTAAATGGTAAAGACGGCTGGCTTCAGTCAGGTAATGTCTTGGCTGCCTCACCTAAAATTTATGATGCCATGGTAGAAACCTTGGCACCGCATTTAACAGACGATATTAAAGTTTAGTGGTGATGACCACCAGCCCCGTGCACGTGCTGGTGTGAAACTTCTTCTTGGTTAGCCGAGCGCACGTCTTTAATCGTCGCTCTAAAAATAATACGTTGACCGGCCCATGGATGATTGCCATCCACCACTACTTTGCCATCCGCAATATTTGTCACCGTATATAAAATCACTTCACCGGTTTCATCTTCACCTTCGAATTGCGCACCTTCTTTTAAATTTTCTTGAGGGAAAGCTGAAGCAGGTTCAATTTGAACAAGCTCTGCATCGTATTCACCAAAAGCGTCCACGGGTTCTAACGCCAATTCAATCGTGTCGCCAATATTTTTTCCATGCATTGCTTCTTCCACTTTCGGAAAAATATTGTCATAGCCACCATGAAGATAAGCCACTGGCTGATCACTTGATTCTAAAACAACGCCATCGGCATCTTTAAGTTCGTAGGTCATCGTGACCACTGTGTTCATGGAGACTTGCATAAAAATTTCCTTCAAATGTTTTTTTAATATTTTATAGGGGATGAAAGGGCTAGGGTGTGACTTTTTAAAATTATTTTAATGGCCGTGATCGTGATCAAGGAGCGTATAAAAATTAGAAGGCGTGAGAATGGTTGGTTTTGCAACCTTCAATTGTTTGGGGTAATCTCGACTAAAATGAAGTCCGCGACTTTCATGTCGCGCAATAGCGGATTCCACAATAAGTTCTGCGACTTGTAATAAATTTCTTAATTCAATGAGGTTATGACTTACTTTAAAGTTGGTGTAAAACTCATGCACCTCATCACGTAACATATGAATACGATGCAGTGCCCGTGATAAACGTTTATTGGTTCTCACAATGCCGACGTAATTCCACATGAAGCGACGTAACTCATTCCAGGTATGCGTAATCAGAATTTCTTCATCCGCATCGGTGACACGACTTTCATCCCAATGAGGTAAATCAAAACTTGATGATTCTATTTTTGAATGAAGAATATGTTTTGCGACTGCGTCGCCAAACACTAAACATTCAAGAAGCGAATTACTTGCTAAACGATTCGCACCATGAAGTCCTGTATAGGCCGTTTCACCGATCGCATAAAGATGCGCTAAATCTGTTTGTCCCGATAAGTTAGTCATGACACCGCCACAACTATAGTGCGCCGCAGGCACCACCGGAATCCATTCTTTGGTGATGTCGATACCTAATTCTAAACAGCGTGCATAGATCGTCGGAAATTGTGACTTAATAAAGTCAGGAGATTTGTGTGAGATATCTAAATAGACACAATCGATGCCGCGCTTTTTCATTTCAAAGTCAATCGCACGCGCCACAATATCGCGAGACGCTAATTCACCTCTTTCGTCATATTCATCCATGAAGCGCGATCCGTCAGGAAGTTTTAGAAGGCCACCTTCGCCTCTCACGATTTCGGAGATTAAAAAAGATTTGGCTTTAGGGTGATAAAGGCAAGTCGGATGAAATTGAATGAATTCCATATTGGCTACCCTACATCCCGCACGCCATGCCATGGCCACACCGTCACCCGTACTCACATCAGGGTTCGTTGTGTAGAGATAAACTTTACTGACTCCGCCTGCTGCAAGAATGGTTTCTTGAGAGGCGACTGTCATCACCTTGCCAGTTTTATTATTTAAAACATAAGCACCTAGGCATCGATTAGATTTAATCTTTTCAACCTTTAAAGATTTTTTTTCTGTGATGAGATCGACCGCAATATGGTTTTCTAGAATCGTAATATTAGGATGCGCTTTGACTTTTTCACTTAAGGTTTTTTGTATCGCTTTACCCGTAGCATCTTTTGCATGTACTACACGCCGATGACTATGCCCACCTTCTTTGGTGAGGTGGAATTGGTGTGTCGTTTCATCCCGGCTAAAGGGGACGTTTAAATCGGTAAGCCATTGAATGGCTTCTTTACCGTGAGATGCGACAAAGTGTGCGACCTTAGGATCCGTTAAACCGCCCCCTACAAATTCGGTATCTTTGACATGGCTTTCGATCGAGTCATCCACTGATATGACAGCGGCCACTCCACCTTGCGCCCACTGGCTTGAACTATCTAGAATCTCACGTTTGCTGACAATGAGAACTTTTTTATGGTCAGCGAGCTTTAAGGCTGAAGTGAGGCCGGCTAAACCGCTACCGATAATCAGTACATCACAACGTAACATTTTGTGTATTTTTCATGAACTAATTAAAAGAGAGGGCGTCAATCAACATATATATAGTATGTTTTAAGTTTTTTTGATTTTCTAGATTCATTCAGGGGTTTATTAAAAACGATGCCAAGACTTAACAATAACATAGAACAAACTAAATTATCACTCGTTCAAGATAGGCCTGCCGTGTATACTTCAGAGCATGTTGAATCATCGCCAGCCCATTCTGTGAGTGAAAAAATAGAAAATCCGAATCGTGCACTTGATCAAGTTTTGGTCGAAAGTGCGCAAAAGGGTGATAAGAAAGCCTTTGGACTTTTGGTTGAAAAATACCATAGAAAATTAGGCCGTATTCTCACGCGTATGGTGCGCGATCAAACTGAAATTGAAGATATTGTGCAAGAGACTTTTATCAAAGCTTACCGCGCTTTACCCAATTTTAGGGGTGATAGTGCTTTTTATACTTGGCTTTATCGTATTGGTATTAATACCGCAAAGAACCATTTAGTGGCGATGGGTAAGCGCCCGCGCAATATGACCGAATTTGAAAATGAAGATGGTGAGTTTGAAGAAACCCATCAAGTCGCAGAAGCTGATAATCCTGAGACGACACTCCTCACCAAAGAGATTGGCATTACAGTGAATACGGCGATTGAATCTTTACCGGAAGAATTAAAAGTCGCGATTACATTGCGTGAAATTGAAGGTTTAAGTTATGAAGAGATTGCAGAGATGATGGATTGTCCAATTGGCACAGTCCGCTCACGTATTTTTAGAGCACGTGAAACGATTGCGGAAAAACTAAAACCGCTATTGTCACAGAATAATAATAAACGTTGGTAGATTTAATTTTAAGGAAAAGTATTATGAAAGAAAAAATTTCAACACTCCTCGATGACGAACTTGATGTTAAAGCAAGCAGTCAAGCTGTATCCAAGATTGTAAAAGATAAAGCTTTACGCGAACGTTTTGAAACTTATCAATTAATTCGTGATTCTATGAGAAACGAATTAACGGATGCTACTTTTTCATCTCAATCTATTTTAGATGCTATTGATAAAGAGCCTATTCAAATTCAATTCAATAAAGATAAGAAGCTATCTGATGTGATTGCAATATCTCAATTAGATTGGATGTCATGGCCAGTGGCCGCTTCATTTATCGCGGTCCTCTTTGTGGGTGCGATGATCACGATGAATCCTCTCCATATAAAAACATCAAACGCTGTTGAAATTGCAGAAGATATTCCTAATGAATATATTGAAGCACATCAAATATTAGCGCCGACGAATGTCGCGTTCTATGTTGAAACACCAGCTAAATAATTTTATATGCAGCGATTAGTTCTTGGTTTATTAGCATTCGTCTTAAGTGTAAATGCACAATCTGCAGAAGATCCTTGGTTACAAATTGAAAGAGCATCACAAGCAGCTCGTCAATTAAGTTATAAAGGTATTTTTGTTTATCAAAATAATCACGATAACCGTTCCATCGAGATTACCCATCTTAATAATGGCAGTGAAGAATTTGCTCGCATCGTAACACTAGATGGTGCGCCACGGGAAATGCTATCAAGAGGCAGTAATGTTGTCGTCTTTAATTCAAACAAAGAAAATGTACTTATTCAAAAAAGACAGGGACAAAATCTTTTTCCAGCGATTTTGCCTCCTAATATCGATGCCGTAAAAACTTCATATGGCTTAAAGTTTGGTGATCAAGAGCGCGTTAGCGGTCGTGAAGCACAAATTGTTTATCTCGATCCGCATGATGAATATCGCTATCTTTATAAGTTATGGCTTGATAAAGAATATGGTTTAGTTTTAAAAATGATGATTTTAGATCGCAATCAAAAAGTGATCGAGCAAGCAAGCTTTAATCAAGTCGCTTTAATTACGCCGCAAGATCTCAATTGGTTTAAGCCTAGTGTTGATACAAATAAAAAATACATCATGGATGAAACGCCTGAAAATAAAGTCTCGAATGAAAAATATTGTGTCATTAAAAATTTACCTAAAGGCTACAAAGAAGTAAGTCATGTGACAAGAACGATGGGCAATCAACCGCAGCTCGTGCATCAATGGATATTTTCAGACGGGCTCTCCTTTGTATCTTTATTTGTGAATCCAATTCCTAAAGGTCAGAAGTCACGTATAGGCGAAACTCAAGTGGGCTCATCTCATGTTTTTGCGAGAGTCATGAATGGAAATCAAATTATGATAGTGGGCGAAGTGCCACAAGCTACCATTCAAAAAATTTCAAATTCAATCCAAGATGTGAGAGCGCCTTAAATGATTGAAGAGCAAGCTATTGTCATTAAAGCGTCAAAAGAAAGTGTCACACTTGAGGTGGTGCGGAGTAAGCCATGCGGTTTATGCGGACAGGTGAGAGGTTGTGGCAACTCCATCTGGGGTAAAATTTTTTCACATCAATCAGGACACATTGAAACTAGAAATAACTTAAATGCAAAATTAGGCGATATCGTCATTTTAGGTATTGATGAAACCCTCATGCTTAAAAGCTCTCTTATGCTTTATGGTGTCCCACTTCTTTTAATGTTTCTTGGTATGGTTATCGCTAATAGTTTTACAAAAGAAATGACAGAACTTTATACCCTCGTGGGTGCAGTATTAGGTTTATCTTTAGGCGTTGTGATGATTAAACGCGTCATCAACGAAAAGATGCAAATGTTTTACAATGAAGCGCAACTAATTCGTTTTAAATAATTTAATTTAAGGAATATATAGATCATGTTAAGACGTCTTTTTTATGTGTGCATATTTCAGTTAGTGTTGTTGACTGGATTAATAGCTAAAGAACTTCCCGACTTTACTGAGCTTGCAGAAAAGCAAAGCCCTGTGGTCGTTAATATCAGTTCCATTCAAAAAAATCGCCCTAATCAAATGATGCAAGGCTCGCCTGAAGATGAGCAGATGCAAGAATTTTTTAAACGTTTTGGTATCCCAGTTCCTCCAGGTATGCCACCTCAAAATGGTCGTGGCCAACAATCTGCTCCTGAAAAACAAGTTTATGCCACAGGTTCTGGATTTATTGTGTCGGGTGATGGTTATATCTTAACAAACGCACACGTTGTGAAAGACGCCGATGAAGTGATGGTGAAGTTAAATGACAAGCGCGAATTTAAAGCGAAAGTGATTGGCATTGATCTAAGAACCGATGTGGCTGTTTTAAAAGTGAACGCGACAAATTTACCGAAAGTAAGTATTGGAAATCCAGACACCATTAAAGTAGGTGAATGGGTAGCTGCCATTGGTGCCCCTTTTGGTTTAGAAAATACGATGACAGTCGGTATTGTGAGTGCGAAGGGTCGTGCATTGCCACAAGAAAATTTCGTACCTTTTATTCAGACCGATGTTGCGATTAATCCAGGTAATTCAGGCGGCCCTTTGTTTAATTTAAAAGGTGAAGTGATTGGGATTAACTCACAAATTTATAGCCGTACCGGTGGTTATATGGGCCTCTCATTTGCGATTCCTATCAATGTTGCGATAGATGTGATGAGTCAGCTTAGAGCTAATGGCAAAGTGATTCGTGGTTGGTTGGGTATTGCGATTCAAGAAGTCACGAAAGAACTTTCTGAATCATTTGGTATGAAAAATACAAATGGTGCATTAGTTGCTGGTATTGAAAAAGGGGCGCCCGCAGAAAAAGGCGGCCTCCAACCAGGAGACGTCATTACTAAATTTGATGGCAAGGTGATCGAGTCATCATCTGATTTACCAAAAGCGGTAGGCAATACTAAGCCTGGTAAAACGGTTGTAGCTGAAGTCTTCAGAAAAGGAAGTATTAAGACACTTAATCTAACAGTGGGTGAAATGCCATCCGACCAGGCTGAAGTGATTGCGAGCAATAAAGCTCCTGAGAAGGCCGAAGTCAATCGTTTAGGTTTAGTTTTAAAAGAAGCGCCACCACAACAACGAAAAAAAATGAATGGTAAAAAAGGATTGCTTGTTGTTGATGCTCAAGGTTCAGCTGCTGCTGCTGGTATTCGTCGTGGTGATATTGTGTTAGCGCTTAATAATAGCGAGGTGGAAAGTGCAGATGCCTTTGCTAAAGAAGTCGCAACTATCCCAAATGGCAAGACTGTAGCGCTCCTCATTTTAAGAAATGATGAGACGCTTTATGTGCCAGTTAAGATCACGAATGAGCGATAAAATCAGCTAGCTTTGTTGTAAAATAGAGGCTTTCAAACAAAGGCGCTTAAAGAGTTTTAAGCGCCTTTGTTATTAGGTAACTGAAGGCATCTTTATTCTTAATGGACAACATTAGAAATTTTTCAATCATTGCGCATATCGATCACGGCAAGTCGACCTTGGCTGACCGCATTATTCAGTATTGTGGTGGTTTATCTGATCGAGAAATGGAAGCACAAGTCTTAGACTCCATGGATCTAGAGCGTGAGCGCGGCATTACCATTAAAGCGCAAACCGCAGCCCTTCAATATAAAGCCTTAGATGGCAAAATCTATAACCTCAATCTCATTGATACACCAGGACACGTTGACTTCACTTACGAGGTAAGCCGTTCTCTAGCTGCATGCGAAGGTGCACTTTTAGTCGTGGATGCAAGCCAAGGGGTGGAAGCGCAAACGGTTGCGAATTGTTATACCGCCATTGACCAAGGTGTCGAAGTGACGCCCGTGTTAAATAAAATCGATTTACCGTCTGCTGATCCTGATCGCGTGATTGAGGAAATTGGAGACGTGATTGGTATCGATGCCACCGATGCGATACGTTGCTCTGCTAAAACGGGTGAAGGCATTCAAGATGTATTAGAAACGATTGTGTCTAAAGTACCACCACCAAAAGGTGACGCGACTAGCGCTCTAAAGGCTTTAATCATTGACGCGTGGTTTGATAACTATGTGGGTGTGGTGATTTTAGTGCGCGTGGTTGATGGTGTTTTAAAACCAAAAGACAAAATTAAATTGATGGCGACAGGCGATCAATACTTATGTGAGCAAGTTGGTGTCTTTACGCCAAAATCCAGAAGCAAGGAATCCCTCTCAGCAGGTGAAGTAGGTTTTATTATTGCAGGCATTAAAGAACTGGCGAGCGCTAAAGTAGGTGATACAGTCACGATCGCAGATAAGCCAGCATCTGAACCTCTAGGTGGATTTAAAGAAGTGAAGCCACAAGTATTTGCAGGACTCTATCCTGTAGAGTCAAATCAATTTGAAGCTTTAAGAACCGCTTTAGAAAAATTAAGTTTAAATGATTCATCGCTTCGCTTTGAACCCGAAAATTCAACAGCGTTAGGTTTTGGATTCCGTTGCGGCTTCTTAGGCCTTCTTCATATGGATATCGTGCAAGAGCGTTTAGAGCGCGAATACGATATGGATCTCATTACAACGGCACCGACTGTGGTGTATGAACTTTTAAAAAGAGATGGTGAAGTGATACAAATTGAAAATCCATCTAAATTACCTGACACATCACGCATCGAAGAAATTCGTGAACCGATTATTCTCATTAATTTATTAATGCCACAAGATTATGTAGGTCCTGTCATGACCTTATGTAATGGTAAGCGCGGCATTCAAAAAAATATGCAGTACTTAGGCCGTCAAGTGATGCTGACTTATGAGATGCCGCTCAATGAAGTGGTGCTCGATTTCTTTGATCGATTGAAATCGATTTCAAAAGGTTATGCTTCGATGGATTATGAATTCCTAGAATTTAGAGCAGCCGATTTAGTGAAGCTTGATATTATGGTGAATGGGGATCGCGTCGATGCACTCTCTTTAATTGTCCATCGCTCGAATAGTGTTTATCGTGGCCGTGAAGTGGCTGCCAAAATGCGTGAACTTATTCCACGACAAATGTTTGATGTGGCCATCCAAGCGTCTATTGGAGCTAATATCATTGCACGTGAAACAGTTAAAGCGATGCGTAAGAACGTGCTTGCGAAATGTTATGGCGGTGATATTACGCGTAAGAAGAAATTATTAGAAAAACAAAAAGAGGGTAAGAAGCGCATGAAGCAAGTAGGAAATGTTGAAATTCCTCAAGAAGCGTTCCTCGCTATTTTAAGGGTAGAAGAAAAATGATTTTTGCATTGATCATGGTTATTGTTTTAACAATCACAGGACTCATTTGGCTTCTTGATATTTTTGTCTTAAGCAAAAAAAGAGCGAGCAGTACCAAAGAGCCTATGCTCGTTGAATATTCAAAAAGTTTTTTTCCGGTCATTTTTTTAGTGTTCTTTATTCGCTCCTTTATTGCGGAGCCTTTTAAGATTCCATCAGGTTCCATGATGCCGACGCTTTTAGCGGGCGACTTTATTTTAGTCAATAAATTTAGTTACGGCATTCGTGTGCCTATTTTAAATTACACAATGATAAAAGTTGGATTGCCGAAACGCGGAGACGTTTTTGTATTTCACTACCCACCTAAACCATCCATTGATTACATTAAGCGTGTGGTTGGTCTCCCAGGAGATGTGATTGAATACAAAAGTAAAACACTTTTTGTGAATGGTAAAAAGATGGAACAAACATTCGTGGATAAATACCCTTACATCATGAATGAAATTCATCATATCGAAGCGAAAGAATTTAAAGAGGCATTGGGTGACGTCAATCATTCGATTCTGATTCATGATTTACCGGGTGACGATTTTAAATTTGAAGTACCTCAAGGCCATTATTTAGCGTTTGGTGATAATCGAGACAATAGTGCCGATAGCCGTGTTTGGGGCTTTGTGCCTGAACATAATTTAGTCGGCCGTGCTTTTTTTATTTGGTTTAACTTCGGCGAATTTAAACGCATTGGGACCATCATTCGTTAATGGATAAAGAACGCCAAGCTTCTTTAAGCAGGATCATTCATTACACATTCAATGATCCTTCTTTTATGATCATGGCACTCACACATCGTAGTTTCTCGAGCCAACACAATGAGCGTCTCGAGTTCTTAGGCGATAGCGTATTAAGTTTTCTTATTGCGAACGAACTCTACAAAAGATTTCCGCGCATTGATGAAGGTGATTTAAGCCGTTTACGTGCACAACTCGTTAAAGAAAGTTCATTGAGCACGATTGCGACATCTATAGGCTTAGGCGACTTTATTCGATTAGGTGAGGGTGAACTCAAAAGTGCAGGATGGCGACGCCCATCGATTTTGGCAGATACTTTTGAATCCATCATTGGGGCTATCTACTTAGATGGTGGTATTAAGCCTACCCATGAATTTGTTTTACGTTTCTTTGAAACACAATTGAATGAAATTGATCCTAAATTAATCCAAAAAGATCCTAAAACATTATTGCAAGAATTATTACAAAGTAAGAAAAGTGACTTGCCTATCTATACGGTGGTATCTATTGAAGGTGAAGCGCACAGCCAAACCTTTACGATTGAGTGTCAGATTAAGAAATCAAATATTAAAACGCAAGGTGTGGGAAACAGCCGTCGCATTGCAGAACAAGAAGCAGCATCGAGAGCTTATCAATTGATGTTGGAGTCTCAATAGTGAGCGAACATCAAACAACACGCTGTGGCACCATTGCGATTGTGGGGCGACCTAATGTAGGTAAATCGACACTCCTTAATTATTTGGTCGGTAGTAAAATCAGTATTACTTCCAAAAAAGCACAGACTACACGCTATCAATTGTTAGGTATTCAAACGATTGATGACACCCAATTTCTTTTTATTGATACACCCGGATTCCAGCTTAAACATTTAAACCTTATGAATAAGGGGTTAAATAAAACAGTCAATCAAGTTTTAAGTGATGTGGATGTAGTGCTTTTCGTGATTGAGTCTCGCGGGATGACTGAAGAAGATCAAGCAGTGATGAAACTTATTCCAAAAGATCGTCCAACTATTCTAGTCATGAATAAAGTGGACTTGATGAAAGATAAGAATGCACTTTTGAAAGAAATTAAAACGATGAGTGAATCTTATAGTTTTAAAGCGATGGTACCTGTCTCTGCTAAAAAAAATAAACACCTCGACCATTTATTATCGACGGTACGTGATTTTTTACCTGAACAACCTTTCATTTATGGCGAAGATGAAATTACGGATAAGAGCGAACGCTTTTTAGCCTCTGAAATTATTCGTGAAAAAATATTTCGTTTAACGGGACAAGAAGTACCTTATTCCATTGCAGTTGAAATTGAAAAATTTGAAGTGGAAGGTAATTTGCGTCGTATTTTTGCTGCCATCATTGTCGATAAAGAAAGTCAGAAGCCTATGCTGATAGGTAAAGATGGTGAAAAATTAAAACAGATTTCAACCGAATCTAGACAAGACATGGAAGAACTCTTTGGTGGCAAGGTATGGCTTGAAACTTGGGTGAAAGTCAAAAGTGGCTGGTCAACAGATCAGCGTGTTTTAAAATCATTGGGCCTTTAATTTTTTAAATGGCAACCCCCAGTCATCGTCAAGAAAATCAGCGTGTATATATCTTGCACACTTATCCCTTTAAAGAGACAAGTTTAATCGCAGAAATTTTCTCAGAAAAATTTGGCCGCATTCCAGTAGTCGCCAAAGGCGCTCGTCGTCCTCGATCATCTATCCGTGGGATGCTTCAATCTTTTCAAGTATTACTTGCAAACTGGTCAGGAAAATCTGAACTTAAAAGTTTAAATGGATTAGAGTGGTGCGAGAAACTTACTATTCTAGAAGGCGATGCATTAATGTGCGGGTTTTATCTTAATGAATTAATGATTCGTTTACTACCAAGAGATGAGCCTCACACTGAGCTCTTTCATTTTTATCATGAAACTATTTTAGCTTTAAGTGAAGGTCGAGAGCTCACCATTGCATTAAGACGATTCGAGTTAAAACTTTTGCAAGCCTTAGGGTATGCCGTCACCCTAGATCACGATGAAGATTCAAACCCGATTATCCCTGATAAAATATACCGTTATGAAGCCGAATACGGAGCATGTGATTTAACGAAGACCGATCGCGGCATTAAAGTCTTAGGTAAAACTTTACTTGATATGGCAAATGATCAATATCTTGATAAAGAGACACAGCAACAAAGTAAGCAATTGATGCGTTATTTATTAGGTTTTTACTTAGGCGACAAACCTCTTCATTCGAAACAACTTTTTGTCGACTTACAAGGATAAGACAAATTATGATTAAGCTCGGTATTAATATTGATCACGTAGCCACACTTCGGCAAGCGCGTGGAACCAAGTACCCAAGTGTAGTTGAGGCAGCACTCCGAGCTGAGCAAGCGGGTGCTGATAGCATCACACTCCATCTTCGTGAAGATCGTCGTCATATGCAAGATGAAGATATCTTCGCTATTCGACCTCTTCTTCAAACAAAAATGAATTTAGAATTAGCTGCGACCGACGAAATGATCGCTATCGCATCGAAAGTTAAACCTCAGGATGTATGTATCGTTCCTGAAAGACGTGAAGAGCGAACCACCGAAGGTGGCTTAAATATTAAAGAGACTTACGATCATCTTTACCGTGCAACACAAACATTAGGAGAGCAAGGTAGTCGCGTTTCTCTTTTTATTGCACCTGATTTAAAAGATATTGATCTCGCAAAAAAAATGGGTGCACCCGTCATTGAAATTCATACCGGTAGTTATGCAGACGCAGAAGATGAAGTTACTAAACAAAAAGAATTTAAACGTGTTCAAGATGCAGCAGAGCATGCTTTATCACTAGGTCTTGTGGTCAATGCAGGACATGGCCTTCATTACCACAATGTGAATTTGATCGCTGGCATACCTGGTATTGAAGAGCTTAATATCGGACACGCGATCGTGGCACATGCATTATTTGTAGGTTGGGATAACGCAGTGCGTGAAATGAAATTATTATTACGCACCTATTCGAAGTAATTTTTAAAAAGATAATCCTATTATGATCTTTGGTATTGGTACTGACGTTGTAGAAGTTTCTCGCATTCATGAATCCATTGAAAAATTTGGTGATACGTTTGCGCGTCGTATTTTAAGTGACTCCGAATTTGAGAGTTATTTAAAATCATCTACACAGTCTCGTTTCTTAGCGAAACGTTTTGCAGCTAAAGAAGCCTTTGCTAAAGCACTAGGCACTGGCTTTAGATCGCCTGTTCGTTTTCAAAATATTATTGTAGGTCACGATGACTTAGGAAAACCTATTTTAGAATTTGATGATGAATTAAAAAGTTACTTAAAAGAAAAAAATATACTAAGTCAGCATATTTCTATTTCAGATGAAAAAAATATTGCGACTGCTTTTGTGGTTCTCGAAACTTAAAACATCACATGGAAGATATTGATTTTAATCGACGCTTTGGTGGGGTCGAACGTCTTTATGGGAAAAAAGCGTTAGATTGTTTTAAGAATTCACACGTTTGTGTAATTGGTATTGGCGGTGTAGGTTCTTGGGCCGCTGAAGCATTAAGTCGTAATGCAATAGGCAAAATCACACTGATTGATTTGGATCACATTGCAGAATCAAATATCAATCGACAAATTCACGCACTCACAAGCACGCTTGGAAAATCGAAAGTAACAGCCATGAAGGAAAGAATGTTAGAAATCAATCCTATGTGTGAAATTCATACCGTGGATGACTTTATTTCTAATGAAAATATAGACACACTCATAAAATCGCATTTTGATATCGTGATTGACGCGATCGATCAAGCATCCCTTAAAACAAGTTTGGCACTTCATGCATTGGAAAAAAAAATCCCACTCATAATGACAGGAGGAGCAGGTGGTCGTATTGACCCATCATGCGTCAAAATCGCTGATTTAAGTTTAACCCATGGGGACAGACTCACAGCCAAGATTCGGCATGACGTTAAAAAAGCTTTGCAATTAAAAGAATCACAAAAAGTAGGTATTGATGTCGTCTTTACAGATGAGGTCATGATAAAACCTGATGGTGCGTGTGAAACTGATGAAGCGCTTACAGGCCTTCATTGTGGAGGATACGGTTCAAGTGTTATGGTTACAGCCACATTTGGATTTATGGCAGCATCACTCGCTTTAAAGAAATTGCTCTAAAAGTCTTTATAGCCCTTGAAATTTAATTTGTGATCCCCATCTTAAACTTAATCTCATATTAATTTTTTTTAAAAGGTAATAGCTATGGCAACAAAAGAAAATGCATCTGAAAAATTAGTCTTCCAGGCAGAGGTTAAACAACTCCTCCATCTCATGATTCACTCTTTATATAGTAATAAAGAAATCGTAATTCGTGAATTGATCTCTAATGCGAGTGATGCTGCAGATAAATTACGTTTTGAAGCGCTTAAAGATGCGAGCCTTTATGAAAAAGATTCTGAATTAAAAATTAGATTAAGCTTTGATAAAAAGGAGCGTACCTTAACCATCTCAGATAACGGTATCGGTATGAGTCGAGATGAAGTGATTAATAATATTGGTACGATTGCGAGATCAGGCACCAAAGAATTCTTGAATAACTTATCAGGCGACCAAGCTAAGGACGCTAACTTAATTGGCCAATTTGGCGTAGGTTTTTATTCTTCATTTATTATTGCCGACAAAGTCACTGTGCTTACAAGACGGGCAGGTGCCTCACAGGGTATTCAATGGGAATCCAAAGGCGAGGGTGAGTACACCATCAGTGACATAGAAAAAAATAACCGTGGTACTGACATCATCTTACATCTTAAAAAAGATGAAGATGAATTTTTAAGTGACTGGACACTAAAAAGTATTATCAAGAAATATTCAGATCACATCACACTTCCGATCGTCATGAAAAAATCGGAATGGAAAGACGGTGAAGAAGTACCTACAGATGAAGATGAAACTGTTAACGCAGCTTCGGCACTCTGGGCACGAAATAAAAATGAGATTAAAGAAGAGGAATATAACGAGTTTTATAAGAATCTTTCTTATGATCAAGAGCCACCACTTACCTATTCACATAATCGTATTGAAGGTAAGCAAGAATATATTTCACTCCTTTATATACCAGCGAAAGCTCCATTCGATTTATTCGATCGCGAACGTCACCATGGCGTAAAACTCTATGTGAAGCGTATCTTTATTATGGAAGCTTCAGAAAAACTCATGCCAAATTATTTACGCTTTATTAAAGGTGTGATTGATAGCGCAGATTTACCTTTAAATGTGTCCCGAGAAATTTTACAGGATAGCAAGGAAGTGGAAGCGATTCGCGCGGGCTCTGCTAAAAAAATTCTAGATCTTCTAGAAGAGATGAGTGAAAAAAAACCAGACGATTATAAAAATTTCTGGAAAGAATTTGGTGCAGTGATAAAAGAAGGTCACAGTGAAGATTTTGCGAATCGAGAAAAAATCGCAAAACTGTTCCGCTTTAATTCCACACACGAAGAAACAGATGCGCAAGTTGTTTCTTTAAAAGATTATGTGGCTCGCATGAAAGACGGACAAGAAGCAATTTATTACATTACTGCTGATTCTTATGAGGCAGCAAAGCATAGCCCGCATCTAGAAATTTTTAAGAAGAAGGGAATCGAAGTTTTATTACTCAGTGATCGTGTCGATGAATGGTTACTTTCTACCTTCAATGAATTTGATGGAAAGAAATTACAATCGATTGCAAAAGGTGATCTTGATCTAGGAAAACTCGAAGACGAAAAAGAAAAAGAAGAGAAAAAGAAAATCGAGAAAGATGCAAAGTCGTTTGTTGAAAAAATTCAAAAAGCACTGGGCGATAAAGTAAAAGAAGTGAAAGTCACACATCGCTTAACCGATTCGCCGGCATGCTTAGTCGCTGGAGAGCATGATTTATCAGGCAATCTAGAGCGTCTACTTAAAGCCGCAGGACAAAAGACACCGGATACAAAACCGATTTTAGAAATCAATCCAACACACAAGCTCATTCAAAAGCTTGAAAACACAAGCGATTCAGCGCGGTTTAATGATTTTGCTGAAGTAATTTTTGATCAAGCGTTGATTTCTGAAGGCGGTCAACTGAAAGACCCGGTTGCCTTTGTCAAGAAAATTAACCAATTTTTAGTCGAATAGCCTCTATTTTAGGGCTAGATATGTTTGACAGCCCTTAAAAAAAGATGCTATAGTCTCACCTCTCTGCGTCATGTACGCAGATCGATCGCGGGGTGGAGCAGTCTGGCAGCTCGTCGGGCTCATAACCCGAAGGTCACAGGTTCAAATCCTGTCCCCGCAACCAAGATCAAATACTGTTCTTTAACAAATAGACAACTGATAAGTGTGGGTGCTTATAGTTTTAAGACAAATCCTTATGGCTTACAAGGGTCAAACTTTGTTCGTCATAAGGATCTCAAAATATAAGTGCTTTACACTTTTTAAATTTATGACAAGACACTTAGCTTAATTTATTAGGCTAATAACCTTATCAATGAATTTGAGATTTAATAAAGCAAATGCAATATACCGATCCTTTCGTAAGGAAGGATCAAGTAATAGTTTTGGATTAAACTGAAGAGTTTGATCCTGGCTCAGATTGAACGCTGGCGGAATGCTTTACACATGCAAGTCGAACGGCAGCACGGAGAGCTTGCTCTCTGGTGGCGAGTGGCGAACGGGTGAGTAATATATCGGAACGTGTCCAATAATGGGGGATAACGAGTCGAAAGATTCGCTAATACCGCATACGCCCTACGGGGGAAAGCAGGGGATCGTAAGACCTTGCGTTAATGGAGCGGCCGATATCTGATTAGCTTGTTGGTGAGGTAAAGGCTCACCAAGGCGACGATCAGTAGCTGGTTTGAGAGAACGACCAGCCACACTGGAACTGAGACACGGTCCAGACTCCTACGGGAGGCAGCAGTGGGGAATTTTGGACAATGGGGGCAACCCTGATCCAGCCATTCCGCGTGAGTGAAGAAGGCCTTCGGGTTGTAAAGCTCTTTCGCAAGGGAAGAAAACTTATGATCGAATAAATCATGAGGTTGACGGTACCTTGATAAGAAGCACCGGCTAACTACGTGCCAGCAGCCGCGGTAATACGTAGGGTGCGAGCGTTAATCGGAATTACTGGGCGTAAAGCGTGCGCAGGCGGTTTTGTAAGTC
>Ga0208105_1000223_pt1 | contig 21967 bp, 23 predicted proteins | sample CryBogCBE16Jul07_FD_184574 | JGI IMG/M metagenome (GOLD analysis project Ga0208105, IMG submission 184574) | Freshwater microbial communities from Crystal Bog, Wisconsin, USA - CBE16Jul07 (SPAdes) | ecosystem: Environmental > Aquatic > Freshwater > Lake | place: Crystal Bog, Wisconsin, USA... | reverse complement strand
GCTCGGAGGGTAAGATCCTTCAGGTCAACCGTGCAAAGCAGCAGGTCCTCGTCGAGGGCGTCCGCATGATCAAGAAGCATGTGCGCCGCTCGCAGGACCAACCCAACGGGGCCATCATCGAGCGCGAGGGACCAATCCACATTTCCAACGTCAAACTCCTGCAGAAAGCTGTGAGGGAAACGGCCAAGGAAGCCAAGGCCCCCAGAGCCAAGGCATCCAAAAAGAAGGACGACAAGTCCGAATAACGCACAGGTAACTCCCGCACCAAAGGATACAGCGACATGTCACTGCCCATTGCCGAACTTCAGAACGAATACGCCACCCGCGTGGTTCCCGCCCTCAAGGAGAAGCGCGGATACGCCAACGTGCACCAAGTTCCCCGCCTCGTGAAGGTTGTCATAAACACCTCTGTCGCTTCTGCTCCCGATGTCAAGGCCGCCTTGGAAATCGCCAAGGACGAACTTGAGACCATCACGGGCCAGAAACCCGTCGAGACCATTGCCAAGAAAGCCATCTCGAACTTCAAACTCCGGGCGGGGCAGGCGATCGGCGCTAAAGTCACGCTGCGCGGTCGACTGATGTACGAGTTCCTCGAGCGACTCATCAAGACGGCCCTTCCCAGGATCCGCGACTTCCGCGGAGTCTCCACCCGCGCCTTTGACGGTAATGGCAACTACACCCTTGGGGTGACCGACCAGTCCATCTTCCCGGAAATCGAACTGGACAAGATCAAGCGCAACATCGGTTTCGACATCACCATCGTGACGTCGGCAACCTCCAACGAGGAAGCGCGCGCCCTTCTGACTGAACTCGGCATGCCGTTTGTCGGTCGCGTTGCCGCCAAGAAGCCCGCAGATACAGAAACTGCCTCCGCCTGATTTTCATGAGTGCCCTGACAGACCCCATTGCCGATCTCCTCACCCGCGTCCGCAACGCCGTGAGCGTGCAGAAAGACGAGTTCCAAGTACCCTACTCCAAGATCAAGAGCGACATTGTCGCGATCCTGAAGCGCGAGGGGTACATCGAGGATTACGAACTGGACAATAGTTCCGGCCACCCGAGCCTGAAGATCCGGCCCCGCTATGTCGGGAAGACCCCCGCAATCGCCGGGCTTCGTCGCATCAGTCGTCCTGGTCTGCGGAGGTATGTCGGAAGCCAGGAAATTCCGCGGGTTCTCGGCGGGCTCGGCATTTCCATCCTTTCCACTCCCCGCGGCGTTCTTTCCGGACACGAGGCCCGGAAGCAGAACGTCGGCGGCGAGCTCCTCGCCTACATCTGGTAACAACAACGGAATCCTGACATGTCACGTATCGGAAAAACACCAATATCCATCCCCGACAAGGTCAAGGTCAGCGTCGCCGCCGGCGGGGCGGTGACCGTAGAGGGGCCCAAAGGCCGCCTTGACTGGAAGCTTCCCTCCGGAATCGTCCTCACCGTGGAGGGTAACAAGGCGACCATTACCCGTTCCGGAGACGATCGCGATGTCCGTGCGCTGCACGGGTTGACGCGAGCCCTCGTCAACAACATGGTCACCGGTGTCAGCACGGGCTTCCGTCGTGATCTGGAGATTCAAGGCGTCGGTTTCCGCGCGGCGGTGAAGGGTGACAAACTCGACCTTTCCGTCGGATACTCCCATCCCGTGCTTTTCGACATCCCCAAGGAGATCAAGATCGCGGTCACCGACAATACGAAGATCTCCGTCGAGGGGATCGACCGTCAGCTTGTCGGACAGGTTGCCGCGGACATCCGCGCTTACTACCCTCCCGAACCGTACAAAGGCAAGGGTATCCGCTATTCCGACGAGGTCGTCCGCCGCAAGGAAGGAAAGACGGTCCAGTAAACACGACACACGAACGCCATGTCCTCCACGAATTCCAGAAAACTCCGCCACGACCGCCTTCGCAAGAAGGTCTCCGGGACACCGGATCGTCCCCGGCTAGCCGTCCATTTTTCCGGACAGCACATCACCGCACAGGTTATCGACGACCTCGCCGGCCTCACGATCGCCAGCGTCAACACGACGGAGGAGTCCTTCCGCAAGGATCCCACCAGCCGTGCAAACGTGGCCACTGCGGCCAGGGTTGGAAAGCTCATCGCCGAACGTGGCCTTGCCAAGCAGGTCCAAAAGGTCGTTTTCGACCGCGGCGGCTTCATGTACCACGGCAAGGTCAAGGCCTTGGCCGACGCCGCTCGTGAAGGTGGCCTTCAGTTCTGATAGATTTATGGACGACAAACGCCCCAAACGCGGACCCCGCCGGGAAAAGCCCGTTGACGAAACCCCCAAGGACACGATTGAAAAGGTTGTGTTCATCAATCGGTGCGCCAAGGTCGTCAAGGGCGGCCGCCGCTTCAGTTTCAGCGCCCTCATTGTCACCGGTGACATGAAGGGCAAGGTCGGGATCGGCTTCGGAAAGGCCAATGAGGTGAGCGAGGCTATCCGGAAAGGTTCCGAGGCTGCCCGCAAGGCCATGATTCCCGTGGCCGTCGCTGACAACACGATCCCCCATGAGACTTACGGTGAACATGGTGGCGGGAAAGTTCTTCTCAGGCCCGCGTCTCCGGGAACCGGAGTCATTGCCGGTGGAGGTGTTCGCGCTGTCATGGAGGCCGCCGGCATCCGCGACGTTCTCGCCAAGTCCCTTGGTTCCAACAACCATGCCAATGTTGTCAAGGCCACTCTTGAGGCCCTGACCGGACTTCGCCAGCGCGACCGCATCATGAGCCTGCGCGGCAAGAAAATCCGCCAGACCGAAACCGTGCCGTCCGTGGTTGAGATCCCCGCCGCCTGACGGCACGATAACACCTACCGAGTATGAGCACAATGCGACTTCATAATCTTGCACCCCGTCCCGGAGCCAAGCATCGCCGCAAGCGCCTCGGCATCGGGGAAAGCAGCGGACACGGAAAGACTTCTGGCCGGGGCCACAAGGGCCAGCGAGCCCGCTCGGGCGGCAGTGTCCGGCTTGGGTTTGAGGGCGGCCAGATGCCACTCATCCGTCGTCTTCCCAAACGCGGTTTCAACAACACGGACTTCAAGCCCGTTTATGCGGTGATCAACCTTGACACCCTCGAACAGAGGTTCGAGGCCGGGGCTCGCATCGACGAGGCCGCCCTTCGCTCCCTCCGTCTCGTTCACGGACGGAATGACGGGATCAAGTTGCTGGCCCGCGGCAATGTGAGCAAGTCCTTTACCGTGGAGGTGGATAAGGCGAGTGCTGCCGCTAAGGAGAAGCTCGAGGCGGCCGGAGGCTCCCTCGTTCTCCGCGAGCGCCAGACCAAGACGGCCACACGTGCCGTCATCAAGGCTGCAAAATCCGGGGTCGCCTCCTAACAGGCCTCCCCGGCCCTCGCCACGGAGGACGCACCGCCCCCATGATCTCGGCATTCGCCAACATTTTCAGGATTCCCGAGCTTCGGCAAAGGATCCTGTTCACATTCGGAATGGTCGTGATCATGCGCATCGGCGCGGCGATCACCACCCCCGGAGTGAACGCCCAGGTTCTCCGCCAGTGGTTCATCAATGTCGCCGATCACTCCGCCGGGGGAGGTGCGGCCGCCCTCTTCAATCTCTTTTCGGGAGGGGCCCTCGGAAACTGCGCCATATTCTCCCTGGGCATCATGCCCTACATCAGCGCCTCGATCATGCTGCAGTTGCTGGGAGCGGTGATCCCCAAACTGGGGCGACTTGCACGGGAGGACGGGGGCAGGCAGAAAATCGCCCAGTACACGCGCTACACGACGATCGCCCTGTGCGTTTTTCAAGGTTGGTTGCTGGCCCTTTCCTTCGAAAGTCCCCAGTCCAATCCTTTTCTTCCGGGAATTTCAGAGACAATCTCCCGTCTCGGCATTCCCCTTGTTGCCGACCCCGGCGTGTCCTTTCGTCTTCTCACGGTCCTCATCATGACCGCCGGAACCATGTTCCTGATGTGGATCGGAGACCAGATCACCGAGCGGGGCGTTGGAAACGGCATCTCCGTCATCATCACCGTCGGCATCCTTGCCCAACTCCCGGCAGGACTTGTCCAGGCATGGCGAACGTTCGTTCCCTCAGGCGGGGAAGCGGCCACGGTGAGCCCCGTGGTTCTCGTGCTCCTCTGTGCCTTCCTTTTCCTTGTGATTGCCTCGGTGATCGCGATCACACAGGCAACGCGCAGGGTGAGTATCCAGTACGCAAAGCGCGTGGTCGGTCGCAAGGTCTACGGTGGACAGACCCAGTACATGCCCCTGAAGGTGAACTACGCCGGAGTCATGCCGATCATCTTCGCCCAAGCCATCCTGATGTTCCCCTCCTCGATCATGAACATGGCCTTCGGGAACAAGCCCTGGGCCGTGGAGATCGCGAATCTGCTGACCAACGGTTGGCTTCACTACCTGCTCTATGCAATCCTGATCTTCAGCTTCAGTTACTTCTGGGTTGCCACACAGTTTCAACCAGCGCAGATCGCCGATGATCTCAAGAAGTACGGAGGGTTCATTCCCGGGGTGCGCCCCGGACAACCCACGGCCGACTTTCTTGATCACACCATGGGGAGGCTAACCTTTGCCGGGGCTGTCTTTCTGGTGATCATCGCGATCCTTCCGCAACTAATGAGCCGCGCATTGAATGTTCCCTACATGGCCGCGCAGTTTTTCGGGGGCACGGGATTGCTCATCATCGTCGGAGTCACGCTCGACACGATGAGGCAGGTGGAGACGTTTCTCCTTCAACGCCATTACGACGGTTTCCTGCGCAAGGGAAAAATCCGTGGAAGAAGCACCCCTCGTCCTTCCGTCGGGACAGCAGCCGTCAGCGACACGGTATTGATCTGGATTTATGCTGGAGTCGGCCTCCTTGTCATCGCCGGAGTGACCGCCTACATCACGGCCCATCGGTAGGCCCCGGGCCACGCCGCAACCTCCCGAGGTGAAGGAGAGGATCATTCTGCTGGGTCCCCCCGCCTCGGGAAAGGGGACCCAAGCCTCCAGAATGTCCAAGGCATTCGGAATCCCTCATGTTTCGACCGGGGCACTGCTGAGAAGTGAGGCCTCCCTAGGAACAGAACTCGGTCGGGAAGCCGATCGGTGGACCCGCGGGGGATCCCTAGTACCCGATGGGTTGGTTATCCGGGTCGTTGGAGATTGGATCGCAGCCAACGGCCCCCGTTTTCTTTTCGATGGTTTTCCAAGGACCGTGGGTCAGGCCAAGAGTCTTGACGAATTGCTGAGGGATGTCTCGGCCCCTCTCGATCTCGTCATTCTTTTGGAACTTGATCCTGTTGAAATCCGTGGCCGTATCATGGATCGCCTCACCTGCAGGGGTTGCGGGGAAACCTACGGAGGGAGCCTTCACGGACTGGAAAACGGCGGATCCTGCCCGACATGCGGAGGCAAACTTGCCCGCAGAAGCGACGACACCGAGGATGTCCTCGCGGAGCGCCTGCGCGCTTACTGTGAATCGACCCTGCCTGTCGTCGCCCACTATGAATCAACCAATCCGGGCATTCTTCACCGCGTCGACGCCGCGCAAGGGAGCGATGCGATCTACTCCGTGCTCTCCGCGTTGGTGGACTGGGAAATGCAAAAGGCTGAATGAAAAAGTCATCGATGGAGGCACGGTTCTCACGTTCGGGAAGGGTTGGTCGCGGAATCCCATCATTCATTATACATTGCCGTGGAGAAAAAGCGGCACCCATCGGCGCATGTTGTGGCCGGGGAACTGTTTTCTTCGCTTCCGCGCCTGGCGAGGCCGTTTCCTGATCTTCAATTTGTCCAAATCCTTTTCCAACCATGCCCTCCATACCGATCAAATCATCCTCAGACATCGTCAAGATGCGCGCAGCAGGTTTCGCCGCCGCATCCGTGCTCGAAAAGTTGACGGCCCTCGTCGTGCCCGGTGTGTCCACCGGTGAAATCGACCTCGCGGCCGCCGATTTCATGGCGGCACTGGGATGCCGCAGCGCATTCCTCGGTTACCGTGGATTTCCCGGGCAGACATGCCTTTCGGTGAACGAGGAGGTCGTGCATGGTATAGGAGGATCACGGCGTCTTTCAATGGGGGACATTCTCAAAATCGACGTCGGTGTCGTCAAGGACGGGTGGATCGGGGACACGGCGGCAACCGTTCCCTGCGGTGTCGTCGATCCCGAGACCGACCGGCTCTGTACCGCCACCCGACGCATTCTCGAGTCGGCCATCACGTTCGCGGTCGCGGGTCGAAGGCTAGGCGATCTGTCCCATCATATCGAATCGGAGGCCGTCCGGCAGGGTTTTGGAGTAGTGAGGGAGTTTGTGGGGCATGGTGTCGGGCGCAGGCTCCACGAGGAACCGCAGATCCCTAACTATGGGCGCAAGGGGACCGGCCCCAAACTCAAGGCCGGGATGACGCTCGCCATTGAACCGATGATCAATCTCGGAGGGGAGGGTGTCCGCATCCTGGATGACGGGTGGACCGTGGTGACGTCCGATGGACGCCCTTCGGCCCATTTCGAACACACGGTATTGGTTACGGAAAATGAACCGGAAGTGTTGACATGCCTGCGGTGAATCGATTAAAACAACAGACCCTAGTCGTGGAGAGACTGCCGATGGCTTGCTTCCGAGTGGAGCTTGCCGGATTCAGACGCCTGTCCGCCACGGTGTCCGGGCGCCTGCGTATGAAATTTTCGCGCACTGCGCCGGGTCACCGGGTATTGGTCAGGATCTCACCATACGACGTGAACAGGGGTTACCATCATCCAAAGATTCACCGGGTCAGAAACCCTCACAGAACATCCCCAGAACAGCTGACGGCCACCCGTCCCCATTCACCATGAAAGTCCGCGCCTCTGTCAAACGCCTCTGCGAAACCTGCAGGATCGTCCGCCGCAACAATGTTGTTCGCGTCGTCTGCAAGAACCCCCGCCACAAGCAGCGTCAGGGCTGACCAGTAACGAACCACACGTCCCAGCACAACCACACCGCACACCACCATGCCACGACTTCTCGGCGTAGAAATTCCCGGCGACAAACGCATCGAGGCATCCCTCGTGTACATTTACGGGATAGGCCCCAAGACCTCTAAGAAGGTTCTCGAACAGGCAAACATCAATCCTGACACACGCGCCAAGGAACTCTCTCCCGAGCAGATCGGCGCGATCATTTCAGCCATTTCGGCACAGAAGGTCGTCATCGAGGGTGACCTGAGACGCGAACTTCAGGCAAACCTCAAGCGCCTCCAGGCCATCAACTGCTACCGCGGCCTCCGTCATCGGCGCGGCCTACCTGTCCGCGGGCAGCGCACGCAGACCAATGCCCGCACACGCAAGGGTCCCCGCAAGACCGTCGGCGTGGTTCGCTCCAAGGATTAATCGCCGGCAAGCCTAGAATTCCATGTCCGAAGAAACGCCCGCAACTCCCGAGACGCCGACCACACCGGCGACAGAAATCCAGCAAGCCCAGATTCAAGCTGAGCAGGCCACTGCTTCTCCCGCCGCCGAGGCACCTGCCAAGGCTGAAAAACCGAAGGCCAAGAAGGCTAAAGAGAAAAAAGTGGAGGAGGCAGCTCCAGCCGCCCCCGTCAGCTTCAGCCTTGACGATCCGATCGAGCCTCCCAAAATCGTCAAGGCCAAGGGCAGCAAGAACATCACTCATGGCATAGCCCACGTCCAATCCACATTCAACAACACGATTGTCAGCGTCACCGACATGCGCGGTGCCGTTCTCGGATGGTCTAGCGCCGGCAAGATGGGATTCAAGGGTTCCCGCAAAAGCACCGCCTACGCCGCCCAGATGGTTGCGCAGGATGCCTGTCGCCAAGCCATGGGGCACGGCCTCAAGGAGGTGGAGGTCCGTGTCAAGGGGCCAGGGTCGGGACGCGAGTCGGCTGTCCGTGCCATGCAGGCCATCGGCCTTGAGATCTCGCTGATTCAGGACGTGACTCCCGTTCCCCACAACGGATGCCGCCCGCCGAAACAGCGTCGCGTCTGATCTGTTCACTCAATCAGCAATCCGAACACACCACTTTATTACCCCATGGCCCGTTACACTGGACCCAAAACCAAAGTCAGCCGCCGCTACGGAGTTCTTCTCGCCGGATCTGGACGCGCTTTCGAGCACAAGCCCTATCCTCCCGGCATGCATGGCCCCAAGGGATCTCGCCGCAAAGTTTCCGAATACGGTACTGCTCTTGCCGAGAAGCAGAAACTCCGTTTCCAATACGGTGTCCTTGAGCGTCAGTTCCGGAGATATTTCGAGACAGCTCTGAAAACCCGAGGAATCACCGGCCTCATCCTTCTCCAGCTTTTGGAGACCCGGCTAGACAACATCGTTTACAGGATGGGTTTTGCAAAGACCCGCTCTGCGGCACGCCAAATGGTCTCTCACGGGCACATTGCCGTGAACGGACGGAAGTGCGATGTCTCTTCGGCCACCCTGAAGATCGACGATGTCGTCTCCGTTCGTCCCAAGGACGGATCCAAGCGCCTTGCACAGCGCGGTCTTGACCAGACTCAGATCGTCGAAGCTCCGGATTGGCTTTTGGTCGATAAGGAAAACCTGAGTGGTAAGATTGTGCGGATTCCCACCCGGGAGGAGATCAATCCTGTGGTCAATGAACAGCTCGTCGTCGAGTTGTATTCACGCTGATCCCTAAGACTCAGTATCCTTACAAATTCAAAGGACCGGCTGGAAACGGCCGGTCCTTTTTTTGATCTACGGGCCATGGTCAAAACTTTCTCACAAAAAATTACCTCACCCCGGTAATGCCTCGGATACCGGCCTCCCTTTGAACCAAAAAGGGAAGCATCGGCGATTGGTAACATCTGCTGACGATCAGGTTGCATTCCTTGCGCGATTCGAAGGGGCAACTGCAAAGAACTGGCTTCAATTTCACATGTGGGGAATGAAAACAGCGACCAGGTGTTCCAGATCGGGAGGAACATTCCCACCAAACACTCTAGGTTCGTCCCCAATGACGAAATCCACCGGGAGGTGCTGGCCATATGCCAAACGGGTGAATGCACCCCTGAGAATAAGTACCTTCAGGAAGCCCGGGAATTGAGCAAAGCAGGAAGCGGTTTGCAGTGGAATCATGTCCACAAAAACAAAGGCCTCAGAGGCACTGCCAGGCGCTTTTGCCTTGGAGAAGATATCTTCTGTGGAATCTCCATCGTTGCTCTTCCAGAGGCGGTATGGCCACACTTTTGAGTGGCGACCCTAACGGGATTCGAAGCCGATTGCTCCCAATCGGGAGCACCAACAGAGTAAAAAACGTGTAAAATCCACCGGGGGGATTCTGTCTTAGGTGATTTTCAGCAAAAAAGAGGCCTTCATCGAAGAAATTCAGTGAGGGATGCCCTGCGATTTGCGCCAACTGCGTGCAATAGCTCTTTGCGGCGGAAAAGGCGGTGTTTGCCTAGTTTGTAGCTAGGAAGGAGTCCCATCTGAACATATCGCTGGAGCGATCTCACAGGGATGCCAAGCCATATTGCCGCCGTCTTGGAGTTGATGAATTCCGATTCATGAACTCCTTTCGGCAGATCCTTTTTAGGTAAGCAAACTGTGATGAGACGGCAGATCGCTTCTGCCAGTTCTTGGGTGCACTGAAGTACCTCGATATTTGTGGGTGGTGGGTTTGTGGTCATGCCCTATCGGTAACCCACCAAGGAAACCCTCACGCCATTTCAGAATCCCTAGGACATCTTGATGACGCGCCATGGAAAATGGGAGGGCATCAACTTTTCAATGGGTACATGCCTTATCTCACTACGGATATCGATATGGTCACGGATGAAGGGGGTGCTGATTGAGGTGTTGCCCCGCTTCTCTGAGGGTTTCGAGGATCTGATCAAAGGTAGGGATCTCCTTGGCGAGGAACATCGGCTCCATGGCGGTGTAGTCTCGGCGGAGTTCCGGAATGCGGTTCTCGGGAGGGAGAAGTTTCAGAGAGCCGGGAATGGCTGTGTCGTAGTTGGCCCAGGAGGACTCAAAGTAGCGAGACTTGTGGACTCGGACTCGATCGAGGAGGTCAAGGCGGTGGAGGGATTTTTCCCGGGAGGGGTGAAGCCATAAGGCGGCAACATCCGCATAGTGTCTGGCGAAGCGGTCGCGGAGTGGTTGCTCGGAAGGGCGGTGATATTCCGCATGAAGGATAGTGATTTTCTCCCAGAAGGTGCGCTCGATCTCCAGTGCCACCACATCGGATTGGAAGTCCTTGAATTCCTCCGGAGCCAAGGCGGCTACCATGGGGGTGATGCGATGGGCGCCTGTGGGTCTTTGGTCGGTGAGGGAGCCGAACTCTACTTTGACGACGGGAGGGATGTAGGAGCCGGAGGGGACGGATTGAGGGTAGGCGAAATAGAGCTCTGGGGAGTTGGTTCTGGAATTAAACTCGTAGGAGAGCCAGGTGGATTCGGGCGGTTTGCCAAGGATGGCGGAGACGGATGTTTCCAGTTCGTGGTGGAAGCGGCCTTGGACGGCATCGGCGCAGGCTTGATCGAGCTTCTTGACCAGACGACGGCGTTTGGTTGGGGAGGGTGCATCGTCGAGTTCTTCTTCGCTCCAGCCGAGGCTGTCGCTTGAGAGAGCCAGATCAATGTCCTCGGAAAAGCGCTCGATGGCTCCGAAGACTTTGGAGAGGGAGGTGCCTCCCTTGAAGACGCAGGCGGAGCCAATGCTGGGTGTGGAGAAGATGCGGTCGAGGAGCCAGCAGACCCAAAAGTCTTTCTCGACGATGTATGCCGGGATGCCGTGCGTGGCGGCGTATTGATTGATGTAGACGGAGCGCTCTTCGGATGGCTCGAGAGCAAAGGATTTCATGCGGTTGCCTCCATGGCGGTGAGATGGCGCAGGTGTGGGTGCATCCAGGCAGGAGCTTTCGGAAGGTCGCGAATGAGTTGCTTCATGTCTTTGGAGGAGAGTAGTCCCCGGAGGTGAGCAATCCTCTCATCGGTGATGTTGGCTTTGCCGATGTTGCGGAGTGCCGAGAAGACTGTGGCGCTCATGGGTGCAGGGGCGGTGAGCTTCCGGGCGGAGCGGTGACGTAGTTCGATGGTGAGGGGGCCAGCCTTGACTTTGCGACTGCGGCCCGGCGTGAGATAGATCATGCGAGCAGGCACCTGCTCGGTAAGGCGGAGTCGGTTCGCGGCGAAGGACTCATGCTCTTGGAGTCGAATGCCATCGCGGCGGGCAATGGCTGAAACAATGTACTCGGGTTGGGGGTGAAGTTTGCCCAGCTTGGGATGGGTCTTGGGATACTCGTAGAGGCCGCGATCGATCTTACGGATCATTCCCTGTCGGGAGAGGCGCAGGAGGTTCATTCCCACGGTCTGGGGTGATCCAAGATCGAGGAAATCCGAAGGAGTAAAAACCCAGCCAGGGCCTTTTCGGTGGATGCGGCCTGTGATCTTATCGCTCTTCATGACAAGGGGAACATCTCTTTAGATTGTTAAAAAAACAAGCTCGTTTTATTAACAGATATATCTGTAGCTGCTCTTGAGTTTTTCTAAAGAATCAACTCATGGTTTTTTTGGAGGGGATGCATGCCCTCTCGATCCTGATCGTATGGGAACCGAGCCTTTCTTGCGGGTCCTTGGAAGTATGGTAATTTTCCTCTCATGGGCCTGTTTCATTCTGGGATGAATCACTGGCAACGCCAGTGGCTAAGCGATCGGCTTCACAAGAAGAATGACGATCAACCCATAGAGCGAATACCGACAGAAAAGCCTCCAAGGCCGAAACGCCAGACGACCAAGGCCAAGAAGGCATCAAAGAATCCTTTAAAGGGTAGCGCTGAGAGCTAAGCGGTCTTTGAATCGAGGAGTTGGGTAAGGAGTTCTTTGATCTGTTGTTCTTTGAGGAGTTTGCCCTGCTGGAGACCATAGAACTGAATCTGTTGGATGATCTTGGATTCTTCGGATTCCTTTTTGCGGACCCTGATACGAGTCTTCCAGTCTGAGTAGTCTTTCCACGGCTGAATCTTCAGATCATAGGGTGTCTTGTCATTGATCTCATCGATGAGCAGTTGGATGTAGGCGGAAAAGTTCCTGTCATTCCAGGGGCACTTAATTCCGATCTCTTTTTCCAGGGCATCTTCGACAACAGGAGTCCATTCTTGGAGAAACTCCTTTTCGGTAAGCCCCTTGATCCACTCGAGAAGCTTGGCGCTATGACTGTTAAGCCCGTAACGCTGTTTGAGAGTAGGTTTGCTGCGGAGATCCTCGATGGCTTTGAGGGTATCCTGCCAGTTTTCCCGAGGTAGAACTCGCAGGTGCCAGGCATCGGAACCATCATCAAAGTCATACTCCATCACGATCTCTGGAATTATACGTAGGGATTGGAAAAACTCGGCGAGCTTGGATCCTCCTGATGAGTAGCCGGAGGGGCTTAGACCAGGGAAGACGCGGGCTAGTTCCTCAGCTGTATCGACCCAGTAAACATAGACAGGATCAAGGCCGCTCGGGGTTGATTTTAAGAGGTGATCGTAAATGAAGTCAGTCCACGCATCGATATCCTGTTTGGTGAAGTAATGGAGATGATTCTCAAAGACTGGATTTAGGCTCGAAGGGATGGACTTGGTGACAAGCGGGGTCTCGATGGAAGCTTCCGGATCGATCCGGATGAGGTAAGAGATGGGGTTCTTTCTGTCCCAGCGGCTTCCTCGTTCCTCAAAGTGAAAGTGAGGTGCAAGTTTGCTTTGGAGTTCATGCAGAAGGCTACCAACAAGGCCTTGCCTACCTTTGAATCCTGCTTTCCACGAAATAGCAGTCTCGGTGAGCCAGTCCTCGGAAGGGGTGTGTTCCCTGAACCAGGCAAAGAGTTTGAGGCTCGGATCAGTAATCCTGCGGGGATTGGCTGAGGGAGAGTCTGTCCAGACTTCGTCCTGGACGTCTTTCCATTCCTTTCCCTTGAGGCGGGTGATGGTCATCCCGCTGATCGTGTCGTTATAGTCGTTTCCTTGTATGGTGATTTCGTAGGTCTTAGCCTTCTTATTTACCGTCTGCGCTGCTTCCTGAATGATCCGGTAGTATGATCGTTGATCATCTTTTTGCATCCCGAGGATGCGTCGGGCTGCAGTGCTGTCGAGATGGTCTCGGATTTCCGTGCTCCAAAAACAAAAGCGAGTGGTATTGCGGATGGTGTCCACAATGTAGGTCTCAGCCCTGGCTTTGAGTTCGGGGAGAGTGGCTGGAGTGGCTTCCTTGCATTTTTTCTCAGTTGGGATGAGTTCCGTGGAGGCCTTGGTCGGCTTCACTGGAGGAGGATGGAAGAGTTCTGCTATTTTCTTAGCATGATCACCGAGGTGATTACGCATGGTGGGAGTGGCCACAAGGCTTTCCATGAAAGGAATCTCGGCGGCTTGGTGATCTTTCAAGATACGGAAGACGCGGAGGATTTTCTCTGGTTCGAGATGACGAATATGACGGCGCAAGTCACGGGCTGACTCAGGGGAGGGTTTCCACTTCAGTCCGTGCTTTACCAAGGCCTCAAGAGCGTCGATGTGCCGGTCTATTTTTACCGTGCTTCTGACTCCGAAAATCGGACGCGGGTCGGCAGCCCAGCCCAGGTTCCAGAAGAGACTATTCAGAACGGATAAACCTTCATCAGGGAGGGCGCTGATCTTGGAGACTAGCCCCAGTGCATACTCAAGAGAGTCCCCTTCTCGTGAAGAACAGATCTCCAAGAGGCGGGGAATAATGATGGGATAATTCTCAGGCTTCATCCTCTTGAGGATGTTGGTATGTCCGCCATAAGCCGCCTGTTCAAAGGCACAGGTGTAGCTGAAATCATTCCGTGCGCCTTCTACCTCAGGGATCTCAAAGTCAGGTCTGGCTCCAGCCCAGATAAGAAGGCTAACGCAGCGGAGATTTCCCTCCCGAGCAAAGTGGCATAGTGCCATGTCTGCTTGAATTTGGAGTTCGGGATGCTTCTCGACCTGCGTTTTGTAAATTCCAAGCAGTGGGTTGAGGCAGTGTTTCATCCCGTAGTAAAGGGGGTAGCCATCTTTGGGATCGGCTCCGCGTTCTAGGAAAAGGTTGATGAGTGTTGGATCTGCGCAATAGCAGACGGACCCGAAGTCTACGGAATCGATTGGCATTCCCCGATCGAGCAATAGGGCAGCGATATCGGCCCGCCTCCGCTCGACCGCATGCCACAAGGCATTCATGCTCGAATTCTCGGGAGCGGGATTGGCTCCGGCCTCAAGCAAGACTTCAGTCAGAGTTAGAAATCCCTTCTCGATGGCGATTTGCAGGGGACTCGCTCGACGTGTCTTCTTACCGCTAGGGGGATTGATTGGTTTGCCTTCGGCAATCCATTTAGAGACAGCGGCGAGGTTCCCTGCCTTGCAGAATTCAATCAGGGGAAACAACTCTTCGATGCTTTTGGCTTCTGTGGCCATGGCTGAGTATCCGGAAGAAGACTACCCCTTTTCTCTTCATTCTGCAGGGATAATCCTGGAAATACTGGAGTTTTCTCTGACGGAAGATGTTCGGATGTTTTCTACACGATGCCCCTCCGAAGGCGGCTTTTGTAGTCGTGGAGTAAGAGCCGGTTTCGCTGATCAACCTGAATCCCTTAACTCTGCGGTTTGGCATCTCTCACTGACCCGATTTCGAGGATGATAGCCCTCAACTCGATGAATAAGTGTGGGGAGGTCGTAGGGACCTTCTTCGGGAGGTAACAAAAGGTAACAAATTTCTGGCCTCAGAGGCGCTACCTGGCGCTTTTGCTTTCGAGAGGGGCGTCGCCTGCAGAGCCTTTATTTATGGGCTTTCAGAGGCGACTGGGCCACTTTTTGAAGTGGCGACCCTAACGGGATTCGAACCCGTGTTACTCCCGTGAAAGGGGAGTGTCCTAGGCCACTGGACGATAGGGTCGTGTCGGGGCTAGCTCACCATCATGGGGCAACCGCCGCAGTTTTCAAGAAAACTTCCAATGCCGCTGTTCCTTGACTCAAGGTCGGGCAAGGGGATGATGAGTCCATGGAAACCGAACCCGGATCACGCGTGTTGCCGATCCTTCGTCGAAGAATGAGGAGAAATCGGGCAACGCCCGCCATCCGTTCGCTGGTGAGGGAAACAGTCCTCGGACGAGAGGACCTGATCCAGCCACTTTTTGTCAGGGCCGGGAATGGCGATCCCGATCCGGTTGCGTCGATGCCCGGCGTGGTACGTCACTCGCTAAGCACCCTGGCGGAGGAATGCGCGAGGGTGAGCGGACTAGGCATACGGGCTGTCGCCCTCTTTCCGAAAATTGAACCTGCGTTGAAGGATTCCGAGGGGCTTCATGCGACCACTCCCGGCAACGTTCTTTTCGAGGCGATACGGGTTGTCAAAAAGGAGGTCCCGGGCCTGTGCGTCATCACCGACACGGCCCTGGATCCCTACACCGATCATGGGCATGACGGCATCCCTGACGGCAGGGGATCGGTTGCAAACGATGCAACGGTGGAGGCTCTCTGCCGATTGGCGGTCGCGCAGGCCGAAGCAGGAGCCGACATCGTGGCACCTTCCGACATGATGGACGGACGGGTGCTGGCGATCCGCGCAGCACTCGACGCGGCCGGTCAGGACGGCGTGGGAATCCTCGCCTATTCTGCCAAATACGCCTCCTCCTACTACGGCCCCTTCCGTGATGCGGTCGGGAGCGGGAAGATCTCCGCGCCGCTGGATAAGCGTACCTACCAGATGGACCCCGCCAATGTCCGCGAGGCCCTCCTTGAGGTGGAACTTGATGAGAGTGAGGGGGCCGACATGGTCATGGTAAAACCGGCGGGGCCGTACCTGGACGTGATCCGTGCAATCCGTGAGACCACCACCCTGCCGCTCGCCGCCTATCAGGTCTCGGGGGAGTATGCCCAGATCCATGCGGCGGCGAAGCTTGGTTGGCTAGACTACGTGGCGACGCGTGACGAGTCTCTTCTGGCGATCAAACGCGCGGGAGCCGACATGATCGTGACGTATTTCGCCACCGAGGTCGCGGAGTCCCTGACGTGAGACGGTTGCGTTGCCACGCCGCGGTTGTCTGGGGGTTGGTGCTTTTGCTTTCGGCATGCGCCGATTCGCATCATCGCATGATGGTCAGCATTCCGGAGCAGAAACTGCTCGTTCTGACGGATGGAAAGCCCTCAGCAGTTTATCCGGTCTCGACCTCCAGGTACGGGACGGGTGATCGCGAGGGGAGTTACGCCACTCCTTTGGGGCATCTTTGCGTGCGGGCAAAAATCGGGGGCGGCTTTCCTCCGGGATCGGTTTTCCATTCCCGGAAACCCACGGGAGAAGTGATTCCTCCCAACGCCCCCGGTCGGGACCCGATCGTCACGCGCATCCTGTGGTTGGATGGATTGGAACCTCACAACCGCAACGCCTTCTCCCGGTGCATCTACATCCATGGCACCCCCCGGGAGGCACTGATCGGAAGACCCGCCAGTTACGGCTGCATTCGTATGCGCTCTTCCGATATCATCCGGCTTTACGAGCTTGTGGGGCCAGGGGCACGGGTTGAAATCATCAACAGTCCCCTTCCTGTTTTCTGATGAACAATTTCATTGAAAAATAAAGTTATGTGAATAACCTTTTAGAGGTGATTAAGATAAGTTGCAATCTATCGCTCTTGGCTTTGATGTTTGTATTTACGGCAGGAGGACTTAGGGGATCTGACTCCCAAGGACCTCGAGAGGAGATCGTCGTGAGTGTGAAAGAGCAGAAACTTTTGCTTTTGGCGAATGGCAAGCCCTCCGCCCTTTACACGATTTCAACCTCACGTTTTGGTACCGGGGACAAGTTCGGCAGCTATGCCACACCCCTGGGAAAATTCGTCATCAGGACGATGATCGGGAAGGGCCTCCCACTTGGATCCGTCCTCCACTCGCGCGAACCGACCGGGGAGATCCTCAAGCCGAATGCCCCGGGTCGTGATCCGATCGTCTCCAGGATCCTCTGGCTGGATGGAAGTGAACCGGGGAACCGAAACGCCTTCCAGCGCTGTATCTATATCCACGGGACTCCGCGGGAAAAGGAGCTCGGTCATCCGGCAAGCTACGGGTGCATCCGCATGCGTTCCCTGGATGTGGCGGCATTGAGCGACAGGGTGGGGGAGGGTGTGCCGGTGACCATCACGCCCGGACCACTTCCCAGCCTTTCCAAAGGCGGAGTCCCGCGTCCCGCGCCATCCCGTCAAGGAAACCGGTCCGTGGCAATTCATCTCTCGCGGGATGAGCCGGGACTGGGAAAACAGGGATGATCAGATGCCAACGGCCTCGTAGCGCCGCAGACCCCGGTGCCAGAGGCCTCGGGCGCCAAGGAAGCACAGCAGGACCCATCCCGACTGGATCAGGAGTCCCGTCACGAGTTCCCGGCCGGCGACCTTCTCCATCAGTACGGCTACCGGAAAGTAGACCTCGTAGGGGAAGGGCAGGAAGTGCAGGATGGTACCGGCCACCCCGGGCACCGCATCCAGGGGAAAGAGCTTCCCGCTGAGAAAGTACTCGAAGGAGTACAGAATGAAAACGACGGTTGAGATTTCAAGAATCCAGAAAGCAAGCATCGCCAAGGCGAAGGCGATCAGGAACTGGATGGCCCCAGCCATCATGAGGCTGATGAGGAACCAGCCCCAGGTTGCCCCATGCTCGGGCCAGTGAAGGTACTGGCGATACCAACAGAAAACGCCCAGCACCGGGAGAAGCGTGACGGTTGTGTAAAGCAGGCGTGATCCGACGAAGAGGCAGGAGCGGTAGGCGAGGAAGTCGAAAGGTTTCAGCAATAGAGAACTGAGTTGCCCCTCCCGGATCTCGGCCGCGATCTGCCATTCGTCCTCGGTGGGAGTGATGAGATTGTCCACCAAAAGGATCACGAGGAAATAAAGCACCATCTCCCCGAAGTCATACCCGGCGATCGTTCCTGTGGTGCCTCCGTAGATCGAGCGCCAGACGAAGACCGTTCCAAAAAGAGGAACCAGCGCAAAAAGGGAGCGCAGGAAGAAGTTCCAGCGGTAGACAAACGTGTTCTGGAGTCCGAGGGAAAAAATGGCCCGGTACTTCCCGACCGATCGGAGGGGAATCTTCATTTGGCGGGTTTCTTTCTGCCGAAGGAGTTCCTGTAGGACCGCGGGGTGATCTTGAGTTCAAGCCTGAAGTCACGGCTCATGCTGGTCTGGTCGTTGAATCCGCATTCCCTGGCGATGGTCGCAAGGGTTTTCTTCGTGTTGCGTAGCATTTTGCAGGCGCAATGAAGACGCACTTTCTTGAGGTACTTGAGGGGGGAGATTCCGAAGGTGCTGCGGAACAGGCGCTCCACCGTGCTGGGGGAAATGCCCGCGTGGGATGCCATTTCCGCCACGGTGATTTTCGCTGGGTAGTTTTCCCCCAGGAAATCGACGATCCGGTGGACCACGGGGTTCTCCCGGTAGATGTCGTCGGAGTCCTCGGTTTGACGGATGACACCCGCCAGGCCGACAATGCGACCGTTCCTGCCGTGGAGCGGGACTTTCGAGGTGATCAGCCAGTCGAGGGAACTGCGGGCGGGAACGAGCTCCACCTTCTGAAGGATCGGAACCCCGGTTCTCATCACCGAAAGATCATCCTTGACAAAGGCGTTCGCAATGAAGGCGGGAATGAAGTCGTGATCCGTTTTTCCGAGGATTTCGGCGACGCTTCCGGCGCCGATCTGGCGGGCAAAACCGGTGCTTGCGGCCATGAAACGCCCCTCGCTGTCCTTGACGAAGAGGTGCGTGTTGGGCAGCGCCTCGAACAGCGCCTCCAAGAACTGTTCGGGCTTCAACGCTTGGAAGAAGGCCTCCGGACTGCTCCCCGGTTCCGGGGCGTGTTGGGAGGACATGTCTTTTGAAGGCATCGGCGGTTCCTGAATCTTAAGGAATCCCCGGTTTGCGGGAAAAGCCCATTCCCTCGCGGTCGGGACTGTCGGGAATCCCCCGGGGGGATCGCTAGGAAAGCGGCGTCCAGCGGGCGTTGTACCTCGAACTCTCGACCACGGCCTCGATGAAGGCCATGCCGCGGATGCCGTCGGCGATCTTCGGATAATCGAGGGAAACGGGATCGGGCGCGGAGCCCTCCAGAACGGCCCTGAGGTGGCTGGCGAAGTTGCGGTAGATGTTGGCAAAGGCCTCGAGATATCCCTCGGGATGGGCGGGCGGGGTGCGGGTATTGGCCGCGGCAACCGGGCTGAGGTAACCCATGCCGGTGCGCCAGACTTCCATCGGCCTGTCGGGCCATTTCACAAGGAGGGTGTTGGGCTCCTTCTGATGCCACTCGAGGCCGCCCTGTTCCCCGTAGACGCGGATGCTGAGATTGTTTTCCTCGCCGACAGAAATCTGGGAGGCATGAAGCACGCCCTTGGCGCCGTTTTCGAAACGAAGAAGGATGTTTCCGTCGTCATCCAGGGCGCGTCCCTCCACGAAGGTCGTCAGGTCTGCGGCAAGCTCCCTGATCCTCAGGCCGGTCACGTATTCCGCGAGGTTCTCGGCATGGGTTCCGATGTCGCCGATGCAGCCGGCGGCTCCGGAGCGTGCGGGGTCGGTGCGCCATGCCGCCTGCTTCTGGCCGGTCTCCTCCAGTCGGGTGGAAAGCCAGCCCTGCGGATACTCCGCGACGACCTTGCGGATCATTCCGAGCCTCCCCGAGAGGACGAGTTCGCGGGCCTGTTTGACCAGCGGATAGCCTGTGTAGTTGTGGGTGAGCCCGTAGAGAAGACCTGTGCGTGCGACGATCTCGCCGAGCTCCCGGGCCTCGGCGAGGTCGAAGGTGGCCGGTTTGTCCGAAACGACGTGGAAGCCGTGTTCCATGGCGCATTTGGCAGCGGGAAAATGGACGTGGTTCGGCGTGACAATGGAGACGAAGTCCATCCTCTCGCCGGGGGGGAGGGCCGCCTCCGCCAACATCATCTCTTGGAAAGTTCCGTAGCAACGGTCGGGCTCAAGGAAAAGATCGGCCCCGGAATCACGGGATCGCTGCGGATCGCTGCTGAAGGCACCGCAGACAAGTTCGATCTGGCCGTCGATGGCCGCGGCGATGCGGTGGACGGCGCCGATGAAGGCTCCCCTGCCTCCGCCGATCATGCCCATGCGGATCCTGCGGCGGGCTGCGGGAAGGAATGCACTCATTTTGCGGACTTATCAAAGGCGGCGTCGAAGGCGAGCGCGCTCGGCGTGAAATCAAGCCTCCTGACAAAGCCGGCCGATTCCGTGGCCCCGTGGACGCGGTCCATGCGGCCGTCCTCCCACTCGACGGAGAGGGGGCCCCTGTAACCGATGTCATTGAGGGCGACGATCACGTCCTCGAACCTGATGTCCCCTCGCCCGCAGGACCGGAAGTCCCAATGGCGACGGGCGTCGCCGAAACTCGTGTGTCCCCCGAAAACCCCGACGGTGCCGTCGCCGTGTCCCCACCAGGCATCCTTCATGTGGCAGTGGAAGATGCGATCGGCGAAGCGGCGGAGAAACTTGATGTAGTCGATGCCTTGGTAGCCGAGGTGGGAGGGATCGTAATTGAATCCAAAGCGCGGGTGTTGCTTGAGCGCTTCCAGGGCCCGTTCCGCGGAGGCTATGTCGAAGGCGATTTCCCCGGGATGGACTTCCAGTCCGAAACGGACGTCCTCCTTGTCGAAAGCCTCCAGAATCGGGATCCATCGCGCGGCAAAATCATCGAAACCCCTCTGCCAGTATTCCTGGGAGGTGGGGGGGAACGCGTAAATCGAGTGCCAGACGGAGGAACCCGTGAAACCGTTCACCGTGACGGGATGGGGGTTCGCGGCAAAGCCTGGCTTGGCGTTGAAAAAATTCCTGGCCGCCCTGGCGGTCAGGACCATGCGTTCGGCCGCGCGGAGGCGTACTCCCTCGGGTTCGCCATCCGACCAAATCTCGGGAGGCAGGATCGCCTGGTGGCGCTCGTCGATCAGGTCGCAGACCGCCTGGCCGACAAGGTGACTGGAGATGGAATAGCAGTTCAGTCCGTTGTCCGAAAGGAGCTTCCAGAGTTTTTGGCAGTATGCCTCGGAGGTGCCGGGGTCGGCCGCGGCAACAACGTCGAAGTGATCGCCCCAGCATGCCAGCTCGACGCCGTCATACCCCATCTTTTTGACAAGGGGTACGAGTTCGGCGATCGGGAGATCGGCCCATTGGCCGGTGAAGAGGGTGACGGGGCGTGACATGATGGTGTGGAGAGTCCGAGTTTCCAGAAAAGCAAGAGGAGCCGTCGGCTTGCAATCATGAAAGAGCCCTGCGACCCGCAGTCTCAGGAGAAAGATCTTTTCCGCAACTTTTTGCCGACGGCGGTGTATTAAAAGGAATCCTTCAGCACCGTCCATGCCACAGCACGTTGATCGCCGTCAATTTTTGAGACTCGGTTCCGCCGGTGCCCTGTCTTTGGTGCTGCCGTCATGGGCCTCCGGCTCCGGGGTGCCCGTCGGAGTGCATTCCCCTTCGGACAGCATCAGCCTCGGCTTGATCGGTTGCGGTTGGAGGGGAGGGGAACTCCTCACCAATGCGCTCGGAACCCCCGGGGTCCGGGTCATCGCCGTCTGCGACGTTGACCTGGTGGTCGCGCAACGGGCGGCCGCCCTCACCGATCAATTCTACGGGAATGTGACGCGCTCCGGGCGGTACCGCTCTTGTCAGGCCTTTCAGGACTTCCGCCTCCTGCTGGAGAGATCCGATCTCGATGCCGTCCTGATCGCCACCCCCGACCACTGGCATGCCTGGATCTCGGTCGCGGCGGTCGAGCGGGGAAAGGACGTCTATGTCGAAAAGCCGGCCTCCCGAAGCATCCCCGAGGGCCGGGCGATGGTCGACGCGGCCGCCAGGACCGGGGCCGTCGTCCAGGTGGGGAGCCAGCAGCGCTCCATGAAGTATTTCCAGCGGTTGGTCGAGTTGACGCGGAACGATTTTCTGGGGGAGGTGAAACGCGTCGTCGTGCGGCTGCCCCAGGGTCTCAACATCAGGGGGATCGTCCCGCCCCCCCCGCTGGCACCCCAGACTCCCCCCCCTGGATTCGATTACAACC
>Ga0208105_1000221_pt1 | contig 22045 bp, 23 predicted proteins | sample CryBogCBE16Jul07_FD_184574 | JGI IMG/M metagenome (GOLD analysis project Ga0208105, IMG submission 184574) | Freshwater microbial communities from Crystal Bog, Wisconsin, USA - CBE16Jul07 (SPAdes) | ecosystem: Environmental > Aquatic > Freshwater > Lake | place: Crystal Bog, Wisconsin, USA... | reverse complement strand
GGTGCGGCTACCGCCACAATTTGCGCTCGTTTTGGTTTGGATTGCACTGTTTACCAAGGTTCTGTAGATGTTGCGCGACAAGCGCAAAACGTTTATCGCATGAAGCTGCTTGGTGCCAAGGTAGTGCCAGTAGAGTCTGGCACCAAGACCTTAAAAGATGCCCTGAATGAAGCGATGCGTGACTGGGTTACTAATGTTGAGGATACCTTCTACATTATTGGTACCGTTGCTGGACCACATCCTTACCCGATGATGGTTAGGGATTTTCAGAGTGTGATTGGCGAAGAGTGCAAAATTCAGATGCCAGTGATGACTGGACGTCAACCAGATTATGTTTTGGCTTGTGTTGGCGGTGGTTCTAATGCAATGGGTATTTTCTATCCCTACATTGATTATCCTGAAGTCAAACTCGTTGGCGTAGAGGCTGCTGGACATGGCTTGATGAGTGGTCTTCACTCCGCTGCTCTTTGTGCTGGTAAGCCCGGTGTCTTGCATGGTAATCGTACTTATCTCCTACAAGATGAGAATGGTCAGATTGCAGAGACTCACTCGGTATCAGCAGGCATGGATTACCCTGGAGTAGGTCCTGAGCATGCTTGGTTAAAAGACTCCGGTCGTGCTGGATATGTCGCAATTGATGATAAAGAAGCATTGCAAGCTTTCCATGATTGTTGTCGTATTGAAGGCATCATTCCCGCACTGGAGTCTGCTCATGCAATTGCATACGCCTGTAAATTGGCAGCGACTCTCGGAAAAGATAAGACTATTCTGGTCAATCTATCAGGACGTGGTGATAAAGACATGCATACCGTTGCGCAAGCTACGGGATCTGAAGGCTAAAGTTCATGTCCAAAATTACTGCCGTTTTTCAGGAACTCAGAGCTACCGGTAAAAAGGGATTAATTCCTTTTATTACCGCAGGTGATCCTCATCCAAATCAAACCGTTGAACTGATGCACGCATTAGTGCGCGGTGGTGCGAACGTCATTGAATTGGGAGTTCCTTTTTCAGATCCTATGGCTGATGGACCCGTTATTCAACGATCCTCTGAAAGAGCCTTGTCTCATAAAGTCAGCTTGCTAAGTTGTATTGCGATGGTGAAGACTTTTCGTGAGAAAGATCAAAAGACTCCTGTAGTTTTAATGGGCTACGCAAACCCTGTTGAACAAATGGGAGCGGAGCGTTTTGCTCGTGAAGCGAAAGTCGCTGGAGTAGACGGTGTTTTGGTAGTGGACTACCCACCTGAAGAATGTACGGAGTTTGCTGCGCTTATGAAAGCGGCTGGTGTTGATCCTATTTTCTTATTGGCACCAACTTCTTCACAGGCCCGTATTAAAGAGGCAGCCAAGATTGCATCTGGCTATATTTATTACGTATCGTTACGTGGTGTTACTGGCGCTTCTAATCTGAACACTCAAGATGTTGCCAGCATCATTCCGCAAATTCGGGAAGTGAGTGACATTCCGATTGCTGTGGGTTTTGGTATCCATGATGCCGCTAGTGCTAAAGCGGTTTCGCAAACTGCAGATGCGGTTGTGATAGGTAGCCGTATCATCCGCCTCTTAGAAGAGGCTCCAGAAGGTGAGGCGGTACAATCCCTAGAGCGCTTCATACATGAAATTCGGACAGCCCTAGACAGTTGATATCAATATGAGTTGGATCGATAAGTTACTACCGCCCCAAATTCAGCAAACAGATCCTGCCAATCGCAAGTCTGTGCCTGAGGGCCTTTGGGTTAAATGTCCCGCTTGTGAAGCTGTACTCTACAGCACTGATATTGAAGCTAACTTATCCGTCTGTCCAAAGTGCAGTCACCATATGCGGATTTCTGCACGCCAGCGTTTGGATAGCCTCTTAGACCCTAAGGGTCGTTATGAAATCGGTGCCGATATATTTCCAGTTGATGCACTCAAATTTAAAGACTCTAAAAAATATCCTGATCGTCTTAAGGAGGCTGCCGATGCCTCCGGTGAATCTGAAGCGCTGATTGTGTTGGGTGGAAAAATTGAGACTATTCCAGCAGTTGTTGCCTGCTTTGAATTTCAATTTATGGGTGGCTCGATGGGCTCTGTAGTGGGGGAGCGTTTTACCCGCGGTGTACAAGAAGCTATCGATAAAAAATGCGCCTTTATTTCAATCACTGCTACTGGTGGTGCCCGTATGCAAGAGAGTCTGCTCTCTTTATTTCAGATGGCTAAAACCAATTCCATGCTGACATTGCTTTCAAAAAAAGGTTTGCCTTACATTAGCATCTTGACTGACCCCACTATGGGCGGTATTTCTGCTAGCTTTGCATTTATGGGCGATGTAGTGATTGCTGAACCAAAGGCCTTAATCGGCTTTGCTGGACCCCGCGTGATTGAGCAAACAGTGCGCGAGAAACTCCCCGAAGGTTTTCAGCGGTCTGAGTTTCTGATGCAAAAAGGGGGTGTCGACATGATTGTGGATCGGCGTCAACTTCGCTCTGAAGTAGCTCGCTTGCTAGCTTTGCTTCAGCAAATGCCTGAACCGGATAGCTCTAGCTCCCACTGAGCTGTCTACCATCCTGCCAAAACCTGCTGCATTTGTCTAACACTCAAGATCCAACACTGTTTACTAGCCTCTCGGCTTGGCTAGCTTATCTTGAAACAGCTCATCCGGTTGGAATCGATATGGGCCTCGATCGCATCAACCGAGTCAAGGCTGCTTTAAATCTTCAGTTTCACTGTCCCGTTATTACCGTTGCTGGTACGAATGGCAAGGGGTCTACCTGCGCCTATTTGGAGGCTATTTTATTGGCAGCTGGATATCGAGTGGCAATGCATACGTCACCCCATTTACTGCGTTTCAATGAACGTGCAAGAGTGAATGGTGTCGAAGTCTCTGATGAGCTCTTATTAGAGTATTTTGCAAAAGTTGAACAGGCAAGGGTTAGCCTCATAGACGCTCCAACATTGACGTACTTTGAGTTCACAACGCTGGCTATCATGTTGCTGTTCTCTGAAACACCTTTAGATGCGGTCATTCTGGAAGTGGGTATGGGTGGGCGTTTAGATGCCGTGAACTGCGTTGATGCAGACTGTGCGATCGTTACCAGCATTGATATTGACCATACTGATTTCTTGGGAAGCACTCGAGAAGCTATTGCCCTAGAAAAGGCAGGCATATTTCGTCAAGGAAGACCAGCCATTTGCGCTGATCCCGTACCACCTCAATCCTTAATTGACCATGCTGAAAAACTGCAATGTGATCTATGGCTGCAAGGCCGAGACTTTCAGTTTCTGGGAGATAAGCAGCAGTGGGGTTGGAGCGGAAAAGGAAAGCGATTTAGTGGTTTAGGCTACCCAGCCTTAAGAGGTGCCAATCAGATTCTCAATGCCAGCGGAGTCATTGCTGCCTTAATGGCTCTTCACCAGCGCTTACCCGTGAGCGCCCAGGATATTCGCAATGGCTTTGCCTTAGTTGAATTGCCCGGACGCTTTCAGGTTCTTCCTGGGCAGCCAACAGTGGTTTTGGATGTGGCTCACAACCCCCATGCTGCAGCCACTTTGGCGCAGGGCCTGGATAAGATGGGTTACCACCCCTATACCTATGCCATATTTGGCGCCATGGCAGACAAGGATATCGCTGGCGTGATTAAGCCTTTTCTGGGTATTGTGGATTTTTGGTATTGCACCGATCTGCCCACCCCCCGAGCCGCCAGTGCGCAGGCTTTAGGCATCCAGCTGGAACAGCTGGGGGTACAGGTTAAAAATGGTCAAGATGGGGGTATTGAAATCTTCCAAAATCCTGCTTTAGCCTATCAAAAAGCCCTTTCTGAGGCTGGAGAGGGTGATAGAATTATCATCTTCGGATCCTTCTATACCGTTGCAGGCGTAATGGCTTATCGAAACAACCAGGCGCATTGATCCATGATTCGTTTACCGAAGCTTTTTAAGCGAAACTCGCAGTCTGATGACCTTCAAAGAGGGTCAGCTGGAATACGTCGCACTCCTAAAAAAACCACAGCCCGCGCCTTCATTCGTGCTCAAGAAAATGAAGAGCCTGCCTTAACTGAAGACCCTGAAATTCAACGCGCACGCCATCGCTTAATTGGTGCAAGTGTTTTAGTTATATTAGCCTTTATTGCCTTGCCCCGAATTCTGGACAGTAAGCCCAAGTCAGTGAACAATGATATTGCTGTAAACATTGTTACGAGTCTGCCAGTCCCAGGTATGAATCCTGAGACAGTCGCTGCACCTAAACCCAATAGTGCAACTGTGCAATCAACTCCATCCTCTGTAACACCGGTTGCTCCAACTCTTGCGCCAACAACGCCCAGCAATAAAGTTGAGGCTAAGTCGGATACCAATACCAGCTCTGGTCAAAACTCAGCCTCAACAACAGCAAGTGCTGCTGATACAAAGCCAAGCGCACCCCCAGTTCCTGCTAAATCTGCAGCTTTAGGATTGGCAGCAGGAGAAGAGGTGATTGCAGCGACTAATAAGTCAAAACCTAAGGCTGATACTCCAGCAACCAAGCCTGCTGGTAACACGCCAGGGAAGTTTGTGATTCAGATTGGGGCTTTTGCATCTGAAGATCGAGCAAATGGCTGGATCACCAAGATGAAAGATCAAAAGATTCCAAATTACGTGATTAATAAAACTGCCCCTGACGGTGCAAAATTATTTGTTTTAAGAGCGGGTCCTTTTACAGACAAAGAAAGCGCTGAGGCAGCAGAGAAAAAAATTAAGGCGATGGGACTCAATAGTCGCATTGTGGAAACTGGTAAATCCTAATGGACCTCACATCCACCTTAAAGCTAACAACGGTGGATTATTTCACCCTAGTGGTATTGCTTGTGTCAGCTTTAATTGGCATCTCCCGCGGTTTATTTAAAGAAGTTCTCGCCCTTGCTTCCTGGTTCATTGCTGCTTGGGTTGCTTACCGCTACAGCAGTTATCTTTCTTTAGAGTGGCTATCTAGCTTTCATTTGGAAGAGTTAGTGAGTCTTGGTGCTAGCTTTCTGATTCTGTTTGTATTGACACTCATTGCCTGTGGTCTGCTCGGAGGCGTAGTTCAAAAGATTATCCTTTCTGCTGGATTGAGTTTGACAGACCGTTTTTTGGGCTTAATTTTTGGTCTCATGCGCGGTGTGCTGGTTGTCGTTGTTTTAGCAACACTTGCGCTATTAACTCCTATCCCCCAAACAGTCGCTTGGCAACAAGCTTTAACGAGACCTGCGATTGAGACAGCAGTAGGCTTTATTAAAGGCTGGTTACCAGAAGATTGGGCTAAGCAATTAAATGATGCAGTACCGAAAGTAGTTATTCCATTAACCATAGGGAATTAGACATATGTGTGGCATTGTCGGAACAGTCTCCCATGCACCAGTAAACCAACTACTGTATGACGCCTTATTGCTATTGCAACATCGTGGTCAAGATGCTGCAGGCATAGCAACAATGAATGGCAATTCATTCACGATGCATAAAGCCAACGGTTTAGTACGCGACGTGTTTAGAACGCGCAATATGCGCAGCTTAGTCGGAAATGCTGGTATCGGTCAGGTACGTTATCCAACGGCCGGCTCAGCCAGTAGCGAAGAAGAAGCGCAACCTTTTTATGTCAGCGCACCTTACGGCATTATCCTGGCGCATAACGGCAATCTTACTAATGCACCTAGCTTGCGCGTTGAAATGGCTTATCGTGATCGTCGCCATATCAATACCAGCTCAGATACCGAAGTTCTATTAAATGTCTTGGCTGATGAGCTCCAAAAAGAAACCAATAGCGCCGCCTTAGATGAGGGCGCAATGTTCAATGCCATCACTGGTGTAACTCAGCGTGTGAAGGGCTCTTACGCTGTTGTTGCTTTAATCGCTGGCTATGGTTTATTAGCCTTTCGGGATCCCTTCGGAATTCGTCCCTTATGCATAGGTCGGATTGATACCCCTAAAGGCCCAGAGTGGATGGTTGCTTCTGAATCGGTTGCCTTAGAGGGCCTTGGATTTACCTTTGTACGCGACGTTAATCCTGGTGAAGCTCTCTACATTGATCTTGATGGTAATTTTTATTCCAGACAGTGCGTTGCAGAAGCTGTTCTGACGCCTTGTATCTTTGAATACGTTTACATGGCACGTCCTGATTCGACGATTGATGGTGTTACGGTTTATAACGTGCGGATGCGGATGGGTGACTATCTCGCAGAGAAGATTCGTAAAGAAACCAATGTCAAAGAGATTGATGTGGTGATGCCCATTCCAGACTCTAGTCGGCCAGCTGCAATGCAGGTTGCTAAGCGTTTAGGAATTGATTATCGCGAAGGCTTCTTTAAGAACCGTTATATCGGACGTACCTTCATCATGCCAGGCCAAGCAGTCCGGAAAAAATCTGTACGGCAAAAGCTCAATGCTATGCGGATTGAATTCAAAGACAAAACCGTTTTGATTGTGGATGACTCGATTGTGCGTGGAACCACCTCATATGAGATTGTGCAAATGGCGCGAGAGTCTGGTGCTAAGAAAGTGATATTTGCTTCTGCAGCACCCCCAGTGCGTTTTCCTAATGTCTATGGTATCGACATGCCAACCCGTAGCGAGTTAGTTGCCTATGGCCGTACTGATGAAGAGATCAATAAATTGATTGGGGCTGACCAACTCATCTACCAAAGCGTTGAGGATATGAAGCAGGCTGTTCGCGATATCAATCCCGAGCTTAAAAACTTCGAGGCCTCGTGCTTTGATGGTAATTACATTACTGGAGACATCAACGATTCCTATTTGGACGCCTTAGAGGCAGCTCGTAATACTAGCGCTGCTAAGGCGGATCGCGCAGGTGATCCGAGTGACTTTGCCCGTTCACAACTGCACTTGCATCTGGCGACAGAAGACTAAAAACGACACAGAATGCCTCAATTTGAGGCATTTCTTTTAATTGGTGTCAAAATAGCAGTATGAAAAGTAAATCCAAACGACCTCAGGCTGATTTATCTAAGCTAGCACTAGAGACTATTGCTGTTCGGGCTGGCACACGTCGTACAGAAGAATTTCATGAACATTCTGAGGCACTTTTCCTAACATCGAGTTTTTGCTTTGATAGCGCAGAGCTGGCTGAAGAAGGTTTCGCAAATGCCGATAAAGGATTTATTTATTCACGTTTTACTAATCCCACGGTTAGCATGTTTCAGGACCGCTTGGCTGCTCTAGAGGGTGGCGAGGCTTGTATTGCTACTTCCTCGGGTATGGCTGCTATTTTGACAACTGCAATGGCGCATCTGCAAGCTGGCGACCACGTCATTTGTTCTCGCTCAGTATTCGGTGCAACCATTCAGCTATTTACTAATATTCTGGGTCGCTTTGGCATCACCACAACATATGTTGATTTGGTAGATCCTAAAGCGTGGCAGTCTGCTGTGCAAAAAAATACCAAACTATTCTATCTTGAGACACCTTCAAATCCTTTAACAGAGATTGCTGACATTAAAGCGATCGCCGCAATTGCTAAGAAGGCTAAGTCCTTATTTGTAGTGGACAACTGTTTTTGCACACCTGCTTTACAAAAGCCTCTTGAGCTTGGAGCGGATGTAGTGATTCATTCAGCAACAAAGTATCTAGATGGTCAAGGTCGGGTAGTGGGCGGAGCCATTGTTGGTAAAAAATCCTTTATTAATGGCAAAGTCTTCCCTTATGTCCGCACTGCAGGCCCAACGCTCTCGGCATTCAATGCTTGGGTCTTCTTAAAAGGACTCGAGACCCTAGAGCTCCGGATGAAACAACAGAGTCAAAATGCTTTAGCGCTTGCTCAGTGGATAGAGAAACAAGCTGGCGTTGAACGCGTTTATCACCCTGGTCTTAAATCCCATCCACAACATGCACTAGCTAAACGTCAGCAGAAAGAAGGCGGAGCGATTCTTTCTTTTGTATTGAAGGGCGGTAAACGCTCAGCCTTTAGATTAATTAATCAGACTAAGCTCTGTTCGATCACTGCCAATCTGGGCGATACCAGAACCACCATCACTCATCCAGCAACAACGACGCATTGCCGAGTTTCTCCTGAAGTAAGAAAAGAAGCGGGGATTGTGGATGGTCTAGTGCGTATTGCAGTTGGCCTTGAGAACGTCAATGATTTGATTAATGACCTCAAGGGCGGCTTCAAAGCGCGCTAGTATTTCCCGATTCTTGTAGCCGTCTAGGATCGTTGATGGGCCTTAAGGGCATGATGTGAATCTGTTGGGCATCAAACTCAATGTGTGCCTCACTGCCAAGTTGTATTGCTAAGCGCTTGATCTCTGCCGAAGAAGCTTCCCAATTCACCAGGACTTCGCTGCCTTTAAGTAGAAATTGTATTGAGGCAATTTGACCAATACTGCTTAACTGATTGACGGTGGCAGCTAAAGTTCTAGATGTTGATTGTGCGTAAACACTAATTCCGCTTTGGGGAATAACCCAAGCCACCTTTTGGCCTGCCGGTATTTTTCCTTTATCAACAACTTGAAAGACATGTGGCGATCCATCCAAACTTAAGGCCCCAGCACTAAATACACCCCTAAAGATATTGTTAATACCGACGAGTTCAGCAACACGACTATTGCGAGGTTTTTGAAATAACACCCTTGGACTTGCGGTTTGTAAGCTGATGCCTTGATCAATCACGGTAATGCGATCTGCCAATAGGCTGGCCTCTTTTAAATCATGAGTAACCAAAAGAATCGGAATATTCAGTTCTTTACGAATACTAGCCAAGGTTTTATACAGCTCTTGACGCGTCGGGATATCAATCGCAGAAAAGGGCTCATCTAATAACAGCACCTTTGGCTTCCTAGCTAAAGCGCGTGCCAGTGCAACACGTTGTTGTTGTCCACCAGATAGCTCTTGCGGCATACGTTGAGATAAATCTGAGATTCCCAAATTATCTAGCCACTGTTGCGCAAGCTTTAGTCTTTCGCTAGAGTCTGGATAGTGTTTTCGAAGTGGAATGGCAATATTTTCTAATGCGTTGAGATGGGGAAAGAGCGCATATTGTTGGAATAGAAATCCACAAGAGCGATCAGCCGTCGGTAGATTGACATTGACTTTGGCATGATTAGCATTAAACCAATCAATATCGTCGCACTGAATCAAACCCTCATCTACCCCCATTAATCCTGCAATGGCTCTTAAAGTACTAGTTTTGCCGCTACCGGATGGGCCTACTAAAGCGTGGAGTTCGCCAGGCAGACATGCGAGCTGAATCTGCAGCGGCATGGGAGAAGTTTGGCTAATTTGTAGTTTGAGCATCAGCGCTTACCTGTCGGGCGGTGTCTATTGCGAGGGCTGAATAATCCGTAAGACAGTGCAATTGCAATAAGTGAAATGCCCAAGAGCAGTAAAGAGAGTTTGCCTGCGCCAGCAGTATCAAAACTCTGAACTCGATCATAGATCGCAATCGATGCGGTCTTTGTTTCCCCAGGGATAGCGCCACCCACCATGAGGACAACACCAAATTCTCCGAGGGTATGGGCAAAGGTGAGGGCAGAGGCGCTCAAAATACCGCGCCAGATGAGTGGCAACTCTATAAAACGAAAAGCTTGCCAGGGTGATAGACCACAGACCTTAGCAGCTTCACGTATTTGGGGATCAATAGCTTCAAAAGCACGCTGTATAGGTTGGATAGCAAAGGGCAGGTTCACTATTAATGAAGCTATCAGGATTCCCGTAAAAGAAAAAACAAGCGGAACACCAAAAAAAGTTTTGCCGCCAAATCCGACCAAAAAATAGTAGCCCAGTACAGTGGGAGGTAAAACCAAAGGCAGGGCTAACCCAGCTTCGAGCCATGCCTTCATTGATCCGGCATTTAAAAGTCGATAAGCACACCAGACTCCAAGCGGGATCATGATCGCCAGCGTCCAAAGGGCTAGCTTGAGAGATAAATAAATTGAGTCTAAATCCATCAGAACTTGATTGTATTGCGGTATTCGAGGAAATTTAGGTTCAAATTAGGCTAATATTAGGTAATAAAATCAATAATTTGGCTTAATACCAGTTAATTAGGAAATTCACAGAAATGGTTATGAACGAGCAACGAAGGGCTTTATTAAAGTATTCGGCGGTATTCGGTTTGATGTCCACGGCTGGCCTAATCTCCGTCGCTCAAGCAGAGGAATGGAATAAGGCTGCTTTTGAAGGCAAAAGCTTGGACGAAGTGTTTAAGGCTTTAGGAACATCCAGCCCCGATAAGTCCTCAGCAGTTGTTTTAACAGCGCCTGATATTGCTGAGAATGGGGCCGTTGTCCCAGTGAGTATCACAAGCAGTTTAAAAGCAGATCAAATAGCGATTTTGGTTGAGAAGAATCCAGCGGTATTAGCTGCTCAATTTTTTATCCCGAATGGTACCGAAGCGTTTGTGACTACCAGAATCAAAATGGGTCAAAGCTCCAATGTCTACGCCTTAGTAAAAACAGATGGCAAGTGGGTGATGGCTGTAAAAGAGATCAAAGTGACTTTGGGCGGCTGCGGCGGCTAATCACGCGCAGTGAAGCTACGCATATAAGTAATCATATATAAGAGGAATACAGAATGTCTGATCCAATGCGCATACGAGCCACTGAAAAAGATGGCATTGTGGATGTAAAGATTTTGATGAAGCATGACATGGAGTCAGGACAGCGCAAAGATGCTTCCGGAAAACTGATTCCTGCTTGGTTTATCAACATGCTCAATGTAAAAGCCCAGGGTAAGGATGTATTCAATGCTGAATTCGGTCCTGGTGTCTCTAAAGATCCTTTTTTGAATTTCAAATACAAGGGATCGAAGGGTGATAAGTTGGTCGTTAATTGGATTGACACTAAGGGCGATAAACGGACTGACGAAGCTACGGTCTCTTAATCCTCATTCCCATGTCTAACCCGATTGTGAAACAAATAAAATGGATTTCAGCACTGACTGTGTTGTGCTGGAGTCTTCAAGTATTTTCACAATCTACTGCTGACGATATCGCCAAGTATCGCGAGATGATTGCAGATGGCAATCCATCAGAGCTTTATGAGATGGCGGGCGAAGAATTATGGAAGAAACCTGCTGGCCCTAAGAATGCTTCTCTTGAAAAATGCAATTTAGGCTTAGGCCCAGGGGTAGTTGATGGTGCTGCAGCCCAACTTCCCAGATATTTTAAAGATACCAATCGAGTGCAAGATCTGGAGTCACGTTTAATGACCTGTATGCAAACGCTTCAGGGCATTTCTTCACAAAGCATTATTGATGCGAAGTTTGGTGAAGGGCCAAAAAAAGACATGGACGCGATCGTAGCCTATGTAGTGACGCATTCTAAGGGTAAAAAAGTGCAAGTAAGTACCTCCCATCCTCAAGAGAAGGCGATGTACGAGATGGGTAAGCAGGCTTTCTATTACGAGGCTGGACCATTTGATTTCTCGTGTGCCTCATGCCACGGTAGCGATGGCAAGCGGATTCGTTTGCAAGATCTACCCAACCTCACTACTCGAGATGGAGCCATAGCGGGCTGGGGCTCTTGGCCTGCCTACCGAGTTTCTAGTGGCCAATTTTGGACAATGCAGCAGCGTTTGAATGATTGCTTTAGACAACAACGCTTTCCTTTTCCGATCTATGGCTCAGATGTGACCATTGCCTTATCGATGTATATGGCCAAGAATGCTAACGGCGGAATTATTCAAACCCCTGGCTTGAAGAGATAAGGCTATGAAATTTTTTCTATCTATTCTGCTCACATTTGCCTGGTTCGCTAGTCCTGCTAATGCTCAACAAAAACCAGAGACACCTTTTAATCGAATGATGAAAGACAGCTTTCGATCTCAAGGGATAGCTGGGCTTGACCGGATTGCTCAAGATGCGACGCAACGCTTTTGTTCTAATCCTCAATTTGCAGCTAGTCCTGCTGGTATAAAAAAAGCAGAGGAGCTTCAGAAACTCAATATGGCTACGATTGCACCACCATCAGATGGTCAATACTTAGGAGACTGGAAAAACGGAGAGGCCATTGCCCAAAGCGGTCGTGGTGACACTTGGTCAGACAGTGCGTCTACACCGAATGGAGGTGGTTGTTACAACTGTCATCAGATCAATCAAAAAGAAATTGCCTATGGCAATATTGGCCCAAGTCTCTGGAATTACGGCAAGAACCGCGGTTATTCGCAAGAGCTTGTGAGCTATACCTGGAATCGGATTAGCAACTCTAAAGCCTACAATGCCTGTAGCAATATGCCACGCTTTGCCCATTTTAAAATTTTGGATCAAAAGCAAATTCAGGATGTGATGGCTTTGTTATTAGATCCCGCATCACCCGTTAATCAGTAATTGACGATGTCGATTAATCGAAGGGAGTTTTTACAAACTCTAGCCATTGCATCTGCTGGTGGTTTAGGACTGCACTCTTCTTTCTCAGCCGCACAGAGATCTGCCCAACAATTTTATGAGCTACCGAAGTTCGGCAATGTACATCTGCTGCACTTTACGGATTGTCATGCCCAGTTGTTGCCAATGTATTATCGCGAGCCCAATGTTAATTTAGGAATTGGCTCTCAACAGAATCGCATGCCCCATTTGGTTGGCGACTATTTTCTGAAAGCGAATCACTTACCAGCAGCTACTCGTGATGCCCATGCTTTTACCTATCTCAATTTTATCGATGCAGCGCATAGTTATGGGCGAATGGGGGGCTTTGCTCATCTAGCAACCTTAGTTAAACAATTAAAAGCATCTAGACCCGGAGCGTTATTGCTGGATGGTGGTGATACCTGGCAGGGCTCTGCAACAGCGCTTTGGTCCAATGGTCAGGATATGGCTAATGCAGCCCTAGCTTTGGGTGTTGACATCATGACCGCCCATTGGGAGATGACGCTCGGCGAAGCGCGCGTAATGGAGATAGTAAATACCGATTTCAAAGGCAAGATAGAGTTCTTAGCTCAAAACATTAAGACTACCGACTTTGAAGATCCCGTCTTTCCATCCTATTCATTGAGAAGTATGAATGGAGTGCAGGTCGCAATCATTGGCCAAGCCTTTCCCTACACGCCTATTGCTAATCCCGCTTATTTCACTCCAAATTGGACCTTTGGCATTCAAGAAGAGCATCTTCAAAAAACAATCGACGAAGTCATTAAAAAGGGTGCCAAGGTCGTTGTTTTACTCTCGCACAATGGTATGGATGTGGATTTAAAACTGGCATCGCGGGTGCGCGGCTTACATGCTATTTTGGGTGGCCATACTCATGATGGTGTGCCGATTCCGGTGAAGGTAAAAAATCCTGGTGGTATTACCTTAGTTACGAATGCAGGATCAAACGGTAAATTCTTAGGTGTTCTTGATTTTGATGTCAAAAATGGAAAGCCCGTTGATTTTAGATACAAGCTCCTGCCTATTTTTTCGAATCTGATCCCAGAGGATTCGTCCATGGCAAATCTTATTCAAAAAATGCGCAGTCCTTATGAGTCACGTCTGCAAGAACCGCTAGCGACTACAGATACGCTCCTATATCGACGTGGAAATTTTAATGGCAGCTTTGATCAATTGATATTGGATAGTTTGCTTGCACAAAAAGATGCGGAGATCGCATTTTCTCCAGGATTTCGTTGGGGAACAGCTTTGCTACCAGGTCAATCGATCACGATGGAACAATTGCTCGATCAAACTGCGATTACTTATCCTTTCACTACAGTCAATATGATGTCTGGGACGATGATCAAAACGGTGCTTGAGGATGTTGCGGATAACTTATTCAACCCCGATCCATATTATCAACAGGGCGGTGATATGGTTAGAGTTGGGGGTCTTGAGTACAGTATTGATCCTGCTGCTTCGATGGGCAATCGTATATCCGAAATGCATCTAAACGGCCAAAGAATAGATGCCGATAAGCTCTATAAAGTAGCTGGCTGGGCTCCAGTCAGCGCAGAATCGAAAGACAAGGGTGGTGAGCCTATTTGGGATCTAGTCGCACGTCATCTTAAAGAGATTAAAACGGTTAAGGTAAGCCGTTTAAATACCCCAAGCATCCGAGGGATGGAAGGGAATCAAGGAATCGAAGAGATTTAGGGTTTTTCTGCTGTAGCCTTAAAATAATAGGGTTACTAGCAAACTGACTTCCTTGATAACCCAATATCCTTAGGCCATGAATACAGTAGACACCATGTCGCAAAGCCATACCGTTTTGTGGTTTGCATTTGCTATTACTTTTGTGCTCGGAGCTGTGATGCAAAAAACGTCTTTTTGCACTATGGGAGCTATCGCCGATGTCTTTCTGATGGATAACTGGGATCGTATTAAGCAATGGTCTCTTGCCATTGGTATTGCCATTGTTGGCTTTACCCTGATGAGCTCCCTTGGTCTGATTGATCCTCTGAAGAGTATTTACACCTCAAGTAAATTGCCAATTCTTTCTACTTTTGTAGGTAGTACATTATTTGGTCTCGGTATGGTGCTAGCCTCAGGTTGCGGCAGCAAAACCTTAGTCAGAATCGGCGGCGGCAATTTAAAGTCACTGATTGTTTTCTTGGCATTAGGTTTGAGCGCTTATATGACTCTTAAAGGATTCTTTGGCATTATTCGGGTCAATACTCTCGATACAGTTTTTATTTCTCTTACTACTACGCAAGATTTACCAAGTATTTTGAGTAGCCTTACCGGCTTAGCGCGCGCTGAGCTCCATTTGATTCTTGGAGCCTTGATCGGTGGCGGATTTATTTTATTTGCCTTAATTCGTAAATCCTTTTGGAGTACCGAAAATCTTCTCGCAGGAATTTTTGTCGGCTTAGCTATCTGTGCTATCTGGTTGGTATCGGGCTATCTGGGTTATGTAGCTGAAGATCCCAATACCTTAGAAGAGATTTTTATCGCTAGTAATTCCGGAAAAATGGAGAGCCTCTCATTCGTTGCTCCCTATGCCTATACATTAGATTGGCTGATGTTCTACAGCGATGTCTCCAAGGTATTAACCATTGGCATAGTTGCAGTAGCAGGAATGATTCTGGGTTCTGCTTGCATGGCCATTACGACGAAATCCTTTCGCTGGGAATCCTTTCGTAATTCCGAAGATACTGCAAACCACCTGATTGGAGGTGTGCTGATGGGCTTTGGCGGGGTAACAGCTTTGGGTTGTACTATTGGTCAAGGCTTGAGCGGTGTTTCAACCTTGGCATTAGGCTCATTTTTAGCTTTACCCGGTTTTGTTTTGGGTGCCTATTTAGGGCTAAGATATCTGCAGTACAGGATGTCACCTAAACCCTGCGATTAATTTAGAAAGCGCAATATGCATATTGATTGGCTAGCCTTCACACCAGGACCATCCTTGTTAGGAGGAATCTTATTGGGTATTGCCACCTCTGCATATGTTCTCCTTCATGGTCGTATCTTAGGAGTAAGTGGAATTGTGGGCGGCTTATTGCGTCCAGTTAAACAAGCTTGGATTTGGAGAATCGTGCTGCTCCTTGGCATTTTGACTTCGCCACTTTGGTCGATCTTTTTGTTTGATATGTATCCAGTACAAATCATTGAAGCAAATTGGCCTATGGTTATTGTTGCTGGCTTGCTAGTTGGCTTTGGTGCGCAATACGCATCGGGATGTACTAGCGGGCATGGTATTTGTGGATTATCTCGTTTGTCACCACGCTCTTTAGTTGCCATTATTTCTTTCATGATCTCAGGATTTGTAGTTGCGTATGTCCTGCGTCACCTCTTGTGAGAATGTCATGAAAAAACAGTTTAGCTTGCTAAGTCAATATCTGATCGGTGTACTTTTTGGTTTTGGATTAATGATTTCAGGGATGAGCAACCCTCAAAAAATCCTCAATTTTCTGGATATCACTGGCCCCTGGGACCCATCATTGCTCTTTGTCATGCTTGGCGCCGTCGTAGTTGGTCTTTGTGGCTTTTATGTTGTGTCAAAAAGATCCCAGTCTTTCTTTGGCGGAACACTGCATTTACCTGCAAAAAAAGAAATTACTAGGCCATTAGTCATTGGCAGCTTGATATTCGGGGCAGGCTGGGGCTTGGCTGGTTTCTGCCCGGGGCCAGCTATTGTCGCCCTAGGCGTTGGCCATCTCAAGGCTTTGATATTCGTTTTGGCAATGTTGGCCGGTATGGAGATCTGTGAACGATTCTTTACGAGTATCCCAAAAGCAGACTGATTTAAAATTGCGTCACATTAATAGCTTGAATATATTGAGGTTTTTATGAGTCTTGCAATCGCTTGTCACAATGATGCCTTTGGCACTACAGGTCAAATCGATCCGTTACAGCTGGAGGATATTCTTGCGCAAGGTTACAAAAGCGTAATTAATAATCGCCCTGATTTTGAAGGTGGTCCAAGTCAGCCCTTAAATGAAGTGATTGAAGCCAAAGCGAAGAGTCTGGGTTTGCAATACGCTTATTTACCTGTAGTGAGCGGTGCCATTACGGCTGAGCAAGTAATCGAGATGGCGCGATTACTCAAAACCTTGCCTGGCCCGATTTTGGCATTTTGCCGCTCTGGCGCTCGCTCAAGTAATCTCTATCAACTGGCCTTGCAAGTTCGCTAAGGTTTCGTATGCGCATCGAGATACCTGTAGAAAAAAAGCTGGTTCATGAAACCATGATTCCCATTCGCTGGGGAGATATGGATGCGTATCGACATATTAATAATACGATTTACTTTCGCTATATGGAGCAAGCCAGAATTGAATGGATTGCAGCGATGGGATATTCAATGGATACGACCATCGAGGGTATGTTGATGGTTAACGGCTTCTGTAATTTTATTCAGCAAATTACTTATCCTGGTGATTTATTAGTCAAGACTTATGTCGGCAATATTGGTAAATCGAGTGTAGATGTTTTCAACACTATGGCTTTGAGTTCAGAGCCTGAGGTATTGTGTGCAGCGGGCGGAGCAACCATGGTTTGGGTTGATCTGCAGGCCAATAAATCAATGCCTTGGCCAAAACATGTGTTAGATAAGCTCTCTTAGGAAAGCGATTGCATTCTAAGAATCCGCACATACTGGCGATTGATCAATTTGCGCAAGGACGCAATCAATTTGATGCCATCATTGATGTACGGTCTCCTGCTGAGTTTGCTTTAGATCATATTCCCGGATCAATCAATTTTCCCGTATTAAATAATGAGGAGCGTGCTCAAATTGGCACACTCTATAAACAAGTCTCACCATTTGCCGCCAAGAAACTAGGCGCCGCGATTGTTTCACGCAATATCGCCTACCATCTAGAAAAATCCTTGCTGGAGTTTCCTCGAGAATGGCGGCCGTTGATTTATTGTTGGCGAGGCGGGGAGCGCAGCGGTGCTTTTACCCATATCCTAAATCGTATTGGCTGGAAGGCAATGCAATTAGAGGACGGTTATCAGGGGTTTCGTAGGGTAGTCATCGATGACTTGGATGCCGCTGCCAAACAATTTCATTTCCAAGTGATCTGCGGTATGACGGGTTCAGGCAAGACTAGGATCTTGCACGAGTTACAACTACTCGGAGCTCAAGTTCTAGATTTAGAAGGTCTGGCCATTCATCGCGGTTCCGTCTTAGGAAATGAGCCTGATATTGAGCAGCCTTCGCAAAAAGGATTTGAGACGGAGCTCTGGAATGCATTGCAAAATCTTGACCCAAACAAACCCGTATTTATCGAATCTGAGAGTAAGAAGGTGGGTGGAGTACACATACCAGATTCACTAATGGAGAAGATTCGTAATGGACTATGTATTGAACTAAGATCTAGTTTGCCAACTCGAGTATCTTGGCTTTTACGTGAGTATCCCCATTTTTTACAAAATACTACCCAATTTAAAGAAAAACTCGGTTTACTTACATCCCGTTATGGCAAGGTACAAATTGCTGAGTGGTTTGATCAGATAGATGCTGGTCAATTTGATGCCCTAGTCACGGATTTGCTTGTGAAACACTATGATCCAGCCTATCAATCTTCGATCGTGAGAAATTTTCCTCAGTATCGAGCAGATTTATTTGTCGAACTTCAAGATGACAGCGATAACGCCTTTTCTGACGCTAGTCAAAAAATTATCAGCAAATTTACCTAAAGAATCAGATAATCTGATTAAACAAACACTTTAATTATTAACATGACAGATCCAGTCACAGAGCCAATAAGACACTATCGCTATTACGATTTGATCTTAGCTGCCTTTGCAGTCATTTTGCTGTGCTCCAATTTTATTGGTGCTGGTAAAGCTGCGGTAATCGATCTTCCTTACTATGGCCCATTTATTTTTGGCGCCGGGATCCTGTTCTTTCCGATTTCCTACTTCTTCGGTGATATTTTGACCGAAGTTTATGGCTATGCCCATGATCGTAGAGCAGTTTGGACGGGATTCGCCGCTCTTGCTTTTGCCGCCATCATGGCACAAGTCGTTATTGCCTTACCGCCTGCACCTGGCGCCTACATGGCAAAGTATCAGGAGGGTATGGAAACCGTTTTTGGTAACTCTTGGCGGATTGCCTTAGCTTCTATGATCGCCTTCTGGTGCGGTAGCTTCTCCAATAGCTTTGTCTTGGCTAAGCTAAAGATCCTCACAAAAGGGCGCCATCTTTGGATTAGGGTGGTCGGCTCTACTGGAGTTGGTGGCTTTGTTGATTCCTCCCTGTTCTACATGCTTGCCTTTTATGGCCTATGGCCTACTAACGAAGTAGTTGAGGTTGCGGTAGCCCAATTTTTCTTAAAGACTGCATGGGAAATTTTGGCCATCCCTTTGACCTATTTAGTCGTTAATTTCCTCAAGCGCAAAGAAAATGAGGACTATTACGATACTGATACTAACTTCACCCCATTCAGGGTAAAAGTCTAATTTTCAGTCTTTTGCGATAGAACCGTTAAAATGGCGGTCTTGGCTGCCATTTGGGCAGTGCAACTAAAAATCATTATTTTGTAAATCGCATCTCTTAAGGTTAGAACCATTCGTGCTTACTGCATCTAATATCACCATGCAATTTGGGGCAAAACCCCTGTTTGAAAATATCTCTGTCAAGTTTGGTGGCGGAAATCGCTATGGTTTGATCGGTGCCAATGGTTGCGGTAAATCCACATTCATGAAGATCTTGGGTGGAGAACTCGAGCCTACTAGCGGAAATATCAGTTTAGATCCCGGCATTCGTCTCGGTAAGTTACGTCAGGACCAATTTGCTTACGAGGATGTACGGGTTTTAGATGTTGTGATGATGGGTCACGAAGAGATGTGGAGTGCGGCAGCAGAGCGTGATGCCATTTACGCTAATCCCGATGCCACTGATGAAGACTATATGAGGGCGGCTGAACTTGAAGGTAAGTATGCAGAATATGGTGGCTATACCGCCGAAGCTAAAGCAGGGGAACTGCTACTAGGTATTGGCATTCCGATTGAACAGCATACCGGGCTGATGAGCAATGTTGCACCTGGTTGGAAGTTACGCGTATTACTTGCACAGGCTTTATTTTCAGATCCCGATGTCTTGCTATTAGACGAACCTACCAATAACTTGGATATCCATTCGATTCATTGGCTCGAAGATATTCTGAATGATATTAAGAGCACGATTGTAATTATTTCTCATGATCGCCACTTCTTAAATGAAGTTTGTACGCATATGGCTGATATGGACTATGGAACATTGAAGGTGTATCCAGGGAACTATGACTCATACATGCTTGCCTCGGTGCAGGCTCGCACGCAGCAGTTGAGTTCCAACGTCAAGGCCAAGGAAAAGATTGCTGAATTACAGGCTTTCGTGGCTCGATTTTCTGCAAATGCATCAAAAGCTCGTCAAGCTACTTCACGTCAGCGTCAATTGGAAAAAATTGAGATCGTGGAAGTCAAGCCATCATCCCGCCAAAATCCATTTATTCGTTTTGATACTGAGAAAAAATTGCACAACATGGCTGTAGAGTGCAATGCACTGACGAAAGCATATGATCGTGTGATCTTTAAAAACTTCAAACTCGGCATTCGTGCTGGTGAAAAGATTGCGATCATTGGGCAAAATGGTGCGGGTAAAACCACTCTTCTAAAAACCATCCTCAGCAAACGTTTTGATGGCATATCTGCGGATAGTGGTGATGTTAAGTGGGCAGAAAACGCCAATGTGGGCGTCATGCCTCAGGACAATACCGAGATGTTTGCAAAAGACGAACTGCTCATGGATTGGATGAACAATTGGCGTAACACGGGCGATGATGACCAGTCTATTCGCGGGACGTTAGGACGCTTACTCTTTTCGGGCGACGATATTGGCAAGTCTGTCAAAGTCTTATCCGGTGGCGAAAAGGGCCGCATGATCTGGGGCAAACTCATGCTCCAAAAATATAACGTCCTAGCGATGGATGAACCAACCAACCATATGGATATGGAGTCTATTGAAAGTTTACAAATTGCCCTTGAAAAATTTGATGGCACTTTGATTTTTGTATCGCATGATCGTGAATTCGTGTCTGCTTTAGCTAACCGCATTTTGGAAGTCAAGATGGATGGTACGGTGAACGATTATTCCGGAACCTACGAAGAATATTTACGAAGCCAAGAATTAGCTGGCTAATTTAGCTTTTGTTTTCTTTGGCTTGACGTTGAAAGCGCATTGCGGTGCCTTCTGCGCGAATTCGGTTCCAGACTAGCGCTTTTTCTTCGGGGCCCAAAAACACCCAATTACTTACCTCAGCCAAGGTACGGCCACATCCTTGGCAAATTTCATCATAAAGAGTTGTGCAGACTCCAATGCAAGGGGAGTCAGACTCTGTGTCCCCGGTTGATAATGAATTAGCACTATCGTCTGCGTTTTGGAAGTAGTTATCGTTGCTCACGGTAGTACTGTATTCGATTTCAGGGGACTGTGCTCGGCAAGCTCATCAACATAGGCTGACATGCCGGCGCGCTCTCTCGTTAGAAAGTGTTTAACAGCTTTTGAAAACTGAGGATTTGCAAGCCAATGGGCTGATTGAAGGGTCTTGGGCATGAAGCCTCTTGCCATCTTATGCTCTCCTTGGGCCCCACCTTCAAAGGTCTGAATTCCTTCAGAAATACAGTATTCCAGAGCCTGGTAATAGGCAGTTTCGAAATGCAAGCAGGGTATATATTTCAGCGCACCCCAATAACGACCATAAGCTTTACTTTCTGCTTTATCGATAATCAGCAAGGAGCTTGCTATTCGATTGCCACCTTGGCTGGCTATGATCAGGTGTAAATAGTTTGGCATCGCCTTGGAAAGCTTTAAAAAGAATTCGAGGTTTAAATACGGACTGGAATGATGTTCTAAATAGGTCTGAGCGTAGCAATCGTAGAAAAATTTCCAGTCTTCTGGAGATGATTGCTCACCAGGGATATGCTCGAACTCAACCAGCTCACTTTGCACTTGAGCTCGTTCATGACGAATATTTTTACGCCTCTTCTTATTTAAAGCTTCCAGAAATTGCTCAAAGTCTTTGTAGCCTTGATTCTGCCAATGAAACTGGACAGAATCCCGCAACATAAAATCATTATCTTCAAGTAACTGAATTTCCTTTTCACTGGGAAAGAGGATATGTACCGAGGAAAGCTCATTCTCGAGAGCAATATTTTTTAAACCTGCAATCAATAATTCTTGAATGACTTTTTGTTGTTCGCCTTCTTTGACCAAGATTCTGGCACCTTGAACTGGTGTAAAGGGTATTGCACTCAGCACTTTGGGGTAGTAGGATTTACCGAGTTGATGATAAGCCTCAGCCCATGCCCAATCAAATACAAACTCGCCATAAGAGTGTTGCTTCAAATATAAGGGGGTGGCTCCAACAATCTTGTTTTCATGATCTTTTGCAATCAAATGGGCCACTTGCCATCCAGTATTAGCGCCGACGCATTTAGTCTCTTCTAGTGTACTCAGAAAGGCATGCCTGAGGAAAGGGCCGGCATGCTCAGGGAGCAGAGCATCCCATTGCTCAGGACTAACTTCAGACAGACTATCTAGAAGATCAAGACGATAGGGTGAATCGGTCAATTCGGCCTGCACTACACTTACTTTTGAATTAACTCAATTTTGTATCCATCAGGATCGGTCACAAAGGCAATGATGGTGTCTCCGCCTTGAACTGGACCAGCCTCTCGAGTGACGTTTCCACCAGCGGCTTTAATCTTGG
>Ga0208105_1000220_pt1 | contig 22072 bp, 25 predicted proteins | sample CryBogCBE16Jul07_FD_184574 | JGI IMG/M metagenome (GOLD analysis project Ga0208105, IMG submission 184574) | Freshwater microbial communities from Crystal Bog, Wisconsin, USA - CBE16Jul07 (SPAdes) | ecosystem: Environmental > Aquatic > Freshwater > Lake | place: Crystal Bog, Wisconsin, USA... | reverse complement strand
GGTAATGCCAGCAGTGTCTAAGCCCACAGCACCTAAGAAAGAAACAGTATGTGGTGCTTGTAAGCAAATCGGTCATAATAAATCTAACTCAAAGTGTCCAATGAAGAATAACGCAGTATAAATAATACCTAAAAAAACAAAAATACTAAAAACAAAAAAAACAAAACAAAAAATTTTTCAATGTTATTTAATTTAAAAAAATTGAAATGTATTTATATTTTTATGTTAACTTTTGTCCCGTGCTATTCCTCCTTTCATTTAAAATGCAATTACGCAGCGGACGCAATCTTTCCTCCAATAATGTACGAAATGAACCTTATGTTGGTTATAATGTAAATTTTAAGACATTTATGAGCAATAAACATTATGAAAAAATCAAAAATTTATTGTTTAATAACGATCAAAGAATAGGTGAAAAATTAACTAAATTAGACAAAATGCTTGATTATCTATTAGAAAACAAATACGATATTTTACATGCGTCATTTGTATTGCCTGAATGGGACAGATTTGTTAATGTCGTAGTTAAAAAGTTAACAGAATTCGCTCCAGCTATTGTAAAATCTCTTGTTTACGATACTGAATGGATTAATGTTGAATCATATAAAAAACTACAAAGCAAACTGGCTAATGTACTATATATTTACAAAAATGAACATAGTGAAATTACTGAATATTAACAAAACAAACAAAACAAAAAAACATTAAGATACTGTGTATCTTTTTGCTTTGTATTTTTAATGCGGAAAAAAATTGATAATAATTAACTGCGCGGATTAAATGTTGCCTCATACTTATACTATGTTTCACCCCAACCAAACGCACGCTGCTACCAGCATTCGTTCCTCCTTCCTTTCTGGCACTCGTTATGCCCTTTTATCTGCCAAGTGCCAGTCTGGTAAGACTGGTACATTCCAAAACCTCGTGAAACAAATGCTTGACGCCGGTGATGTCACGCACGCCTACATCCTATGTGGCTCTGCTGAAACAGAACTCAAACGCCAAGCAGTTGAAGACACTCTCGCCTTCAATCCCAACTATAATCAATGTATTCAGGTCGTCTTTCACCAGGACTTCAATCACGTTGACTTGGACATCACGGACGCACTCATCATTGTAGATGAGTCACATATGGTCCAGACTCAAGGGCAGAAACTTCAGCTCTACCTCGCCAAGTACGGCATATCTCTTGACGGAAATCCCACTGCGCTTGAGAAGAGCAACGCATATCTTCTCTCAGTTGACGCAACTCCATACTCCGAAATCGCCGCCTGGCGTGAGGAAGAGACTCTCTATCCCAAGCATGTAGAGGAACTCGTTGCTGGCGACGGCTATTACGGGCTCGCTGATTACGAGCGTGACGGCCTTCTTGAGCCCACATTTACCATACACAAGCATCCTGAATCGTTTGAAAAGATGCTTGTAAATATACCTAGAAAGTACGTGCTGATGCGACTCAACCGAAGCAAAGATAATAAGGAAAATGAGAGTGTTGTGCGCAGCATCTGCCGTCGCTTAGGGATGCCAGTTCACCTCTACACAGGCGAAAAGACCGAGATTGCGGTCACTCGTGGGGAGCAGAAACGCTTTTCACGCGGCGGTCGTAAGATTGGCTGTCTTGAAGATGCGCCCTCCAAAACCACTGTAGTTATTGTGCGCGGTCGTCTGCGTGCCGGCAAAGTTGTTCCAAAACAACACATTGGCTTCATTTGGGAGGGCGCAGGAATGTCAAAAACCGACGCTCTGGTTCAAGGACTCGTAGGCCGTATGTGCGGCTATAAGTTCGGCGACACCAAGCCAACGCTCTATGTACCAGTCAACAATCTCATTCCTGACGAACTTGGACAGGTTCTATGGGGCGACCTGCCCAAAACCGCCACCAATCTACGTGCCTCTGCCACCACAAACGGAAAATCAGTCTTCTCCACACCTATTTAATCAATAAAACATAAAAAACAAATAAAAATTTTTTAATGTATGGAAAAATTGATAATACTTCATAGTGTTAGTGCAATAACTAACCCTACCAAACTGCTTTCAAGAAACCTTTCATACTTTCGCATCATCATGGATATTACAGGCAAGCAAGTTTCCTCCCTCCACGAGTCATCCAAGTTCAAGTCTTGGATTAAACTCATTCCTACTGCAGAAGCGGCCGAATGGTCGTCCTATCCGCAAAAAGACCAGTTCAAACTGGTCGCCAATGTCGTCGTAGATAACGATAAAAAGCCCAACGGGGCTAAGTCTCGTCAAACAGTCATTAAAGTTGAGCCAGTCATACCGCTCCCTGAGTTCAAACAAAAGGACGAGTGGCTCTATATCTTCACGATTAACGACCGCATCGTAAAGATTGGTGGCAGCCGTACCGGACTCGCCGACCGCTTTGCCAGTTATCTGTGCGGTCATCACATCCCAGAGCGCGAAAAGTCCGGCGACTGCTCTAAAACCAACGGCTTCGTATATAACACCTTTGATTTCTACCTTAATGTGGGTGCTAAGATACAAATGTACGGCATGCGCATTCCTCGTGCCGAAATGACTGTAGACATTCTCGGCACCAGTCAAAAAATTGTAGCACAGACCTACCACGCTTACGAGTCGTGCTACTTGGATAATTATAGAAAAACATACGGTCGTATTCCGTTTCTCTGTGACAATAGTGATCCCGCCTACCGCTCTTAACTGTTCTCCGCGATACAGTCAATCTCCTCTTTCGTTATCCCAAAAGATGTATAAACATTTTTTGAATCTCTTGGTACTGGAAACGACTGTAGAATACGAATGTTATTGAAATTACCCCAACGACAGATATTGTTGAGAAATACATACAGAGGATGTTGAAGAATAGCAGCAAACTCATTCGCTTCCTGTTGGTCCTTACAACGGATAAAGGCGATTGACTGGGTCATACCACAATTGTCCACAAATACACCGTATTTATCAGTGGTGCTAATGAATACTTTGAATCCTTCTTGAAACTTATGTGCTCTTGAGGCATACACCGTCTGTTTTGGTGTATGTATGAGTCGGTGACTGTAACCTGCCGATTGTTCGTCTTGTATGAGCGATTTTTTAGTATAATGATGAAGATCACTGCTCGTTTCCACCTTAAATTTCGATAGTGTGGCGTCCAGTGTTTTGCTTAGTATGGATTGAACGGTGGCGGTATAATAAAGGGGTATATAGTTGCGCACTTGCGACTGTACAGTGCTTATATATGGCTTATTCTTCCATATACCTGAAATAGAAATCGGTTGCGTGGCCGGTGCTTTCTTAATGATGTACCAAGTGAAACTGGACCCAATCTTTTTGAAATATTTTTTAGCACTATGAATGTCTAAATGAACGATTTGGAGTTGAGTCAACTCTTGAATGAGTGTATTACGGTCAGCGTACGACATCCAGTTGTCAGGAGTAATAAACATTAAATATCCATTCGGTTTGAGTCGGTCCAGACTCTTTTTGAGGAAATCTTTAATGAGGTTGTGATTTTTTGATGCGCGTGCTCCGTCGCTCAACAACTTAGCATATGGTGGATTGGCAACGATTAAATCCTTCAAGTCGGTATTAGTATCTTGAAGAAAGTCGTTGTTTGTTACATTCAATGGATACTTATCAGCACAGAAAATACGATTGACGTTTTTGAGACGCTCGTTGTTAATATCGTTAAATTCTAAGATATTTTCCAAGATATCGGCCTTCTCAAACCCTATCTCCATCAGTTTATTCATTAGAACGAGCCCAAAATTACCATTACCACAGCATGGGTCCAGAATGGATATGTCGTCGCGTTCCCATAACTCTTCAGGAAGCTTAGACATCATTTCCTCAATACAAGCGATGGGTGTTGGTTCGTCGTTTGAGGACTTATAAGTCGTTTTATCGGTGTTTAGAACCGTATCATAATACGTTTTTAGTTCGCTGTACGATTTGGAATTAATATTGGTCGTCATTTTAATCATCACAGATAATTAAAAAAGGAAAGTCAATTTTTGATTAAGCGTCAACAACATATTTAGCCCTCTCTTCATTTGGAAGGGCACGCCATAGTTCACTCATCTGTTTTGCCGTATATTTCATACCCGCTGGTGCTTCACTACGAATTTTTTGTGAGAATAGCAAGTATCCATTTCTCGGTTTCTTCGTTGTATTTGGATCTTTCACCGATTCGTCGGCTATACCAAGTTTTTTAAAGGCGTCCGCCATTCGTTTTTGTATAATCGCCAGTTCAGTAGCCATTTCAGTGAATTGGGCGTTAAGAGATTCAATAGTTTGTGGCGACGTAGACATATTGGAGGGGTGCTGGAGTTCTAACAAAAAGATGGCAGACTCAATTTTTTGAAGAGTGGCCTTTTGCTCATCCGTTGCGTGTAATGTAACCGGTCGGTTATCTCTGGACCATAAACTATAAGGAATGGCTTTGGATGTTGGTCGGTCCAGTTCCAATAACTTTTTTAAACCGTTGATTTTTCCTTTGAGACCTGGCTTTCCTCGTGATTGGTGTTTCCAGGCCCATTCAAATTGTAACGTCGTTGGCCAGTCTGGAAATCCAGATAGGTAGAACGCCTGCGTCCATTTATGCCCTCTGGTTGCCTTAGCACCGCCTGCTATATCACAATTATGTTGTCTCAACCTATGCGCTGGGTCGGTCGTGGCACCAATATAAGTTCTATTGGTGCCAGGAATGTAGAGTAGATAACAGAACCAGCCGGTCATCGTCTGGTATATCTACCTTTACGTTTTTTAAGTGTTTTTCTGCGAGTGCCTCCTCGTTTTCGTATCATTGTTGGTGTGAACGATTTACGTGCGTTTGCTACCGTCGGCATTTTAGGCATATTTGGTAATGGTGGTAAAGTGGTTGCCTTGGTTAGCGAATTCTGCGCTTTTGCTAGACGCTTATTCACACCAGTTGCTTGTGTTGCTGCACCGAATGGGTCCGCCTTAATCGCATTTAATTTAGCAAGTGTCTTATTCGCACCAGTTGCTCGCGTTGCTGCGCCAAATGGGTCCGCCTTAATCGCATTTAATTTAGCTAGTGTCTTATTCGCACCAGTTGCTTGAGTTACTGCGCCAAATGGGTCCGCTTGTATAGCATTTAATTTCGCCAATGCCTTATTCGCACCTGTTTTCTCCAATGCTGCGTCAAACACATCCTTCTTAATCTCTTCAATCGTAGGTGTAGGAGGTGGTGGTCCCTTATCAACTCCAACTTCGGGTACATAATAATCCATAAATCTGTAAATCTTGGGTACAGGTCTAAATGTTTCTATAATGCGAGCACGATTGACTAAATATCGCTCATACTGTTTTTCAATCGCATTTGCCGCCATATTGAGCGTAGCACCTATATCAAACGGAATGGCAACAAGAATTAATTTGAATGCGTCTCCTGTTCGCTTTCTGGAAAGACTTACAATGGCACCGGTGGTTGCCATAACAGCAGCGATAACATCACCAACTAAAGAACCCAATTCTGCTGCTGGACCGAGACCTAATCCTCCAGTCGCAATACCACCAAGCAAACCGAAGCCGTAATGGAGAGCCGCTTCCAATCCTTCGCTAATTGCCGGAATATTTGTAGTGTAAGTATCCAAAGCCATACTAATGTACGGTCCAAACATATCCATCTGCTCCAAATTATACATTAGATACAAATACCACCATACACCGTCCCACTTTTTAGAGAAATGAACATAAATTGGTGATTTTTCATACGCTTTGTAAAATGAATTAAATAGTTTATCCCAAAATTCAACTTGATGCGGGGCCTCTTCAAATCCAGGGCGATGAGGCGCACCAAACATATCATTTTTAGGGTCATATTCTGGATCCGCTGGATCACGGAATTTAATAGGTGGCTGCTCTCCACCATGTTGCCGTTTTGACGTTAAATTACTCATATTAGGAACCGAATTATGACGAGATTTTACCACTTTCATTATTTCACTCAATTCAGCCGGTGAAAAAATAGGTTGACCGTTTTCGGTAATTTTCTTTGAGAGGTTCAATGGTGAATCGTTTCTGTGTACATCTAAAAATCGGTATAAATTGGCCAGTTTACTGAGATTATAACTGAGTTCTGGAAAACGGGAGTTTGTAACCTCCTCAGCGAGCATACGCGCTCGTTCATCAGGAGGTTCTAAAACAACATTATTAAATTCCCAGGTATTCGGCATACCTCTTCCTATAAATTGATTCTTTTGTTTTTTTGTTTTTTTGTTTTTTATTCATAATCACGGATGGCGAGGCCGACTGGAAAGCGGGGGATACCGTCTTCGGTGAGCTCTTGGAAGCGCACAGTCAGCTTTTTACCTATCTGTTTTAAAGCGGTTTTGAACGCTTCCTGTCGCTCTTCATGAGTACCCCTTGGACGAACACTGAACTGCTTCTTATCCTTTGTCTCGCAGACCCAGATAACGCAGCCCTTCTCTATTCCGTCACCCTCCTTGAAGCCGACAATCTTGTACTCGTCGTCTTTGAATTCCTTGTATTTTTGGAGGTCGGCAGAACGATGTCCAACCTTGTAGAGACCGGCCTTATTGCGCAAGATGAGTCCTTCGTAGCCGTCCGCTACATATTGAGCGTGTAAACGCTTGACATCGTCAAGATTATTGGCGACATCGGTAGGAAGAAGTTTGAGTGCCTTGAACTTATGAGTCTTGAAAAGAGAGGTGAGCCAGTCGTTTCGTGCCTCATTTGTTCCGTCCTGGATTGTATCATATACGCAGAGGTAGATTTTGGTCATTTTGGTTGTGTCGTCGGGTTTTAGAGTCTCCTTCTTGACCAAGCCTACAATCTCTTGAAAGTTGAGTGTATCGCTGTAAAGTTCACCGTCAAGAATGGTTCCTTTGGGGAGACTATTAATCTCTGCGCGAATGTGGTCCAAATGAGGGAAAGCCTTGCCGTTACGGCTGTAGAGTCCCTTACCACTAATGGCAACACAACGAACTCCGTCCAACTTACGCTGTGCGTAACAGGGAAACTTAATGTCTTTTCCACGCTTGTTATAATCGTGGGCAAGCATCGGGTGTGGAACGCCGCCTGCGTCAGTAGCAGCCTTCGCATTCTTTGTAGCACTTGGCTTTCCAGCCGATTTGACGCTTTCACCGTCGGAGTCGCTTGATGCCTTCTTAGTAGTGACGGCCGGTTCCGCCTCAGGCTTTTTCTCGGTCATACCGCCTGCTTCGGTCTTCTTATTCCAGTCACTGCGCGCTTCATTAATCGCTTGTTCAACTGGGGTTGTTTCGTTCTTTTTACCGATATTTTTGCCTACTGTTACAAGACGAACGTTTTCTTGTAATTTGCCACCTACGTAGCCGTGTGTCGTAGTGATCGCACCGACACCTTTTTGGTCTTCAACCTTGATAGACCACATTTTGATTTTACCTGTAGAGGCTTTGCCGTACAGAGTTGGAAAGGAAGGAATGGATGGCATTGTTTGTATTAGAGAAAGAAATGTATTATTTAGTACGCACGGAGGCCTAAAAAATACAGATTGGTTTTTGATTATTTCAATTTTTTTATCTTCGTCTACGTGTTCTACGACCGCCCAAATATGTAGGACCAGCGTTCTTAATCAAATATTTTGCCGTTTTTCCATCAGTTAAAAAACGAGACGAATATGGATCCGGTTGGACGTTGACTATCGCATTATTCGGGATAACATTCGTACGTCTAGATTTACGAGTTGAATTTTTGCGTCGTGCCATCTACAATACTTTGGTATTTTTAGGAATTATGCGACGACCCTTCTCTTTCGCCCATTCTTTAATCGCATTAACACAATCAACTTCTTTCGCCTTCGTTTTACTCTTGACAATAATACCATACTTATCCACAAAGGCGCGTAAATCTTTGTATCCTTCTGGCATTTGAAACTCGTTTATTGAGTGAAGCTCGTGAAATGTCTGTTCACTACGAGGTTGTTCAAACTTTATAGGAGTGGCCGATGTGATTCTATAACGTTGGCGAATATGAAATGGAATTAACTCTTCAAGTGTTGTAGGACGTTCCCAATGGTCCCATTTTTCTTCGCATTTATGCGTCATATGACCGGTTTGACAGCATTTACGACAAGTAATTAGTTCACGAATAGGACAATCTTCATTTTCATGTTGGAGAGAAGTTCCCCTAATTTCTAAGCAATTTGGACAGTTCATGGCGAGGTGAAAATTCAAAAAGCCCTACGGGTTGCTTCAATTTTTTTAGACTACCCGTGCTGGTGGAAAACATGGCTCCAAATCTCTATACGCATAAGGATTTAGTACAATTTCAGGTTCTAATTTTTTATCCAACATCGCATAGATACGTTCTTTCATTATCTTTCCTACTTCTGTAATTTTATGACCAGACTTTTTTACCTCTTTCAAAATCGAATCAGCCCATGCACCACTTAATTCTCCAATACTTTTACCAGTCATTGTAGACACCTTTATGAGTTCTTCGTGAAACTTTTTTTGGACTGCTTTAATTCGCATTGATTTCAAATGGTCCTCTTGTAATTCAAGTGCTTCTGCCTCATCTACTAAAACCCAACCAATCATTGGCTCATGAGGTGGTACAATTATAAATTCTTCTTCAAATTCTATATCTGTATAGTTCATCTTACAAGATTTATTAGATTAATAATTAAATTTCAATTTTTTAATTGCCTTTAAAAAATTGAAAAGATTTCCCTTTATTGAGTGATTCGTAATGCGCATATCGCCTGATTTCTTTGTTCTCAATGGACATACAGAATTTTCTTTTCCTCATAACAATTGCGACCATATTAGCGACGAAGAACTACACTCGTTACTATTTAACTCCTATCACTTACCTGAGTTTCTAACAAAGTATTATGTGGCTCGGTTTGGGGCCGCTTCTGGGTCAGTTGGTGAGATAGTTAAGGCGTTGTATAATGACGAGGAGTTTGGACTGGTTGCTCGGTGTTATATGCGTTTAAAGTTCGTCCTGGAAGTACTTCACGTACCGTCTCTTATGAAGAGATTACGTGATGTACCGTTGCGGTTGGCGGCGGAACGAGGCGATTGGTTCAAAGCCAGTGTTGCCGATGAACGTGTATGGCGCATTGACTGCCTTGCCACCTGGCTATTCAACTATATGATTCAGTCGGTGGAGGCCAGATGTGCCGGTAATGTGGGAAATGTGGCGTTAGAGGTTGAAATGCGAGAGAGACTGGAGCGGCTTAATCGGGCGATTCAGTCAGTTCGTGCTCAGCCCTGCGGTCCATTCAAATGGGCCAACGTAGCACCTAACGATCTCGTGATTTATCCATTCTTGTTTCTGGTGAAGGGTTTATGGAGTGCTATTGAGCCGGTGTTTACGACGGAGTTTTCGGGTTTTGGTGGTTGTAGCACCGTTACAGGATGGAACTTCCACGCGTCCAATAATAGCACAACCGATACGCTTTCCTGAATGACCGGTTGTAATACTGTCCTCAAACGGACCCTTTCCTAAATCGTCTTCGTCCTCATGTACAATAACCGAGCGTCCCCATAAATCTTCCAAAGTGACTCCTTTGAGTATGTAAGTCACCTCATCTTTCGGCCCCGATAAATTCCCTAAATCGCCAGTGTGACGAGGACTTTTTGATGTTGGTGGACCTCCGTGTTGTGCTTTTGCGCCCATATGAAAGTGATCGCACGCCGCCTTACACCCTTCACCTCTTAGGTCACCCGCTTTGTGAATATGAAAACCGTGCTTTCCTTTCGGGAGTTCAGTAAAAACTGCGTGGACTTTTACACCATTTGAAGTATCAAAAAAATTGACTTCTCCTTTAATACCATTTTCGCCTTTAAAAAGAGCGACTGCCATTCTATTATGAGTGATTCTATTCTTATTGCCATTCTCTTAAACGAAGATAATCGCTATAAAAACACATGGACCATTTACACGCTCTTATTCATTCTTTCAGTGATTTATCTCATATTCTACGATGTTGTCAAGGCAGTTTTATATGCGTGTATCACCTTAGAGATTAGTCTGCGCATTCTTCATTACTTCGTAGAACATGCTGCGGCGAATCAAAATTGAATTGTTTGTCATTATTTTCATTGTTGTTCAATGGAGTACGTACTTTTAGTTCTAAATATTGGATTCCTATTAGGTGTTTGTTATTACTCTTACATCATGGGTGATGAACTTGATGCTATGCGAATCCGCATCGTCCAACTCTCCTCTGCCTGCCAACTTGCCGAAATACAAACCGGTCGCCCGTACTTTACTTCCCTCGGTAACAAACTTGCCTCGTGTGAAGTGGCGAACGAAGTGTATGAAATTGCGCGGCAGAGACTCCAACGACTAGGAAATGAAAATAGCGAACAAATGTAGAATATGCCAGCCGTCAACTGGATTCCCATCGGTATAGCAACCGCTATGGCGGGTATTGATACATTGGCATTTAGTATACTTAAAAAAATATCTTTGAAAGAGCTCGGTGCTGTATTTATCCCTCTCTCTATGGCGATTTATTCCATCCAGCCAGTAATTTTTTTACAGGCACTCAAGTTTGAAAATATGACGGTCGTGAACCTCCTTTGGAATATGATGAGTAATATACTCGTCACATTTACAGGCCTGGTTCTCTTACAAGAAAAGGTTGGATTGATTAAAGGAGTCGGTATAGCACTCAGTTTCGTTGCTATTTACCTTTTGACGTATGAAGACGGGGAAAGTGAATTAGCCGCCTCTATTATGAAAGTCCTCGGTGTTAGTAAGTGAGCGTTTTGAGTACATCGGCCAGATTTTTCACCTCGTTGTCCCATCGGTACGATAAAACTGTTTCACGGGCCGCTTTGCCGTGTGCCTCTCGCAAATCTGTATCCAATAAGTACTCTTCCGCTGCTAAAGCGAGGTCTGTTGGATCCATTAATTCACACTTGCCGCCAATCACACTCATTGCGAGAGGCAAATACATCTCATACTTTGGTGTCACACACATCGCATTCTTGTCAGGAATACAGAAGTCGCGGAATCCACCTATATAAGGAACTACTTGAGGAATTCCTACACCCATCGCTTCAAATTGACATAGACCGAACCCTTCACCGTCCGCTCCAGTTATACCAACATCACTCAACGAATAGAGTTCATTAATAACTGTATCATCCCAGGCCATTGAGTGTTCAGTAATCATCAATTTATGGGAATGGTGTTGAGGATTTAAATTAAGTTTGATTATTTCTCGCATATACACTTCTCTTAATGGATATCCACCTAATTGTCCCGCATCGCAAACGGCGAGTAGACCCAATGGCTTTGTGGGATGTTTAGCGACGAGTTGAGCGAACGCTTGGACCACTATATCATGGTGCTTTCTAGGAGTGTTACGATTCAAATTTAAGAACAAGAAAACATGTTGTGGTATATTATGCTTTTTACGCATGGCATCGCGATTGAGTGGCTTAAACTCCTTTGGCTCAAATCCGTGTCTTAGGACATGAATAGGCTTGACGATGCCTTGTTGTTGTAAAATCGTGCGCCAGTAATCGGTAAAAGCAAAAAATATGTCTGTATCTCGGTTGATACGGTCCAGAAATTCTGGGCGTTGTATCTTATACACTTGGTCTAAATATACGATTACTTTGTATTTACGTTCTTCAGGTTGTAAATCTTCTTGTAGTTTATCCAAAAATCGGCAAATAACGCTGGCATCGTTATAAATAAAAACGACATCTGGCTTCACTTGACGTACATAATTGGGCAATTGACTAAAACCGAATCCCTGCTCTGGTGTTGTTCCTTCATTTGCAAATGGGTCGTATACATTAACATTTGGCGGATAGGCACGATTGGGTTGCTGACTTTTTACAAAATTTTGGAATGCGAAATGGTAAATATCTATCCACGGATACTTTACAAGTTCATGTACTATATTATGTGTAACTTTACTGTAACCGGTCGTTTGATTTGTATGAGTACCAACAAGCATGAACCGTAATCGTTTCTGTTCAATATTGGGCGCATTTGGTATCTTCGCTAAAAGGGATTCTAAGTTGCTAAAATTTGACATGTATCCTTTTAACATAATGTATTGTAAAGTCTTTATATGTCAACGACTACGCCCAAGGCAAAGATTCCGCGTGCCCTGAGAGAGCAAGTTTGGGTGGCATCTGTAGGGGCTAAATTTGAATCAAAATGTACTATATCTTGGTGCAAAAATCGTATGAGTGTGTTTGATTTTCATGTAGGTCATAATAAACCTGAATCAAAAGGTGGTACATTAGACATTAAAAATCTGCGTGCTATTTGTGCTCGTTGTAATTATTCAATGGGGAGTCAATACACGATTGATGAATGGTCGCAATTATCAGGTCAACCGGCTTGTTGTGGTTGCTGGGGTTCTAACAATTAAATACCTGAGCTAGGCGATTTTTGATTTCTCGCTTTTTCTCGTTCCACCAATTCGCCAAAATGCGACGATGGTCTTCCATCACTTGAGGATTCTGCGCAAAGATGGGTAAAATCTCAGCCGCCTTGTCCCATGTTGGAAACGAAAGGATTGGATGTTTTCCAAGCACTTCTGCGTAGGTATCTTGACCATCTGGTACATAAATGGGAATGGCACCCTGCTCTATTGCCTCGTATAAACGATACGATTCTAAAGAAGCGAATCCGTTAAAACAAGGAACGAATTTTGTTTGCTGATTGAGTTGATTATACTCATTGGCGTTGAGTTTGGGTGTGTCGCCCCATGTTGGTCGGTCGGCTAATTTGAAATTACCAGTACGTTCTAATGTACGAATTGCTTGACTACGTCCTGGTCGGTCCATAGAACCTGCGAAGGACCATAAATATTGACGGTTTTCAAACGATGGAATTGTAGTTTTTGCTGGTCCGCGTTCATTTGTATAACCGAGTGGTATGATGTCCACTTTATTCATTGGTAAATTGGGTCGGTAGTAATTGCGAATTACACGCTTAACCGCTGGAGAATTGTAGAAGTCAACGGGATCTTTTCCAAATTCGTCGCTAATATGAAGAATGGTCATTTGCTTACCGATTCTTTCTAATCCGGTTGCGAATCCATTGTAGATATAACCGAGGCTTGTTTCTCCTGGGATGTTTTGAAACAATAAAATAGGATTTGTTGTATTTGCCAGATGGTCAAACGATTCTAATTCAACCCATTCAATTGGTTTGGGAAAAATGGAGTTCAACCATTCATTTTCTAAAAACTGTGGCTTGATTGTCTTGAGATAGTATATTTGAATGGTTCCGTTTGTTTGGGCCGAGGAGTCGGCCAGTTTTGCGACAATCTTACACCATAATGCGGTATTTGTAAGGTCAAACTTTGATTTGAGTGTGTTGTAAATATCGGTCTTATAGCGCATAAACATCTCATTGTCAGTTGTAATCAACTGCTCAAACATCGCCAAATACGACTTGGTGGCATCCAAATTTTCCTGGTTCCAAAGGGCGAACATTCCATCCAGATTTGGCTTGAATTCATTCTCCTTTTTGAGTACTGTTGCCTGTAAGAGACGATTCCATGCCGCTGCGAAATCGGTTTGAGAGAATGTTGATGGCGGCGTGGGTGTTGGTGTTGATGCTGGTGCTGGTGCTGGTGCTGGTGCGGGGACGCCAGGTGTGGGGCTTCCTACCACTGTAAAAGACTGTCCTTTGATTTCATTGCTAATAACAGCGAAGGTTTCGTCCTTGGTAAAACAGTCTGTATTATTCCACAAATCGCTATCAAAATTGTCTACACGATTAAAGTTATTAAAATCCGACTTCTGGTAAATTGGGTCATTTTCTTGGAAACAGCTTGCGAGCAATGGAACAGTAAAATAGATATTGAGCAAGTTATCACCGTGATTGACAATCATATGGTCTCCACTTGTAAAAATACCCTTCTCTTTCACGAGAGTAATCAATTTACGAGCACCCTGTTGTGTTAGAACATAGGCATAGTTACAGAAATGGAAGTAACGGCGTGGTTGAGGTGAGAATAAAGTGTTAGGAGATACACGACCGAAGTATTCATTGACCGCTTCTGCTACTTGAGGGAATGTCTCCTTATTGGGTGGTAAAATACCGCCTAAATAAATAACATCAGCGTCTGCTGGAATATGCTTAGCGGCGGTCATCCATCGTAGAATCCATTTATCGTAGAGAACTACATCATCTTCCATAATCAAATATGACTTGGCGAGTTTATCATTGGCTAACTTCTCCCATAGTCCTAAATGTGATAAGGCGCAACCCATCACCGACTTTTTCCAGTTAAAATCGTTATTACGGAAGCAATTGACTAATTCAGGTGTTAAAGTGAGAGTGCGTCCATCAATAGCCTTCCACAAATAGACTCTGTCTTTAATATTCTTATGGGTCTCTTTGAATTTCTCTAAACGGTCCTTGCGACGTTCTAAGTTGATGACATACGCTTCATCAATACCATCGGTGAATGGGACAAACTCTTTGTAGTTGCCGCGATGTACGTAGAGTGGTACTCCCCATTGCTTTGCGGTACGCATGGAACGGTCGCAATAGAAGTCTCGTAGCGGTGTTCTAGGAGCACCTACGCGCTGAGAAATAATACTGAGAATAGATTGGTCGTGACGATGACCTAAGCAGACCTGTGAATAAGGACTCCATTTCTCACCAATAATTACTTCACGCTTATCTTCTGCGATTCCAAGTGCGGATCTATGAATGGAATCAAAGTATTTTCCTCCTACCTTATATCCTACGCAACCAGCCCATATTTGATTTGCCTTAAGTTCTTCTGGTGTAACCCTGAGTTCCTTACAAAATGTTGGATGACACCAGCGTTCGTTCGTCTGTTCCGCATCGTCTAATAAGAAAATATCCTTTTCTTGAATAGTGCTCCAGATAGCGGATATGGGAGAGGCGATGGATACACCAGAATCAAGGTATAAAATTAATGTACCAGGTGCCTCCTTGTTTGCGGCATCAACGTGTGCCCACAGCTTCCAGGCGAAATGCTGTGGTTCCCAGAAATCCCGCCATGGAGCACTCTCTTCAGGGAAACGACGAACCTCTGTAGCACCATACTGTTTGAGAATATTACATTGTTCTTCAGTTACGTCTCGCCATACATAAACGACTCGTTTGACATCTGGTTCGCAAACCGCTTTCATTGAGGCAATGACATTTACGGCCGCTTCAACATATTTTTGATTGGCGGCAGTAATAAATACTCGTGGTGCGCTGATGGTTGATGGTTTTGAAACAATCGCAGTTGTAGGCGCTGTTGCTGGTGCTGGCTTAGGTGGAGCTGTTAAATAGTTGGCATACAGTTGATTGTAGTCCATTGTTTCATACGATTTACCGAACGCTTCCGCTTTAACCCAAGAATCCACCTTGACCTCTTTGTCCAAAATAAGTTTGAAAATACGCTTTCCTACCTCTTCCATTGTACGTTCGCATTGTAGTCGCTTAGTAGGTGTAATAGCAGGTACCGAGGCCATCTTACGCCATATTGATGGATCATCATCGGCCTTTTTGACCAAGGCGATAAGGTCTTCAGGCTTACTAATCTGGTTCGCATTTAGAAATCCTGTTGAATCAAAATCTCGGTCAACAAATGGGTCGCCCCAATAAATTGGCACTGCGCCTGCCACTTTCGCATGAAATATTTTCTCCGTTGTGTAACCTGGACCAACTGAGTTCTCGTAGGCGATAACAAACTTAAAATCCTTGTAAAAATCCACTTTGGCTAATTCACCGCCTCCACCACCTAGGCCGGCGGGGATAGGTCCCTCTGGCCGATTACAGAAAAGTCTGCCTGCCGATTCTACTGGCTTCCAGTGGTTCAGGATTTGAAAAGCGGCGTTGCGATTGTTATTATTTGGATTTGTTGCTACAAATGCGCAGAATTTCTTCTTATTATCAAGGACTGTGGTATCAACTGTTGTGGCAGCGGCGACAGATACTGGGCGTGGGTTCGCAATCTTCACAGGATCCGCACCAAACCAATTCACTTCTAGCATCCATAATGGTAAGCGAATGTAGTTTGAGGCGGTGTTGTATTGGAATCCCAAACTGAGTACAATATCATTATCTTTTGGAGGCTGAGTGTTCTCTCCAGTAAACCATACCTTTGAAACACCAGGATACGCCTTCTCTTGTCCTTTGCTGAGTGGTCCGTAAATTACGAGGTTTGGTGTTTTACTATCAAGAATGACTGGAATATTATTGGCTGCGCCAATCCAAGAGAGCAAATACATAAAAAAGTTATATTTTGGTACGAACTCACTCCATAATTCACAAAAGTGTACTCTCAATTCTCGGTTTTGTTGGACGGGTGTGATAGATTTTGGAATTGCCTTTGGCGAAATAGCCCGTTTTAGAAGTTCACTATACGTCGTTGATAAAGCAGCAGGTGAAAAACGTTTTACTAATTTAACCCTCAAAGCACTATGAACCGTTGTATTAAAAAATATCTTTTCGTTTTCGTAGTCCTTTTTGAGTTTTGCCCACGCATTCGCAGCATCCTGTATTTGATTTAACTTATACCCATAAGGAACACCCATTTCGGTCAAAAGCTCACAATTGTGAATCACTGGAATACCGAGATATAATGCGTCTAGTAAAAATGCTTTAATGGGGCGAAATCGCTGATGGGAAATAAGGAACGATTTTTCTTGACGTAAATCTGGTAATCGCACTCGTGGGACAATAGAACCGCTAATATCTGGTAAAAGTAGATTTTTCGCAATATTTGTCTTGAAAAATTCGTTGCTGCCGAGCTGCTCGCCATTGTGGACATTAAAACGTACTGGATCACCACGTACGCGAATTTGGGTCAAAATATTAAGTGGAATATTTGCGTGGCTTGTATTACTAAAATTACTCTCTACAATACGTGCGCACCACGAAACAGAAGGATTGACCTCCTTAGGAATCATTTGTTCAACCCGTTTAGCAGATTCCTTCCATTCAGGTATCTTATTCTCATCGCAAAAAATAGTCAATGCTTCCTGATTCCATAGGAAAGGAACTTGGATTACCTGAACTCCTGACAAAAATTCTAAGTATCGTACGTCCTGTTGCGAGTAAAAATCGTATGTAGTAATGGCGGTGAGATTCTTGAAAGACCTCTGGGTCAAATTCCACTGATAGACCGACGATTCAATATCGTGAAAAATGGGTGGCTGATGGACCCAAAGAATTCGGTGGTCGGCCACTTTAGGGCGCAATTCGTCTGGGAACGACCAAACCACTTCAAAAACTACATCATATCTGTTAGGTGATTCTGGTTCCCATGGCACTCTTGGAGGCAGGTTTTCTTTGAGTCCTAACACGTCCATAAACCAGTCCTGTTCGCCAGCGGGGTACAACAGCGTTACATCATGGCCTGACGTGTGTAAGGCTTTTGCGAGGGAACATGCGACCTGTGGAATACCTCCACTAAAATAACTATTAAGAAATCTTACAGTTACGCCAATCTTCATGATGGTCTATAAGATGTCTTATGGGTGGTTTTTAAACTGCCTACGATTACGCTTTCTTGAATAAAAGATCGCGCCAGGCCTCTATGTTCGCCGGATTATTGATAGAAAAATTCCAAGTGAGTTGCTTTACTTGCGCTGCGTAGGCAACTTTATTACTATCATGATACTTGATGATACGGTTGATTTGCTCGGCACCGCCATCAAAATCGTTTGCTTCATAATAGTATCCATATTCCTTGAAACGTTTGATGTTATGGACGACCGGAAAACCCATAGAAATAAACTCTAAGAAACTATAATTATATTCGTTATTCACCTGGTGCATAATAATAATGGCAGATGGAAATGCTCTCACTAGATTTACAATATGGGCGCGTGGAGTAAGTTGTAGCTTATTATCCTTGTGAATGCTGAGATTAGGAAGTACAGAGGTCTTGTAATATGGGTTATTTTTGAGTCGCTCACCATTGATTGCTATAACCTGACCTACCCGTTTTGGATGAAGACGATAATACGCCTCCGCAATGGTAATAGGAATCACCGAGTTCTTTTGGAAACTGATGTTTGGTTCCATAATGACAAAAACACGCTCCGATTCCAAAGATAATCCCTTATCGTCATATATTTGCCCCATATCTTCAATAAACATAGGGTCCCAAACGTAAGGTGCTATCCTGGTCTTCCCACAAAGTGCGTTGATAGAACCGGCGTATTCAGCGTGGAAATCGTAATGAGGACTTACCCAAATCTCGTCCAATTCACCTGCTACGTGATGGCTGAAATTAACGCCCTTCATAAACGTCATCGTTTCAATATCAATATTCAAAATGTTTCCAAGGTAGAGTTTGCTCACCTTAGCGCCCATGGACCGGAAAAATCGGCGAATGCCTGGGTCGCACGACATACCCACCTCAAGGTACGAAGCGACTGGAAAAGGGTTGGCGGCATACTCCTTAAAATCCATCATACGAAACTTTTCATGAACTTTCGCATCTTTATGATTCTGGTTATTATCTACCATCAACCACGGTTTGAGTCCCATCACTTCCAACATACGATAGATTATATAAATGTTTTGAAACAGACCATTCGCCCAAATATGATCATCAGGAATGCGAATCGTCGTAAGAATGACGTTAAGTTTGTCGTCCGTTGCTTTCATTTCGGCCATCTTGGGCGGAGTCACGGGCTGAACGGTCAAACCGTAACCGGTGCTGATATTTGGAAAACTCATCATTAGTCGTTCATTTGTTTATGTTTTTAAGCCAGTGACGCAGTCAAGTCTATTGGCAACGTCCCTTCTCGGCAATCTCAGCTCCGTTACACATACAGGTCTGTGCCTCGCACATTTCGCCGTTTTTTATTGGCTTAGGAAATACATACTGTTCCTGAAAGCCTTCGTACTGTTTGGTAAAATGATAAACGGCCTTGTGAGTAATGGCGTAAATTACGGCAAAAATAACACCGTGTGTGACCGCAACAATAATAGGTTTTCCCTTTGGTGGTATGGTCAAAAAGATGCCGGGTGTTAAAGCGACGAAAAGAAGGGCGGTGAATATTGTCATTAATGGGTGAAACATCTCTATAAAGTGTGGGTTTAAAATCGCTCACTATAAATTAAGGAGATTCATAATGACATCTCGCTCCGGTGGTCTAATTGAACTGGTTGCCAGAGGCAAAAAGGACATCTTTTTTACCGCAAACCCAAAGGTCTCTTTTTTTCATAGTGTTTACATGCGTTCCGTGCCATTTACAAAAGAGATATACATAGCACAACCACGAAATCAACCAGATTGGGGTCGTTGGGTAGATTTTGATATAGAACATCGTGGTGATATGGCTAAATACTTCTTTCTCCATATTCAATTGCCTACTTGGTTGCCACCCGCTGCTGTAGCGGCCAATCCAACAGGAATAGTAACAGACCCCAGTGGCGTCACATTCGGTTATACGAACAATATTGGATTCCAAATCATTGATAAGATACAGGTGTTTCAGGACCAAGTTATTATTCACGAAAACTACGGTGAATATCTATCGTGGCGTAATCGCCAAACCGCTGAAACGGGACCAGTATTCTTGATGAACGATGAAGTCGGCTCACGCTTGGAAACACCACTGGCCATCGGCCGTTCCGCTACGGTCGGCGAACTACGTGTCCCTATACCCATTCTTGGCAGCGAGGAATTGTTTGAACCAGGAATACCAATGTCTGCTCTCAACCAACAGCGTTGGCGTCTTCGCATCTATTTACGCAAATTGAACGAAGTGGTGGTTGCCAGTGATGGACGACTTTTACCTCAACCGTGGAATGGCAAACCATTGGTGATTCAAGCGACTCAAAATGGCCCCATTGATACTTCTCAGGTTACTTTACCATTAGAGCAGGTCCAGCCGATACAACTATCGTTAGAATCCACTCAACTTTATTTACCTCGTGATGCGAACCTATGGCTCAAATCTCAAACTCTGCGTATTCCTTATACAAATGTTCGTCATGAACAGTTTACCATTGAGGACAATTCGTTTGTAGCCGCTTCGCCTCCCTATAACGCAGTTGTCCAACTACCGTTTACTGTTGATATGATTGGTTCTGTAAGTCGTATGCTTGTAGGCCTCCGGTCGTACGCTTCTACTCTCGCCGGTCAGCGTCTGGTTCTAACAGCATACGATAATTCACCTTTCGTCTCCTCATTACGTTTAAACATCTCAAATATTGACCGAATTAAACAATGGGAAATAGCTGTGTTTCGTGAAGTGACCTCCTACTGGAAAAATATTCGTATGGCCTTGGATTACTCATATCCTTTGCCTCAAGATGTATATAATATAACTTTTGGTGGCTTTGATACAACGAATCCATCAGGAACCCTACAATTTACTCGCGCAGTTTTGCCTGTTCTCTACCCAATATTAGCGCCGATTCCAATGGATCCTCGTAATAAGAGTCGTAAAACATATTTATTGACGTACGGAGAAGCGTGGAATGTCTTTGAAATATCTGGCGGTAAGGGAAAAATGATGTTTGATGATACTTAAGGCTAGTTTAAAAAAATTGAAACTGTTGTTTGGATTCCTGAGATTTCTAACAAAATGACCAAGCGCCCTGTTTCTTCCTTCGCTGTAAAAGTTCCTTCCGTTGTCAAGAGTGAACGTCAAATCGCCATTGATAAACTCTTGGAGCAACGAGCTGCTACTCGTCTTCATTCCTTCCTTGCGTCGCTGACTGTTGCTGAGTTTAGCTTGGGTGCCGAAGTGGCCGAATTGTCTAAAAATAATACATTTGTAGAATTTGTCTCTAAAAATCGTAAAACTATTGGGGTTCGTAAGGGGGCTGTAATAGACTACAGCAAGGACCTCTCCTCCGATGATGAAAAAGATACGATTAATGAAATAGTAAATGATGATTGTGCTATTTAAAAACCGCACCATCTAAATAAGAAAATGAACATGGACCCGTATCCTTCGTATTTATCAAACTATACATATCTTCAGTATCTCTCAACAAATATTGGGATTGGAAACATTCCACAGTCGCCATACGATTTATCAGGTGTAAAATACAAAACTAAAAGTGATATACTCACACTACAACGTCAATGGAATACCTTTAATCGCGTCCAAGCGATTAATTTTTCCAACTATTTGAATAATTTGAGTGGAGACCCGCCTATATGGTACTCATTCGCAAATAATCAAGAGGCAACCGATTTTCGTAACGGACAGCAATTACATGTATTACGCTATCCATATATACCATCAAACTTTTTTCAACAAATATCTCTGGCACCTATTCCTTCAAATAGATATTCTACTGGACCTCCACGATTTTCACAGGCAAATCCGCAAGCGAACGTCATTTCACCTTTGACCGAGGGTCAAAAAATAGAAAATAACGCCGATATGTCAATTTACACTTTTGTTAGTTCTTATAACGTACTTCATAGCACTTTCACTTATCAGTTCCAGAGCAATGAAGAGCAGTTGGCGTACTATCGGGCTGAACGGCGGATTTTGGCGGCGCAGTATGCCGCTGCGAATCCACCACCGGTGGTTGGAGGAATTTTTTAGTAATTATATCACGGTGTTTCTGTTCTATTGGAAAATTATCAACTATTTTACGCCACAGCAAGAGTTTGCGTTGGCGTAGAATATCATCAATTAGATACTCCATTTGCCATTTGTTCATTTGGTCTGGAGGCTCTTCATTTTTTTACTGGGTGGTACGTAGCCGTTCCATCACTTCACGAATATCATCGCGATATTTCACTTTCGCATAATGAAGGCAGCCATTTTGCTTAGACATTAGGTGCTTATCGGTATCTGGAATACGTTCCAGTTGACCGATGTAAGTGGGTGATTCTGGATTGTAGGTGTAAACATCGCCAGTTTGAGAATTGATGAGATATACAATACCTTGAACCGAAGCACGAATGAGAGTGTCTGGTACCACAGTGTCCATGGGAATATGCTTATCTACAATACCGATTTGGCGTCATCATTTTTTATCCTAAAACCTTTACCTGGTGACCTATAATGACTCCATGTAATGCCTCGCCTAGTTTATCAAAACTAATACATACCCCTGCGAACTCGCTTAAGATTAAAAAGATAAAAACCAAGATTATCAATACAATTGGGATATTTGTAAT
>Ga0208105_1000218_pt1 | contig 22081 bp, 35 predicted proteins | sample CryBogCBE16Jul07_FD_184574 | JGI IMG/M metagenome (GOLD analysis project Ga0208105, IMG submission 184574) | Freshwater microbial communities from Crystal Bog, Wisconsin, USA - CBE16Jul07 (SPAdes) | ecosystem: Environmental > Aquatic > Freshwater > Lake | place: Crystal Bog, Wisconsin, USA... | reverse complement strand
CTACTCGGACATGGTCGGTCGCACGAAGACAACGACTCGGAACCGCAATGAATTCTGGATGCACCTCCAGTTCAATGGCTTCGAAAACGAGGGCGGATATGAATCTGCGTAGACAACAATGCTCCAAGCCATGGACGCTGCCACGTCCGATCAGCAGTTCAAGTTCTCTCGCAAGGTGATTGTCGGCGAGATTACCAAGATGTTAAAAGAAGGCAAGGCTCACCTTTTTTATCCCGCCACGGAAGGAGACCGGCTGTACAGTCCGGGTCTCCTTGCGAAGCATCTGGGCGAAATGGTGTATGAGTTACAGGGTGCGTATCGGGGCGAGCTGGTTGTCAGCCGCACACCCGGAGGAATTGTCGTTCACAAGGTACAATGAAGACGTGGGTACGCTATGCGCTCATTGCACTTGTCGTCTTCGCTGCATATAGTGTTGTGCGGGAACACGCAGACGCAGCGCTTGTAACCGACTGTAAGACGGACACTGAGTGCGCGAACAACAGCGATGGAACGACGATATGTTATGGGCAAACGAACAAGTGCGTCAAACCTAAATCGCTCGCAACAGGGTCGAATTGTAGTCGCGTCGGAGTCTGTACGAACGAGTGCGATTGGACAAAGTCACCCCACCAATGTACATAATATCGCAACTACATACAAAATGGACCTCAACGTCATCATCCCTGTTCTGCTGTTTGTTCTGCTGTCGCCGGGCGTGCTGCTGTCCCTGCCGCCGGGTGCGGGTCGCACGACCCAGGTACTGACGCACGCCGTGGTGTTCGGAGCTGTCTACTGGAGCCTGCGCAAGACGTTCCCGCAGTATTATTGATCGGCATCACCCCTGCTGAATCACATGGTTCACCGCAGGGTGCGCCGCTACACCTGCAATCTCACACCACGCAAAGTGCTCCTGAAACGCCCGCTCGTTTGAGGACAACGCAAACGTCGGATAACACGCCTTCAACGTCTGGAATGCCTCCGCCTCTACGTGGGCATTCTGTTGACGCAAAAACATTGTGATCTGGTCGAGCTTTGCCTTGCGGTCGGGGATACTCAGCTTCTTGAAATTGACGACAAAGGTCTCCATTACTTGAACTTTACCATGACGTTTGTGCGTAGGTCCCATTGACTCGGCAAACCCATCATGCGACGGAACGAGTACTCCGTGTATCGCGAGATTCCTTCGGGCGACAACTCCTTCTTGATGGCTGCCATCAAGGTTGGATTGCGCTGCATGCACTCCTTCTTCGTGTAGGTCTTCAGCTCCTTAATCAACACCTCAATCTCCTTGTACTTTTCTGCAACCCCGAATCCGTCATTCTCTTTCACGAAGGTCTCAATCTGCTTTCGTGCCGCCGTACGTACCTTGCAGTACTCCCTGGACTTGCGGTTGATGAGCGCGCGGATGCGACGGACCTCGCGGTCCTGCTTGAAGGCAAGAATGGCTTGGGCACACAGACCCGCCTCTTCCAGCGTAGCTTCGGGTGTCCGATGGCGGTTGCACTGAATACAATCATAGTCCGTGCGACGCATGTAGCTGATAATGCAACGAGAATGGAACGCGTGACCGCACTCCAGTTTCAGGCAGGTTGTAGTGGCGTCCCGCTCGTCCTCGAACTCTTCCATATCCATCTCGTCTTGACATACGAGGCACGTAGGCATTTTGAGTGTTTTACATAAGTGAGTGTAAATGGGCAGTTGGTTCAGCACGGATCAACCTATGTTTACCATCGGGTTCAAGACCATACGGAGAAGCAAGATGAAGGCTATCAAGACGTACCAGGATGCGCTGCGAATCATGGGAATGGAGTGCAGGGACAATGACAATGTCTTGGTTGTACACGGGGAGCTGCGGGTTCTAACGCCGGTGTATGAGACCTTTCAGATTGTGGACTCGCTCGTGTTCAGAGGGTTGGACATTCCGATCCGGAAACTGTACGGGAAAACGGATTCGAGCAGTCGTACATAAATCAAGTCATGGAGCAACTCTACATCCTCGAACTCACCTGCGGCAAGTGGCTGGTCGGCAAGACCAAGGACATGGACCACACCTACACCTACTACGAGATCGGATTCGGTACGCAATGGGTGCGCACCTACGCTCCCCTTCGGATTGCCGAGGTCAGGGCTCTTCGAAGCCCAACGGACGTCCGTGACACAACTCTGGCGCTCATGAAGACGCACGGGATCGACGCGGTGCGGTGGCATGACTTTGACGACGGAATGCGAATCTCTGACGAGGAGGAGCAGGCGATCCGCTTCCTGCTTCATGCGCCTCCTGATTCGTGTGTCAAGTGCCACGCCGCCGGACATATGTCCGACACGTGCACACAGCCGCAGAACACGGCGTGGGCGTGTCAGTGGTGCGTGTCCGACTACCCCAACCGGTACGCGTGCGAGCAGCACGAGCGCGGTTGTCGCCCGGCTAAGCCCGAGATGCCCCATCCAAAGAACTGGTGTCTCCGGTGTGGGCGTAAGGGACATGTCGCAGCCAGGTGCTACGAGACCAAGCACACGGAGGGTCGGTGGCTGAAAACGGATTCATGAGCCCCACGGCAGACCTCAGACCCCCTGCCCTAAATGTCTTGCTGCCTTCGCTCTTCCAAGATGTCTTCTCCTTCCTTCTCCAACTGCGACTGGTGCGGCACCAGCTTCGACGCGCAGGTCGCCTACCTGCTCCACACCCAAGAGACTGCCACGCAGTCGACCATGACCTACCACATCGGCGAGGACTGCTGCATGGGTCAGGGCAAGCACGCGGAGTACGCGAACCGCTACATCGCCCGCTGGGATGCCCGCCCGAACATGTTCTTCGAGTATCTCGAGACACCCCAGAATGTCACGCATATGTTCGCGCGCGCCAAGCGCTGCCACGAGCGCGGGCGCGACAAGTCCTCAGTCAAGGCGCTCTTCCGGAGCGCGTGGCGGGCGTACAAGAACCTCTCCCCCGAGAACCAGGCGCTCGTGACCAAGTAGACGCACCAACAGGGATGCGGAGTCTACCAAAAAAACATTTTTCATTACCGTGCCGGCGGCATCAATCAACTTACGGGCTAGTGGCTACCCATCCGTATGGACGGAGAGGACTGCTATTTTGACCCGAATCTGCCGAACCCGGTGACGGAGTTGCTCAAGCGCCAGCGGTTGAGTCACACAGAGTATGAGATGAACAGACTTCGTAGTGTGCGTGCCACTACGACAGCTGAGAACCGTGAGCTGATTGATGCGTTGCTCAGCCTCATCAAGAATTTGCAGACGAGGCTGGATGCGTTGGAGCGTTCCAAGAGCCGAAGTGAATGATACCGGTACCAGACCAGTGTCCAAGGTGTGTGACGTCAACCTTCTCGTTATCGGGGATCTTCTCCCAGAAATTCACCTTCATATCGAGAAAGTGGTGGATGTCATCGCATAGAACGAAACCCTTGTATCCCATACGCTTCAACCACATGTAGAACTCGAGCTCCCGTTTTCCCTCGTGTGGGTCGATATCCAAAAAGATGAATGCGCTACCCAGCAGCTTTTCCTGCCACTTTGAGCGGAAGTCCTCGTTCCAGAGGTCTCCGATCGTGTACGTAACATTATGAACCTTCGGTAACACATCCCAGCCCTGAATATCGAATGAATATACGGTATTGGTCGGCTTGTGCGACAAGGCAACGGCGGATGCTCCGTTCAGTGTCCCAATATCGAAGATATCGCGACCACTGAATTGTGTGGATAGATACGCCAGGAGTTTGTAGTGTTCCCGTCCAGGGGCATTTCGCACATCCTCCCATCCAATCAATGTACCCGGAAACATAGTCTCCAGCGGACCAAAGTCTACCCGCTCGATATCACTTCTTGACAGGTCCATATACCATTGTGATTACAATGGCGTGAAAACGAAAACGGCGGTCTAAAAACAAAACGTTTTCCACTGCCAAGATGTCTTCCACTATCGACGCCGAACTCGCCACCCTGCACGCTCGCATCGCCCAACTCGAGGAGGCGAAGAAGATCCCTCCCCCTCCGAAGCGCACGATTGAAGAACTCATTGCCGACAAACGAAAGGCAGTCGAGGATAGTTATCATCGAAGGAACATGAGCGTTGGTGCCAAAGCGGCTATCAATAACTGCCGATCGGATGTTGAGATGCTCGAGTCCATCCTCGAGAGTCTGAATCGCATTCACGCTCGACTGGACGCACTGGAGCGCAAGTAGAAAACGGATTCCAAGTCTACAAAAAAACATTTTTCCACTGCCAAGATGGAGCAGATCTACGTTCTCAAACTCGAGGGAGGAAAGTACTACGTCGGCAAATCCAAGAATGTCGCAGAACGCTACAAGCAGCATGTGTCCGGAGACGGAGCAACGTGGACGCGAAACCACAAGCCTACAAAGCTCGTTGAGACACGAGCGTTGAAGAGTGATCATGACGAGACGAACCTTACGAAGGACCTTATGAAGAAGTACGGCGTAGACAACGTGCGCGGCGGCGCGTATGCATCCCCAGCCCTTGATGAGGCAACCAAGACGGTGTTGGAGCGGGAGTTCCGCGGCAACAGCGACGCTTGTTTCAAGTGCGGCGAGTCAGGACACTTTGCAAAACAGTGCCCAGATACGGTCTCTACATCCGATGACCGGGTACCCGTTGAGGAAGAGAACGTGTGGGATTGCGACCACTGCGGAAAGGAGTTCAAGTCCATGGTACTCGCCATCCAACACGAGCGACACTGCACATCCCATGACCGGGTACCCGTTGAGGAGGAGGACGTGTGGGGATGTGACCACTGCGGAAAGGAATTCAAGCGCATGGTACTCGCCATCCAACACGAGCGACGCTGCACATCCAAGCCTCCACCGCGTCCCGCCAAGAAGACGGGTGCCTGCTATCGATGTGGTCGCAATAGTCACTATTCCCCCGACTGCTATGCCAAGACCCATCTAGACGGATACGACTTAGGTGACGAGGACTGAATTCGAAGGAGTTGGCGTAGAAAACGAATTCCGACACATCAGAACAAGTACCCTGATACGGTCACCATGGCGTCCTTCTACATTGTTCTCGAAGTCACCGACAGCGGACACACGCTCTACCCTACACCCTACAAGTCCCTCCCCCACGCGCTAGCTGCAATCAAGACCAAGTGGATTGCATTCTTGGAGGAGAACGCAGCCGTGAACGATACCAGCGCCGAACTGCTGTGGCACGAGGCCGTCGCGGACGTAACATCACAGAACGGCGTCGTATCGCTGTACCTCGAGAAGGGAAACAACTTTGAGATCCGTCATATGACGCTGCCGTAGCGGAAAACGGATCCACCCGCCCCTTACGTACTTATTTTCCACTCCAAAATGCAGCCCATCACTCGCTTCCAGCTTCAAAACGCCCCCGCCGTCGCCGCCGCTCGTCTCGCCGCCGATGCCGCTCGCAAGGAGGAACTCAGAGGACAGGTGTGGGCTGAGAGCGTCTACACATCCGCCCGACGGGCGGCTGAGGAGGGCTTAACCTCCATGATCTTCTACTTCAGCCAGCACATGACGACGACCGCAAAGAACTACGGACTGGCTCGCCTGCGGGAGTTGTTCCCGGACTCGGACTTTACGGTACCCCAAGAGGGTAGCGTGTGCACAATGAGTTGGGCATCGCCGACGCAAGACTTGAGCGAGCGTCGCCTGGAGAAGGAGACGAGTTGGTGACTTTCACGGTAGGTGAATACCACATTCAATGGAGGTCCTCACAGCTTCTCAGCTTCGCAGTTTGTCGTCCAAGACGCGTCAGGAAAAGGAGGGTAGGCTTCGGGCAGAGAATGTCTACAACGAAGTCTACACAGCTGCTACGGCTGGCTTGACACATGTTCACTCTGAGTACCGCATGCACCCATATGCAGCCAATACCGCCTTCCAGTGTCTGCGTGCGTGGTTTCCGGATGCGGTAATCATGCGGAACGCACATGGTGTGTCCGAGTCCTTTTCAATTGATTGGAGTGCCGCCTCGTAATGCGTCGGCTACCTCCTGAGTGTTTCTTCAACCACTTCTTTTTGAGCTCCTTCGCACGCTTATCGACGTCCACATGATCAAGTACCATTTCGCCATCGTCGCCCTTCCAACCCTTTTTCTCACTCAGAAGCTCGTCAACAGCGTCTGCGTGAAAGTTAGGTGGATGGGGCATTACCTTCTTCGTTTTCCGTTTGAGCCACCCGAACATTTACTTATGACGCCGACGAGTTTTTCGCCGCAGGTCTGTGTCGTGCTTCGGGTTTCCATCGAGGAACGAGTAGACCCGAGCCATGGCCCACTGCTCTTTGCTGAGCTTCTTGGAGTACGGAGCCTTCACGCCCTTCCGGAACGTACCCTTCATCCGCACGGATGTGGGGTTGGTTTTGTAGGCACCAATGCCGCGATCATAGACTTGGCGGAGAATGGGTTGCGGGACCTTGGATATCTTCGCCAACTCACCAAGGGAGTATCCGTGCTCAGCAAGGTGGTGTTTGCGGAGGAACCGCAGACGATGGGTGCGACCACCGCCAATGTTATGTCTTTTCTTTGCCGCAGCGAGCCACTCCGGTGAGGGTGTCCACGTTTCGCCCGCCCTGGCTTTACGTACGCCATTCTTATATTCGACGGTGTGGACCATGAAGGGGTCGGGAAGATCGTCGAATCCATAGCCTTTGGGGAAGCCGGGATCCCTTGTTAAATCTAGTGGCAACTGGTCCCGGAGCCTGACGTTCATTCTCCACAAATCCTCTAGGCGGTGCTTTCTGGTTGGCTCACCTGCAAAACTATTTTCTACTATTTTACCGTTATTGCCGTCGGTATCAACTACGATACTTGCTGCCCCTGATTTCAGCTTCTCAATTTGGTCCGACGTTACGCCCTTGAGTGTGACCTCGTGATTGACCCCATTAAGAAGTACGTTCTGCGAAATAGTGGTGCCGTTCACGTTAAAACTGCGAGATACACCCTGTGAAATCTTCCCATCGCGCGATTTGACTATTACCGTAGCTTCAAGCCCACCGGGTCCACGGGACATTGGAGGTGCAAAAGGCTGCTGTGTATTCGACATTACTATACCCCCGCGAAAATCACCTACGGACAGGGCTCATTGTACTCGATAATGCCCACAGCCGAAGAGCTCCGAGCCTTATCGGACGATGTGAATCGTCTTGCCGAGTTCGTGAGGATTTCGGAAATGGACGCACGGAGTGCAGCCCGTGTCGGCGACACGTACTTCTTCGTGGAAGCCCCCAAGGGGATTCCGTCTGCGTCCATCGAAAAAGCCTTGAAGGAGACGTTTCCCGGATGTGCTGTGACGCGTAGGACGTTCACGCTGTTTTACCGCGTGTCGTGGGCGTGATGTGTTCGCGCACATGGAGTAGACTAAAACTGGCTATAACTAGAACAGTGTACGCTGCTAACTTATATGTCCAACTGCGGACGTAGTGATCGAGCAATAGACTCACGATACCCCATAATCCAACCCACGCGAGTACGGTCAATACGGTCTCTTCGAAAAAGCGATGCGGGAGTGCTTCCATTGTTTTGCGCAGAGCTTTAAAATCCACTTAGCGGTGACGGCGGCGCCTGTGCCTACGTGTGCGACGGCCTCCATGCCGATGCACCATGTCCTCGAGCGCCTCGGGGAGTCCTTTGTCTACATTTTCGGGGTCTGCGCCAGGCGGAACACCTATTCCCACCGCTACCTTTTCAGTTGCCGCCGTCTGTCCGCTCTTTCGGAATATCCACTCGTCTACGCGATAGCCGCGCATGGTGGGCGAGCTCGGACCCCGAAGATCCGAAAACATAGCGTTCACATTTGGATAAGCTCCATCCAGTCTGACGAACCTGCCAAGCCGCGACGGGAGGGAGTTCTTCCGATGCTCAATCCGGTATAAGAATCCCTTTTTTAGTTCGTTTGCGGGGATGATGGCGAGTGCTCCTTCTGGATACTTTTTCACTCCTAATCCAGTCCTGTTCTTTTCGTACTCCTTCTCCGCCTCTGCCGCCCCTGGTCTCAACCCGGGTCCACCTCCCCGTGTTCTGCGACGAGTTCCCTTCATTATCTACACGCTGCGAATAAACTCCCACTTCAGGTAGTCGCATATCTTCGCCCAAATGTGGTCGTGTGCAATCAAACGGTCCCTAGACTTGAGCAACGGAAAGTACACCTTGTACTCGTCCAGGTCCAGCAGCTCGAAAAACTTATACAGGATGTAGGAGTACGACAGGAAGTTCGTGCGGTCGTTGGGGCAGTAGAGCAGGAACGGAGCCTGAATTTCCTGGAACATAGCCCGGATCTTCTCCTCAATCTCCGGCGTGATGGTTGGAGGTGGGTTGCCGTTCAGCCTCGACAGAATGTGCGCCGCATGCTCGTAGAACTTGGACCGACCCAGCTTCTTCAGAATCTCACGAATCTCCTTCTCCGTCAGATCAGCAATGTTGTTGATGCGACGCTTACGGATCTCCAGCACCACCTCGTTCATCACCTCCTCGGGAATCATGGTCGACTCCTTCGCCTGAAACTGGTTCAGGATCTCGTTGAGGTGGTTGATCTTCTTGTACGCGTAATTGTTCCGCTCCTTCGGCGGGTCACGGAACGAAGGAAAGTCAGACACCACCAGCGAATACTCCTCGGACCCACAACGAGGGCAGACAAGAATCCCCTCGGACGAGATCTCTTCGCGCGCAACGTTGCACTGGTTACAATGCTCCGTCATCTGCTGCGTCACCTCGGGTGCATTCCCCAGTTTCATACGCGCAACGTACTCATCAAACATCTGCTTCTTGGTCATGCCGGATTCAGGCGGAGCCGCAGCGGCAAAGAACTTCATGAAGGTGGACGCATCCTTCGCAGACTGAGCTGGTTGAGCGACGGCATCCGGACGCTTGTAATAATCGATCAGGATGTCCATGTTCTTCATGTAGTACTCCTCAACCGGATGCGTCTGTGATACTTCGCATTCGATCTCTCGAACACGCGCTTCCCATTTGGAACACAAGACAACATCTCCGATCTCGTTTGACGAACGCAGAGTCTCGATTCGTTCCCGCAACGTACCTAGTTCGGCTTGAATTTCATCTCCGTGTGTTTTTGAATCACGTAACCCGTTCACAATGTTCTGATGGACAGAATCGAGGGTCCCAATGGACATCGACTCGGCGTCACGTATTTTTCTCACCCTGAACACGTCCATATAGTTCGTCTTCTACTTGTCTCATGAAAGCAGAATTGTCGCAGATGATTGGACGTTGCTTTCGGACGGCTGAGAGCAGTGTACGGAAGTCGATGCCAAAGTTCTTGGATACGAACACCAGCACAAGGAACGCGGACCGATTCACACCGGCTTTACAGTGCACAAATACCGTCCCGTTCGTAGAGCGAAGGAACAGCCACATCCAGTTCTCGAATTCTGGATACCAATCCAGGATTCGAACGAGTTGACTATCGACCGCGTGAAGCTCTGCGTACTTGTCGGGATGGTGTTTCCGCCACCACGCTGGACAATCATCGGCAAACGCGCAATTGACCACGTGGGTAATTGAGTGTTTGGCGGTAAAGAGTGGGGTGAGTTGGTTTCCAGCCCCTAACAGAATACGTGGATAGACCCACGCCGGAGGACACTGCATTGAACTAACCCAGAAAACTCGAAATGACGATGTTAACGAAATGAGCTAAGACAACCGACGCAGCACTGACGACGGCGGCGCCCTGATAACTTACAACCCCGTTTGACGTGTAAGCACTAGGGATGTATTGAAGCAATAGGTTACGAGGGGTCGACAGCGACAACACAAACGTCGCGGCAAAGAAGGCAATGTACAGTTGGAGATTGCGGAACATGAATGCCATCGCCGGCAGCGTAGGCTTGAAGGACGGAACCAACGACGTCTGACTCGGTGTCGGCGATGTCGAGTCCGGGTACATGGGCGGAGCAGACTGAGGTCCTTGCGGGCTGGGCAATAAGGAATCAAGCGATGTCGTACCTTCCATTGTTTATGATGAAGACGGGATTTCGCAATCGGCATCTTCCACGCGGTACCGATAGCACTTTCCATTGGCTCGTACGATCTTCTCGGTCGTGTCGCGAATAGGAAGCGCAAGAGTCTTCATCACACCAAAGTCCCGGTGAAATACCATCACCGCAACTCCCAAGCCGATGATGAAGGAAAAGAAAGGTGCGCCGCGATGAAGAACACTGACGAGCATTACTTCTGAGTGGCGAGGAGATTCAGCGAATCCGGTTCGGCTGTGCACGGTACCTCCGTGGCGACGAAACGGACACATCCGGTCTCTGTGTGGAAAACCTCGGGATCACCCGGGTGTGGAACCGATGGAACTTTGCGTGTCGGCGGATTGAAGACGGTTCCAATTACGAGCCCCGATAAGAGACCCGCCACGACCCAATGGAGCTGGATGAGCATTACTTACTCAGTTGAAGAGTTTGTACCAGGGTGATCCAGATGAGAAGCTGGAAGAAGAATCCCGGGACGGGTGACAGAGCCGTGAGGAAGGCGAAGAACCACTTGGTCAGCCAGGAGTAGGGCGCAGGCACAACCCCGACAAACGGTCCGATGAACTTGGACGGAACATCCATCGTTCGCAGGAACGCGTTGGTTGCAACCGCAACCCAATGACCTAACAGACCGAACTGCTCATATGGACCCTCGCGAGGGAGGTTGTTTGCGATGAACTCCCACTGCTTCAAGGACCACAACACAGTCAGTGCCCACGTCATAGCAAAGACAAAGATGAAGAAGACGTTTCCAGTCATGATTCCCAAGTCCCACAGGATCGCACCCGGTTTGCGAATGAGCTTCCCGATAAACGACTGCTCGCCGATATCAATCGTATCGTTTAACCCAGCATCCAGACTACGGAACGCACCTGTTTCATCCGTGTACTCCACGTGGAGGTTAGGAGGACTCGAAGCCAGGACCGTTGAATCAGGCGCAAGCGTGATGCGATTGTCCGACCGCAAGAACGCGTCCAACTTCGCAACGGCAAACTTGATTTCTCCGAAGTTTTTCCATCGTTCCTGTTCAAGATAGTCCGATACGTCAATGACCTGCGGACCCGCCACGTAGTTAGCCACTGTGACCGTGATACCACCCATTATTAAGAAGCAAACACGAGATTTGCTAGTCCACTCACGATTCGGAGGTAGTTGATCGATTCAACGTACACGCCAATCGAGTATGTGTATGTGAAGAGGAGACCATTGTTCGTAACCGTCTGAACGACAGTGAGGAGTTGGTCTGGCGTATACAACCCTACGTCCGTCGGCGGAATCACGACAGGAGTCTGGCTGAGCGCAGAGGATTTCAGGATACATACGATCGACTGCGCAGTCGCAGCGTCGGATGTGGGCAACGGCTGCTGAATCGACGTACGGAGAACCACCTTATTGAACCCACTTCCATTGATAGCCCCGCTGGGTTGATACTGGTCGTGATTGAGGGCAAACGAGTACAGGTAGACGCCGGGCAAGAGAGACGGCTGTTGACCCGTCGTGTGGCGGTACTGCTGAATCAACGAGAAGTACGAAGTCGGCTTGATTGCGAACCGCTCATTGCCATCGAAGAGCAGCTGCCCATTTGTAATCGCCTCGCGCGGGAACGCAGAGGAGAGCTGATTTTGACCAGACGAATACAACAAGTCGCCAACGTTAGTGCTAATCGGAGAGAATGGCGCACGCTTCGGATCGGACCAGTTCGTGTAGTTATCCCAGTCATTGTCCGCAATGGCATCGGACCGCTGCGCCGTAAAGACAACTCGCGTGACCATATTGAACATGGGAATCTCAATGTCACTGTTCGCTCCGAACTGCCCCTCCTTGACCACGTATCGAACCTGCTTCAACAGAAACGTCTGGTCTGCGACTGCGAGTTGATGCATCTCCATTTCAGTCAAGTAGATGAAGTTCGCTTCCAGGTATGGGTTCGCGAAGAAACTCGTCACAGCCGGTGCCGAGGCGTTACCCGCGACCGTCGGTGGCGACAGAAACAATCCGATCGGATACGTACCGGTTGGACGAATACGTTGTCCATAGGTTGGATTCGTGTCGCCGGATGACACAGACACTGTGGAGTTCGTAAAGGTGGCTGAGTATCCAACCGATGACGCGATGGCAAAGGTGGTTGCAGTCGGAGCCGGAAAGGCGAGAACGGTATAGGTCGCATCCAGTGACTGCGTTCCCGACAGCGTAACCGATGAACCCGCTACGAGTCCGTGCGGCGTCGACGTTGTGATCGTCTCGATGCCGGTTCCAGCGGTAATGTTCGATGCGTAACTCACGGTCGCTCCGGATTGGACGTCAATCACCGTGTACAGACGATTGAGGGGATTGAGGGTGACGTTGATGTACACCTCGGAGTTCTGCATCGAAACAAGTGGGAGCGCCAGTCCCGGGTTTTCGCAGAACCAAAAGTGAAGAGGAACCACGATCTGACGAGAGCGAATCGAGGGTTCCGGTGTCGTGGTGTAGGGCATTGACGACGGGAGACTTGTAGGCGTGACTGCATTGGGATACTGCGACTTGCGGTCGAATGCGTTTGCTGGATCGTACAACTCCGGCACGTTACCTACCATCTGGTCAATGACCGCACGACGAGTCGCATCGTGTGTGAGGTAGGAGTAGAGTTTGAGCCACTCGCCCGACAGTCTCTGGATCACCACGCCGTTTGCAACCAGGTCGACATGGTCGATTAAGTTGTAGCCGATGTTCTTGATCCACTGAAACTCGTATCCAATCGCAGTACACCGACTGTCATATCCGGGCGGCGGCGCGCTTCCGCCAATCGAAACAAGCGGTGACCAGATATCCGGTAACGTCAGAACCAAGTACGTGTCGTTCAGAAGCTGAGCATGCCGGTCGATGCGACAGCTGAGTGTCTTGGTCTGTGTCGCATTGAAATCGAGGTTCGTAGACGTAAAGTCTAGACGGATCGACTCCATCGCAAAATTCGTGTACCTGCGATACATCGCCCTGAAATGGGTCATCGACGGATTGCCGTTCAGGGGCTGGTTCTGTGCGCCGACCTGCGTGAGTTGCATCAAGCCACCCGGCATTTGTATATTGTTTACACCAAAGTACCAGGAAGACCACTGTTTGTCGCACAGTTCACACAACCCAATGTGACAGGACGAACACCTGCCGTCACAGCGCCGCCACTCGACGTATACACACCACCAGGCACGGAACCCGGTGCTAGGCTAAGTGTCTGCGGATACGCCACCCTGTTGTACCGCGTTTCCTTATTGGCTAAGATGGAGAGGTAGACGTAATTATACCTCCGCTGCGCCGGCGGAGGAGTGTTTGCGAAGCTCGCAGCCACAATGCGGCGTTTGTGAGCAGTCAAGTAATCCTGAGCCGAGTTCACCTGCATCCTATTTATACAGACCAAAGAGAATACACTCAAATGAGGTTTGTTCTCGTAAGCACGCACGTCGACCAGACGACTGGGTACTCAAAGGTGGTTTCGAACCTTCTGTCGCAGGTTGCGACGCTCGGCCCGAAGGTGAAGACGTTCCACTTTGGGTTTCAGCGTCATCCCGAGAAGAAGAACATCCGCAAGGTTCCGGATGGAATTGTAGCCTATGACGCAGCTGCGAATGAGGACCCGAAGGAGGAGGGGTTCGGGTTCAATAAGATTCACGAGTACCTGGAGATGGTCGGACCGGATGTGGTCATGATCTACAACGACCCGATGATTATCGCACGCTTCATTCAGGCAATGAAGTACAAGAAGGGTGAAACGCCCTACAAGCTGTGGTGCTACGTGGATCAGGTCTACACGGGCATTGCCCCGCCGCTGATGGATGAGATCAACAAGTCCGCGGAGCGTGTCTACTGTTTCACGGAGAACTGGGCGAAGGTGTTCGCAGAGTATGCAGAGACGACTCCTCCCGTCACTGTGATGGAGCACGCGGTGGATTCGACCATCTTCTCGAACCTGCCCCCGTCGACTCGCGCAACGCTTCGGCGCAACGTCGGACTTCCGGCGGAGGCAATTGTGTTCCTCAATGCGAACCGTAACAGCCAGCGTAAGCGTCAGGACCTGACAATCATGGGATTCGTGGGGCTTATCAAGCAGAACCCCGACAAGCCGCTCTGGCTGCTGATGGTAACTGCGGTTGACCCGCAGAAGGGTGCGTACTACGACATTCAGCGCATCTTTGCCGACCAGCTCATTCGCAATGGACTTGACCCGAATGTCTATGGAAAGCGTATGGCGATGATCGACACCTCGCCTCCGAATATGCTGAGCGACGACGGTATCAATCAGATATACAACATGTGCGACATCGGCATTAACACCTCAGACGGCGAGGGCTTCGGTCTCTGTCAGTTGGAGCACCTGTACACGGGTGCTCCTCAGGTCGTCACGGACGTCGGAGCGTATGCGTCGTTCCTGCCACGCACGGTGGCTACGTATGTCCGGTGTGGTGCTCCGGTGTACCACGCCGCAGGCATGCCGCTTGGACTGTCTGCGCCGTCGTTTAATCCCGACGATGTTACGGATGCGATGCGTGCGACGATTGAGAATCTCGACACGATGCGCATCAAAGCCCATGAGTTGAAGTTCAAGACGTGGAACGACGTGTGCGGCGCTTGGCTCGACGACTTGCGCGCCGCTTCTTAACGCGACGTGTGCGACCGCCTTGCCAAGATTGAGCAACTGCATCCGCAACACGAGCTCGCTGTGCCCTGGCATCCAGTTGTTTTCCGATTTGAACTTTCTCTTCAAAAACACGCCGTTGTTCAGGCGACTTACTTAACCAATTCACAGCGGCAGCGCGGCGGGCGCGTTCTGCGTTGGCTTTTATTTCTTCCCCTTGCTCGAGAGGATGATATGACATTATTCTCAGGCGAGCCAAAATTTAATCTGGGTCTCGGATATCTTCGTGCCGATGCGCAGTAACCGGTTGTTATCCTCGAAGGCTTGTCCGTCGAACACCTCCTTGGTGTCAGGATCCATCAAGTAGATGATGTCCTTGATCTTCATCCGTTGAAGACGCCGCTTCTTGCGCGTCATGTTGCGCAAGTACGTTTCATCCAGATCATCTGACTTGATGTTCGGCTTGAACGCGAGATCTTCGCCGGATGCAGTCGTATCGAACCGCATACAGGAGATCTGCGGCTTCTCGCGAGAATGGAGTTTCCGATGGACTTCGCAGTCCACCGCGGACTGTTTGAGTATCACTGAAATACGTTGATTCACCTTGTCCTTCTCATACACCTTCTCATACAGGTATTCATCTGTGGACATAAACGTCTCCACAGGCGCATCACCTTCGTACCGTTTCATTTCCATATCTGATTTGCGTACAGCCACGATGTTCGGACCTTCTGCGCCCTTGGATTGTGCAGGTGAGATGATGGACAAGTAGAAACTGACACGCACTGTACGTTGGTCCAGCGGCAGTGTTGCGTGAGAGCAGATACGGATCGCGCGTCCAATAACCTGGTCGTGACGTGCGGGCGTCCAGTGGGGTTCCATGATGTGTACGTGCCGCACGTTGGCTAACGTAATACCTTCTGCGCCACTCGATGTAGCCATCAGTAAACATAGTAGTTTCTTTCCACGCTTCTCAATGCTCGTCTTCAAACTGGGAGGAAAGCTATTCTCGAAGCGGTTGTTCAGAATCTGACGCATCAACTCACGCTGCTCCTCCTTCTCTTCGCCGGAGAAGAAGGCATAGGCTGGCTTGTCCTCCATTTCATCCTCTTGCCATTGACCTGTCTTGTTGGTAATCTTGTACTGCTGCCATCCATTCGCATCGAGAATTGCAGCAAACACGCCGAGACCTTCGAGCTGACGGTACTGCGAATAGACGAACTGGTTGGGCCAGTCATCGCCGCCGCTTTTGCGTGTGGCTTCAAGGTTCATCAGCATGCGAAGTAGCTTCGGGCTGTACTGCTCCAACGCGTTAGTCGACAGATACTTTGCAGCATTCGCTTTCAGTGCTGCGAGAATCTCCGGTTTCTCCTGAATGGTCTCTTCCGTCTTCCCTCCTTCCACTTCTTTTGACAGCTTCTTCAATTCGGGGGGCACCGCATAGTTACATGCGAGACGAGAGATAACGCGGTACGAACCGCCGTCGTCATTCATACTCAGCGCCTTCTTCGCATCGGCTTTGATTTCTTGGAAACGGACATCGAGGTACTGAGCAAATTGCTCGGGACTCATCACCACCTTTTCCAGCATCTTGTCATCGTCTACTCGCTTCGGAATCAGACGTTCGTCGGCGCCCTTGAAGTAGGAGACCAGTCCCTGGATACGCTTAGCGAAGAGCAATGGGTTCTTGATGTTCAGCCCCTCGAGAAACATACTCGCAAACTCCTCGAACTTCGTGGGCAAACACTCTAAACGTTCGACCGTCACACGGTCAACCGCAATTTCCGCACCGATCTCGCCTGTCATCTTCGTCGCCCATGACCGGACCCAGTCCATTGCGACCGGTGTGAATGGAACATCCTTCTTGTACTGCACGGCTACGCGGTCACCGGCTTCATTGTAGACGGACCGGAAGTGCGGCGGATTACGCGTCACGAGCACATACTTCTTCACCGCATTGAACTCTATCGTATCGACGTCGGGGAGGGCTTTGAACGCAGTCTTCATCTTCTCCTCATCCCACGTAGTCGCCTTTGCGAATGGAATCGTGATGCGCTCAATGGAACCGCGCAAGAGATTCATCAGATACGCAATCTCATTGGGGCGGTTGATGACGGGCGTGCCGGACAGACCGACAATCTTGCAGTCCGCAGCCGTATAGATCGCATCGTACAGCCGACGCGCAATATCGGACGAGTTGACAATGCGAGAAATCAAGTTATGAACCTCGTCGATAATCACCACGCAGTTCGTGAACGGATTGGGTGCAGCCGGATCTTTCGGTACATAGGTATCGATGTTCTTCGAGTTCAAGCCGTTATAGTTGATAAAATTGAAGCGTTGTCCGATGATGTCCTCGATCTGGGCTTTGATGATGTCCTGTGCAGTCTTGGGGAGGTCCTTGTAGTTCGGGTTCTCGCCGGCTATCGTCACGAAGAACTTGCCATTGCGGTCGAGGAATCCGTCCGAAATGGACAGCGCTTTGGCTTCTGCGCGAGACTGGTCATTGAGGGCTTTTTCGCGCCAGTGTTGCTCAAAGGCATAAATCGGATCGCCGCACTTGCGCAGCTCCGACCGGTAGTTCTGTTGAAGGGACGCGGGGGTCAGTACCCAGACCTTCTTGTGTGTCATTAACGACTCAGCCACTGCGATGGACGTACAGGTCTTACCGGAGCCGAGACCATGGTACAGCAAAATGCCACGGTAGGGCGTCTCGATCATCAGGTAATCGCGGATCAGTTTCTGATACGGAAACAGCTCGCGTGCATTCGACTGCTTCGTACACAGGTCAACGTCCTTGTCTTCGGCGTCGAGCGGATCACGGTCATCCTTGCGGTATTTCAGAAAGATACGAGTGATATAGTCTGCGAACGCTTTCCGGTTCGGGAGAACGAATGACATTGTTTTTACCTGGTATTTGATAATGGAGCCGCTGACACGGAAAAACCATCGTATTTGGATGGTGTCCATCTATCTGTTCCTGATGGCAGCGTTCCTCTACGTGAAACCGTCCGTCGCCTTTGGGCGCGAAGGGCGGATACGTCCGTTTGGAGTGGAAGACCGCGAGTCGACTGTGTTTCCGGTGTGGTGGTGGGTGTTCGCAATGAGTGTAGTCGCCTACTGTATCACCGTGTATCTCGCACGTTTTAGGTTTGCGTAGATACAATGAGCTGCCCGTACAAAAACCTGGCGGGCGAGCCTGGAACAGGCTACCACTCGATCCGGTTTCTGAACCTGTCCGTCGTGGACATTATCGGGACCTTCATTCTCTTCGCGATTCCGTCTGCGTGGTTGTTCAAGGGAAACGTGTGGGTTCACTTCGCACTCTGGCTGGTGGTCGGCGAACTCTTCCATTATGGATTTGGAGTTCAGACATCGGTGATGGACATGCTGGGTATTACGGCGTGCTCTCGTAGGTCTTGACGATATTCTCCAACACATCCACCATCGCGAGACGCTCAACATGATGAGGGCGAATGTAGCTGCGACACTCGTCGAACGTCTTCCATCCAATCCCAGAAATCTCGCGTCGCTGCATGTAGGTCAACTTCTGACTTACATTCACACGCTCAGGCGAAGTCAGCAAGGCTACAAAGTAAGAGTGGCGGTACCGAATGCCATTCAATCCGGTGAAGGTCTCCTCCAAGCGAATGTCTCGGAGAATCGTATACGCATCACGGGGCACGTTCGTCTCCTCAAAGAACTCGCGCGACGCACATTCGAGGTCGGTCTCGCACCGAACGCGCCGACCTTTCGGAAACCCCCATTCCGGTTCCTTAAAAGGCGACATGAACATCTTCATCATCGCAGCCTTGTCAACCTGTGCGAATCGCTCCTTCGACGTAGTGTACTCGGAAGAGCCTGTATCGTCTCCCCACAGCTGACGCCAGATGGTGTCGAACGGCTCGCACACGATCATCGTCTGCTCTTGCAGCGTCATGTTGGAGAAGAGGATGCCTATGTACTCGGTGTTCGCAGGGTCATACTTGCCACGCATGAACTCCGCAAAGCTCATGCTGTCCTTTCTCCGGATCATCAGAATCTGCGCCGCATCCACTGGAAGGGTGGGCTGATTGACCAGGGCAATTCCGCACGACAAAACAGGGTCTTGACAGAACTTAAAGATATGTCCTTTCTCGCCACAGTTGTTACAAAACATTGGTGTCACTGGTTGTGACGGCGGACCCATTCGTTTTTCCATTATTACTTGAATACCTTTCCCTTGTAAAGCATAAAGCGATGAACTCGCCTATACCGACGATTGCCCTTCAACTCCCGCAGCCGCTGCGACCGTCGTCGATGATGTCGATGGTTCTGCCGATTCTCGGTGCGTTCGTAGTGATTGGACTGGTGTTCGCAGCCATCCTCTACTTCCGCTCAGGGTCGGGACTTGCGGCACCCTCAGACATGCTGTCGACCTTAGTTGACGGCAAGTCCTCTACGAGCGTCACATCCTCCGCATCTGGATCCACGACGACGGTACAGTTCTGGATGTACATCAAAGACTGGGATTATCACTTCGGTCAGGAGAAGCAAGTCCTAGCCAAGACGGATGCGACAAATCCGGCGATTGTGTGCCCGGGTATAAGCCTTCACCCGACGGATAACACGCTCGATATCAAGGTCTCACTGTATTCGAATGGGTCGAGTCTGGCAACATCCAACACTGGAAGCGGTGAGACGCAAACGGTGACGGTTGAGAACGTACCTCTTCAATCGTGGTTCGCGGTCTCCGTGACCATCTATGGACGCACGTTGGAGGTGTACATTAACGGACGTCTCGTGAAGACAACGATCCTCGGAGGCATCCCCAAGCCAGCCAATGGAGGCATTGTGATTGGAGCAAAGGGTGGCTTCTCTGGGTCGGTCTGTACGTTGGTCAACACCTCGAATCAGCTTCAACCGTCCGACGCAGCGGCGTTCTATGCCGCCGGCACACCGTGTTCGAGCTCGACGCCGTCCACGTCGGATGCGAAGTCGGCGTTCTCATTGTTCGGATACACCTTCTCTTTTGGAGTCAAGGACAGCAGCGGAAACGCGGTCGCAGGGTTTTCTTCGACGTAAATAATGAAGATTCTACTGAAATGCCCCAGTCGGTCGCGTCCTGCGAAGTTGTTGTCAACACTCAAAACCTACCTAGATATGGCTACACGTCCCAACCAGATGGGAGTCGTCGTATCGTGTGATGTGGACGATGAAACCATGACATCACAGGATATACAGCAACAGGTGGTTGCGCTTCTGTCCCATTTCGAGTGGAACGCACTGTATTACAGCGCAAACCGAAACAAGATTGAAGCGTGTAATGCGGACATTGAAAAGGTTGACTATCCCTGGGACATTGTGGTTCTCGTATCCGATGACATGATTCCGCAGGTGCGCGGATACGACGAAATCATCCGTAACTCCATGACGCCGGACCTCGATCGCATACTTTGGTTCAACGATGGGTGGCAGGGGCAGAAATTGAACACACTGTCCATCTACGGACACGCGATGTACAACCGTCTGGGGTCCATGTACTGTCCAGAGTACAAGAGCTTCTACTGCGATACTGAATTGACCGATTTATGTACAAGTGAACTCAAAGACAAGACAACATACTCTCCAACCTGTATCATTCGCCACGTTCATCCTGCGCTGGGATATGCGGTTGCAAACGACGCACTCTACGCGCGGAACAACCGGTACTTTGAGGAGGACATGCGGACGTACATCTCTCGCAAGCCGTACGCATTTGATCTTTCGATTCTCATCCCGACCTTGGTGGAACGGCGGCTGCAATGTGAGCGGTTGAAGGCAACTCTCCGCGAGAAGTTCGCGCGTCTCTGTCCAGGGTTGCGGTTGGAGATCCTTGAAGCATTGGACAATCGCGAACTCAGTGTGGGATTGAAACGTCGAAACTTATTAGCCGCAGCCAATGGAAAGTACTCCGCCTTCATCGATGATGACGATGATGTGACAGATGCATACTTCGAGGACTTCGCGACATGCTTCACATCGAAACACGATGTCATGCAGCTTCGAGGACAGATGGGAGACCATACGTTCATTCACAGTCTAGTGTACCCAGTCAACGGAGTCATGTACAAGGACGGTATGTTCGTACGCCCACCCAATCACCTAAACCCAATGCTCGCCGACATTGCGAAGATGATACGGTTCGATGACGCTGTGCGCGGCGAGGACCTCAAATGGACCATTGACCTTGCGCGGTCCGGACTACTGAAATCAGAGACGCCCACATGCCGGGTTCATTACATCTATACACTCGGAAACCGCACAATCCCTGCGAATGCGATTGAGTACCAGAAAACCCATACATACGACGAGATGTTGAACCTGCTCTTCGCTCGTCCCGAGCCAAAGAAAGTTGGGCTGCGTCTGTCATCGAGAGGGTTTGTTTCTAAGTAATGAACAATGGCTGGACTCGTTCTTGGAGGGCTAGGAGTTCTCGTGATTGGTGGAGTGGCGATGTGGGCGTATACTGGAACGCTCGATTCGTCGGCTGTCGAGATTCAGAAGGGTACAATCACAGGCAAACAGCGTCTCACCTCGACCGCATCGCTTCCACGTTCGAGCAACGAAAGTCAAGGTGCGACATTCAGTTTCGAGTGCTGGTTCGAAGTCAATGACTTCACGTATGGGTACGGGCATCGGCGCTGTATCTTCTCACGCGGAGACACGCCCGGTGTCTACCTGGACAGCACATCGAACTCACTCATCATTCTTGTGAAGACGTATGGCGCAACCGACTCGGTGATGATCGAGAATATCCCGATTCAAAAGTGGGTCCATCTCGCAATTGTTGTGACGCAGTACACGGTTGACGTGTACGTGAACGGCATGATCCGCCAGCACCACACGCTCTCTCAGCTTCCCAAGCAAGAGGATGCGGCGACACAGGTGAGTGATAATACGGGATTCGACGGACAGATTGCCGGGCTCACGTACTATTCGCGTGCATTGAGTCCAATCGAAATCACAGCTCACGCAGCGTCCACACCGCAGTCTCTCATCACAGCTCCTCAGGGTGGTCAGTACCTCGATTTGACATGGTACACAGGACGATAAAATGTACGAGAGAACTAAATGAGCGCTGGTAGCCAAAACGGTTCGAATCTCGGTGGATTGCAGGGACTGCGCATCCAGTACCCTTCCGATGTCGTTGCGCAAACCCGCGTTCGATTGATGTTCACGACAAACGTACCTGTTGCGTCAGGATACGTCGGTAGTAACTCGTACCGCTCAAAGGGCATTCAAAATAGCGCTGGATTCTTATTCCAAGTTCAGCAGGGTGTCCGCGAATGCTTAGCTGTAACCGGTCAGCCATACGCTATGACCACGAGCTCGACGATGTCGAACACGATTCCCGTTACGAATCAGTTCCCTTAAGACGCGCCCTGCGTGTCTTCTTTAACAGCAACCGAGTCTTGGCTCGTTCAGTCTTGGTCGCATTCGGATTGTACGTGAAGAAGTACT
>Ga0208105_1000216_pt1 | contig 22208 bp, 26 predicted proteins | sample CryBogCBE16Jul07_FD_184574 | JGI IMG/M metagenome (GOLD analysis project Ga0208105, IMG submission 184574) | Freshwater microbial communities from Crystal Bog, Wisconsin, USA - CBE16Jul07 (SPAdes) | ecosystem: Environmental > Aquatic > Freshwater > Lake | place: Crystal Bog, Wisconsin, USA... | reverse complement strand
CAGGAAATCAAGATGGTGACGCTCCCCCCGCCGCCTCCGCCTCCGCCTCCACCACCCCCTCCCAAACAGGAGCCGCCCCCGCCTGACACACCGAAATTCCAGAAGGAGGAGACTCCCGATGAAAAACCGCCCGACAAAGCGCCGGAACCCGCACCACTCTCCACCAGTATCCAAGGGAATGATGCCTCCGGGCTGGGGGCAGGGGGAGGAAGCGGAGGCGGCGGATTCGGAGGCGGCGGTGGCCATGGCAGCAAGTTCGGCTACTACGCAGGGCAGGTGAAGGCCCGTATGCTGGATGCCGTCCGTTCCAACAAGAAGACACGGAAGGCCGTGATGGACGTGCAGGTCCGTGTCTGGATGGACCCGTCCGGTCACGTGACCAAGGTGTCTCTCGCCAAATCGACGGGGGATCCCGCCGTCGATTCCGCCCTTAAGAATGAGGTCTTCACGGAAGTTTCGACTGCGGATCCTCCTCCCGAAGGAATGCCGATGCCGATCGTGATGCATTTCAATGCCCGCCGCCCCTAATCACCCCGCTTTCCTCCAACAGGACCCCTTCACTTTTCCAGAACCCCATTTATCCACCATGACAACCATGCCCCGAACCATCCGAGCATACGCTGGTCCGCTGCTGCTCCTCCTTTTGATGACGATGACGGTTTCCGCCGCAGATTCCCTGTTTGCGCCGGAGGCCCCGGAACCGAAGCCGGAGACCCTCGAGCAGTCCGGAAACCAGGACTCCGCCTCCGCCTTGCTCGCCCAGAACACGTCACCGTCCGCAACCGATCTTTTCCGGGCACCGGAATCGGCCGTCAGGACCAACTCAGCCCCCTCATCCACCAACACGGCGGTCGTTTCCACGAACGCTTCCGATAAAGCCGTCAATGGCACGGCAACGAATGCCGTGGCCGACAAGACTTCCTCGACGAAAGTCCCAGCCCAAGTGGCAAAGGAGAATGCCATTCCTGTGGACGCCCCGCCCAATCTTGAGGAGTCTCCGGACAAGATGGCGGCGAGTGCCGTGCCACCCCCTTCGGAAAACGTCACCCTTAATCTCATCAACCGGTTGGTCCAACGGGGAATTTTGACGAAAGAGGACGCTGGGGATCTGATCAGGCAGGCCAAGGAGGACGCAGCCCATGCCCAGCAGATGGCGCAGGCTACCCAGCAGGCGACCCAGCAGGCAGCCGCCGCCCAGCAGATGGCTGTCGATGCCTCGGCCTCTCCCCAGTCGGACGATGCTGTCAGTGTTTCCTATGTTCCCGAGATCGTGAAAACCGAGATGAGGGATGAGATCAAGAGGGATGTCCTTGCCGCCGCGCAGTCAGAGGGGTGGGCAACTCCCAACTATCCCTCTTGGTTATCCAATTTCCGACCCTTCATGGATTTGAGAACGAGGTTCCAAGGGAACTACTACCCGAACGACACCGCCGAAAGTAACACAAATGTGAACGTCCTGGAAAATGCCAATCTCCTGAATTTCAATCAAATCAACACGGGAAGTCCCCTCAACGTTTCGCAAATTCCCGGAATCGGCGGGGCTTATGGTCTTCCGGGACTCTACCCCAACAGCATCTTTGCCATACCCCAGTCCCTGTATTCCTACTACGGACTGACTCCCGGGCAGAAGTACTATTACCAGCAGCAGACACCGTCGGTGAATCCCTCCTCGGTGGATAACACGCAGCAGAGGGATCAGGTCAGGATCCGGTTCCGCTTCGGGGCCGACATGAATCTCGGAGACAACTTTACTTCCGGTTTCCGCATCGGAACGGGCCAGAACGGCAATCCTGTCTCCGAAAACCAGACGCTCGGATCACCCGGCAGCACGGGGCAGGGTGGAAATTTCAGCTCCTATGCCATCTGGCTCGACCGCGCCTTCCTGAAATATGAACTCGGCGACACGCCGGACAAACTGGCTGCCGTCACGCTCGGCCGATTCGACAATCCTTTCTATACCCCGACATCCATGATGTGGGCCAACGACATCGGTTTTGACGGTGTTGCGGCGCAGGCCCGTTACAAGATTTTCAAGGGATTCACTCCCTTCGTGAATGGAGGTCTTTTTCCTGTTTACAACACGGATCTGAACTTTTCCACCACTGCCCAACCCAAGTTTTCGAGCTATGACAAGTACCTCTACGCCGGTCAGGGAGGGTTTGAATGGAGCATCACCAAGGACCTGAACCTGAAGAGTTCCCTCGGATATTACTATTTCCAAAACGTCCAGGGGCAGGTCTCCGCGCCGGGCGTTACGCCAAACAATCAGGTGCAAATGAGCACGGACGATTCACGACCGACCTTTGCCCAGACCGGAAACACCTATATTGAGATCCGTAACATCGAGGCGGTCAGCCAGTACCCGTCTCAGAATCCGATTCCGAATTCCCAGCAACCGGGAACCGTTGGCAACGGATATATTCCAACCCCGGCGACCAACACCGCATCCGCGAATTATGTCTACAACCCCGATTACCTGAACTATGTCCAGACGCAGGGGCAGTATGGAAAACAACCTTCCAACAACCCCACGACCGGCTACCCCAACAGCGGATTGGGTTACGTTCCTCCCCCTCAGTACCAGAACCAGTACCAGTACTTCGGCCTGGCCACCCCGTTCCACGTTCTCTCGGCCAATGCACGGCTTGAATACCGTCACTTCGAGCCGTTTGTGGTCTCGCTCTCCGGCGAATGGGACAGGAACCTCGCTTTCAACCAGCAGAATATCATGAATAACGGCCCGGCTCCCGGTCCCGAGAACAACTACAACTACGAACTGACTCCCGGACCCATCAACAACTGGCAGAACGGCCTGTACGGCACCTCCTATCAGGGTGGCAATACCGCATGGATCATGCAGGCGAAGATCGGCAAGGGCGCCCTGCAGAAGCGTTGGGATTGGGATTTCGGCTTCAGCTACCGCTATGTGGAATCCGACGCCTTCATCGACGGATTTGCGGACAGCGATTTCGGAGGTCCGCTCGCAGGAACGAACCTGAAGGGATGGGCCATCGGGGGAAACCTCGCCCTCTCCAAGAATGTCTTCCTCGGCGCCCGCTGGTTCAATGCCACGACCATTGCCGGGACGCCGATCAACGTGAACACGCTCCAACTCGATGTGAACGCCCGATTCTAATCTCCCGCAACCCGCCCCATCTCTTTGCCGACCACCATGAAAACGCTTAGCCGACTCCTCCTTGCCGCAGGCCTCGCACTTCTCGTCCCCGCCATGCTTCGAGCCGCCGAAAAGGCGAATCCCGCAGATCAGAAGATGCGCGAGACCATTCGCAATACGATGGTCCAACTCCGGGACGCCAACGCCAAACTCGCCATCGCCCAGGCGGCCCAGGCCGACAACGAGGAGAAACTCAAGGATCTCCAGGGGCAGCTTGACGCCCTGACCAAAAAATCCGCTGCAGAAAAGAAGGCCGCCGATCAAAATATCGATGATCTCAAGACCAAGCTCGCGGCCGATGACCTGCAGGTCAATCACCTTACCGAGTCCCTTTCCAAGTGGAAGCAGGGCTACGCCAAGCTTGCCGACTATGCCAAGGCAACCGAAGGAAAACGGGCGGAGCTTGCCTCCAAGATCATCCTGCTCGACCGGCGGATCTTGGAACAGCAGAACAAGAACGCGGAGATGTACCGCTTGGCAAACGAGATACTTGACCGGTATGCGCAGTTCGGTCTTGGTACGGCGATCTCCTCCCGCGAGCCCTTTGTGGGTCTCACCAAGGTGAAACTCCAGACACTCCTTCAGGATTACCAGAACAAGCTCACGGACAACACGATCCGTGCGGAAGATCAGGCCGCAGCCCCATCGGCCCCCGGAAAGCCGGCGGGTGCTTCCAAGGGGGCTCCGGTCAAGCAGAACGACTGAGAATTCGAGCTGGAATCCCCTTCTCCGCAGGCTAATTTCAAAAGAGCATGACACGTCCCAATCCTTTGCGACTTCTTCCCCTCGTTGCCTTTTTTCTTCCCCTGGCCCTGAGGGCTTCGGACGATGCCGTCATCGCCAAGGTCGGCGAGAGCGAGGTTCGCGCGGGTGATGTGAAGCCCTTCCTCGAGAAACTCTCGGTGAGGGATCAGCTCCTTCTTTCAAAGGATCCTGCGGCCCTCAACAAGTTCGTGCGGGAACTGATTGTCCAACAGCTGGTCTACAAGGAGGCCCTTGCCAAGAAATGGGACCAGCAACCGCAGGTGCAGAATCAACTCGACCGGGTGCGTCAACAGGCCATCACACAGAGCTACCTCCAGTCGATGGCCACTCCTCCCCCGGAGTTCCCTGGTCAGGAAGATCTTCAGGCCGCCTACGATGCCCTGAAAAAAAACAACGCCCTCCAGGTTCCGAAGCAGTATCACATTTCCCAGATCTACATCTCCTGTCCCAAGGATGCGGACAAGGCCGTCGAGGAAAAGGCCAAGGGGAAACTGGAGTCCGTCCAGAAGGCTCTCAAAAACGGTGATTTCGCCTCCGTTGCCAAGTCCCAGAGTGATGATGCCGCCAGTGCCGCGCGCGGTGGAGACCTCGGAACCCTTCCTGAAACGCAGATCCAGCCCGAGATCAGGGAGGCCATCGGTTCACTCTCAAGGAATTCCAATTCCGATCCCGTCCGTCTCGCAGACGGATGGCATATCCTCCGGATTTCGGAGGTGAAGGATCCCTATACGGCCTCCCTTGAGGAAATCCGCGCCCCGCTCACCAACGAACTCCGTTCACAGAAGGCCCAGCTTTTGGTGAAGGCCTATCTTGCAAAGTTGCTTCAGCAGAATCCGGTGACATTGAACGAGATCGCCGTCTCCAAGCTCGTCGAGACGAAAGGAAACTGACCCGTGGCTGCCATCGGACCTGTTGCCTGAAAAGGGCAACCGGTCCATGATGATGAGATGAGTACGATTCTTTTCCTGGCGTTTGGCATGCCTGCGGCACCGGAGTGGATCGTGATCTCGATCGTCGCCCTCATCCTGCTTGGTCCGAAAAAGCTTCCGGACCTTGCCAAGGGGATCGGTCGTGCCCTCGGCGAAATCCAGAGGGCTAGGGAGGATTTTCACCGGGAGTTCACGGGATTGCCCCCGCTACCGAAAATCGAGACGCCACGGGGAGTCTCGGAGGCACATGCCGGTGATGCCGCGGGGAGTCCTTCAAAACCCGATGAAGGGGATCCCCTCAAGGGCACTGATCCGATTCCGCCCCCGCAGGAAAAGCATTCCTAACCGATCCACCGGAATTCCACACCGGCGTCGATTTCCGGGGAGAGACTCTTCTTAACGGGGCAGGAGAGGGCCGCCGCTTCCAGAAGGGACCGCTGCGGGTGATCGGCCCCAAGGGGGATGGTCATCACAGACCTCAGCCCGACAATGCGCCGAGGGTTATCAGCGCTCATTTCCTTGCCTGTCGTCACCGTGGTGCCCTTGACATCAAGACCATGCCTCTCGGCCGCGATCGCCATGACAGTCATCATGCAGTCGCCAAGGGCCGTGGCCACAAGATCGGTCGGGGAAAAGCTTTCTCCCTTGCCGTGGTTGTCAACGGGTGCGTCGGTGACAAGCTCTGTTCCTGAGGGGCCGTGGGTCGAGGCGCACCGGAGGGCGCCCTCGTATCGCGAGGTGATGGTGACCATTCCTTCATGATTCCCGAAAACCCTCTGCCGGGAAAGCCCCTGGTGATCGGACGCATTCTTCCGTGGATTTGCCCGGTGGATGCCATACGATTTTCCCTACATGAAGGAGATTCAGGGAGGCCGCGCGCCGAGGTTGCTGCTGGTGGACGGGCACTACTACCTGTACCGGTCCTTTTTCGCCATCAGGGGCCTGACCAATGCGCGCGGTGAGCCGACCAACGCGATCTACGGATTCCTGAAGGCGATCCGGAGGATGATCTCCGATGTCCGTCCCGATTATGCCGCCGTTGTCTGGGATGCGGGGATACCCGATCACAGGATGGCGCTGCATCCCGGATACAAACAGAACCGTGACGACATGCCGGATGATCTGGAGGTGCAGGAGGAACCCATCCGGAGGACGCTCCCGCTGATGGGGGTCCGGTGCGTTTTCCTGGAGGAGACGGAGGCCGATGACCTGATCGCCTCCTACGTGAACCAGGCCCGTTCGCGGGGATTTGAGTGCGTGGTCGCCACCAACGACAAGGACATCCTGCAACTGGTGGGGGAGGGAGTCTGCGTCTATTCCAGCGGCTCGGCCGCAGGGGATGCTAAGGAGGGATTCCGATTGCTCGGGATTCCGGAGGTCACCGAGAAATGGGGTGTGCCGCCTGCCATGATCGGGGATGTCCTCGCACTGACGGGGGATGCCGCCGACAACATCCCGGGCATCACGGGAGTGGGGGTGAAAACGGCATCCAAATGGCTGGGCCGGTTCGGGTCCCTTGGGGCCTTGTTGGAGCGTTGCGGGGAGGATCCCAAGATCGACGCCAAGATCTCGCCGCACAGGGACCTGATTCTCAAGAATCGCCGGATGGTGACTCTCGACACGGGACTCCCTCTTCCCCTTCCGATCGAGGCGATGGGCATTGATCCCTGTTATCCGGAACTGATCGCCGCCATGAAGGAGTTCGGGTTCCGCTCCCTCACGGCGGACATCGAACGGGAGGACCGTGAGCGCTCCGGAGCCGTTCCCAAGGAGGGTACGGATCCTGATGCCGGCAGGGTGGAGCCCGAGAAGGGGGCAAGGGTTGAAAATCTCTCCCGGGAAGAGACGATCGCCCCAGTTCAGGGCGAGCTGTTTTCATGAAGGTCCACCTCCTGCTCGGTGCCGGCAAGGGGGTGAGGCTTTCCGTGCTGGAAATGGTCGCGAAGTCTCCGTCAGGCCTTGGAGTGGCTGAGATGTCAAACTCCCTGGGAATGAGCTACATGGGGGTCAAGTCCCACTGCCTTGCCCTGACGGACGAGGGGTACCTCCTGTCACGGAGGGAACCTTCCTCCAAGGGACGCCCGCGTCTCCTCTATCGTTTGGCAAAGGCCGGGGAGGCTCTTTTTGCAGGACCGTCCCGCTCCCTCGCCCTTGGTCTGCTCGGGCAGGCCGCATCCGTTCACGGTAAGCCTTTTGCCGAGAAACTTCTCCTGCTCCATTGCCGAGAAGAGGCCCGGCGTTACCGGGAAACCATCCGGGGGACCACTCCGGGCGAACGTGCTGTCTCCTTTGCGGCCTTGAGGGACGGGGAGGGATGGATGGCCCGGTATCGGGAAACCGAGGAGGGAACCCTGATTGAGGAGTTTCGGGATCCCGAGAGCGATGTGCTGGCCGCCTATCCCATCCTGGCCAAGCTCCGGGAGCAGATGGTTTCCGAAATCCTGGGATGTCCCGTGTCTTATTCCCAGGAAGGGGCCGTTTCCCGCTATCGCTTTTGAGTCGCCAAAGAAAACTGCGCGTGTCGACTTCAGCGTCGGTTCAAATGGGCAAGGCAGTATTCGTGCCCTTCGGCATCGACCCTGAATTCCGCGTCGGGATGGCTTTCCCCGGTGATGCCGCAGGTCCGGCATCGGTGAAGGGGTTCGACCGTGGCGGAGGAGCGCGGTCGTGGATCGCGGATCCTGCGTGATGACCCGCGTAGGATCTGTAGAAGGTTCGGGGCAAAATCGACGGCGTAGTTCAAGAGGGCGGCGGCAAGCGTCGCCACGACCACCGGAGTCTGTCCGATCGAGGAGAGGATCATCAGGACGAGGCTGGCGAGGGCCAGCCAGACCATCCTTACGGGGATCAGCAGGAAAACCAGCACCTTGAAATCCGGATAGGTCGTGGCAAAGGCCAGAAGCAGGGAGAGGTTCAGAAAGGTGTTTGCCCTGCCAAGCGGGGGGGAGTCGGTGGTCAGGCAGAGAAGGAAGGAGACCGCCGTGCAGAACAGGATTCCCCTGAGGTAAAAAACGGTCAGTCTGCCGGGGCCGATTGCCTGCTCAAGTCCGTCACCGATGTAGAAAAGAAAAAGAAGGGAAAAGAGGATCCAGATAGGACTCAGTGTTTCCGGGATGAAGATCCAGGTCACGAGACGCCAGATCTCGCCATGGAGAACAAGGACAGGATCAAGCTCCAGGACCGAAAGATAACCCGGAGAAAGGAGATGGAGCAAAAAGACCAGGGCGTTGAGCAGGGCCACGTAGCGGATGATTCCGGGGATGGCGATTCGCTCCCTCCAGGACAATCCTCGGTTCCCTCTTTGATCCATCACCCGATCATGCCATGCCCCTTCCCCCGGGGAGGAGTTGAAAAAACGGAGGCGATTTTCCGGGAGGGGAATGATTTGCAGGTAGCGTTACGGAATCGTCACCTGGAGAGGATTGCACCGCGCGGGCGGACAAGGGATTCTGCGATTTCCTAACCCAACATCCAATGAAAACGATCTGCAAGCCCTTTCTCCTGCTTGTGACTGCCGTCGCCTACTCCTCCATGCTGAACGCTGCGGAGTCGACCGGGTCCCAGTCCTCTCACCCCTCGACGAATTCCGCAACGGGCTTCACGCTCGCATCATGGTGGAACGGCGACCTGATCCGCGAATTTTACGGCGAGGCGACCAACGACATTGCTCAGATCTCCAGGGCAACCACCGAGGCCTGCACTCGCGGGGTTGGCAAGATGCAGGTTCCCGCCATCCGCTTTAACCCCAATTACGACACCTTCATGGACACGCAGGAGTGGAAGGGCCAGTTCCAGCGTTACATGAACAATTCCGGGGCCACCGCCGATTGGTTCGGTCTGGGGGGGCCTCTCCGTCAGAACGGATTCACCATGCAGGGGGTTTTCAAGTATGTCTACTTCGGTCAGGTTTCCGGGGGTTTTCCCCAGTCGGGGGTGACCCCGAGAAGTAACTTCATTCCCGAGGTCAGGATCAAGTTCAACTACGACTTTAAGCCCCTGTTCGGCCTGGACGGCCTGACCATTCTCTCGGATTGGCGCTATCGTGGCGTCGCCGGGAATAACCCCGCCTATGCCGCCGGGACCACTGGCACGACCAGTTCCTGGAATCCGACCGATATGAGCAGCGGTTTCGGAATGAGGATGATGCAGCAGTACCTGCAGTATGCAAACAAGTGCGGATTCCTGAATGTCGGCATGGAGAATCCTTACGACCAGTTTCTGCAGCAGCCTCTCTCGAAACTTTTCGAGAACAACATGATCAATTCAACGAAGGGCATCGGGGTCGGTGCCGGACCTGGACTCCCTGTCCATGCCAACAATGGCAAGACCAATCTCTACAGCCAGTCCTCTGTGGGATGGAGTTCCTCCTATCTGGCGTGGGGAGGCACTCTCAGGGTCCGTCCCTCCCGCAGCACCTACATTCAGACCGGTCTTTACGAGGCTATTGCCAATGCCACCGGTGTCTCCCAGACCCCTCAGTTCACGGCGACCTCCGTCTACCCCTATGCCTCGGTTCCCTCCAGCTACATGGGGCAGTTCAAGACCCCCAACCTGGTGACGCCGAACCTTCAGCCTAACGGGAGCGTGAATCCCAAGACTCCGACCAAGTCGATCGGTAACCAGCAGGTTTTCTCGCAGAACCATGGCTTCAACACAGCCGGTGCCCCCAACAACAACTCGACCGGCGGCATGCAGGGACTCTACAGCACCTGGTCTGGCAATGGTCTCTACAGTGTGAACGAAATCGGGTGGATCCCGAAACTCGGCAAGGATCAGCTCGATGGAAAGTACGCTGTGGGTTATTACATCTGGGGACTCCCCAATTGCAGTTACACGCCTTGGAATTACAACCAGACCGTTCCCGGGAAGGTGGCCGGTTCCAGCTATAACTCCACCATCATGGGGATCTATCTGCAGGCGGACCAGATGCTCTTCCGCCATCATGATTTGGACGCGACCGCGTCTTCTGACGGCAAGTCTGTTGCCGACGGCAAGAATCCGGCCCCTGCCGCTGCAAAATCACTTTCTGACCGCGGACTTTACTCCTTCAGTTCCGCGAATTTCAGTAACCCTGACAACACCGCGATGCCCTTCTATTTCCAGACCGGTCTTGTCTGGAAGGGGCTCTTTGATGCCCGTCCCGCCGACCAGATCGGCGCGGTCGTCGGTTGCGGCTTCTACAGTCAGAACTTCAACAATTACCAGGGCGGGCAGAATACCTACACGCAGGGTGCATATGCTGCGCTTCCGGCGTATACCTCAACCGAGGTGATCGAAGGGTTCTACAACATCCAGTTCACGAAGTGGCTTTCCTTCAAGCCCTATGCCCAGTGCCTCGTGAATCCGGCTGGCAACGGTACACTCGGGACCGATTGGACCCTCGGCGCCCGTCTCTTCGTCGTGTTCTAGCAATAAGCCCGCCGGGCTCCCTTTGCTGACAGGGGAGAGTTCCTCGGGTTGCAACGCGCGCAGGGTGCTGGGATACTCCTTCCCAACCTGCGTTTCATGCACGAGTTCCTACAGCAGATCATCAACGGCCTTTCCCTTGGCGCCATCTATGCCCTGATCGCCCTCGGGTACAGCATGGTTTACGGACTCCTCCGGTTCATCAACTTCGCCCACGGCGATGTCCTCATGATCGGGGCCTTTGCCGGCTACTACATAGCCCCGCTTCTTCACCGGATCTTTCCCGATCCCTGGATGACGACCGCGGCGGTCCTCATTTTTGCAATGCTGGCCTGTGCCCTTCTCGGCGTGCTGATCGAATTGCTGGCGTACAGGCCGCTCCGAAATCGCCCCAAACTCTCCGTGCTCATCACCTCGATCGGCGTTTCCCTCCTGCTTTCCTACGGAGGACAGATCCTTTTCGGGGTGAACCAGAAGGCCTTTCCCGATCTTCTCCCTCCCGTCCGGATTTCCCTGGCCGCCGGGGTCTCGGTTTCCGGCAGCCATCTGCTGGTCATGGCGGTGACCGCGGTCCTGCTGGTTCTGCTGCGGACAATTGTGCTGAAAACCCGCTTTGGTCTGGCGCTGAGGGCACTTTCCCAAAACCGGGACGCCGCCGCCCTCATGGGGGTCAATGCCAACGCCGTGATCTCCATGACCTTCGCCCTCGGGTCGGCGTTGGCCGGGGCGGCCGGGGTTTTGTATGCCCTGAACATCCATTCCATCGAACCGCTGATGGGGACACTCCCCGGGATCAAGGCCTTCGTCGCAGCGGTGTTGGGTGGAATCGGAAGCCTGCCCGGGGCTGCTGTGGGGGGCGTGCTCCTGGGTCTGTGCGAATGCCTGATCGGAGGATCGGAACTTTCCTCCTACCGGGATGCCATCGCCTTTGGCCTTCTGATCCTGATCCTATTGGTGAGGCCCGGCGGCCTTTTCGGTAGTTCGGCGGCGGAAAAGGTCTGAGACAGGAAGGAGTCCCGCCTCGCGGCGCCCGCAGATCCGGCATTTGCCGAAACCGCATTTCGGGCAGGGATCCAATGGCTGCGCATCAGGCGACACCATGCCCATCATCACGGCCTTGGTGAAAAGGGGGGGGGCGCTGATCGGTTCAGCGGTTTCCAACGAACATGCAACAGATGCAAGAGGCCCCCGAAAACGGGGAACGCTTTTTCATCCCTCAAAAACCCTCACTCCGAGCGTGAGAGGATTTCGAGATAAGCCCTGGACACCGGTGAGGGATTTCCCGGTTCAAAGCCCTCGATCCTCATTTGCTTCGGAAGCCACAGTCCCTTGATTTTCTGGGGGGAGATCAGCTGAAAACGTTTCAGGAGCAGTCCCTTTCTGTCATAGGCCTCGATCTTCAGGATTCCACCGAATTCCTTGTCGATCCAGACGCGGGCCACGCCGTAGACGGTTTCCTCGGGTGGTGCCTGCAGATCGATTTTCCAGCAGTTCCTGACGCCGAAATGTTCCTCTCCCAGAAGAACCGGACGCGGCCAGTAGAGGAAACCGAGCGAGAGATCCTCGAAGGAGATACCCGTGCCGGGAAATTCCTCATGGAGCCTTGCCGGTGAGAGGATGCGGGGAGTTCCACCTCCCGCAGGCGTCTCCGTCAGGATGGTTGAATCCGTATGAAGCAGGGCGTTCAGGACGCGGGGAGGGTGCCCGGTCTCGTAACTGATCACCTGATCCTTCAGGCGGATGACGACGGGGGAAACCGAATCCTCGGTCCGGATCCTGGCCAGAAGGACCGCAGGCGTTCTCGTGGGGGCAAGGCGGGCCCCGGCCAGAATCGCCGAAGCATCCTCGGCGTTCAGAGGCGTCAGGGCCCCCGAACCCAATGCGATCGACAGAGCCATTGTCATGACCTTCATGGGGCGCATCATGGCTGAAAGAGTAGGTGCCGGGAACGAAAGTTCAACGGGGATTGCCGGAGGCGGACCGCGCATTAGGATGATCCGGTGCCATCCCAGCCATCCGACGCCTTTGAGAGGAATCCCCGTCCCATTGTCGTCCTGTACGACGGAGCATGCGGTTTTTGCGCGAGTTCCATGAGACGTTGGCGTCGACGGACAGATCCGTCACGGGTGTCGTTTGTTCCCTCGGGCCGGGCCGAAGCTCCCGCAATCAGCGCTCGGACCGGAATCCCGGATGCAGGCACCGCGGAATGCGGATGCCCTGCTGGGCACGGGTTTCCCCAGGGATCGGTGAGGGTCTTGGAGCCTCGGGGTGAGGAGTTGGTGGGGATGGCGGCCGTCTACAGGATCATGCAGTTGGGCGGGGTGGTAGGCGCCGGTGCGGCCCTCGCGTTGCACCGCGCATGTCCGGCGTTCGGGTGGCTCGGAAACCGGATCTACGCACAACTCGCGCGCCAACGACATACGATCTCGCGCATCTTGGGATTGCGTCCGGATTCTTCCGCCTGACTCTTGAGAGGGGCAGGTGAGCCGTTATCGGGTTGGCAAGGGGCAATGTGGAAACGGTTTTTTTAAAAAAAATGAAATTTCTTCTTGAAGATTTTCCGCGGATCCCTAGTTTCCACCCTCCCGACTTCCTCGGGATCACCACATCCGCCGGACGGGCGGACCTGTTCCTTAACACTCACGGGGCACGGCAGGCTGGCGACGAGGAGACCACGGGGCCAAACGATTCCCACAATGCCAACCATCAACCAGCTCGTCCGGAAAGGTCGCCTCAAGGTCAAGGTGAAGTCAAAGTCACCCGCCCTCGTGAACTGCCCCCAGCGTCGCGGAGTCTGCGTGCAGGTCATGACCCGCACTCCCAAGAAGCCGAACTCGGCTCTCCGTAAGGTCGCAAAGGTCCGCCTCACCAACGGGCAGGAAGTCATTGCCTACATCGGCGGCGAGGGACACAATCTCCAGGAGCACTCCATTGTCCTCGTCCGCGGGGGCCGCGTGAAGGATCTTCCCGGTGTGCGTTATCACATTGTCCGCGGAACCCTTGATTCCCTGGGGGTGGACGGCCGGCGCCGAGGCCGCTCCAAGTACGGTGCCAAACGCCCCAAGCCGGGTGAAGAGGCCAAGGCAGGGAAGGGCAAGAAGAAATAGTCGCAAACACTCGCAGGAAGCCACACCAGCAACCCAAACAACCCGTTTTCCATGTCCCGTCGCAAACGCGTCATCACCAAGGAGGTCAAGCGAGACCTTCGTTACGGCAGCCCTCTTGTCGCCAGGCTCATCACCACGGTCATGCGCGGAGGGAAGCGTTCCGTCGCCGAGAGAATCGTCTACTCGGCCATCGAGAGCACCCGCGACGGTGCCGAGGCTGTCGATCCGCTCGATGTCCTCCAGAAGGCCATGGACAATGCCCGGCCGCGTCTCGAAGTGAAGAGTCGCCGCGTTGGTGGAGCCACCTACCAGGTTCCGATGGAGGTTCCCGCCGATCGACAGCTTGCCCTTGCCATGCGATGGATCGTCGGTTTTGCAAACAAGCGCAAGAGTGTCCCGATGTCTCGGGCGCTCGCCGCCGAGCTCAAGGAGGCTGCCTCCAATCAGGGGAACGCGATCAAGAAAAGGGACGATCTTCACAAGATGGCCCAAGCCAACCGCGCCTTCGCACACTTCCGCTGGTAGTCCCTTTCCACCGATCACCGTTCTTCAAACCTCGTTCTTACCATGAGTTCCAATCCCAACTCCCCGGATCGTGCCTTCCCGTTGGAGCGCACCCGCAACATCGGGATCTGCGCGCACATTGATGCGGGCAAAACCACGCTGACAGAGCGCGTGCTCTTTTACACTGGCATGATCCACAAAATCGGTGAGGTGCACGAAGGTGCGGCCACGACGGACTGGATGGAGCAGGAGAAGGAGCGCGGCATCACCATCACATCCGCCGCGACGACCTGCAGCTGGAATCAGCTTCCCCAGCCGGACGTCGTGAAGCTGTTCGAGAACATCAAGCAGCGCATCAATATCATCGACACCCCGGGCCACGTTGACTTCACGGCAGAGGTGGAGCGTTCGCTCCGCGTGCTTGACGGTGCCATCGCGGTGTTCTGCGGCGTGGCCGGTGTGCAACCCCAGTCCGAGACCGTATGGCGTCAAGCCAACAAGTACAACGTTCCCAGGATCGCGTTCGTCAACAAGATGGACCGCACGGGCGCCAATTTTGATAACGCCGTCAACGACATGCGCACCAAGCTTGGTGCGAACGCCTGGCCGATCCTGATTCCGATCGGCGCCGAGGACAACCTCCAGGGCCAGATCGACGTCGTCAACCAAAAGGCCGTCATCTACGCTGATGATGCCAGCATGGGCTCCAATTACACCGTGACCGAGATCCCCGCGGAGCTGAAGGAAAAGGCCGCAGCCGCCTATGAAGATCTTGTCACCCAGATGACCGATCTTGATGAGGAAGTCGGCATGCTGTTCCTAGAGGAAAAGCCGGTGACACGCGACATTCTGAAGCATGCCATCCGCCGCCAGACGATCGCCAACAAGTTCGTCCCTGTGGCCGGCGGTTCAGCTTTCAAGAACAAGGGTGTGCAGTACCTTCTCGACGCCGTCGTCGACTATCTCCCAAGCCCGGTCGACATTCCGGCCGCCAAGGGCCAGGACCCCGACAATGGAAACGAAAAACTCGCTGTCACTGACGACAACGCCCCTTTCTGTTCCCTCGCCTTCAAGCTCTGGAGCGATCCTTTCGTCGGGAAGCTTGTTTTCTTCCGCGTCTACTCCGGTAAGCTGAGCAAGGGCGACACGGTTCTCAACCCTCGCACCGGCAAGCGTGAGCGTATCAGCCGCCTGATCCAGATCCAGGCCGACAAGCGCGAGGACATCGACACTTGCTACTCCGGCGACATCGCTGCGATCGTCGGCATCAAGAACATCACCACCGGCGACACCCTCTGCACGGAGGACGAGCCGATCATGCTCGAACCGCCCTCCTTCCCCGATCCCGTCATTTCCATGGCGATCGAGCCCAAGACCAAGGGAGACCAGGAAAAGATGGGCAACGCCCTCCAGCGTCTCTCCGAAGAGGATCCGACGTTCCGCGTTTTCACCAACGAGGAAACGGGCCAGACCATCATCGCCGGCATGGGCGAGCTTCACCTTGAGATCATCCGCGACCGCATGATGCGCGAGTTCAAGGTCGAGGCGAACTCCGGTAAGCCACAGATCGCCTATAAGGAGACCATCCTCTCCGTCGCAGATGGTGAGGGTAAGCTCGTCAAGCAATCGGGTGGACGCGGTCAGTACGGCCATGTCGTCATCAAGATAGCCCCCAACGAAAAGGGCAAGGGGATCACGATCGAGAACAAGACCGTCGGCGGTTCCATTCCGAAGGATTTCATTCCGGCTGTGATCAAGGGACTCAATGAGGCGGCACTCAACGGTGTCGTCGGCGGTTACCCGGTCATCGACGTGCATGTCGATATCGTTGATGGTTCCTACCACGACGTCGACTCGAACGAAATGGCCTTTAAGATGGCCGCCATATTTGCACTGAAGGACGGACTCAAGAATGCAAAGCCCATCCTTCTGGAGCCTATCATGAAGGTTGAGGCCGTGACTCCCGAGGAGTACCAGGGAGACATCATGGGCGATCTGAACCGCCGCCGTGGAAAGATCATGTCCATTGAGACCAAAACGATCGTAACCAGTGTCAACGCCGAGGTTCCTCTCGCTGAGATGTTCGGATACGCCACCTCCATTCGCTCCCTCTCCAAGGGACGTGCGTCTTACTCGATGGAGCCCTCCCACTTCGAACAGGTCCCGGCTCAGGTTCTGGCAGCGGTCCTGGATCAGAAAAACTAAACTTACACGATCATGGCAGCTGGACAACGCATCCGTATCCGCCTCAAGGGCTTCGACTTCCGACTTCTCGATACTTCCGCGCTCGAGATTGTTGAGACCGCCAAGCGCACCGGCTCCAAGGTGACTGGTCCCATCCCCCTTCCCACAAGGATCGAGAAATTCACCGTCAATCGTTCCCCGCACGTTGACAAGAAGTCGATGGATCAATTCGAAATCCGCACACACAAAAGGCTTCTCGACATTCTTGAGCCAACCGCGAAGACGGTGGATGAGCTCCGCAAGCTCAACCTTCCGGCCGGCGTCGACATCACCATCAAAATCTGATCTGACCGGATCCAGGCTAAACAAGCACGAACATGAGCATCGGACTTCTTGGTAAAAAACTGGGGATGACCCGCGTCTACGACGCCAAGGGACGTATCCGCCCCGTCACGGTCATCGAGGCGGGTGGCAATCGAATCCTTCAGATCAAGACAAAGGAGAAAGAGGGTTATTCCGCCATTCAGGTAGGCTTCGGAGACCAAAAGCCTCACCGCGTTGGAAAGGCCCAGACTGGTCATTTTGCCAAGAGCGACTCCACACCGAAGCGTTTTATCCGTGAGTTTCGTCTCAAGGACGGGGAGACCGCTCCCGAGACGGGTGACCTTTCGGTTTCCAATTTCAAGGACGGACAGATTGTCGATGTCATCGCCACTTCCAAGGGAAAGGGTTTCCAAGGTGTCGTGAAGCGTTTCAAGTTTGCCGGTCAACCGGAGACTCACGGTTCCATGATGCACCGCCGCAACGGTGCCATCGGAAACCGTCTCACCCCGGGGCGCGTCTGGAAGAACATGGGGATGCCCGGTCATATGGGTGACGAACGGATCACCATTCAGAACCTTGAGATCGTCCAAGTCCGTGAAGCCGACGGGGTCATCCTTGTCAGTGGAGCCGTCCCGGGAGCAAAGGGGTGCCATGTTGTCATCCGCCCCGCCATCAAGAAATCCGCAAACGCCTGATTGAACCATGAGCGCCACCATTCTCACAGCTGAGGCCGCCAAGTCGGTCAATATCGAGGTCATTACGGATGGCAAGGGGACCCAGGCCGTCCATGATGCGGTCGTGGCCATGCGCGCCAACCGCCGTAGCGGGACTGCCTCCGTCAAGACCAAGGCCACCGTCAATCTCTCGGGCAAGAAGCCATGGAAGCAGAAGGGAACGGGTAGGGCACGCGCCGGCTACGCCAGTTCGCCGGTCTGGTCCGGAGGCGGAGTGGTCCACGGTCCTCATCCCCGGAGCTACGCCAAGAAGACCCCAAAAGCCGTCAAGAAGCTTGCCTTCCGCAAGGCTCTCAGCGCGCGGATCCTTTCCGGAGACGTTCTGGTCGTCGAGACATTTGAACTCCAAGAGCCCAAGACGAAGGGATTTGTCACCCTCGTCCGGGGCCTTGCCGGTGAGGTTCGCAGGACGCTTGTCATTTCCGTGGCTTTTTCTGAACCCACGTTTCTCGCGGCCCGTAACGTCGCGGCAGACCTGCTCATGACGGCAGCGCAGGTCAACACCGAGAATCTTCTCGCCTTCGACAAGATCATCATCACCCGCGAGGCCCTTGCGGCCCTCGGACAGCGACTCCAAGGCTGAAATCAACGCATAGCATGAAAGAAGCCCACGATATCATCAAGAGTGTCCTCGTGACGGAGAAGGCCAGCCTTCTTTCCGAGAAACTCAACAAGTACGTGTTCCGCGTCACCACCTCGGCGAATAAGATCGAGATCAAACGCGCGATTGAAACCCTTTTCAAAAAGAAGGTCTCCTCCGTTAACACCTCCCAAGTGGAGGGGAAGAAAAAGCGCGAGCGCCGTGCCGATTTCGGTCGCCGTCCCCACTGGAAGAAAGCCGTCGTGACGCTCGCTCCAGGCGAAAAGATCGATATCGCCTGATGCAATTCAAGCAGGACTAACCAGGAACGATTACGACCATGGCCCTCAAGACATTTCGCCCCCTCACTCCCGCCCAGCGTTTCAAGGCGCTACCCTCGTTCGAGGAGATCACCAAGTCCACGCCTGAGAAGTCACTCGTCGAAAGCAAGAAGCGTACCGGCGGGAGGAACAATCACGGCCGCAAAACTTCCCGGCATCGCGGCGGAGGGCACAAGAAAAAATACCGCATCATCGATTTCAAGCGTTCCCGCCGCGATGCGGCGGCCGAGGTCATTGCCGTTGAGTATGATCCGAACCGCTCGGCCAGGATCGCCCTGATCCAATACCCGGACGGTGAGAAGGCCTACATCCTGCATCCCGCCGGCCTCGTCGTCGGGGCCAAGGTTCAGGCCGGCGAGAACGCTGAGCCGAATGTCGGTAATGCCCTCCCTCTCAAGGCCATCCCGCTCGGTCTCGCCCTGCACAACATCGAACTGACCCCCGGCAAAGGCGGCCAGATCGTCCGCAGCGCCGGATCCCAGGCGATTCTCAGCAACCGTGAGGGCGGCTATGCCCTTCTCAAGATGGCTTCCGGCGAGCTCCGCCGCATCAACGAAGCATGCTACGCCACCATCGGTCAGGTCGGTAATATCGAGCACATGAACGTCTCAAGCGGCAAGGCCGGCCGTTCCCGTTGGCTCGGCATCCGTCCGCAGACCCGCGGTATGGCCATGAACCCGGTCGATCACCCGATGGGTGGCGGTCAGGGCAAGAGCAAGGGCGGTGGCGGACGCCACCACCCCATGAGCCCCTGGGGTCAGCTCTCCAAAGGATTCAAGACCCGCCGCAAGCACAAGCAGAGCGACACTTTCATCGTCCAGCGCCGCAAAAAGAAATAACATACCATGGCACGCTCCCTCAAAAAAGGCCCCTTCGTGGAGTGGAAGCTCCTCGAGAAAATCGACAAGCTCAACGAAACGAACGTCAAGAAGCCGATCAAGACTTGGTCGCGCCGCTCGACCGTCACCCCCGATTTCGTCGGCCACACCTTCAACGTCCACAACGGCCGATCGTTCATTCCCGTGTTCGTCACGGAAAACATGGTCGGGCACAAGCTCGGCGAGTTCGCTCCGACCCGTATCTTCAAGAAGCACGGTTCGCACACCGCCAAGGTCACCAAGTAGTCCCCTGATTCTCTCCCGCAGCATCATGTCATCCGTTTGCCAACGCCAGCTTACAGCCGCCACGGCGGCAGCCCTTCTCGGGCTGCCCGTCGCCGCCGCGGTTGCACAGCAGTCGGGCTCGGAGGCTTCCCTGCGCGAGAAACTGGTCCTCTCCGAGGCCGCCATCAAGGGCTTGACCGAAAGCTTGGCTGTGGCCAACGGCGAAACCGAGGTCTTCCGCCGCAAGTCCGACGACCTGAACGAACGTATCGAGGCGCTCGGCCTCTCCGCTTCCAAGGGAGATGACGCCCTGCGCATCCGTCTTCTGGCTGCGGTCCGTGATCTCCGTCTTCTTCAGAAAGAAAACGACGAGGCCAAGGAGCGCCTCACCGCCCTCACGGAGTCGGTCATGACCCTGCTCAAGACCTCCGAGGGAATCGATGCCAAGGCCCGCCTCCGCGTCGAGGAGAGCCTCCGCGCTGCCAACTCGCTCATCGGACGTTCCACCAAGGCCCAGGGCAATCCGGCAGGACTTACCGGAGGACGCGTCATTGATGTGAAGCCCGACCTTGCGCTCGTCGTCTCGGATCTCGGTTCCCGCCAGGGAGTCAAGATCGGTATGCCTTTCCAAGTCTGGCGCGGCGATAAGCAGATCGCCTCGGTCCGCGTGGTCGATGTCCGTGACGCCGTCAGCGGCACTATCGTCCAGTCCACGGCCTCGCCCGCCGAATCCGTCCACACGGGCGACACTCTCCGAATCGACACCACCCGATAATTCCCAAAGCCATGCAAGTCATCGCCACCCACCGCTACGCGCGCATCTCCGCCTTCAAGGCCCGTGAGGTTACCCGCGAGATCCAGGGCCTTCCCGCCATCGACGCCCTCCAGCTCCTTGCCTTCGTTCCCAAGAAGGCCGCCCCGCTCGTCGGCAAAGTCCTCAAGAGTGCCATCGCCAACGCCGAGCATAACAACAATGTCCGCCCCGAGCTCCTCGTGGTGAAGGAAGCCGTCTGCGGCGAGGCCCCGACCATCAAGCGCGTCCGCCCCAAGGCCCGCGGCAGCGCCGGTCCGGTCCGTAAGCGCAACAGCCACATCCGCATCGTCCTGACCGACGAGGTGCCTATCGTCCGACGCTCCGACAAGCCCAAGTCCTCCGGCAAGGGCAAGGCCAGGAAGGCTACGAAGGCAGCCGTCGTCGAAACTGCCTCTCCTGCTCCTGCCCCTACATCTGAGGCAGCCGTCACCGAATCCAACGCGTAAGCAAGACGCCTCCCCAACACCAACCGACCTCTTACCATGGGACAAAAAGTCAACCCGATCGGCTTCCGCCTTCCCGTCACCCGCGACTGGTCCTCACGCTGGTACGCCGGCGAGAAGGAATTCGCCGACTTCCTCTACGCCGACCAGCAGATCCGTAGCTGGCTCAAGAAGAAGCTTAAGACCGCCGCGGTCTCCCGCATCGTCATCGAGCGTGCCTGGAACAGCGTCCGCGTCACCATCTTCACCGCCCGCCCTGGAATCGTCATCGGACGCAAGGGAAGCGAAATCGAGACCATGACCAAGAAAGTCAGCGACTTGGCCGGCGGCAAGCAGGCCAAGATCGACATCGTCGAGATCAAGCAGCCCGAACTCGACGCGACCCTTGTCGCCGAGAGCGTTGCCGGACAGCTTGAGCGCCGCATCGGTTTCCGCCGTGCCATGAAGAAGGCGATGCAGATCGCCATGGACATGGGTGCCGACGGAATCAAAATCCGCGCCAGCGGCCGCCTTGGCGGTGCCGAGATCGCCCGCACCGAGGTCGTCCGCGCCGGCACCATCCCGCTCCACACCCTCCGCACCACGATCGACTACGGCTTTGCCGAGGCCGACACCGTCGCCGGCAAAATCGGCGTCAAGTGCTGGATCTGCAAAAAGCCCGAGAAGCTTCCCGAGCCCCGCGAACCCCGCGCCGCGGCCCCCGAAACGGCCGAGAACGTCGCCTGATTCACCGAATCCCAAAACTTTCAACCTCTAAAGGAGACACGCCATGCCCCTGATGCCCAAACGAGTCAAGTACCGCAAGACCCAGCGCGGTAGCCGCTCCGGGACCGCCTCGCGGAACATCAACATCGATTTCGGTGAATTCGGACTCCAGACCCTGGAGCGCGCCTGGATCACCAACACCCAGATCGAGGCCGCCCGCGTTGCGCTGACCCGCAACATGAAGCGTAAAGGAAAGCTCTGGATCCGCATCTTCCCCGACAAGTCGGTGACCGCCCGCCCGCCCGAAACCCGAATGGGTAAGGGTAAGGGACAGCCCGAGTACTGGGTTGCCACGGTTCGCCCCGGCAACATTCTCTTCGAGCTCGACGGCATCTCCGAGACCGTGGCCCGCGAGTCCCTGCGCCTCGCCGCCAACAAGCTGCCGATCCGCACGAAGTTTGTCACCCGCCACCACGCTTCCTAAGGAGCGACCAACGGAATACGCACATGAATCTTGACGAAATCCGCGAATTGACGCCTACTGAACTTTCTTCCCGCAAGAAGGAGCTGCGGCAGGAGATCTTCCACCTCCGCCTTCAGCAGCAGGCCGGCCAGCTGGAGAAGCCCCATCTCTTGCGCAACCTGCGCCGCGAGATCGCCCGACTCGAGACCGTCCTGTCCTCCAAGACAGGCACGGCCAAGGCCTCCTGACCCAACTTTCCAGCCACCAGGCACCGAACAGAATGAACGACACAGCCACCACTTCCCCGAAAGCCGCGGACCGCTCGCTCCGCAAGACCCGCGTGGGCGAGGTCATCTCCGACAAGATGGATAAGACCATCATCGTCAAGACCATCACCCGTGTCCCGCACCCGCTCTTCGGCAAGATCGTCAAGCAGGTCAAAAAATTCCACGTCCACGACGAGAAGAACGAAGCCAAGGTCGGCGACCGCGTTTCCATCATGGAGACCCGTCCGCTGAGCCGCCTCAAGCGTTGGCGCCTCGTCGAGGTGATCCGCCACTGATCCGCCACATTTTTCAGGAACCACCACCATGATCCAGATCCGCTCCCGCCTCGACGTCGCCGACAACAC
>Ga0208105_1000215_pt1 | contig 22211 bp, 19 predicted proteins | sample CryBogCBE16Jul07_FD_184574 | JGI IMG/M metagenome (GOLD analysis project Ga0208105, IMG submission 184574) | Freshwater microbial communities from Crystal Bog, Wisconsin, USA - CBE16Jul07 (SPAdes) | ecosystem: Environmental > Aquatic > Freshwater > Lake | place: Crystal Bog, Wisconsin, USA... | reverse complement strand
GGGGCCTCAGTCCCTCCCGAACCAGCCCCGTTTCCTCGTCACGTTCACGGTGATCTGTTTGCCCCCGAGATCCTTGAGCAGGTCGTTGAGCGACGTGATGCCCTTCTCGAGACGGCCCAGGTATTCCCCTGCCTTGTCGAGCGATTCCCCGGCTTTCGCAACGGTCTTCTCCGCCTGCTGGCGGGACAGCTCCTCGAGTCCGCGGTGGAATTCCTTGAACGAGCTCTCCAGGGCCGACGCCCGTTCGGCGACCTTCCCGAGGGAATCCCCGACAGCCTCTTCGGCAGCTCGGGCGGCCGCATCCTTCACGCCGGTCCTCATCTCCTCGGTTTTGGTGACGAATTCCTCGGTGAGCGTTTTGCAGAACCCCGTGGTGATGCCGCCGATCTCGGCGGCTCGTGAGTCCATCTGCGAGGCGATTTCCTTCAGGGAGGAGAGGAAGCCTGCCTGGGCCTCCTTGAGCTGGAGAAGCTGGGTGGCCGCGCTTTCCTTGGCCTGCAGGGAGAGGATCTCCACCGCCGAGAGGAATCCCGACTGGATCTCCCGCAGGGCCTCGACAAACCCGGCGGTGTCGGTCTCGGTCTTGGGGCCCCCGTCGGACACGACCACCTCCTCCTTGGTGTCGATGAGACGGGGAAGCAGGATCTCGTTGCAGAAGGCGTCGATGTTGCTGAGGTTGTCGTCCTCCTGCTTGACGAGCCAGTTCAGCGGGAAATTGAGCGTCATCGCGAGTACTAGGCCGAGGAGGGTCGCGTCGAACGCCGTGCCGAGGCCGCTGGTCACCTTGTTGATCGACTCGACCACTTTGGAGACGTCGGACACGTTCGAGAAGTTCATGCCGCCGATGGCCTGGGAGAGCCCGACCACCGTGCCGATGAAGCCCAGGAGCGGGATGGCCCAGAGGAAGGCCCTCAGGAGCGTGAAGCTTCCGGTGATGCGAGCCGCGTCGATGTCGGACTGGCTGGCCATCATCTCGCGCACGTCGCCGCTGCTCTGGCGCACCTCGAAGTATTCCAGCGCCTTGCGGATGCGGTTGACCATCATGCTGTCGCGCAGCCTGACGGGAAGGGCGTAGAGGTTGTCGATGAAGAGGCCCGTGTTCGCCGCGGTGATTTCCGTCCCGAAGCCCGCGGGCAGGATGTCGAGCATGAGGGCGGCTTTCTGCCGCTTGAGCATCCCGATCTTGAGGTAGATGATCGCCATCGCCCAGAAGAAGAAGAGCGTGTTGAGCACGCTCACGAGGAAATGCCCGTAGAAGAGCGAGGCCACGAAATTCATCAGCGTGAACGATCCGTGCGACTTGCTCTCGGGGGCCAGGAAGGGAAGAAGGATCAGATACCAGACCACCACGGCGCCCACGCCCAACCCTAGGCTGTGCAGCATGTTGGGATTGGAGGGATCCGTTTCCTTCCATCCTTGGCGGACCGGTTTATCCCCCGCGGCGGCGGCCGCATTTCTCGCGGACTGGGACGGGGCGCCGGGCTTTCCGGCCGCAGTCACCGTCTTTTGGCCGGCCGCAGGAGCGGCAGGGGCTCCGGAGGGTTTCGGAACCTTGATTTTTTTCCCGCAGAGCGGGCAGGGGACGACCTGTCCCATGTGGGAGGGTTCGGCCATCAGCGACTGATGGCAGTTGGGGCAGTCAAATGTCATGGTTGTTGAGGGGGGGAATTCCCATTGCAAAATAGTGGGTTGGGATGAGGACCTTTGCAAAGTCTCAATGCCCCTCCTACCCATGAAATATGGGGCGGGTTTCCCCCAAGGGCCTCAAAACGTTTTTTCCCCCATCTCCTAGCTTCTAGCTCCTAGCCCCCAACCTTATGACACACAGGGCGTTGGTTGCCGTCTTGCAAGCCCCTCCGCCTTCTGCTATACAAGTATCAGCATCAGGAATGCCCTTGGGTGATACCAAGGGCTGCCAACCGGGGACGGAGAAATCCCACGGTGGCTGGACGGCGAAAGCCGGCCGATGTGCGGAGGGAGAAATCCTCCGAACAAAAATCTCTCCAGGCTTGATGAAGCGCCTTTCCTGATCGGAACGGCGCTTTTTTGTTGCCCGGGTTCCTGGTGTGACTACCCACACATCTCGACCATGAGCACCGCCACCATCGACAAGCCCGTCCTCTCCATCCGGACCACCGCCAACAACCCGTTCCATCATTTGTGGAACAACAACGGCACTTGGTGGGTCCACTACACCGAGCACCTTCCCGACCACACCAAGCGCCGGGTCAGAAAGAGTCTCCATACGAGTGACTCGGGCATCGCCCGTGTTTTGAGGGATAGCCTCCTGTGCAATTTAGCCCACTACGAGGACTAGGGTGGGGGAAGGCTTGGGATTTGACGCGGGGCTTCGTTGGTCTGCGAAAGACCGCCTAGCTCTGCATTGAACTCGGGCGTGCCCACGCTGCTCGCCCCTATAGGGCTGCCTTCGGCATTTCTACCTGTTCCCGCCAATCACAGGTTTCAAACTCCCAAGCCTTCGAAATGAGAAGCGACTGCGACTGTAGAGAGGTTGTTTTTTGCAAAGAAATCCGGAGGGGCGGAGTCCCCAACCTTCCAAAACCACCCCATAGGGTAGAGGGGTGTGTTTTTTCCAAAACGCTCCCCGGACACCTCACCACAACCCCAAAAAACAACCATGCCCAAACCCTCCAAATCGACCACCACCGCCCCCAGCTTCTTCGCCCTCATCAGTGACATCCACGCGAACCTCGATGCCCTGGAGACCGTCCTCCGTGACATTAGGGACTTCCCCGTCCGGGGGATCCTCTGCCTGGGGGATATCGTCGGCTACGGACCGGAGCCAGGGGAGTGCGTGAAGCGGGTCATCGACCTCTGTTCGGTCAGTGTCCTGGGCAACCACGAGGCCATGCTCCTGCTGGCCGATAAAATCCTCGACGAGGATTGGGACACCTCCGTTCGACACCCCCTCAAGATCGCCTGGGAACAGGTCACCAAAAGCGAGCTTGGATGGTTGAAGGATCTCCCCATCACCGCGGACCTGGACCCCATCACCCTTTCCCATGCCTCCCTGAACGAGCCGAGCCATTTTCATTACATCCATGAGATCACCGAGGCTGAGGCTCACTTCGCCGCCCAGGGCACCTTCATCGCCTTCAACGGCCATACCCATGTGCCTGCGATCTGGGAGGAAAATCCCGACACCTTCGGGGTCCGATGCCTTACCCCGGGGGAGAAGCCCGTCCGACTCGACGCCTCCAAACGCTACTCCGTCAATGTCGGCTCCGTCGGCCAGTCCCGGGACGGCGATCCCCGCGCCTCCTACGCCCTCTACGACTACGAGCAGAACCTGCTTCTCATGCGCCGGGTCGCCTACGACGTGAAGAAGGCCCAGGCCCGCTTCAGGAAGGCCGGACTGCCCGCCCACAACGCAACCCGCCTGGCCAAGGCCGAGTGATGCTCAACCTTGTTTACTTTTAAACTTTCTCACCTTTTACCTTCGTGCATTCGAAGCCTTGTACACTCTGTGTCCCATGGCATCCCGTATCCTGACACCATGAAACTCCTCCCCCCTTCAGGGCCACCTCACTATCGGTCTTCATTCTAAAATTCCCCGTCCCTCGGACACTCAGTGTCTACCTCGGGTAGATAGGATCTCGGGACTGGCAAAAGTCCGGCTCCGATCTCCCTTTTCGGGAGGAAGGAAAAGGGCAAGGGGGAAAAAACAATATTTCTCCCCATGCATGACCCTGTTGGACTCCGCCGATTCCCGACCTTAAACTGATAACCACCGACGTCCGTTCGCCACCGCCTCCCAACTCCCATCCACCCATGTCTGACTACGACGCCCCATTCCAAGCTGTTCTGGACTACCTGGATTCCAAGAAGTTCACCCACACACCCCATCCCGACGAGCACCGGGTGACCCTCAACATGAGCGGCAGGAACGCCAATTTCCGATTCGCCGCCCGGATCTCCCACGAGGGCGACTACCTACAGGTGAGCTCCTACCTTCCCTTCTTCGTCCGCGATGAGAAGCAGCGCCTCACCGTGGCCGAGCTCATCACCCGGGCCAACTACTGCATGCCGCTCGGCAAGTTCGAGATGGACATGAAGGACGGCGAGGTCCGATTCCACATCACCCACGTGATCGGGGAGCTGGGACTCACCCCCGCCATGATCGAGAAGCACTTCATGACCGCGTTCTACACGTCGGACCGCTACTTCCCGGCCTTCATGCAGCACCTGCACGCCGGCTACACCCCGGAAGACGCTATCTTTCATGCCGAACTCGATACCCACGCGGATCTGGTCGAGGACACACCGAAGCCCAAGTTGGAGCCGAAGGCCAAGGAGAAGCCCAGGAATCCACCCTCTGAGGTCAAACCCCGTCGCAAAAGGGTCCAGCGGAAAAAGTCGTCCGATGATCCCGGTCGGGACGCCTCCCAGGGAGACCTTCCGATCTAAAGAGGGTTACCCAAGATGCTCACTGATCCACTCGGGATTGCGCCTGCAGTCGATGACAGCCCAGATCGTTACGACCTCTTCTTCCATCGTGTAGTAGATCGCGTATGGAAAGATCCTGCTAAGAGCCCTTCTGTAGTCCCTGTAGGCCAGGCGGTGAACTCCACCAGTGACCTTGAGATTCTCAATGTCGCTCTTAAGCGAGTCGCTGAAATACTCCCCGAGACCAGCTTCCTGCGCATCATAGAAGAGGAATCCTTCGTTCAGATCCTCCAGAGCATCGGAGGTGATGTGGATTCTGATCACGCCCGGCCTAGCGTATGCTTCACTTTATCCCAATCGAGGATCTTTGCCTCGCCCGAGGCCACACGGGAACGCCGCTCATCGAGGATCTCGCGATGCTCCTCGGGAACTCGCATGGCATCCACGCGCCCACGGAGATCTTCCCAGATGGCCTCCATCAGCTGCAGCTTTTCGCGCAATGAGAGCTTTGCAAGATCGGCCACGGTCATGGGATACCACTACTCCTCGACCTGGGCGCCGTCAACCTCCGCCCCCTAGCAGTCTAAAAGACTTCAGCCTATCAACCATTCCCGGATATTACCCTATAACGCTATACGCTATAGATTATGAAGCCCGTTACCCAAGGAGAAATCCTACTCGAGGAGTATCTTGTTCCATTCGGACTCTCCCAGAATGCACTTGGTCGTGCCATCGGCGTGTCTCCTCGTGCCGTCAATGAGATCGTTCTGGGCAAGCGCTCCATCACCCCGGAGATGTCCATCAGGCTGGGTAAGTTTTTTGGTCAAAGCTCCGAGTTCTGGTTCCGCATCCAGAGCAACTGCGATTTCCGCAACCTGAGGTAGAAAGAGAGGATGTCGACTGCCAAAGTCCGTCCTTTGTCCGAACTACAGGCTGCCTAGAGCCGTCGAAGTTTTGTGAGACCCTATTACCCTTGTCGTTTGATCATGGGTCGTGGAGCTGTGGTGTAGGAAGATTTCTAATGCGATGGCGGATTGGGGTGCTATTTTGCTCACGTGAATAGGCCAGTTAAATCCAAGCGCTCATCCGATATGCTGGATCACTATGATTTCAGCAAGGGTGTGCGTGGCAAATACGCCAAGCGATTTGGAAAAGGGACTAATCTCGTGCTGCTCGAGCCTGATGTGGCCAAAGCCTTTCCCGATGCTGCCGCGGTCAATGAGACCCTGAGGGCTCTTGCTGGGATTATACGCCGTCAGAAAAAAGTCGCTGTCTCCCGGTAGATACCTTTTCCAGCGGCCTAGGACACTCGGTGTCCATCTTGTCTGGTAGGCTCCGATCTACACCCAAACAGACATCCACCCCCATGCCCGCCGAAACCCTACATCACTTCTATTCTCGGAGACCGCGCGGGAATCGACGTCGTCCGAAGCATCCAGTGCTTTGGGCCTGCGCCCGGGTAGTCCTGGGGATCGTGGCTGTGTGCATCTTGATCGCTCTCATGATCAAACTCGGTTTTTTTCAGGAATCGGAGCATACGGTTTATGTGGCTACTGGATTTGCACTGTGAACTCAACTGCCCTCAGTAACACCCTTGGCAGGCCGGCGCTCTGGATCAGTCGGATTGAGAAGCGGTTTGGATTGCCTGTCTTGGTAGTCTCGAGATATCGGCGGATAGCTGTGTTGTTGCTCGCTCGCAGTAGTTCACTACAGCTTCGCTCTCACGCCTTGCTCTCCATCCGATCTTCAGAATCTTATTGGAACAACTAAATGAATCCCCCCCATGAAAAAACCTCAGAAGAAAAATAACGCACAACGCCAGCAGGAGAGAGAGGATCGCTTGCGTGCAGCGGATCAGCGTGCGCTTGATGGAGAATACAGTACAGGGCGCGATCAGACCTCAGCATTTCGTGGGCATTTTGCGGATCTTCGTCGCAAGAGGATGGGCCGCTGAAATAGTTTTCAACGATGTCAGTGAGTCTTCAGAAGGACATAGAAATCTTTGGAGGGAAACCCAATGGAGGACTCCTTAAGGGAATCCGCTCGTTTTTTGATGATGCCACAGAGTCTATTCTCTGCGTTGCTTTCATAAATCGCGCTGGGGTCGCCCTCATCGAGAATGAGCTACAGAAACTTGGTCCGAGTGCACGGGTTCTTCTGACCTCGGTATTTGGTAGCACCACTCAACCTGCTCTTCATACCCTGCAACGACTCGGGTGCCGGGTCAAAATTCTCAACCTTTCGGGAGGTACGTATCACCCCAAACTCTACGTAGCGAGAGCACGGCGATTCTCAACCGCCGCAATAGGCTCGGCTAATCTTACTTCGGGTCTCATCAAGAATGTTGAGGTGATGTCCCGCTTCCGCGGGGATCCCGACTGGAAGCCGATCAGGGAGTCAGCCACCATAGCGGAGGATCTTTGGAACCATCCTAGTGCATTACCCTCCAGGGATGTTGTCGCCGAATCCAAGGATGAAGTTTTTAGCCCTGAACTAGAGTCGCTGATTCGCAGGACTTTCCATCTCGGGCAAACGATAAAAACAATATCTCAAGGTCAGTCCAATAGGATCATGGAGATCCTACCCAGCGGGATTCTCATAGAAACTGGAAGGACAGAATCAAGGGGAACAGGCCCGCAACTAGTAGATGCCTGGATGATCGAGCTCGCATGGGATAGTTTGAAGTCATTTGGGGAACTATCCAACACCACCCTCCTCAACGAACTGAAAGTGCACAGGTCTTCAGCGGTATGCGCATTGATTGCTCACTTTGAGGGTGTTTGTGTGGTATCAACACGTCCGATAATACTCTCCTACAATCAGGCTAAGGACGACTCTCTTGAACGATGAATCTCAACCAATCCACTTGGCTGGCCAAGCTTGGTAAACTCAACCCGAGTGTCAGTCATGCGAAGGGAGAAGGAAATTCTAGATTTGCTCCTCACAAGCCACTCTTGCTTTTATGCATTCTGGATCTGGCAGATGAAACCGGTCTTACTTCAAGCTTAGATAAGTCGCCGGAACTGCGTTTAAGATTTGATTCCTACTGGGCGATTGTTCAGCCCCGATGTGGTGGGCGTCCAGGCATTGATTTGCCTTTCCATCATCTCAGCACGCAGAACTTCTGGACTTCCCTGCAGGAGAGCGGTCGCGTTAGCAACTCTGAGAAGTCGACGACTAAAATCTCATTCAATCCCACATTTATTGAATGTCTCCTCGATCCCCTTTTCCGTAAGCAGGCCCGATTTAAGCTCATCAGGACATGGTTTCCCGAAAACGAGCAGCAGGGATTACTTGCGGCTATGGGAATAGGCAAAGCCGAGGCCCAGAAGGCTGCGTTTATATTGAGGGAAGATTCGCCAGAGTATCAGTCTAAAGGGAGAGATGCACGATTCCGGATTATCGTTGTCACTCAGTATCGTTTTTCATGCGCTCTAACTGGATACGGATGCCATACATCTAAAGGCGCAACCCTCGTCGAGGCCGCTCATGTCCATGCTTTTTCCAAGAGCCGAAATGACAATCCTGATAACGGGCTTGCACTGACACGAGACGCGCACTGGATGTTTGATGAAGGACTATGGACAGTGGATGAGAATCAGCGTGTGTGCGTGGCAAATACCGTGTTTACAGAATGGGGACCTGAAGCGTATTGGCTGAAATCCAGGCATGGTATGCCACTAAACTTCCTAGAAGGCGTGATGCTACGTCCTTCGAATGAGAATCTGGGATGGCACAGGCGAAATATTTTTTGCGGCTAAGGAGCGAGGTGATCACTTAAATTCGTGACAGAGCCTCTATTTATAAAGTTAAAATTCTTCCTCCACTGCTCCGAGGCCTTTGCCATCTCTCTGATTTTGCTCAAGGGCATTGGCGGCCTTTGCGCCAATGCCTTTCGGGCCGCGACATCTGCGGGATTTGGATGGCGTATGTTCGATTTCATAAAAACTGAAAAAACTAGATAATTTGTAACTTGAGTTCTGTTATTCTCCACAGCATCTTAAAAAGTTACCGCCCAGAGGCCACTCCTATCCCATTGCGAAGTTTATGGTGAAGAATCTCTGGTTTTCTTAAACCTACTCTTTTGTTTAAAAGAGTAGATGATTTCAGAATCTGACATCTAATGCTAAAGAGACCGTTAATTACTTAAAATGATGTAGGAGCTTTTCTTTGATGCGTTAGAAAAGGCGCGTGGGAACGTGGCTTAGTCATTCGAGGCCTTGCCGAGAAGTCTGATGATCAGCAGATCTGAGGATGCCTGGTCTGGGAAGACCGGCAGTCAATTCGAACTTGCTCCCCTTGAATCCCAACGGCCGGATGCTGTCCCCAGCTGCCTTTACAATAAGACGGGCCTGGCTAAATCCCGGCAACGCCTGCTCCAAATACTCGTATTCGTTCTCTGCCATGCGGAAGTTGGGAAATCCTCCGCAGGATAGATTCCAGGCTGTCCGCATGAACAGCCTGGAGCCTAATCCCCATCAACTCACTCTTTGTCGTCTGCCTCCTCGACTTTTTGGGAGAGCGGTGTTTGCACGACAGCACGGAGTTTCCGCTCGAAGAAGACTTCGCCGGTGCCCCTCATGGACTTGCGTATTCCCCGATCAGTCTGGGAGAAAGTCGTAGAGCTGTGATGGTCGATATTCATCCTCGAGGCGGTGGCGATGGCGTCCTGGTTCGCTCCGAGGAAGAGGAACTCCCATTTGTAGATTTCCTTCTGGTGGCGGATCTTGTCGCTGATCTGGGCCCAGGTGAAGGTGCTTGAGGAGTTCTCCTCGCCGTCGGTGAGGATGGCGATGATGACTTTCCCGGGGCGCTGGGCCTCGGGCATGGACGCAAGTCGGGCGCCGGTCTCGTCGATCGTGCGGCCGATGGCATCCAGGAGGGCTGTGCCGCCGTCCGGCGAGTAGGTCTTCATGTCGAGGCGCGGGAGTTCGGGTGCCGGGATCGAGGCGAAGGGGACCTCGTATCCGGTATTGAAGAGCACGAGGGACATCCGGACAGGGGTCTCGGCATGTTCCCGCTGCTGCTGGGTGAGGAGTTCGTTGAAGCCGGTTACGGCTGTTTCGGCGATGGACTGCATCGACCCGGATCGGTCGAGGATGAAGGCGATTTCGGTCCAGTGGCTGGCGGATGTGGTGTCGGTCATGGTTGGTGGAGGTGTGTCGGGAACCCGGTGTCCCCGGTTGCTTCCGATTTTACCGACCGACTAGGTCACCAAGTGTCCTAGGCCTAAAAAACCTCTCTCAATACTGCATTGCGGCCTTCTGCATGGCCGTTGCGATCCGGTTGCGGAGGGCGACTGGAGCGAGGACCTTCGCCCTTGGTCCCCATCCCATGATCCAGGCCTCCAGGTCTGGGGCGAGGCCGACCTTCATGGTCAACTCGGCGGAACCGTCCTTGTCCTGATGACTCGGGATTAGCTTGAATGTGAGGGTATTTTGGAGGATTAGGTAGGCATGAAGATGAATCCGTCCAGGATTTCAGCCAGCCCTAGCTGGAGGAAGTCGGTTGTCCTGACGAAAGGAAGGCGTCTGGGCAGTCGTTGGGAGGCATTGGTCGGAAAGCTGGAAAGGGATCCCTCGGTGACTCCGAGATTACTGGATCAAGCTTTGGCCTGTCTGTGTGCCTACAAGGGACTGGATTATGAGCGTGAGCGAGTCGTGGCACAGGGCAAGGTGGTCTCCTGAACTCGACTGGAGCACTCCGGGTGCTCAACTGTTGAGGCAGGCTGCGGGTGTGCTCTCCAGGGAGGCTGGGTTTAAGCATCTTCAGATTGTCGTCTTTGGTTCTTCCCCACTTCAGATGGGCGTTTCCAATGCCATAATGAGCGGAGATCTGGACATTGCTTCTGATGAGAGAATCGAGGGAGTGTTGAAGGACGCTGGTCTTACCAAGGGCTTGAGTTCGCCGTATGTGGAAGTTTGTCCGCTGGGGACATTCCGTACAGCCCTCGACTGGCGTACGCGCGCGCATGTCGAGCGTCTTGAGGCTCTGGAGGTGCTCTTCCCTCATCCGATCGATATCCTTGTTTCCAAGATCAGCCGTGGTGAGGAGAAGGACTTTGAGGCATTCGAGGAGGTGATTGAGCGAACGGGCCATCCCACCGAGGAGGAGTTGTTGGATTCGCTGATCCGTGCAGTGCATCTCTATAAGCCGGCTTATGACGAGTCGGCTCCTGGTGATCCGATCACGAATACCCGGTTGTTGTGGCAGCGTCTTTTCGGACGGGACATCGATGTGAGGAGGGAAATCATTTCCGCCTCACGGTGAGAAAGCTCCCAGTTTTGACTTAAAGTTCAGCAAATGGAGGAATTCGTGGACAGACAGACTCATTCCCCGCAGCAATCCATTGAGCCTGGAATCGAATCCGCGTGGAAGGACGTGGTCGCCGAGCGTGTCTCTGAGATTCGATCGGGTGATATCGAAGGGTTACCTGGGGGTGAGGTTTCAGCGCGGATTGCAAAAATTGTCGGGCGTTGAAGACGCCTCCTAATACTGCATGGCGGCCTTCTGCATGGCCGTCGCAATCCGGTTTCGAAGGGCCACGGGAGCAAGGACCTTGGCTCTCGGTCCCCATCCCATGATCCAGGACTCCAAGTCGGGGGCGAGACCGACCCTCATGGTCAGTTCGGCGGAGCCGTCCTTGCGGAAGGTCATCTTCTGGGAGGGGTGCCATTTCCGCTCCGAGGTGAGGGAGGCGGCGAGCGGATCGAGGAGGATGCGCACCTGCTGGGCGTTGTGGGTCTCGAAGGCCGAGAAACTGTCGCAGAGCATGTCGTCGAGGGAGAAATCCTTCGGACGGGTGAACCGGCGGGCGAGATTGGTGGGGGAGGCGATGCGTGCGAGGGCGAAGGTGCGAAGGGCGTTGCGCCCGAGATCGAGGCCGATGAGATACCAGATCCCCCCGATGCAACCGAGGTGGTAGGGCTGCACGCGACGCTTGGCGCCGGCGCCGTCACCGGGCTTGCGGTAACGGAACTCGATCTCCTGGGACTTCATGAGGGCGTTGGAGAGGGTCTGGAAGCATTCCAGGTCCTCGGCCGGGGGGCCCGGGGGACGGAAGGAGACGGCCTCGCTGAGGTCCTTGAGGGAAATCTCCGACTTGGAGGGGAGGCTCTCGATGAGACGGGTGAAGGCGTTGCGGAGGGATTTCTCGAAGGGGGTGCCGCGGTATTGCTCGGCGGCCCGTTGGGCGACGAGCAGGGCGATCACCTCTCCCTCCTGAAGAGCCATCGCGGGGAGGTTCTTCACCTCGCGGGTGTAGAGGAAGCCGTGCCGGATGTGATCGTATTCGATCGGCAGCTGGAGCTGGTCGCGCATGAAGTCGATGTCGCGCTGGACGGTCTTGGAAGAAACCTCGAGATCATCGGAAAGAGCATGGCAGTTGGGATACCCACCCTCCTTGAGACGCTCGTGGATCTGCATGATCCGGAACATCGGCAGGCGGGCGGCGCGGCCGTGGTTGGAGGAGACTTTGCCGTTCCTGGCGGGGCGGACCGAACGTTTGGAAGAAATGCGGGGCATGGACACGTTATGTCCTGCTTTCGGTGCAGTCTCAAGAAGGTTCGGAAGGGGTGGGACGCTCTGTGTCCTTCCTGCCGTGGCAGGATCCCCGTCATGGACACCATCACCAGCATCTCGATCCCACCGGAAACCATCGAACTCCTGGAGGCCACGGCCCTCGCCAATCAATGCAGCCCCGAGGACATCATCCGCACGGCCATCGAGGCCTTCCTCGACAGCGACAAGGAACCGGAGGGTACTAATGAATGGCCCTCGGCGGATTGACTCCATCGGCATGCAGGGATGACGTTCAGCCAGTTAAAAGCCAAAGCTTGTTAAAAATCCCGGTAGGGTGGCGTGCTGTGACAATTTGCCCGTTGAATCCCGATCCTTATCGGCTTATTGGTTAGCCCATGAAAGCGACTGGGTTCACTTACTGGGAGTCAGACGATCATTGGGTTGGTTATCTCGACGAATACCCGGACTACATGACCCAAGGTGAGAGTCTTGAGGATCTCAAGGAGCATCTCGCGGATCTCTACAAGGACCTCACTTCGGGAGAGATTCCAAATATTCGGCATCACGCAGAGCTGGAACTCGCGTGAAGCGTCGGGATCTCGTCCGTGCCGTGGAAAAAGCGGGTGCGGTGTTTATCCGGCACGGAGGGAAACACGATTGGTACCAGAACCCGGAAACGGGAATCAGTCAGCCAATACCCCGGCATACCGAGATCAATGAATTCCTGGCTCGCAGCATCCTTCGCAAGCTTTCACGAGATAGTAACTGACAGGAGAAGAGGTTTGAAGTGGCGGCTTTGTTTTAATGCATGCCCCGCCTAACAGGCTAAAAGCCCACAGTCTAAACTCCTAGAATTTTCACAGGGGGTGGGACGCTCTATGGCCGGGTTGCCCTGATAGGGTCGGGGACTTAGAGAAGTGATGAATAAATCCCATGAAGGTCGCTGAATGGCAGTTGCTGATTTTTGAAGGCGCGAGTGCCGGGCGATACCCGCAGCGGTCTCGCCCGAGCGAGCAACGCTACAAAAATCGACAACTGACTTCAGCCCATGGGGTTGCGGAGATAACAGGTCGGGGGCTGTGTTGGCTTGGCACTTACAGCCCGCTGCGGGGATGCTCGTGCCAAGCCGCCTTGCCCGCGGCCCATTCTTTCCGCAACGGCTTCCATGCGATTTAATCAGCGCTTCTCCAATCTTCCATTCACATGGCCAACCCCAAAGTCATCTTCCTTGATCAACCCGCCTCCCTCGCGGAGCAGGTGGCGGGGGTGATGCTCGAGGGGTTGGAAGGCCATCCCTACGACCTGACCTCGACTGAGGTCTGGGTGCCGACCGCGGGTGCCGCACGCAGGATCAGGCACAAGCTTGCGGAACTTTCCGCAAAGCGTGGAGGAGGGGTGCTCTCTCCGAAGTTTTCTTCCCCGATGAAGGCCCTGCTGCCGCAGGGACCGCTGGCCTCGCGGAGCGATCGCGAGGCGGCGTGGGGACTGGTGCTTCAGAAGGCACCGCGTGCCTCGATGGAGCATCTGTTCCCGAAGGCTGAGGTGCTGGATGGGGAGGCCTCGATTCTGGGCACGGCGGGGATGATGTGCGATCTCTGCGATCTGCTCGCGGAGGGAGGGATCACGCCCGAGGACCGGAGTATCCCGGAGGTCTGTTCGGAGGATGAGGAGCGATGGCAGGAACTCGCCACGCTCTACCGCCGCTATCTGGACGTCCTCAAGAGGCATGAACTCTGGGACCCCAACGAGGCCCGGATCAAGGCGTGGGAAGAACCGGTGGGCCCGATCACCTCGCTCACGATCGCCTGTATCCCGGATCTCACCAAGGCTGCTCAGTCGAAAGCGGAGAGTGTGCTCAGGGCGGGTATCCCGGTCACGGTATTGGTCTGGAAGCCGAAGGGAGAATGGGGAGGACACTTTGACAACTGGGGCAGACCCGATGCCAAGGAATGGCTCGAAGCCGGGATCCCCTTGGCTCCCGATCAGATCGTGATGGCAAAGGACCCGGCCGAGGAGGCCTCCCTTGCGCTCGATTTTCTGACGGAAGTTGGGGGCGATCATTCCCTCGTCCTCGGTGATGCTGATCTTGCTCCCGCCTTCCAGGCGGAGGTCTTTCGTCGGGGGGGAAGTCCCTACCTGCCAGAGGGGGAATCCCTTGCCCATACGGAACCGGCCGTGGTCGCCGCGGAATGGATCTCGCTGAGGCGAGAACGCTCCCTGCGCACGCTGCGGCGGTTGCTTGAAACTCCCCGCTTTGCCGCGTGGATGGGTGCGAAGTGCGGTCTGACGCACGCGCGGCTGCTCAAGGCCTGCGACGCCATGACCCTGGAACTGCTCGCGGAAACCCTCTCGGAGCACCCGATTCCTCCGAAGGGCATCCGCGACCGGGAGACCCACGCTGATGCGGACACGTTGCGGAGGGTGATTCTTGGAGAACTCGCCAAGGGACCCGCCGGGGTGATCAATGAGATCTGGAAGAGCGATGCCTCCGACCAGGCGGAGGAGGTCCTCGATCTCTGCGAGGAATTTTCTTCGGTCTTTGATTCGTGGCCTGAGCCAGAGAAGGGACGCGATGCGGCGCTCGTGAGGTCGCTTGCGCGGCAAAAAAGCTTCGTGGTTTCCCAACCGGGCGACCTTCATCTCTCGGGATGGCTTGAGGCGGCCTGGGCCGAAGGCAAGCGTCTGGCGCTCTGCGGTTGCGTGGAGGGATGTCTCCCGGCCTCCACCGACGGGCATCCCTTTCTTCCTGATCACAAGCGCCGCGCGCTGGGTGTGCCGGACAACGCTGTCCGACGTGCCCGCGACGCGTACCTGCTCGGGTGTCTCGCCCATTCCAGGGGGAGTGATCACTTCCGATGCAGCTTCTCAAAGTTCGGACCCGACGGGAGTCCCTCGGTTCCGTCGGCACTGCTGATGCGTTGCCCGGAAAACATTCTCCCTGAACGGATCTCCGCGCTCTTTGGGAAGGCTCACGAGTCCTCGGCACCGACCATCCGAGAGCACGACTGGAGGTGGAAGCTGCCGACCGTCAGTACGGAGCTCAAACAAATCAACGTCACCGACTTTGCGGGATACCTGAGCTGCCCGTTCCGGTTCTACCTGAGGAAGTTCCTGGAATTGGAAGCTCATGACCCAGAGCAGAGGGAAATGGATGCACTGCAGTTCGGTATCCTCGTCCACAGCGTGCTGGAGCGCTACGGCCGCGAAACTCCACACCTCGAAGATCAGGACGAGATTGCTTCCGCGGTGCTCGCGAGTCTGGAGAGGGAGGTCGCAAGCCGTTTCGGAAGTGATCCCTCTCCGGCCGTGAGGGTGCAGGTGGAGGCCGCACGCGTGAGGCTCCTCTCCTTTGCCTCTGTCCAGGCCGATCAGTTCGCGCAGGGATGGAGGATCAAGGAAGTGGAGTACAAGTCCTCGGGGGACCTGCTCTTTGCCGGGTTGCCTCTCTCGGCGAAGGTCGACCGGATCGAGGAGAACGGTGAACGCGTGAGGGTACTCGACTACAAGACCCACACCACGGCGAAGTCACCGGATGAGGTTCACTTGCAGCCGGTCTCGCGGGCTTTCCTCCCTGAGGCCAAGACCCTCTTCGGTTCCAAGCAGAAGGCGTGGGTCGATCTGCAACTTCCACTCTACCGCAAGATCGCGGAGAAGATCTTCCCCGGAAAAACAATCGAGACCGGCTACCTGGTGCTTGCGGCCGATCCCGAAGAGAGCGGCGTGATGGCCTTTGATCTGACGGAGGATCTCCTCGCCACTGCTCTCTCGTGTGCCGAGGCAACTGCGTTGCAAATGACCCGGGGAGTGTTCTGGCCTCCGCGTGCGATGCCGCAGTCCTGGGAGGATCCGTTCGGCGTCTTTCTGGAGGGTGGAAAGCCCGAGGAATGCCTTGATGAGGCGACGATCAACTTCCTCAGCGGTCAGGCAAATCTGAAATCAAGGGAGGCCGCCGCATGAGTGCCCCGATCCGCAACACGATGCTTGTCGCCAATGCCGGCAGCGGAAAGACCTACGCGCTCACGATTCGCATGGTGAAGTTGCTCGCGCTTGGTGTGGAGCCCCGCAAGATCGCGGCCCTCACCTTCACCAAGAAGGCTGCCGGTGAATTCCTTGATGCGGTCTTTCTGAGGCTTGCCCAAGCCGCGCTCGATCCCAAGAAGCTCGATGCTCTCAACCGAGACCTCAATTCCGATCAGGACGAGGGAACGATTCCTCCGTTGGATGAGGCCCGCTGCAGGGAACTGCTCGCAAAGCTGGTTGCCGACTCCGGACGTCTGACCATGGGTACGATCGACAGCCTCTTTGCGAGGATTGCCAGGTCCTTTCCGCTGGAGTCCGGCATTCCCGGAGAGTTTTCGATGATCGGGGACGCTGAGCTGGAGCGTGCACGTACTGAGGCCCTTGCAACGATCTTCCGTGAATCGGTCGAATCCGCCGGAGGAACGGAATTCCTCGATCTGGTGAGGAAGATCTCCCGCAGGAGAGGGGAGAGGAAGGTCTTTCAGACCCTCCTCCAGTCGGTGAAGGATTTTCATGCGAAGTACTTGGAGGACGTTTCCCTTCCGTGGGGTGACGCGGACCTGATCTGGCCCAAGAAGCCTTGCGAGGTGCTTGCCGCGGGTGATGTGGCCGGCGCAGCGGATGCCTTTTTGGCGGAGGTTCGCCGGGAACTGCCGAACTTATCCGACAGTACACTTGCCACACTGGAAGCACGTCTGCAGGAAGCCAAAGATCACAAGCCCGGCTCCCGATGGGATAAAAACCTCTCTGTTTTCATCAAAGAGAAGCTCGCGGGTGACCCCAAGCCCTCCGATGACGGTCCATACTTCCCTCTGGGTAATGGTGTCTCGAACCGAGTTTATCTGAGTGGATCCCTTCTCCGGTTGCGCAGGGATCTGCTCATGGCGCTGCTCAAGCCGGTCTACGAGTCGCTACTCCAAAAGAGTGCCTCGTTGCGCGGCTTCATGCAGTCGTTCGAGGAGTCCTACCATGCTCTCACCCGGAGTCGCGGTCGGATGACCTTCTCGGATGTGACCGATCTTCTCTCCGGCCAGGTGGGTCGCCCGGAGTGGATTGCAAGCGCCGGTTACAGGCTCGATGCAAAGCTCGATCACTGGTTGCTCGACGAGTTCCAGGACACCAGCCGCGTCCAGTGGAAGGTGCTCGGCTCCTTCATCGACGAAGTGATCCAGGACAGCGGAGGGGAGCGCTCGCTCTTCTACGTGGGCGACACCAAGCAGGCGATCTACTCGTGGCGCGGAGGTGATCCGAAACTCTTCTTCGAAATCTTTAACCAGTACAACCAAGGCTCCGACAAAAGGGTCTTCGAGCGGGAGCTGAAGGTGTCTTACCGATCTGCACCCGACATCGTGACGTTTGTGAACAACGTCTTCGGATCGATCGGCAGCCATGCCGGAACGCTCGCGATCCCGGATATGACCGTGAAGGCCTGGACCAAGGCCTGGAGAGAGCACGAGCCCGCCGACATCAACAAGGGTCTCAAAGGGTATGTCCGATGGGTGCAGGTCAAATCCGAGGAAGAGGATGAGAACCCGATCCATGATGAGGTGGCCCGCATCCTGGAGGAGGTGAGGCCCTGGGAAAGAGAACTCAGCTGCGGCGTGCTGACGCGCAAGAATGAGGAAGCCTCCTCGATCGCCGCACTTCTTCAGGCTCGCGGCATTCCTGTCTCGGTGGAAGGCAAGTCCAACCCCTGCAATGACAATCCTCTCGGACTGGCTCTCCTTGCTGCCTTCCGTGTTGCGGGATTCCCTGAGGACACCCTCTCGCTCACGCTGCTGCGCTCCTCTCCCTTGGGTCTGCTTTTGGAAAAGGGTGCCGAAGCATTCCGTACGTCCGCCCTCACGATGATTGCAGAAGAAGGTTACGAGGCTGCTGTGCGTTCCTGGACCGAGGGACTGGACCTCAATCCTTTCCTCTCCAGAAGGGCCGTGGATTTTCTGGCTGCCGCTGCCGAGTACGACGAATCCGACAAGGGATCGCTCTCCGAGTTTGTTTCCTTCCTGGAGAGACATATGGTGCAGGAGGCCGAAGCCTCGGGTGTGGTCCGCGTGATGACACTGCACCAGTCGAAGGGACTCACCTTCGACATGAGCGTGGTGACGGGGCTCGACGGAAGGGGCGCTAACAGCACTGATATCCTCCATCTGGGGGGAGGGGAACCGCCGACATGGGGATGTTTGCTTCCCTCCAAGGATGAGGCATCTGCCGACCCGGTGATGCGCGGAGCACGCGAGGAAATCCAGGCCGAGCAGGAATACGGAAAGCTCTGTGCGGCCTATGTCGCGATGACCCGCTCCAAGCAGGCGCTCTATGTGCTGACCAAGTGGCTCGCGCCTAGGACAACCTCAAAGAACTTTGCCCGCCTGCTGATGCTGGCACTTGCCCCCGGCAGCGAGGAGGTCCCCTTCGGGAACGAGAAGTGGTATGAGGATCATCAAGCAGTCAATGAGGGTGCTGCAAAGAAGGAACGCGCGGAGATGATTGCACCACTGGTTCCCTGCTCGTCGGAAACACAGCGACCTCTCTCTCCTTCCTCTCTTGCGCTCAAGCATCAGGCTTCCCTGGAATCCGAGGCCCGCGTCTCCTTCTCCTCCGATGCTGCCGATCTCGGGACCGAGATCCACGAGGTTCTCTCGCTCATCAAATGGGACATCACGGCCATTGATCTTTCTGGCCGCTCGGACAAGGCGCGGGAACTCCTCATGCCGTTCCTTAAATCGAGTCAGGCCGCTGAACTCTTCTCCAAGCCCCCCGGTGACTGGGACCTCTGGAACGAGAGGCCGTTCGACCTGATGATCGACGACAAGTGGGTGAGCGGTTGCTTCGACCGGGTCCATGTCCTCAGCGAGAACGGCCGTGCGGTCGAGGCCAGGATCTACGACTACAAGACAAACCGATCGACTCCCGAGGCGATCGCCCGCGAATACGAGGGGCAGATGGAACAATACCGCAAGGCGGCCTCGATCCTGCTCGGGATCGGGATCGAGAAGGTTACCGCGCGCACGGTCCCGATCCGCGCTGCTTAGGACATGACCGATTGATTCCTCATGAGTTCGCGAGTGGAAGCAGGGAAGAATCCGGCGAACTTTGGCATCATTTTTCAGTCTCATCCGGCCTTTTCTCCTGATGGCTGAAACCTACTTTTTCTCAGCCTCCTCACCAGAGCGGTTTTGCTTCACATCTAGACATTCTTTGCGACGGCATGAGGCATTGAGCTGTGTCGCATCGTTCGGGCTGTAGCGCAGAGACTACAGCCGCTTGGCTTGTTTCTCGCCCCCACCTCATGGCGATCGCAACTCATTGCGACTGTTTAATCCAAATTTGGCATGAGGAAACGCAGAACCGGGATGCCGAGGAGTTAAAACCGTTAGAAAAGCGAAAGTGTTACAACGAGGAGATGGGGATCCAGCGGGCCATCGGATGCCGATAGCCACAAGCTGCACAAACGGCGCAAGAGTGGCGCCTTCCCGATTCACGCTGATCGGATGCAGTCCTTTTTAACCCTTTTAACGGTGTCACTTTTTTAACGATCGCTGAGATCAGCGTCTCGGTGAAGCATCCAAACCTGTTGTTGCCACCCTATCGCATCATCCGGGTTTAAAAAGAAAACGCTCTAGAAACTGGTGGCCGCTGTGGCTTTCCAGAAAGAGTAATCATGGCAAAATCGATCTCACATTCGCTGGACGGCTCTCAAGATCTCATTCCATGCTTTGTGCCCAACGGAATTAGAGTCCATGGCAAAAAAATCCACGCCGATCAACGTTCGCTACGGAGACATTGAGTTTCACCGGCTCAATGTAGACAGGAGCGACCTGCGAGACGTCTATCACTGGATGCTGCGGCTCAATTGGCTTCAGTTTTCGGGTCTCATTCTTGGGATTTATCTGGCGGTGAATTTTTTATTCTCCCTCCTCTACTATTTCGGAAGACCCTGCATCAATGGAGTGGCTTTCTTTTCGGATGCCTTTTTTTTCAGTATAGAAACTTTTGCCACCGTCGGTTACGGGCATTTTTATCCTGACTCCCTCTACGGACACATCGTCTCAACGATGGAAATCATGGTGGGAATGTTCGGGATGGCAGTAATCACAGGCCTGATTTTTATCCGCTTTTCACGTCCGACGGCCCGTGTCCTTTTCAGCAGGCGATTGGTCATCAGTAATTTCGACGGAGAACCCGCTCTCATGCTACGGGTTGCGAATCTCCGTCATGAGGCAATGGTCGAAGCCGAATTCCGTGTGATGCTGATCCGTGACGAATGGGTCAAGGAAGGGGAGACAATGCGCCGCTTTTATTCCCTGCCGTTGCAATTTGATCGGCTGATTTCTTTCCCTGTGGCCCTCACGATCCGGCATATCATCGATACACGGAGCCCGCTCCACGGGATGAGCATGGAGGACCTTCAAAAAAGCGACACAAGGCTTGTCGTCTCAGTCGTCTGCATCGATACGGTGATCCCTGCCTCCGTTCAGAGTCATCACCACTACAGATGGAGTGATGTTCATTTCAATCATCGCTTTGTGGAAATCTACAACGACATTGACGATCATCATATGAGTGTCGACTACGGTCTTCTGCATGAGGTTGAGCCGATTGCAAAAATTCCTGAATCCCAAGAATGACATCACCCCATGGGAGTTGCCGAATAATGGGCGGTTTTTGCTAGAGCGGTTTCAGGAATTCTATAGCCGTTCTTTGACGGCATCTGCCTCCAGGCAGACGAAGCCGCCCTCTGGGGCCCGCGATCGCTGGGTCTTCCGCGCCCGCTCCCGCAGGCTTGGTTGAGGCGGCATCGGGCGTCCTGCTATGTCGCGTCGTTTGGGACAGTAGCATGGCGACGACAGCCGCTTCGCTTGCTCCTAGCGCACTAGGGCTCAATGATTACCTTAAGTGCCTTGCTCTTGGCGACGTTGTCGAAGGTCTCATAGGCATCAAGGATCTGATCTAGCTTGAAGTGATGGGTGATAAGGCGCTTGGGGTCCAACTTGTTTGCTCCAACGGTTTTAAACAGCATCGGTATGGTTGCCGTATCGACGAGTCTCGTTGTGATGGAAATATTGCGGTCCCACAATTTCTCCAGATGAAGATCAACCTTCTTCCCGTGCACGCCGATATTCGCAATGACTCCCCCAGGTGCCATGATTTGCTCGCATAATTCAAAGGTGACCGGAATGCCCACCGCCTCGATGGCAGTATCGACGCCCTGCTGGTTGGTCATCTCCATGACTCTCTCCGATGCCCTGCCATCGGCACTGTTGATAGTGGCAGTTGCGCCGAAGCGCTTGGCAACCTCAAGGCGAGTGTCGTCGAGATCGATCATGATGACCTCCGCTGGCGAGTAAAACTGAGCGGTGAGAAGGGCGGCGAGACCTACCGGGCCTGCTCCCACGATCGCCACGATATTTCCTGGGGCAACCTTGCCATTGAGGACGCCACATTCAAACCCAGTCGGAAGAATGTCACTTAGCATCACCAACGCCTCCTCGTCCACACCATGGGGAATAGGATAGAGGCTGGTATCGGCAAAGGGAATACGGGCGAACTCGGCTTGGGTGCCGTCGATTGTGTTACCGAGGATCCAACCTCCATTCATGCAGTGGGAGTACATCTGCCGACGGCAATATTCGCACTTTCCGCAAGCACTCACACAGGAGATCAGAACATGGTCTCCCGACTTGAATGCTGTCACCGCAGTTCCGATTTCCTCGATAATACCGACTCCTTCATGGCCAAGAATTCGTCCGGCATGGCATGTCGGGACATCACCCTTGAGGATATGGAGGTCAGTGCCGCAAATCGTTGTTTTAGTAATCCTGACGATCGCATCCGTGGGCACGGTGATGACGGGCTTCGGACATTCGACCAAGGCCTTCTTTCCCGGTCCCTGATACATAAGGGCTCTCATAAAGATTTAGGATGTTTTTTTGTTCCTGTGATTTCGCTACAGGAATCTTAACGAACCCGCAAATCCCGGGGGAATGAGACCCAGCGTGGCGATCAAGGCCATCATGATCAGTGAGGTTGTTTTCATAGAGGAAGTATTCAACATCCTTCGGCAGCTCTCTATTGGTAGAAGCGCTTAGTTTTTCGCAAAGGGTGCTAAACGGAATTATTAACGCTTTCTAGAGCATTTTCTTTTTAGAGCGGTTTAAATAATTCTAGGGTCTTTCCTAGATTAAGCGGCTTTTTGTTGCATAATCTATTGAAGATCAGTGAAGAACAGATATCTGAAGCATGCCCGCATTTCAGAGGCCCGATTT
>Ga0208105_1000212_pt1 | contig 22490 bp, 21 predicted proteins | sample CryBogCBE16Jul07_FD_184574 | JGI IMG/M metagenome (GOLD analysis project Ga0208105, IMG submission 184574) | Freshwater microbial communities from Crystal Bog, Wisconsin, USA - CBE16Jul07 (SPAdes) | ecosystem: Environmental > Aquatic > Freshwater > Lake | place: Crystal Bog, Wisconsin, USA... | reverse complement strand
CAAACAAAACATCCAATTAAAATTATATTTATCGAGGTTAGCAATGAGCAAAATAGAAATCCCCACCAATCTGTGAATGAGACGAAATTCATATTTTTCATGTCTAACGGCTTGAACTGAGCGACACCATGCACGGTATCCCCATGCAAACCGGTAGACCTAATGGTGTTAGCTCCAGTGATTGGTTAGGATTTTTCATCTATTGCACTTTTTGGCACATTCATTGCAAATGATGTAGTATCCACCATCTTCATGATCTGCAGTATAGCAGGACTGGCCAATAGGAATATGGGCTCTGCAGAATGAGCAGTGTTCGTGATCCCAGCCTTTTTCTTCTCTTTGGATTTTCCTTTTTGTCATTTCTGCCTGGTCGCCAGCAAACAGTTCATGAACATACCAGTAAGGAAATTTGATCTTCCAGCCTGTTTCCGTAGGATAAAATCGATGCTGTCCCGATAAATCACCAAACATTGATTCAAGCTCTGATTGAGGAAGCTTCTTTTGTGTCTCCAAGACAGCAGCGTCAGTTCCCGGAAATTCGTATTCTTCAAGGGTAGCGAATGGAATGTTTGAGATCGCTTTCATTTTTATCCTAACGTGCAAGCTCAGCCACGCCCGAAGAGCGTTGGATGCAGCGTCTGGTTAGGCATTTGAGATGGGTTCATTGCTTGTGAGCGGTGTCTCCAAATAATGTCGCAAGATCGACTTCTTTCTTCATGGGATGATCAAAATCGACTCCGTTAGAGCCAGTTGTGCCAATTCCAAACACTACAGTGTGAGGAGACAGAACCTTAAATTCAGGTGAGACAACAAGACCTATAAAATCATCGGCAGAGAGAATTTTGTGATTTGAAATACTAACTACATACGAAGTGTAATGCCAAGGCGCATGTCCACCAGAACTGGTTGTTGTGAAAACAATATATTTTGAATCGGGTGTCCATGCTATCTGTTCGGGAATGCGACCATCAATAGTGTGCTGAAAATACATCTTTCCAATATCGTGATATGAGTCTGAGCTTAGTTTGAAAACTACAAGTTTTGTTCCGTCCAGATCCTTTCTCCAGATATACTCGGTTTCGGGAATCCTACGAGTGGCAGCTAGAAAAGTATTGTCTGGTGAGGCAACCCTGCACATATCTCCGACATCTCCTGCAAAAGCTGAAATTGCTGTGAGGCAGAAAAAAATGAGAAGCGTTTTCATGTGCCTAACGGCTTGAACTGAGCGACACCATGCACGGCATACCCATGCAAAGCGGCCAACCTAATGGTGTTCGCTCCAGTGATTGGTTAGCCGATTTCATTTAATGAAATAGATTTTACCTTTGTTCTGTTGAATCAAATCAGGAAGTAAAACAAGTTTTTTCTGAGCAAGATCGTAAGCACATTTCCAATTCACCCTCCATCTATCATTTGATTTTTGATTGATAAAATGTAACCCTGAAAGAGTTAGTATCAAATAATGATTATCGCGCCAGCTATCAAAGCTTACATCCTTATGAAATCTAGGGATCTGTTCTGGTAAGGCTGCGGGCTGCTTCGCAAAAAAGTTCCATGCGGCATCCCCTAATGGCTTTTCTGAAACTGGAGAAAAGTGAATCCCATGGTCTCGGTGATAAAGATTAACAGTTCCCGACCCAGCACAAATTTTGTCTCCTAGGCATATCCATCGGGAATTTGGTGAAAAATAAAACCAAGCAGCCGCGCCAGAATTATCGTTTTTATATGGTAGCTGATAGCCGCTGTCTCCAGAGGCTGGAAAAATCCAAATCTGTCGTTTCTGACCATAAATCATTGATTGATCAGACTTAAAATACTGCTTGATAACAAAGGACTTATCTGGAGATATGACGGTTACTTCTGGGTCTAATTTGTATTCTTTAGGCGGTGTATCCGCAGATGCAAGCGATACAGTAGCAACCAACAAAAGTAGGGTAAGCGATCTCATACGGCTAACGTATTTTAGTGTAGCATGTCATTCTATTGCAATAATGGGTGACATGTATTGGTTTTCCCTTGTGAAAGATAAGTCGTTGGTTTTCAGGTGCTAGCAATGAGTGAATGTTCAAGAGGGTCATGGTCTCTTCCTAATAGTCTAACAACCTCAGTCTATCCACTTCGTTTTAGCAAGACTGCGCCTTCCTAGAACGTCACTCCGATCTGTGCCCCCAGTACTAGGGCATTCGGGATGTTCCCCGTGCCGCCCGGATTGATCACCCACTGTGCGTCGGGTTGGATGTAGGCGAACTTGGTCAGATTGATACGGTAGCCCCATTCGTAGACGAGTTCGTAGCTGGCCGTGCCACCGAGCACCGCTTGGTTGGCGGCGGCGTAGTTGTCGCTGAAGTTGCCGTAGGCCACGCCGAAGATCGAAAGATCGCGCGGACGGGCCGGGATAAGGCCTGTGTAGACGAGGCCTCCATTGTACTGGAAGGGGATCTTGGCGGTGTTCTGCTGCGGGGTCAGCATGAAGACGCTCCAGGCGGAGAGACCGGTGTCCTTGTAGGGGTCCATCCGGTAGAGCATCTGGTCAAAGTGCCAGTAGAGGGAGTAGCCGCCGTTCTGGGTTTGCGTGCTGTTCTGCCACTCGGGGTAGGAATAAGTGGAGTAATAGCCACCCATCCAGTAGTGCCCGGGAAGTCCGTGCGGCACGGCATCGGTGGCCGGGGCAGCAAAGGTCTTTCCATCGACGACCGATTTGTCGTCGCGCTTGGCCGGAGGTGTGCCCGAGGGTTTGAAGAACTCGGGGGCCCATCCGTACTGGGCGATGACCATGACACCGTCGCCGCCGTTCATTTCCCAGTCGAATCCGTGCAGGTAGGACTGGGATACCTGCGGGGTGACCTGGTAGATGCCAAGCATCGCCTCCGTGGTGGAAGTGGTGAGGGCCCTCAGTCGCGCACCCCAGACGGCCCAGGGGTAGGTGGAGAACTTGTTGTTGACCGGAAGGGACTGCGGATTGCCGTCGATGCCATTGTTCATGTAGAGCCAATAGAAGGGCGAGGAGGCGAAGTCGTCGCCGGCGGCCATGCGGCCGAACTTGAAGCTGACCTTGTCGTCGAGGAAGCGCTGGTTGTAGGCGAGGCCGTAGAAGATGACCCCGGTGCCTCCATACACCTGCTGGACGGTGAACTGGTTGCCGATGTGCTGGGCCGTGAGGTTATTGCCGTTGCGATCGAGGGCGATGACGCTGAGAGTTCCTCCGTCATACCCCAACAGGGGCTTGGACTGGAACTCGAGGTCGAGGGTGAAGTTGTCGCAATAGGTGAACCCGGCGCTCTTGCCCCCGACGGGATTGCCCGCAAGGTCGGCGGTGTAGGTCAGTGAGATATCGAGGCCATTGGTCGCAAGCGTGTCACGGAGGCCGAACCAATTGAGCGTGGCATAGTCCGAATCAAGCCAGTTTTTCGTGTTGTCACGCTGGCTCTCGTAAGGATTCCAGAATCGTTGATTCCCCCAATTGAGTTCGGGAATCTGGTAGGGGATGTCGAACTTGAGTTGTTCGTCCGGCGAGATGAATTTCGGCATCGGGATTCGGACGGTCATCACCTTGAGGGAGGGACTTTCCTGAGCGGTGCCCTGATCAGGACTGGAGATGACCGTGGCGGCGGCGACAAGGAGGGGGAGGAACATGGGGGGATGTTTGGGTTCGGTTCACAGAAGATCCCTCCCCCCGATGCGAATCAATTCGATTTTTCAACGGGGACTTGTCCCCCGGGCGTTCAGTCGGCATGGTGCCCCCATGCGTCACGTCTTTGTCTCAGGTTGTTATGACATCATCCATGCGGGGCATGTGCAGTTCTTCCGTGAGGCCAAGGCCCTCGGCGATTTCCTGACCGTCTCCTTTGCCTCCGAGGAGGTCCTTTGGGCACATAAACAACGCCGCTCTTCTCTCCCCGACGAGCACAAGAAGGGGATCCTTGAGGCCCTCGACATGATCGACCAAGTGGTCGTGGGCAAGGGGACCGACCACGGGCTCGACTTCAAGGAGGACTTCCTGCGGCTCAAGCCCAATATCCTGGCCGTCACCGAGGACGATCAGTACGGACAACTCAAACGCGATCTCTGCACGCAGGTCGGAGCGGAATACGTGATTCTTCCCAAGACCCCGCCGCAGTTCGCACCCGTCTCCACTTCGCAACTCGTGAAGTGGATCCGCGCCCCGAAGGACGCCCCCCTGCGCGTCGACTTCGCGGGAGGATGGCTTGACGTTCCTTCCCACGCCCGTGAGGACGGTTTCATCGTCAACTGTGCCATCCAGCCGAAGGTCTCCCTCCGCGACTGGGGGTATGAACGCAACGCGGGCCTCGGCGGCAGCGGCGCATGGGCCCTTCTCAACGGCAATACCGGAGTGGAGGAGGAACTCGGACTCGGCGTCGGCTGGCAGGATCCCGCCGTGATCCGCGAGACCGGGCTCTGTGTGTGGAGGAGCGGACCAAAACCCTCGCTCGAATTCAAGAACGACGGTTCGATGATCCGCGGGCTCATGGCCTTGTGCTGGACGGGCAAATCTCACAACACACCAGCGATTGCCGCACAAAGCCGAGACTACGCGGCTATCGCCGCGGCAAGCCGTCTGGCACGGCAAGGGATCCTTTCCGGACAGATTGAAGGCCTGGCCGAGGGTGTTGCCGCATCTTACGCGGTGCAACTCGACGAGGGCATGGATCCTCTGCCGGAGGGCGCGGGATGCCTCGCCCGCAAATACTGTGGCGGCGGATTCGGGGGATACGCACTTTACCTCTTCAGGTCGGAGAAAGAGCGTGCTTCCTTCGTCGCCGGAACTTCCGGCACCCGTCCCATCGAGCCCTATTCCAACTGGGAATAGGTAAAGCCGCTCAGTTCGATTCCGGAAGTGCGAGCAATCGGCGGCTCATCCTGCCAATCCCCTCTCCTGCCAGGCGGCTTTCGGGATAGCGACGGCGAAGATCAAGATAGATCGTGAGGGCAACGACGGGCTTTTCAGGTTCCAAGGCACGGGCCTTGGCGAGTTGCTGCTTGAAGGAGTAGGCTTCCGCGGATCGATCAAGGGACGCCAGGAAAGCCGAAATTTCCGCGCGATCGGGGTATTTTGACGCAAGCCCGTCCGCCTCCTCCCAGGCGGCGATCACCGATCCGAAATCCATTAATTGACCGGCGTGTTCGATTCTATCCCGTATCTCGCTTTCGATTGCGACGGTTTGGTTGAGGATATCCAGCCGATCCGGAAATCCGTGCAGGGCCTCTTTGAAAAAGTCTTTCCTCGCCAGAAGTTCCTTGCCGTTTCCTGCAGCAAAAAGGGCATCGAACTCCGCGATCTTACGCTGCCGCACGGAGGCATCCGAGGAAATTTCGGATGCAAAGGCTCTCAGATCGGGATTGCCGGGCCAGGATGTCGCACAAAGCTCCATCTCACGAAGCATCGCGTCGATATCCCCGTTTTCACGCGCTTTCCGGGCAGTCCCAAGATGAAGGGCCGAATCGGAGCGCGCCGCCTCGATTCGGGATCTCGGTGTCGCGCAATCAAAATCACGAGCTGCCGGCTCCAGCAGATCAAGATCCTTGGAAGCCCTGGTGAGATCGGCTTCCGCAAGATGCTGATCCAGGTCCCGTCGCAACTCAAGGAACCGGAGCATCTTCTCCCGTGACTCTTTCGGGAAGGAGAGAACTTCCGGCATCCTCTCACCCATGGGATACATTCCAGTCATTTTCGCCGAAGCTGCGGCCACGGCGTTGCCTTCCAGCAACAGGGTCGTGTCCGAGAGGGTCTGGTCGACAAAATCGATCGAGTGCCGGGCAATGCGGTCGACATCCTGCAGGCTCGGGGCCATCCCCTCGGGCATCAGCAGCGTGGCCAACTCCCCGCCCACCCCGAGAGACACGAACGTTTCCCGGAACAATGCCCGGTAAAAACGGGTGGCCAGGATCGCCTCGCGATAGTCGCCCCACTGAATCAGCTTCACGCAAAGCTCCTGAAGTTTGCGACGTGACTGGATCTCCCCCTGCACGGCTTGCGATTCCATCCGGTCGATCTCCGCCGTGACCTGCTTCAGTTTGAGAGCATCCCCGGACAAGCCGCCCTGTGGTGCAACCGAGTGCTGAGACCACTTTTGGGGGGGCTCCCTGTTGTCGGCCAATCGGTGCTGGTCCACCGAGACATTCCAGGAGAGGCGCTCTTTCTGGCGCTTGAGGTCCTCTTCCCTAGCCGGTAGCGAAGCACGTTTTTCGAGGGCCATGGCAACCTGCATCACGGCCGCCAGCAGCTCGGGACATCCGCTTTTCCGCCCGAGGGGCCCGGCGGCGAGCGATCGAAGTTTCAGGACAGCCTGTCCAAGATTCTCGGGGGAAGCCACCCCCGGCCCCAGAATCCTGGATATCTCCTCCAGGGAGGCGATCTGGGCGGAAGTAGCGGCCACCTCCTCCGGGTTGCGTCCAAGATAGTCCCGGAATGCCTCACGAAGAGCCTCCTGATCGCTGATGGCACTTTCCCCATGACGCCAGACAACAAGCCTTCCGGGCTCGATATTCGGCGCGGAACCAACCGCGCACACGGGCAAGATCAAGAGGGCCGTCAGGCAGGGAAGGAATAATCGCCCCCGCTTGGAAACATCCCCTCTCCCGCACATGGGCCTGTCTTTTTCAGTTCGCGTTGGGAGCAATGTTGCGGACGACCCTCTGGATCCCCTGCTTGGAAAGATCACTCATCGGGTAGCGTCCTTGGGCACGCAGATACCAAGCCAGGGCTGATCCGTATTCCTTCCGTTCCTCAAACTCCTTGGCTTGACGGATGTCATTCACGAAATCTGGCGTCTTGGTGGTGAGGTCGGCGCGGAGTTGGCCCAACTTCGGATCGTCGGGATACTTCTGGAAGGTCACTTCCAACCCCTCCCAGGCACCCGCCTGGTCACCGCGTCGCGAGATCTCCTGGGCCCTCATGATGGAGGCCTCGATCTCCTGCATCCTGTCGAGAACAGCACGCAATTTTCCCTGACGCTCCGTCTTTTTAGGGGAATCATCGGCAGCCACGGCGGCGATGTATTTTTCCTTTTCATCGAAGATCCTGCGATAGTTTCCCTGTCCCTCGAGTTGGTCGAAATCTGACAGCGCCTGCACCATCGGGCTGGCCTTTTCCGAAACGCGGCTCATCTCCGCGGAGAAGGTCTGGAGTTCGGGATTGTTGGGCCAGAGCGCCGCGGCTCTCGTGATCTGAGTCTGGACGCCCTGAAGATCCCCTTTGGCTGCGGCGACCTTTGCCTGTGCCACATAGAGACTGCTGGCCGTCTTGACACTCTGAAGCTTGGAGCGAATCTCGGCATCGTCGAAGCCCGGGTTCAACTGCTTCATCTTGTCCACCACCTCGATGAGGATGTCGATGTTCCCCGAGTTGGCGGCGTTGACCAGACGGTTGCACAGCTGGGCGTAGGCCAGGGTCTTCCGCTTATCATCCTGGGAGAGCAGTCGGACGCTCGGAAGGTATTCCCCCTTGGTGAAGACAGCGGCAATTTGGCTGGCGGCACTCTCCAGTTCCTGTTTTTCCAAAAGGAACTTGTAGACCTTCACTCCTTCGTTGACGTCGCGGATGATCTCGTTGGCAACGCTGTCGATCTGACTGAGGCTCTTGAAGGTCCTGCTGGCGCCGCGCATCGCCGTGCTCAGCGCATTCTGGGCACTCTCGACGCTCAAATTCTGCACCCCGAGATTCAGACCCGATCCGGAAAGGGCGGTGGCATCCCCTGAGTTGCCATAATATCCCCCTGTCCCGACCCCGGCACCATTATCCCCGGCATGGGCGCCGACTCCAGGCCCGTTGTTTCCCGTGGTGCCGGAAGCCACGGAACCCTTCGGGGCGGCATCCGCAACGATTTTCACCTGACCGGCTTCCTTGTTATACCCCATTTTATCCGCCATCTGGTTGAACTCCTCGAGGGACTGGTCCCCGTCGTCGAAGAGGGCCCGGTAGAAACGATTCAGGATGATGACGTGCTGGTAACGTCGCTGGACAAAAAGCTGCAGGATCAAGGCCTGCATCTGGAATTTGGCCTGAATCTCGGCGGTGGCGATCTGGGCTTTGTTCTTCTGGATCGTTGCTTTCATCGAGGAAACCTCATCCTTGGAGGGTTCCATCACGGCAGTCCGAAGTTCCTTCTGGATTTCATTGTTGACGACGACATCGTTTTTTCCGGGCGCCAGGGCGGGGAGAGAAAGTGACTGAGCGCTGTGAAGTTGATTGTATTCCGCAGTCTTCAACTCCTTGGTGTTCTGCTGATTTGCCTCGGTCAGCCTCATCACCAGGACCCGCACGTTGGCGGCCGCATAGACCGCATCATGGATGGTCGTGCAGAGGTTGGCATCACTCTCGAACTCACTGGCCTTGGAAAGGAGATTGAAGGCCTCGTCCTGATTGGCCTTGGTGGCGTAACCCGGGGAGAGCAAGTCCATGATTTTCTGGATTCTCTCCCTGTAGATCTTGTAATCCTCGGTGGTTTCGGCCGGCGCGCTCAGGTATTTCTCGAACTGGACGGCGAAGGCCGGATTGTTCCACAGCGACAGGAACGTGTTCGGCTTCATGTCGACGATGTTTTTCTTGGCCTTGAGGTTGGCCTCAAACATCGCCTGGCTCGTAATCGCGCTGTTGTCCATGGCTCCCTGCAGGGTGTTGCCCTCCTTATACTGCTGCCCGACCTCATGGATGGTCTGGGCGTTGGGAGCTTGGGCGGCGAGACGGGTCATCAAGATCACCGAGACAACGATGACGCCGACCTGGGGGGGGATTTTTCTCTTCATGGCTTGTGCGCCTCCTCGACGCTAAGCAGTCCATTGTCCCCTACCTTGACTTTCATGAGGTAGTGCTGGCCTTTTTGGATGGTAAGCGATCCCAGGGCCGGGGGAACCAGCACGGGCAGGATGACGGGGGCTCCTGCCTTGGAGGCATCCCGGAGCGTGATGGAGAAGAGGCGCCCCTTGTCCGGCGAATTCCCGAGCGAGGAGTCGATCTCGGCGTTGATACGGTAGGTGTTGCCACGAAGGGAGTTGGCGTTGCTGTAGTAGAGGGAGGGATCGAGTTCTTCGACCGTACGGAGCGATCCCTCCCTTCCCCCTTGACTGAAGATCCAGTAACCTCCGGCCGCCAGCAGGACGACCACGACGAGGAGCACCGAGGCGGGCAGGCCGCGTGATTTTCTTCGACGAGACATGGCAAGAAGATCGTCCTGTGATTCGGGAAACTCAACTGCAATCCACAGGGGCGCCACCCCTCCCTTACCCTTCCTCCAGACGCTTGATCCGCTTCAGATAACGCACTCCGTCAGGGCCAAGATCAGCAGGGTCCAGAACCGGGGTGCCGAAGAGTCGGTCCCAGATCCTCTCGTAGGAATGCGCGGCACGCGGAATCTCCAGGCAAAGCCGTAGCGCCCTTTCGTAGAACTCCCTCGGCCTGGCCTGCACAGCCTCCCGGGTCACGGCAAACTGAGCCCCTCCCCGGAAATGAAACCAATCGGGAGGGCTTTCGCCAAAAAGATCGCTGAAAAGCCGCCCGGTCTCCAGTTCGAGGCGCTCAGGATTCTTGCTCCAAGGAACATAGAGTCTGCGACCGAAAGGGTCGTCGGTCTCGTCGAGAAAGCCATACCACATGAATCCCTCGACCTTTTCTTCTTGCGAGACCAAGGAACGAAGACGGTCGTGCAGGTCGGGGGCATGGTCAAAGGGATGCCCTTGGCAGAAAACCGTCACCGGAGCCGGATCCTCGTAATGTGCGAGCAAATGCGTCAGATAGGTGTGGGCTTCGCGACCCACATTCGGCAATGGGAGAAAACGGAGGATCCTTTCTTCCGACAATCTGGCCACGAGTCCCTCCTCAAGATCCTCCCCCTTGTTGTAAACCGTGACGCGGAACGAGTCAGGGACACGTCGGATCCACCGCAGATCCTCGAAAAAGTGGGCCACCACCAGTTCCGGAAACATCCGTGCCACGCAAGTGTTCTGGGAATGTTCTGAAGATTCCTTGCTTTGACTGCCCATTGCTTTTGACTTAAACGGAAAATTCTAACGATTTCCCACCGACATGAACATTCTGATCCTTGCCGCCGGCTACGCCACAAGACTCTACCCCCTCACGGAGAACAGGGCGAAGCCCCTGCTGGAAGTCGCGGGAAAGCCGATGATCGAGTGGGTTCTCAACAATCTCGCCCCGATCCCCGACATCGACCGCGTCTACGTGGTCACCAACAATAAATTCGCAAAATCCTTCGAGGATTGGGCTTCGGACTACAAGGCCCGCGGGGCCAAAATGGATTTCACGATCGTCAACGACGGCTCGATGAGCGATTCGGACAAACTGGGTGCCATCGGGGACATCCATCACGTCCTCAAGACTCAGGGCATCTCGGACAAGGACCTCCTCGTCGTGGCCGGCGACAATCTCTTCAGCCAGCCGGTCACGGGATTCGCCGAGGCAGGCCGAAATCATCCGGCCACGCTTGCCCTTTACGATGTCGGCAACCTCGAGGAAATCCGCAAATATAACAACATCTCCGTGGATGAGACGGGGGCGATCACCCACTTCGAGGAGAAACCGGCCAACCCCACCTCGACCAAAACGGGAATCGCGCTCTATTACTACCGCAAGGACGTGCTGCCTCTCATCGAGACCTATGTCGCGGAAGGGAACAACACCGACCAGCCGGGACGGCTTGTCCAATGGCTCTACCCCCGGATCAAGGTGGGCACCTGGGACGTTCCCGGCACTTGGTTTGACATCGGCAGCAAGGAGACGCTGATCGAGGCCAACGAGGTTTTCAGGAAGTTCGTTTCTTGAGCCGGTCGCTTCGAACCGGCCACTGACAAGTCCGGCATTCGTAGCCGATGGCGATGGCATGATCGGGTCGTGAAGGCTTTGCGGAACATTCGCGAAAAGCGGTGATTTTTCTTTGCCACCACAAGATCTTGTGGTGAATTCTTCTTTAGCCCCCTGCTACGCACAATGCTTTGCCCTAAGTGTTCCTCACTCGACGACAAGGTCATCGACTCACGCCTGTCGAAGGATGGCACCAGCATCCGGCGCAGGCGCGAGTGCCTGGGCTGCGAGACCCGCTTCACCACCTATGAGCAGATCGAGAGAGTCGAGATGCTTGCCGTGAAGCGGGACGGCCGACGCGAACCCTTCGACCGCCAGAAACTCCTCTCCAGCTTCATCAAGGCCTGCGAGAAGCGACCCATCGCCTTGGATACGATCGAGGAGGGAGTCCAACAGGTCATCAGCGACCTCGAGGCGGGTCAGGATCGCGAAATCTCCACGAAATTCATCGGCGCCCGGGTCATGGAGCGCCTTCACGCGATCGATCCCGTCGCCTACGTGCGCTTTGCTTCGGTCTACCGCCGATTCGAGGATATCGGCGAATTCATCGAGGAAATCCAGTCGCTCGAGCGGAAGACTCCCCTCTCCGACGACCAGAAGGAACTCTTCCAGGAAAAATCATGATTGCCCTGCTCGACGGCATCCCGATGGTGCAACTCCCGGACGGGAGGAGCGTCCTTTACGACAAGAAATGGATCATCGCCGCCCTGCGTTCCGCGGCGGAACGCAGCGGTCAGCGCAACTGGTGGCTTGCCGAACACATCGCCGAGAGTGTCACCCTCTACCTGCGCCGCGACTTCGAGTCGAACTCCGTCGGCATCCCCAATCTCGAATCGGCCGTGCACGAGGTACTCGGAACGCTCGGTTTTCCCGAGATTGCCGAAGCCTTCTTTCTTCCCGAACCTCCCGTCCATCTTTCGCTCACCGACCTGGCGCGCGAGGCGGGTGAGGGATACGAACTTGCTTTCTTCGGACTCCTCGGCGACCGCCTCCAGCGCGTGACCGGATCCCATGCGGCGCGGCTTGAGATCCACGACCTCTCCGGATGCGTGCGCCTCATGGGCAAGCGCAGGAAGTCCGTGCAAACCCTGCGCGAGGAAATCGTGGGGTTCATCCGCCAGTATGGTGTTGCCTCGGGACCATCACGCCAGGGCGAACCTCTTGAGATCCAGCTGAGCTGAAGACAAAGGTGAAAGGCTGAAGGCGAAAGGATTAAACCCCGATCACCCACTCCCCTCCGCGCCCCCCTATCTTCCAGCTGCCTGCTACAAGCTCCTATCCACCTCATGACGCTTTTCGAGAAGATCGCTGCACGCGAGATCCCTGCTACCATCCTCGCCGAGGGGGAGGAATGGATCGCCTTCCGCGACATCGCCCCGCAGGCTCCCGTCCACTTCCTCGTGGTTCCCAAGCGCTGCATCCCCCGGATCAACGAGGCAAAGGACTCCGACACCGCCCTGCTCGGCACGCTCCTCTCCGCCGCCGCCTCAACGGCTCGTCAGCAAGGCCTCGGAGAGAACGGCTACCGCATCGTGATCAACAACGGCCCCGACGGAGGGGAAACCGTCCCCCATCTTCACATCCACGTGCTGGGCGGCCGCCCCATGCAATGGCCTCCGGGATAGTGCTTTTGAGTTCTGACTGCGTTGCCCTTCGCTCGCAGTATGTTTCATACAGCGTCGCTTGGGCGCCTAGCCATCTCCTCAAAAGCACATTCCCGGATTGGACTATGAAAAATCTGATCCAAAGGCTTGGAAGTTTTGATGCCCCGCTAGGCCTGTGCCGCTAAAGGGTGGGCGCAGAAAAGGTGCGTGGGAACGCGGCTTAATTATATGAGGCGCTGGCCGAGAAGTCCGAGGATCAGCAGATCCGAAGATGCCTGATCGGAATACGTAGGTGTAGGAACACCTCGGATAGATTTCGCATCTGCGAAACCCGAAGGGCGAGCTGAGGGGGAGCGAACGAGTCAAACGATCGGCAGACAAATCCTACGCCGAATGAGCGGCAACACCGCGCAGCACAGCAAGTGTGGGCTACATCTCTGCATGGAAATCCATGCGCCGTTTCCAATGGAGAAAATCCGGAAGTTCAGATGCAGGCCAAGGCACGAGAGGGAAGGCGTAGTAATCCTACGCCGACCGAGCAGTAACACCGGCCTGCGCTGAAATCCCGGATTTTTTAGGGAGTGATTTCCGTTCCCACACCTTCTTCCGAAAAGGTTTCGAGTAGCACCGCATGCGGCGTCCCGGCTCCGAGGAAGTGAACCTTGGTCAGGCCCTGCGCGAGGGCCTTGGTGGCGGAACGGACCTTGGGGATCATGCCCCCTGCGACGATGCCGCGGGTGATCAGATCCTCGGTCTGGGAGGCCGTCAGGCTGGGGATGAGTGTCTCGGAATCGTTGGGATCACGCATGAGTCCCGGCACATCGCTCAGGAAGATCAGCTTGGAGGCCGGAAGCGCGGCGGCGAGAGCGGCGGCCGAGACATCGGCATTGATGTTCATCGGATGCCCGTCGGCGAGAGCGCCAAGAGGCGAGATCACGGGAACGGCGCCGCCGTCGAGAATCGCACGCACCTGCGAGGGATCGGTCTCTTCCGCCTCACCGACGAATCCGAAATCGACCTCCGATCCGTCGGCATCCTTGACGGGAGCAACCTTGCGGGCACGGAAGACCTTTGTTCCGGAGAGTCCCTCGGCAGGGACGCCGAGTTCCCGGAGTTGGGCGACGATTCCCGAATTCACCTCCCCGTCGAGGGCATCGCGGACGATGCTGATCGTCTCCTCGTCGGTGACGCGCAGACCGCCCACGAATCGGGGAACGAGTCCCTTTTCCTTCATGCGGGCGTTGATCGCCTTTCCTCCTCCATGGACGAGGACGACGCGGATCCCAACGGCATTGAGGAAGGCCACGTCGGTCAGGAAGCGGGAGACCTGCTCCGGTGCCTCCATCGTGCTGCCGCCAAACTTGATCAGGAAAAGAGCCCCGCGGAAGGTCCGCAGGTAAGGAAGCGCCTCGAGCAGGATTTCGGCGCGTTCGCGGGGGGAAACGTGGGCGGACATCAGAGAGAGAACTCGGTGAGGTTCAGGCGGACGTAATCCTCGGTCAGGTCCGTGGTGAGCAGTCGGGCCTCGCCCTTGCCTCCATGGAGGTCGACCAGGACGGAGAACTCCTTCTTGGCCGCGATCTTGCGGAGCTTGAGCTCTCCCTTCATATCCTGACATCCCATGCCGTTCCTGGCGGCCTTCATCCCGTTGTAGCTGATCTCGACCTTGTCGGGATCGAACTTGGCGCCCGAATACCCGGCGGCATCGAGGATGCGGCCCCAATTGGGATCACCGCCTGCCCAAGCCGACTTGACGAGCTGGGAATTGGCGATGGCACGAGCAGCGAGGTGCGCGTCGGCCTCCGAACGGGCCCCCTTCACGGTGAGTTCGATCACCCGGGATGTCCCCTCCCCGTCGGCCACGATCGCCCGGGAAAGATCGGCGCAGACGGCCTGCAGGGCGGAGGCAAAGGCCTTCTGCTCGGCAGCCGTCCGGATCTTCACTCCGGAGAGCCCGTTGGCCAGCGTCAGCACGGTGTCATTGGTCGAGCAGTCACCGTCGACGGTGATGCAGTTGAAGGTCTTCCCGACCGATTCCCGGAGCGCCTTGCGCAGGAAGGCGGCAGGCACCGAGGCATCGGTCGTGATGGCGCAGAGCATCGTGGCCATGTTGGGGGAAATCATCCCGGCCCCCTTGGCCATGCCGCCGATGCGGAAGGACTTGGAGCCGACCTTCACCTCGTAGGAAGACTGCTTGGGCACGCTATCGCTCGTCATGATCGACCTGGCGGCGGCGAGGGCGGCGGCGGGAGAGGCCTTGAGCGATCCGGCGGCCTCACGGATTCCGGGAATCATCTTGGGCAGGGGAAGCTGGACCCCGATGCGTCCGGTCGAGCAGACAAGCACCTCGTCGGCGTGGATACCGAGGGCCACTGCGGCGGCGTTGGCGCATTGCTCCGCGGCCCGCAGTCCGGGCTCTCCGGTGCAGGCATTGGCGTTGCCGCTGTTGAGCAGGACCGCCCGGGCCTTGCCGCTCTCCAGATGGCGACGGGAGAGGAGGACGGGGGCGGCCTTCACGAGATTCGTGGTGAAGACACCGGCAGCAGAGGCCATGGTCTCGGAGACCACGAGGCAAAGGTCGTCGCGCTTCTTGCCGTCTTTAGGCGGGGTGCGCTTGATGCCGCAGGCAGCGGAGGCGGAGGAGAAACCCTTGGCGGCGTTCACGCCACCGGTGATGCGTTTGAGAGACATGGATGAAAAAGTTAGAACGTTAAAAGGTTAAAAGGTTGGAGCTAGGATGCAGGAACGGAAAGAAGTCACAGGGATGAAGGAGATAGATAAAAAGTTAAAAGGTTAGAAAGTGGAAAGGTGAACCAAGCCCGTGGGAATGGGGTGCAACCGCTTGCCGGGAGGCAAGTGCCGTCAAAGGGATTATTAACAATCAGCACCTTTTGCATTTTTCATTCTTCCTTTTGCATTTCTCAAAGAAGCCCCTCCGTCTCGGGCAATCCGGCCCGGACGTTGTAGCATTGGACGGCCTGTCCGGCAGCACCTTTCACGAGGTTGTCGATCACCGAGAGGATCACGATCCGTCCCGTCCTCGGCTCGTCGTAGAGGGCGATGTCGCAGAAGTTCGTCCCGGTAACATGCTTGGTGTCGGGCGGTGTCTCCCTGATCCGGACGAACGGCTCGTCCGCATAAGTCTCCTCGAGGATGTTCCGGAGATCGGCCGCGGTCTTTCCCTTGGCCGGTGTCGCGATGATCGTGGAGTGGATACCCCGGTTCATCGGCGCAAGGTGAGGGATGAAGGTCAGGACCACCTTGGATCCGGCGGCCAGTGAGAGCTGCTGCTCCACCTCGGAAAGGTGCCGGTGCCTGGGAAGTCCGTAGGCCCTCATCGACTCATTGCACTCCGCATAGAGGTAGTCGACGGCGGCCTTCCGACCCGCCCCGCTGACACCGCTGGCGCTGGAGACGACAATGCCCGAGTGATCGAGCGCCCCGGACCGGATCAGGGGAATCAGCGGCAGCTGGATGCTCGTCGGATAGCACCCGGCACAGGCAATGAGCGGCGAGGACCGGATCGCCTCACGGGAGAGTTCCGGGATCGCGTAGATCGCTTCCCTGAGCAACTCCGGGGCGGGATGCTCCCCGCCATAGTAGTCGGCATAGACCTCCGCCTCCCGGAGCCGAAAGTCGGCGCTCAGGTCGAGGACCACCTTGCCGGCCTTCAGCGCCGCCGAGGCATACTCAGCGGCGACACCGTGGGGCAGGGCCAGAAAGACCGCACCCGCATCGCACGCGGCAACCTTGGCGGGATCCGCCTCGGTGAAGACCAACCGCGAAATCTTGAGGCCGGAAAACCTCGGCATCACCTCCCCGAGGGATTTGCCGGCATGCTGGCGCGAGAAGACCGCCGTCACCTCGGCCACGGGATGCCGGTCGAGCAGGGCGCAGAGTTCCTCGCCGGAGTAGCCGCTGGCTCCGACAATCGCCACCTTCAGGAGAGCGGGATCGGCCTTGGAGGATGAATGACTCATGATGCGAACAGAGTAGTGAACCTGACGGCATTCGCAACGGTTGAAACGACTCCGGAATCCTGGAAAGCGAGGCCACAAAAAGCACAAGAGACACGGAAAAGAGGGCGCCAAAACACCAAGCACAAGGGATTGAAAATGGTAATACTTGTTATTCTTACAATTGAGTATTACTTTTTGACCATGGCCACGCTCGTCACCACCAAGGGTCAGGTCACCATCCCGAAGAAGCTCAGGGACCGCTACGGCATCCGCCCCGGTGTCCGGATCGACTTTGTGGCTTCCCCCGACGGCATCCATCTCCGCAAGGTCGTGAAGAAAGAAGCAGGGGCGGCTCTGGGCTGCCTTCGTCGTGAACTTACGGGCAGAAAAGTCTCCGCCCTGCTCGACGACCTGCGTGGCGAGATGGACCTTCCCCAGAAACGTCACCGGTGACCGTCATCGCCGTCGATACCTCCGCGTTGCTCTCTATCTTCAAGGGGGAGGACGAGGGAGAGGCATGGCTGGAACTGCTCCACACCATGTCCCAGACCAAAAGCCTGATCATCTCCGCCATCGTGCTCGGCGAGATCCGTTCCTTTTTCCCGTCCGATGCCGCCTGCATGAAGACGATCCAATCGCTGGATCTCCGGGTGAGCGACCTCGACAAGGACTCCTCCCTCCTGGCCGGAAAGATCTTCCGTGATTACCGGGCCAAAGGCGGCCCCCGCTCCACGATCCTGCCGGACTTCCTTGTTGCCGCCCATGCAGCCGTTCAGGCCGATGCCCTGGCGACCTTTGACCGCGGATACCTCAGAACCTATTTCCCAAAGATCCGCCTGATCCAGCCCTGATCCATTGGGGAGCGAGCCTTTCTTGCACTAGGCCCATGTGCTTTTTGTGCATCTTGTGGCGATGTATCCCAATTCATTTTTCTTGCACCACGCATCGTGAAACCCGATGCTCTTTGGCTCGAGAACGGGCTGTAGCACAGCTTGGTAGTGCGCTTGAATGGGGTTCAAGAGGTCGTGGGTTCGAATCCCGCCAGCCCGAGTTCTCGATTTTCCGGAGAGGTTGTTCTCTCTGGAGAGGTTCCAGCGGGATGCTGGGACAGCTGGGTTTCCCAAAGAGCGACGGAATCGCTACCGGTTCTTCAGTTCTTTTCTGTAGGAACAGACCGAAGGAAGAAAGGAAGGAGAAATGTCTTGCAGTATCTGATGACGCTCCGATGCTTCATTCAATCCCCCCACTCCCCAATGAACCTCTTCAAAACTCTTGCGATGGTCGGGTTGGTGGGTGTTGGGATGGTTGGATGCAAGAAAAGTAATCCAGTTGATCCAATAAAACAAAAAGCTTCAGCAATCATAAATGAAGCCAAAGAAAAAAGGGAAAGGCTTACATCTTACAGGTATAATGAAGAATGGATTAGTTCTGGATTAAATAACTACACAAATAATTATGTAACCTACATCAAAAGGCTTCCAGATGGTAGAGAGTATAAACGTCAAGATAGAGTAACAATAGAGACACAATTACCAAAATCGACAGTTATCTGTGAGGTCAGTCCTTTGATTCAGTCAAACGGTGTGGTTGCAATTACTCAATCCTTAATTCCGCCTAAATCAAATCAGTCTACTGAAAATAGAGTGATTCATATTTCATTTTTAGAAACTCCAGAAGCATCATATTCTATAAGTGGAGATCAAGCAGTCAAAACCTTACCAAAAAGAAAAGTCATTAGAAAGGCAGCAATTGAAGGTGTAAGTCTAGTTAAGAAAAATGGTCTTAAAATGATTGCTGAAGAGTCATCAATCTCAATCACCAATTCATCAATAAATGGTTATGATTGTAATTTAATAGAATTTAAGCTTTCAGATGCTACCATAAAGAATAATAAAGATATAATGGAGAGTTATTCATTCAGATCTTTAATTACAAGTAAGCAATTTGGCATTTCAGATAGTAATATAGCTAATACAATTAAGTTGATGGTTGATGATATGCCTGTAAGAGATTTAATGGCTATTGATAAAAAAACAGGAATAGTTATTAGAACTTCTCGTTTGAATCAAAAAGGGAAGATTACTTATTCAAATACAATTTCTAATATTGAAACTAATGTTACTTTCCCCGAAGATTTCTTCCAACTTCCTCCGAACGTAAAAGTTACAAAAGATGAGAGTAAAGAGCCAACCTTCATCCAAGATGTTAAAGATAAAATAAGAAATCTCTTTTGATCCCCAATGAACCTTTTCAAAACTTTTGCGATGGTTGGGTTGGTGGGTGTTGGGATGATCATTGGAAGCCCAAACCTCCATGCTGGGGGAAGTATTCCTTGGGAATGGGTTCATAAAGAGATTCAAGCTCAGGATAAAGAATTAATCGGATTCATTGATAAGACTTTTGAAGTAAGTCCATCGGGTGGATGTATGCGTCCATTAGTAGGAGATCATGCAGGAGAAAGATTTGCACCATATGACTTTTTCGCGAAACCGAAAGGTACATCAGGTGATTACATATTCAATCTGAAATTTGAGCCGACTAATCAAAAAGATCATGCATGGAGCGTCTTAATCCAAAAGAGATGGTATTAACCCACTCCCCAATGAACCTCTTCAGAACTCTTGCGATGGTTGGGTTGGTGGGTGTTGGGATAGTATCGTTTTCACACCTGAACGCGCAGCCTCCATCCATTAAAATCACACAGCAGTCAATCAAGATCAACGATATCGAGATACGTACCGCTCATGGCGGCTTTATTTCGCTACCTACTGTCGAAACCCTCATTGGAAAACCGCAAGACATCTACCTAGCAGGGCTTGGTGTTCGTGTATATAGTTGGACACGTCTTGGAATACACATTCAAGAGGGATGGCGCGAACCCGAAAAAAACAAACTGTTCAAGTTACAGGTATTACTTACAGGCAGCTACGACACAATTGAAGATAAGCACACTGAGAGTTACAAAGGAAAACTACAGGTGGAGGGAGTAGTCATATCCCAGGACTTATCTGTTGAGAGTATTCGCAAAGAACTTAAGGAAGTAGGATTTAAGACCCCAGAGAATCCTTGGCATATAGCAGCACAAAAAGGTCACATAACAATCTTCACAGATGATACATCAAATAAATTTGAACGCGTTGATGCTTGGTGCCCATAGAATCAGCTTCTACGAGGATAGACACCTCTCGAACACTCGCTGGAACAACGGAGTCCCTTCCTCCAACGGATTCTCTAGAGCGTATTAAATAAAGATGTGGCCATTAATTTGGGGGCGCCATGGGGTGGTCTGCGAGAAGCAAGCAAAGCGACTGTAGTCGTGTGCTACTGCCCGAGCGATGCGACACAGCAGAACGCCCGATGCCGCCCCAAAGAACGGCTATAGAATTATTCAAACCGCTCTAGCTGGATTTCCCAAAGAGCGACGGAACAAGACCAACACAGCACGGAGTCAGGTGGCATTTTCTAGGATCACTGCCAATGCTCCTCGTAAATAACCGATATGTTCGGGAGGCATCAAGGAACCGCCAAACCGCGGATTGATCTCAAAGACAAGGAGGTCGCCCGCAGGTGAAATCTTGTAGTCAATGTTGCAAGGACCATCATAGGAAATGGGGGCGAGCAGTTCTTGAAATTGGGAAAGGTGGCGTGGGTCGGTTGGGACAGCGCGAGTGGTGACCCTCGTGTCCCAGCGGCGAATGACCGAAGAACCGTCATGTTCATAAAGAAAAGAACAGTGCCATAGGATCTTCCCTCCCTTGCAGACGCAGTGCGTCACATACTCCTTCCCCCCCGGAACATAGGCCTGCAACAACCATTTGTTTTCCTGCCATAGCTCCTGCACGAGAAGTTCTCGCAGGTGTGTGGGTGAGGAGACCATCTCAATGCCGTTACCAGCGTTGAGATCTGGACGTTTCAGCACGCATGGAAATTCTGCTTCCTCTGGAGTAGCGAAGAATTTCGGACAGTAATGTTCCAACTGATGCTCCCTAACATAGCCTGCAAAGGCCAACTTGTCGGCCAATATTTCAAGAGTTTGATGATCCGGCATCAGTGTGCGGGCTGTCCGAGGGCAATGCCTAGTATGTTGCTCCATCAACGGGATAATGACCGTGCGTCGCAATCGTTTTCGGAATTTAGTCAAAGGAAGTTGAGCTGTGCCGGGCACGATGATCACCTCTGCTACCTTGGGAAGCAAACGCCAGACGGGTCCCTGAGGTCCCAAGGCCGTCATCCAATCCGGACTATGTTCCCCGTAGATAATGACGCGAAACTTGCCCCATCCTTTGAGCAACTCAATGGTACGATAATTCAGCTTTTGTAGTCTTCTTCCAAGACTTGATAGAAAATCGCGTTTGAGCAAAAGAGTAAGAACGTCTGCTAATTCTTCACTCAACGGATTCTTCATCGACAAATGATAATTCTGGCCTTTTGAAAGTTCAAGGTGGGGCTCACGACCTGTCTTCTCGGGTTCACCATCATGTCCTCAATGCCCCGCTCTCTTAGACCTTCCCCATCCCCTCAAGACATCCCATGCTCCCTGCTCGGTAGTGCGCTTGAATGGGGTTCAAGAGGTCGTGGGTTCGATTCCCGCCAGCCCGAGTTCTCGATCTTCCTGAGAGGTTGTTCCCTCCGAAGAGGTTCCAGCGGGATGGTGGGATAGCTGGGTTTTCCAAAGAGCGACGGAATCGCTACCGGGACGTTGAGGGAGATGGAACCCTTTCCTTTCCTCTTTACAAATAGAGCGGGGCGACAACAGTTGACGTCACCCCCCCTAAAACACCCCCCCATGAAAACTCCCATCCTTGCGCTTGCCCTGGCGGCATGGCTCACCTCATTTGCTGGAAACGCTCGGGCAGCCGAACTTGTTGGATGGTATCAGTTCAATAACTCGAACAACTTGGGTTTGGATTCGAGCGGCAACAATAATAACGGCACGTTGTATAACGACGGCATCCTGCCTGTTTACTCATCCAACGGTATTGATGGCGGTGGTTCAGCCTACTTTGATGGAACTTTTAACTACCAAAATCAGAATTTCCAGGGCGGAGGTGGCACCATCAATGTGCCTATCAACACTGGTCCTAGTGCCATGTCTAACATGACTTGGGGGGCTTGGATCAATCCCATGCAGGTTGATTACGGACGCTATGTGATCAGCAGTGATCAGTATAATGGGGGAAGGTCTTTGGGCATCGATAACAGGGCGTCCGACAATTATGCGGCGATCACAGGTAACCAATCTCCCTATTTTTACAATACCGGGCTTGCTCCTGTAACCAATAGTTGGATTTTCATCGGCGGGGTTTATCAAAACAACTATTTTTCCCAAGGGAGTGGACTCCTCACGATGTATGTGGGCAATCAGGTTTTTTCAAACATCGTAACTTCTTTTAACAATAACAGCCCTTCGTTCACATCAATCGGTGGTGATGCCGGAACAGAGAGATACTGGAACGGCTATATTGACAATGTCTTCATTATTAATGGCGCCGCCAATCAATCGCAGATGACTGACCTCATGAACAACCCGACGCTCATCCCCCAAATTGCCCTCACCATCGCACCCGAACCCTCCACCTATGCCCTCTTCGGACTTGGTGCCTTCGGAATACTGCTGGCGATGCGCCGGAAGAAGACCACTTAAAGTTTTTCAGACTGACACCGAAGACCCATCCTCTTCATCGGGATGGGTTTTCTTTTCAGATTCCTCACAACTCCAAATCGCTAGAGCACCTGTCATTCAGAAATGGAATAACACTCCGTTCTAAAACAGATTAGAGATCAACACATGGCTGCCACGTACACCGCAGAAATCTTATGGCTCCGTGACGGACAAGATTTTTCTGACAATAGGTATAGCAGAAGACATACGCTTCGGTTCGATGGTGGAGCCGAAATTGCCGCCTCATCATCTCCCCATGTCGTCCCGCTTCCGATGTCGGATGCCACAGCTGTTGATCCCGAGGAAGCGTTCGTTGCATCGCTTTCAAGCTGCCATATGCTTTGGTTCCTCTCCATAGCAGCCAAACGCAAATTCTGGGTGGATCGGTATTTTGATCCTGCGGTTGGAGTCATGGGGAAAAATGCCGAAGGGAA
>Ga0208105_1000211_pt1 | contig 22638 bp, 19 predicted proteins | sample CryBogCBE16Jul07_FD_184574 | JGI IMG/M metagenome (GOLD analysis project Ga0208105, IMG submission 184574) | Freshwater microbial communities from Crystal Bog, Wisconsin, USA - CBE16Jul07 (SPAdes) | ecosystem: Environmental > Aquatic > Freshwater > Lake | place: Crystal Bog, Wisconsin, USA... | reverse complement strand
GGTGGTAAAGCAGTATCTAAGGGACGTGCAAGCATATTGGCGTTGGCCTATGTCTTAGGTATGGCTTTGGTCTATGCCCTAGCTGGGGTGCTGATGGCAGCCCTTGGGGGCAGTGTTCAAAGAGCTCTACAGAGCCCAGTTGCTCTAGCTGCCTTTGCAGTCCTGCTCCTAGCTCTATCTGGCAGTTTATTTGGTTTGTATGACCTCAGATTGCCGCAGTTATGGCATCAGCATATTGATCGATTGGCTGGGCGCCAAAAGGGCGGCAGTCTCATTGGTGCCTTTGCTCTAGGCGGGATCTCCACTTTAGTGGCGAGTCCCTGCATTACCGCCCCATTAGCTGGCGTGTTGGCTTTTATTGCTCAAACCGGCTCCATGAGCTTAGGCGCAGGACTGCTTTTTGTGATGGCCTTAGGAATGGGCTTACCGCTGCTCTTTATTGCAATTGAGGCACGGATCTTGATCCCATCCACCGGCATTTGGATGGTGTATTTGCAGCGTACTCTGGGGGTTTTATTGGTGGCTACAGCGGCTTGGATTGCCTCTCCTCTGATTCAGAAAAATGAAGCAGCTGGGTCAGTAAAAATCGTTAACGGTCAAAATATTCGTCAAGTTGGCGAGTTGTCTTTTGTGGTGATTCATTCGTCAGCAGACTTAGATGCGCAACTGAGCAAAGCAAAGCAAGAACAAAAATTAGTCTTACTCGACTTTTATGCTGACTGGTGTATTAGTTGCAAAGAAATGGAAGTGAATACATTTGCAAATTCAGAGGTTAGCAAGGAACTGCAGCAGTTCGTTTTATTGCAGGCTGATGTCACTGCCAATAGCCCTGAGAGTCAGGCATTACTGAAGCGCTTTGGTTTATTCGGACCCCCAGGTATTTTGATCTTTAATCAAAATTTTGAAGAGCAGAAAGAGCAACGGGTGATTGGTTATATGCCGCCTCAGCGTTTTATTGAACGCTTAAAGAATGCACTAAAGAATTAAAGCAGCTAAATTATTATTTAACGGCTTTAATTAAGCGTGCTGCCTCTAGAGCAAAATAAGTTAGCACACCGTCTGCGCCGGCACGTTTAAATGCCAGCAAAGATTCCATCATGACAGCATTATGATCAAGCCAACCATTTTGTGCCGCAGCTTTAAGCATGGCATATTCACCGCTGACTTGATAGGCGTAAGTTGGGTAATTAAATTCTTCTCTAACGCGGCGTATGATATCTAAATAGGGCATGCCAGGCTTGACCATCACCATATCGGCACCTTCGCTAATATCGAGGGCAACCTCCCGCAAAGCCTCATCCCCATTGGCGCAATCCATTTGGTAGGTTTTTTTATCGGCCTTACCTAGGTTCTTTGCAGAGCCTACAGCATCTCTAAATGGGCCATAAAAAGCAGAGGCATATTTAGCTGAATACGCCATGATACGAGTATGAATTAAGTTCTTTTGCTCGAGCGCTTCACGAATTTTTCCAATACGACCATCCATCATGTCTGATGGCGCAACGATATCGACACCAGCTTCCGCTTGTGTAATCGCTTGCTTGACTAAGATCGAAGTCGTTTCATCATTGAGAATGCGACCTTGCTCATCGAGTACACCATCTTGTCCATGACTTGTATATGGATCAAGCGCAACATCGGTCATGATCCCTAAATTAGGAAAATGTTTTTTGAGTTCGCGAACAGCGGAAGGTATGAGACCGTTTGGATTAAATGCTTCTTTGCCATCAGGTGTTTTTAAAGATGCGTCAATGACCGGAAATAAAGCCAAGACGGGAATGCCTAAATCAACGCATTCTTGGGCAACTGGTATTAGTAAGTCCAATGTGAGGCGGCTAACTCCGGGCATAGAAGCTACTGCCTCAGATTTGCCTTGACCTTCAAGCAAAAAGACCGGATAGATCAAATCATTTGCACTGACAGTGTTTTCCTGCATGAGTCGACGTGACCAATCATCACGGCGCATACGACGTGGGCGATGCCCTGGGAAATTAAGCAAAGAGTTAGCTGGTGATTTCATCTTCATGGGTTTCCGCTTCAAAAAGCCATTTAATAATTAAATTATCTGCCTCTTCAAGTCCGATGCGCTTGGTGCTTGAAAATAATTGTGCTGTAAGTTGTTTTGATTCCCCCGTACCATCCGGAAGTGCGGGATCATATTGTTGAAGCTGTTTGCGTACAGCTTCAAGAGCATGTTTGCACTCGCTTTTATTGAGCTTGTCGCACTTACTGAGCAGAATATGAATTGGTTTGCCTGTTGGGACAAACCACTGAATCATTTGCTCATCGAGGTCAGTAATGCCGCGTCTTGCGTCCACAATGAGCACCATGCCTACGAGCTGCTCACGTTCTTGCAAATAGTCGCTTAGGAGGGTATTCCAGTGGTATTTGGTCTCATGGTTCACTGCGGCATAGCCGTAACCCGGTAAGTCCACTAAATAGGCTAAAAGGTCGTCTTTTGAGAAAAGACCAAAATAGTTAATATGCTGGGTGCGACCAGGGGTCTTACTGGCAAAAGCCAGCCTTTTTTGGTTACAAAGGACATTTATGGCGCTTGATTTGCCTGCATTTGAGCGACCAGCAAAGGCAACCTCCCGTAAGGGGGTGGCAGGCAGGCAATGGGTGTCATTGACTGTGGTGGCGAATCGGGCTTGAAAGAGTTTAGACATGTCCAGAAGCTATTGTAAAATCACGCAAAATCATGAAATATCTCATGGTGTTGGGTAAAAAGGTTGTAAATGTAGGGCCCAAACACTTTTAGGAATTTTTGCCAAGGTAAACATAATGCGTCAAACCTCTCAAATCTCCAAATTCACTAGCTTACGCGCTGGCTTTGCAGCTCTCTCCATTTTCGCCCTGATTGGCGCCTCTGGTGTGGCGAATGCGGCTGATGCTGCTCCTATGGCACCAGCTGCGGAAGCAAAAGCTGCGGTACCAGGCAAGCCTAAGGTTGATCCGGCTGCTGGCGAAGCTTTGTACTCTAATGGCGATGCAAGTCGTGGTGTAGTTGCCTGTATCACTTGTCACGGTCCTAAGGGACAAAGTGCAACAGGTACATGGCCTAAGCTATCAGCCCAACATGCTGCATATACAACTAAGCAATTGAAAAACTTCAAAGAGGGCGTTCGTGCCAATGCCGTAATGATGGGTATGGCTGCAACGCTGACTGAGCAAGATATGCAAAACATTGCTGCATTTTTGTCTAAGCAACCGATTTCACAAGGCGTGGCACAAAATAAAGAAACAATTGAATTGGGTCAAAGCATCTATCGTGGCGGCATTGCGGCAAAAGGTGTTCCTGCTTGTGCGGCATGTCATAGCCCAACAGGCGCTGGTATTCCAGCTCAGTATCCACTCGTCGGTGGTCAGTGGGCTGAATACACTAACGCTCAGTTACTTGCATTCCGCGAAGGAGTTCGAAAGAACAGCAGCCAGATGACCACAATCGCTACCAAGCTCTCTGATAATGAAATGAAAGCAGTTGCTGATTACATGGCTGGTTTGCATTAAGTAATTGCGAAGCTATGAATAAAAACCCCGCTCATTTAGCGGGGTTTTTATTTGTCTAAGAAAGTGAAAAATTATTTTGGTAAGACACTTTCGCTTGCAAACAAATCAGAAGTTTTTTCGCGAGCACGAATAACGTAAGCATTTTTTCCATCAACCATAATCTCTGCAGGTTTCGGACGTGTGTTGTAGTTAGAGGCCATTACAAATCCGTAGGCACCTGCAGAAAGAATGGCTAGAAGATCACCTTCTTCAACTGCAAGATGACGATCTCTACCAAGCCAGTCGCCTGATTCGCAAACAGGGCCTACAACATCATAAGTAAGACCCTTGGCTTGTTTGGCCTCTACTGGAACAATCCCGTGGTGGGCCTCATAGAGGGCGGGGCGCATGAGTTCGGTCATTGCAGCATCTACGATACAAAAGTTTTTCTCAGCACCAGGCTTGAGATATTCCACGGTTGTCAGAAGCACGCCCGCATTGCCTACCAGAGATCTGCCGGGTTCAAGAACTACATCCAGATGAGCAAAACCACGTTCTGCCACATGGTTCAAAAGTGTATTGGTGAACTCGGTAATATCTGGCGGAGTTTCATCGCTGTAGGAGATTCCCAGACCTCCACCTAAGTCCAGATGGTGAATGGCGATACCTTCCCTTTTGAGGTGCTCCACCAAATCTAGAACTTTATCAAGGGCATCGAGGTAAGGTGCAGTAGTGGTGATTTGAGAGCCAATATGGCAATCAATGCCAACTACATCAATTTGAGAGAGTTGCGACGCTTCCCGATAAGTCTTTAAAACTTCCTGATAAGCAATACCAAACTTATTTCCTTTTAGGCCTGTAGAAATATAGGGATGCGTTTGCGCATCGACATCAGGATTGACGCGTAAAGAAATGGGCGCGCGTACATTGAGTTCGGTAGCCACTCGATTGATTTTGTGTAGCTCAGCAATGGATTCCACATTGATGCATTTGACGCCTGCTTTAAGTGCAGTCGCAATTTCGGAAGCCGACTTGCCAACACCTGCAAATACTAGACTCTTGGGGTCTGCACCAATTACTAGTGCGCGTGCTAATTCACCACCGCTCACCAAATCAAAACCAGCGCCGAGATTTTTCAAACAATCAATCACCGCTAAATTGCTATTGGCTTTCATGGCGTAATGAATGCGAGCGCGGCGAACACCATTTTTTTCTACGCAGGCTTTGTCATAAGCTTGATATGCCTCAGTCAATGCTTTTTTGCTGTAAACATAAAGAGGTGTGCCAAATTCTTTTGCTAAATCTGCCAGTGGAATATCTTCGGCAAACCAATTGCCATTACGTTCGGTAAATCCAGATAATTTCGGAAGAGGAATTGCTTTGCTTGTCATTGCTGAGCCGATGGAGAGGAGTTGGTGCTGGCAGGGGGCGGATAGAGCTTGCCTTTAGGTTCAGGCTCTGTCGGAGCCGTTGGTGCGGGTGGCACATTTGGCATGTATAGCGGACCTCTAACCCCACATCCAACAAGGGATATTAGAAGGCTAATACCGAGGGCTCTATTAAGAATCGCTATCATGAATGTCTCTAAAACGAATAATTGAATATAGCATGCAGGACTCTCTTATGAATCCAAATAATTCTGGCATAGAAACTATCGATGACAAGCAGTTTTACCAATTGGGTAGCAATTTATTGCAGTCAATTGAGGTTGCGTTAGAGGCTGCTGATGATGAATTAGATCTCGATTTAGATGTAGAGCGCCAGGGTGGCAATGTCATTAATATTCGTTTTCGGGACAAAAGCGTGATTGTGGTGAACACCCAACCCCCTCTCCATGAAATTTGGGTTGCAGCAAAATCAGGCGGTTACCACTATCGCTGGTCTGGAACCATGTCTAAGCCCCTATGGCTCGATACCAAAACTGGTAAAGAGCTCCTAAGTGATTTATCAGAATTTGCCAGCACACAGGCTGGGAAGCCGATTAAGATCGCGCTAATGAAAGCCTAAGCTGCACCAGTGGCAGTTAGGGTTTCAATCACTTGAGCGTCTGGCACGTTCTTAATTTGAGCCTTACCCATTTTCTCTAAAACCACATAGCGGATTTGGCCACCCTCTGTTTTTTTATCAATTTGCATGAGTTCCATATAACGCTTGGCACCAAATTTTGGAGGCATGATGGGTAGATTCATTGAATGAATGATATTAGTAAGGCGCTCAACCTCTGCCTTGCTGATGAGATTGAGTCTGCAAGATAAATCTGCACCAAGCACCATGCCGCATCCAACGGCTTCACCATGCAACCATTCGCCATAACCCATGCCAGCTTCAATCGCGTGGCCAAAGGTGTGGCCAAAGTTCAGGGTAGCCCGGATGCCGCCTTCTCTCTCGTCCGCAGAAACCACTGCTGACTTAATTTCACAAGAACGTAATACGGCATGACTCATTGCATCGGTATCGCAAGCAAGCAAGGCTTTTGAGTTAGCTTCGATCCAATCTAAAAATTGCGCATCAGCAATAGCGCCATGTTTGACCACTTCCGCTAGACCTGCTGAGAGCTCACGTGCAGGCAAGGTCTTTAAGGTATTGAGATCGGCAATTACAGCAACAGGCTGATGAAAGGCGCCGATCATGTTTTTGCCTAAAGGGTGGTTGATACCTGTTTTGCCGCCAACAGAGGAATCCACTTGTGCCAACAGTGTCGTAGGCACTTGAATAAAACGAATACCACGCATAAAGCTAGCAGCTGCAAAGCCGGTCATGTCGCCAATAACACCACCACCGAGAGCCACCAACATCGTTTGGCGATCAGCACCAAACTTTAGTAGGTCATCAAATATGAGTTGGAGATTTTTCCAGTCCTTATAAGACTCGCCATCAGGCAGAACAATTGTTCGTACTGGCTTGCCAAAATTTTCTAAAGTTTTAGTCAGACGCTGCACATATAAGGGAGCAACAGTGGTATTAGTAACGATGTAGATCGAGGTTGATTTTTCACAAGCATTAAATAACCCAGGCTGATCAATTAAGTCAGTGCCAATATGGATGGGATAACTGCGATTACCAAGATCAACTTCAAGTGTTTTCATCATAAATTTCAGGCGGAGAGTTCAAGCTGCATGATTAAGGTGTTTACCAGTTGATTGACACTAGGTTTGCCAGTTTCAATCACGTGGTCAGCAATCTCGCGATAAAGAGGATCGCGAATTGCATATAAATTTTCTAGAATTTTTTTCGCGTCACCATTGCGAAGTAGGGGGCGTCCTTCACTACCTTTGGTGCGATGCCATAATTCAGTAGGATTGGCGTGAAGATAAATCACGGTTCCTTGTTGGCTCAAGGCATGGCGATTTTCTGGGAGCAGTACGGCGCCACCACCAGTTGCTAGAACGATATTTTTTTCATTAGTGACCTCTCGAATAGCTTGAGCCTCCCGTTTGCGAAAACCTTCTTCGCCTTCCATCTCAAAAATGACAGGAATTTTTACACCACAGCGCTCTTCAATGACAAGATCAGCATCTAAAAAACGACGCCCTAATTTTTTTGCTAGGACTTTACCAACGGTGGACTTTCCGGCACCCATAAGGCCGATCAGAAAGATATTGTTAGTCGCAGAGTTCACTCTTTGATTTTATTAGGGTTTATCTAGAACGGTAGGGGTTAGAAAGACCAGGAGTTCAGTTTTATCTTTTAATTTGGATTTATGGCGAAATAAAGCGCCAAGAAGGGGGATATCCCCTAATAAGGGTACTTTGACTTCATCCTCCCTTTCGGTGGTTTGAAAGATGCCGCCAATAATTGCGGTACCGCCGTTCTCCACAGTTACCTCCGAGCTAAGGCTTTTGGTATCAATGGCATACCCTTGCTCAGTTTTCATGCCAATCGTATCTTTATTGATACCCACCAACATGGATATTTTTCCATCGGGATGGATTTTGGGCAAAACCTCTAAGCGTAGGTTCGCTTTTCTGAACTGCAACTTGCTGCCATTTTGTGAGGTTGTTTGATAGGGCAGCTCAGTTCCTTGTTCGATAGTGGCTTTCACTTGATCTCCGGTCATGATGCGCGGGTTCGACAGAATTTTCCCCTGACCTTCTGATTCGAGGGCAGACAATTCCATTTGTAAAAGTCTGCTCGCCTTCTTAGAAAGTAATGTGGCAGCTACTGCTGCGGGATTAAAACCATTAAGCCCGGCACCCCCTAAATCAAAACTCGTGCCAAGTTTGCTATCAGCAATCCCATTAAGACTACTGGCTTGGTAATCAAGCTTTGCTCCTAGTTCTCGGGCAAAACGTTCATCCGCCTCAACGATGCGAGCCTCAATCAAGATTTGTCTGGGGCTATTGATATGTTCGCCTCCAAAGGGGAGTGCCGCATCCTCACGCCGATGTTTTTGAAATGCTGCAATCTCTGCGTTTGGTCCAATCCAATAGATGTCGCCGTTTCTTATTAAACGTAAGCCACGACTTGCCAAAATTGAGTGCAGAGCTGTTTGCCAAGGCGTATTGTTTAGATCGACTGTTATCTTGCCCTTGATGGATTCACTCAGCAAGAAATTGGTCTTACCAAGCTTGGCGAGAATCTGCAAAAGCTCTACTACTTCAATGTCGTTAAATTGCAAGCTGATAGGTGCCTCCAAGGTGCTACTTCCTTCAATCGCCGCTTTACTTGGTGCGCTTGAAAGAATTGCAAATATCAACACCCATAAAACAAGTTTATTGGCCTGAATAATCATTGAGCTTTTGAGGATCTGAGTGTGATAGTTTTGCCCTGAGGGTGGGTCAAAATTGCAGCTTCTTTATTGATGTGACTAAGTCGCCAATCGCCCAGTAAAGGAGCCCCCTTTTCAATCATGATTGTTGCCCGTTCATTTTGAAAAAATGCTTGTTCAGATGAGCCGCTTTGGCTCATTCCTAAGTAGCGCCAAAGGCGTAGCTCGCTCTCAAACGGAATGACTGGCACCTTAGGTTTGGGGTGTGCAGAAATCTTATTATTTAATAATGAGTGAACACTTACTTCTATTAATTCAATGGAATCATAGAGTTCATCCTCAATAATAAGAATTTCTTCCCGCAACAATCCTAATTCCTCTTCGAGCTTAGCAAGCTCTTTTTGGTTTACTTGAGGAGGTGGTTCTGGGGAGGATTTCATGGGTTCGAAATTGCTAGATAGGACAAGACCTAGAACGACTAAACCGATTCCAAGCCCCACCAATAGAGCCATTTTTTTCAACTCTCCCAGGTTGGGAATTTGGGCTGCTAGCTCCATTTTTGGATGGGATTTAGGGCTGGTAGTCTTTCGGATTCCATGAGGGTCTGGTATCGCGGGATCATCCCCAAGTTCGCTCAAAATTTCATCAAATGATTGAGGGGAGATATGGCGGGATGGCATGCCCTTATTCTGGAAATAAGAGCGATAAAAAACTATCAGGATTCATTGATCCATTTGTCAGAAAAAAGCGGTTTTGGAGTTTTCGGAAAAATTACCTAAGCACCCTATAATTCGAGCATATGGCGCCCCCCCCAAAAGACAAGCCGACGTTTAATCAACGTCCTATTCGTCAGCCCAGCAGACGTCCAGGTCAACCTCGTGTGGATCCTGGCTCGCCTCGTAAATCCTCCGGCAACCCTCTTATTAAAGCGCTCTTGATCATTGGTGTCGCATTAGCCTTTGTAGTGACTTTGCTTTTGGGGTATGCCTTTTTGGTGGCTAAGCCTAATTTGCCCAAAATTTCGGCTTTAACGGATTACAACCCTAAAACACCTTTACGTATTTATACGGCTGATAAAGTTTTAATTGGCGAGTTTGGCGAAGAGCGTCGCAAGGTGATTCCTTTGAACGAAATTCCAGCGAGCATGAAAAATGCAGTTTTGGCTATTGAGGATGATCGGTTCTACTCTCATGGCGGGGTTGATTACGTTGGCATTATTAGAGCCGCTGTAACGAACCTGCGCGGCCATCTATCTCAGGGCGCCTCAACGATCACGATGCAGGTTGCTCGTAACTTCTTCCTGAGTAATGAGAAAACTTTCAGCCGCAAAATCTATGAAGTGCTATTAGCGTGGGAGATTGAGTCTCAACTCACTAAAGACAAGATTCTAGAAATTTACATGAACCAAATTTTCTTGGGTCAGCGTGCGTTTGGATTCTCTAGTGCCGCACAAATTTATTTCGGTAAAGAATTAAAAGACATTACCATCGCAGAATCTGCAATGTTGGCGGGATTGCCTAAAGCCCCTTCAGCATACAACCCGGTCACTAATTTCAGGCGCGCCAAGATTCGTCAAGAGTACATCTTGCAACGCATGCGCGATCTTGGCTATATCAGTACTGAAGACTACCAAAAGGCGATAATTGAAGAGCTCCATATTCGCGGGCTTGGCAATGAGTTTGCCGTTCGAGCTGACTTCCCAGCAGAGATGGTGCGTCAATTACTCTTTACTCAGTACGGTGAGGCGATTTACTCGCAAGGTATTGATGTCTACACCACTATTTTGAAGTCCGATCAAGATGCTGCATACAAAGCGGTTCGTCGCGGAATCTTTGAATATGATTTGCGCCACGCTTACCGTGGCCCAGAGGGCTTTATTGATTTGCCTGAAGATCCTGTAAAGCGCCAGCGTGCAATTGATGAAGCATTGTTGGCGTATCCCCAACTGGACGATTTACAGTCCGGCGTAGTCTTGGATGTAAAGCCAAAAGAAATGCAGGTGATGATCTCTACGGGTGACACAATTACGATCAAAGGTGAGGGCATGAAGTTGGCGGCAGCCTCTTTGACTGACAGCACTCAACCTAAAAAACGTCTCCGTCCTGGCGCTATCGTGAGATTGCTGTCTGATAGCGGTGTTTGGAAATTAGCACAACTCCCTCAAGTAGAAGCAGCTTTCGTTTCCATGAATGCGGAGACGGGCGCGATTCTCTCTTTGGTTGGTGGTTTTGATTTCCGTCGCAATCAATTTAATCACGTCACTCAGGCTTTGCGTCAGCCAGGTTCATCTTTCAAGCCTTTTATCTACGCTGCTGCAATTGAAAAAGGTTTCACGCCTAGCACAATGGTTAATGATGCACCACTATCGATCGGTGGTTTAGAGACTGGCAGTCAGGCATGGGAGCCAAAAAACTATGATGGTAAATATGACGGCATGATGCGTTTACGTAACGCATTAGCCAAGTCGAAGAACCTCGTATCAGTTCGTATTATTCGTGCGATCGGACCTTCATATGCTCAGGAATACATTCAACGTTTTGGTTTCGAGCCTGAGAAGCATCCGCCTTATCTCACAATGGCCTTAGGCGCTGGATCGGCAACCCCATTACAAATGGCCTCGGCATACAGCGTATTTGCAAATGGGGGCTATCGAGTAGATCCATTCTTGATTAATAAAATGGTAGATTCAAAAGGGACCATTCTTTTTGAAGCAAAGCCAGCGACTGTGGGCGATGGTGCTCCCCGAGTTTTAGATGCGCGTACTGCTTTCGTCATGGACAGTATGTTGCAAGAAGTAACTAAGACTGGTACTGCAGCTTCTGCCCGCGCCAAGCTAGGGCGCAGTGATATTGCGGGTAAGACAGGTACCACCAATGAGTCGCATGATGCTTGGTTTGCGGGTTACAACCCCAAGGTAGTTGCGATTGCATGGATTGGTTTTGATAAACCCGCAAGTTTAGGTGATCGTGAAACTGGTGGAGGTTTAGCTTTGCCGATGTGGATTTCTTATATGTCTACCGCATTAAAAGATGTACCACAAGAATCGCGTGTAGTTCCTGAGGGCGTAACTCAGGCAGATGGTGATTGGTTTATTCCTGAGTTCGCTCGGGGTGGCGGAACCCGCGAACTGCAGTAGTTCGTCATCATGGCTCGCCAAGCGCGTACTGTCATACCGGGCCAAGTCATGCATGTCATGGTTCGCGGTAATAATCGCGAGACCCTTTTCTTTAGCGATGATGATCGTCGTATTTATTTGGAGTGGTTGCGTGAAGCAGCCAGGCAATTTAGCTGCGCTGTCCATGCATTTGCCTTAATGCCAAATCACGTTCATTTACTTCTTACTCCTCAAAATGGAGATTCATTAGCAAAGACAATGCAATCATTGGGCCGTCGTTATGCCCAATACTTTAATCAGCAACATCATCGCTCGGGCACGATCTGGGAAGGAAGATATCGCTCATCCTTGATTGATCCGGATTATTTCCTACGGTGTCAGCGCTATATTGAGCTCAACCCTGTGAGAGCAGGTTACGAATCCAGTCCCCAAGACTCCAGGTGGACTAGCTTTGCTACCCACATTGGCGGAAATGCAGAGCCTTGGCTGGTTGATCACCAGCATTTTTGGAAGTTGGGCAACACCCCCTTTGAGCGCCAAATGGCTTGGGCAAACTTCGTTAAAGAGGGCGCCCCCCACTGGGAGGACCGACAAATCACCGAATCTTTGATACGTTCCAAACCTTGGGTGAGCGACATTTACGCGAAAAAGCTATTTAAAAATACGCCGGAGCTTGCTCAAATACGTCACCGTGGTCGCCCAAAGAAAATAAACTCTTTAAATTCAGTAGCTTAGATTTAAACAGGCAATATTCAGATCTTTTCAGGTCTTGACTCTGTCCCCAATTAGAAAATTCATTTTGGTGCGGCATCAAAATAAATGGGACAGACACATTTTATTTCTATTGCATCGATATGGGTATTCACCTATATTTGATCCTCCAAAAGTTATTAGGCCACTGTTGCCTCTCGGAAATACTATGACTACACAAATCAAATCAGATCTTCGTCCAATCGCTCAAGGTCTATATGACCCAAGGAATGAGCATGACGCCTGTGGCGTAGGATTCGTCGCGCACATCAAGGGTAAGAAATCTCATGAGATCGTTGCACAGGGTTTAAAGATTCTTGAGAACTTGGATCACCGGGGTGCGGTTGGTGCAGACCCATTGATGGGTGATGGTGCTGGTATTTTGATTCAGATCCCAGATACTTTGTATCGCGAAGAAATGGCGAAACAAGGTGTTACTTTGCCGCCATTTGGTGAGTATGGCGTTGGCATGATTTTCTTACCAAAGGAACATGCATCCCGTTTAGCTTGTGAACAAGAGCTCGAACGCACTGTGCGTTTAGAGGGGCAAGTTGTTCTGGGTTGGAGAGATGTACCGGTAGATGTGAAGTTACCAATGTCCCCAACAGTTCAAATGACCGAGCCATTTATTCGTCAAATTTTTATTGGACGTGGCCGCGACATCATGACAACCGATGCGCTTGAGCGTAAGTTGTATGTGATTCGTAAAACAGCAAGTCACGCAATTCAGGATTTGCATTTGAAGCATGGCAAAGAATATTTTGTTGCTTCAATGTCTGCTAGAACCATTGTTTATAAAGGTTTGCTGTTAGCAAACCAAGTGGGTGCTTATTACCAAGATTTACAAGATAAGCGCACTGTATCTGCATTGGCATTAGTGCATCAGCGCTTCTCTACAAATACCTTCCCAGCTTGGGAATTGGCTCACCCGTATCGCATGATCGCGCACAACGGAGAGATCAATACTGTTAAAGGTAACGTCAACTGGGTTAATGCACGCGAGGGTGCGATTAGCTCTCCAGTACTTGGCGATGACTTACAAAAATTATGGCCATTGATTTATCCAGGCCAATCAGACACTGCATGCTTTGATAACTGTTTAGAGTTGTTGGTCATGGCCGGTTACCCATTGGCCCAAGCAATGATGATGATGATTCCTGAAGCATGGGAACAGCATACATTGATGGATGACAATCGCCGTGCATTCTATGAATATCACGCAGCAATGATGGAGCCATGGGATGGCCCTGCAGCGATGGCATTTACTGATGGTCGTCAAATTGGTGCAACCTTGGATCGCAACGGCTTACGTCCAGCACGTTATTACGTAACGGATGATGACTTAGTCATCATGGCATCCGAAGCAGGTGTATTGCCAATCCCTGAAAGCAAAATTGTTCAGAAATGGCGCTTGCAACCAGGCAAGATGTTCATGATCGATATGGAACAAGGCCGCATCATTGATGACGTTGAGCTAAAGAACGCTGTATCTAAAGCCAAGCCATACAAGAGCTGGATTGATGCGGTACGTGTGAAGTTGGATGAAGTTGATGCTAGCAAAGCAGACTTAATCGACGACAAAGCGACGATTCGTCCTGCTGCAAAATTACTTGATCGTCAGCAAGCCTTTGGTTACACCCAAGAAGATATTAAATACCTCATGGCTCCAATGGCCATGAATGGTGAAGAGGCAATTGGTTCCATGGGTAATGACAGCCCATTGGCCGTGCTTTCAAATAAGAACAAGCCTTTGTATAACTACTTCAAGCAATTGTTTGCACAGGTTACGAACCCTCCGATCGATCCGATTCGCGAAAACATGGTGATGTCTTTGGTTTCTTTCATTGGGCCTAAGCCTAATTTGTTAGATACCAACAACATCAATCCTCCAATGCGCTTGGAAGTAAGCCAGCCTATTTTGGACTTTGATGACATTACCAAGATTCGTCACATTGGCCACTACACCAACGGCAAGTTCCGCTCTTACGAGTTAGATATCTGCTATCCAGCAGCATGGGGTAAGGCTGGCATTGAAGCGCGCTTAGCATCTTTGTGTGCTGAGGCTGCCGACGCTGTGCGTTCTGGTTACAACATTCTGATCGTGAGCGATCGTCAGGTTGATGAAAAGCACGTTGCCATTCCTGCCTTATTGGCTACTTCTGCAATTCATCAACATTTAGTTCAAAAAGGTTTGCGCACGAGCGTAGGTCTCGTAGTAGAAACAGGTAGTGCACGCGAGACACATCACTTTGCACTCTTGGCTGGTTATGGCGCTGAAGCTGTTCATCCATACCTCGCAATGGAAACTTTGACAGAGCTGGCTAAAGGTTTGTCAGGCGATTTGTCTGGTGATAAAGCAGTGAAGAACTTTGTCAAAGCGGTTGGTAAAGGTTTGCAAAAAGTGATGTCCAAAATGGGCATCTCCACTTATATGTCTTACACCGGCTCACAAATTTTCGAAGCGATTGGTTTAAACAGCGACATCATTGATCAGTACTTCAAGGGCACTCCATCGAATGTTGGTGGCATTGGTGTATTTGAAGTTGCTGAAGAAGCCTTGCGTATGCACAGCGCTGCATTTGGTAACGATCCAGTATTGACCAATATGCTTGATGCCGGTGGTGAATATGCTTTCCGTATTCGCGGTGAGAATCACATGTGGACTCCTGACACAATCGCGAAGTTGCAACATTCAACTCGTATTGGTGCAGATAAGGGCTATCAGACTTATAAAGAGTACGCCAATATCATCAACGACCAAACTAAACGTCAGATGACTTTGCGCGGTTTATTTGAGTTCAAGATTGATCCAAGCAAGGCGATTCCATTGGATGAAGTTGAGCCAGCAAAAGAGATCGTTAAGCGTTTTGCGACGGGCGCGATGTCTCTAGGCTCTATTTCTACTGAGGCACATGCTACTTTAGCAATTGCGATGAACCGTATTGGCGGCAAGTCCAATACTGGCGAGGGTGGCGAAGATCCAAATCGCTATGTGAACGAGCTAAAGGGTATTCCAATCAAGAAAGGCGAAACACTTTCCAGTATTTTGGGTAGCGATGTTGTAGAAGCCAACATTCCATTATTGGATGGTGACTCATTGCGCTCCAAAATTAAACAGGTCGCATCTGGTCGTTTTGGCGTTACCACTGAATACCTTCGTTCTGCTGATCAATTACAGATTAAGATGGCACAAGGTGCAAAGCCTGGTGAAGGTGGTCAGTTGCCCGGCGGAAAAGTTTCCGATTACATTGGTAAGTTACGTTTCTCAGTGCCGGGCGTTGGCTTGATTTCTCCTCCTCCGCACCATGATATTTATTCAATTGAAGATATCGCTCAATTGATTCATGATTTGAAGAACGTCAATCCTAAGGCGGATGTATCTGTGAAGTTGGTATCTGAAGTTGGCGTTGGCACAGTTGCTGCCGGCGTTGCCAAGGCTAAAGCAGATCACGTTGTGATTGCTGGCCATGATGGTGGTACGGGTGCATCACCACTGTCTTCTATTAAGCACGCTGGTTCACCTTGGGAATTAGGTTTGGCTGAAACCCAGCAAACCTTGGTTCTTAATGGATTACGTAGTCGTATTCGTGTTCAAGCTGACGGTCAAATGAAGACTGGTCGTGACGTTGTTATCGGTGCCTTATTGGGTGCTGATGAATTTGGTTTTGCGACTGCACCATTGGTTGTTGAGGGTTGCATCATGATGCGTAAGTGTCACCTGAATACCTGTCCAGTCGGTGTTGCAACTCAAGATCCAGAGCTGCGTAAGAAGTTCTCTGGTAAGCCAGAGCATGTCGTGAATTTTTTCTTCTTTATTGCGGAAGAGGCTCGTGAAATCATGGCGCAACTTGGTATTCGTAAGTTTGATGACTTGATTGGTCGTGTAGATCTCTTGGATACCCGTAAAGGCATTGAAAACTGGAAAGTACATGGCTTGGATTTCAGCAAGATCTTTGCTGAACCTCAAGTGGCTGCTGATGTGCCACGCTACCAAGTGTTGACACAAGATCATGGTTTGGCAAGTGCCTTGGATAACATCTTGATCGAGAAGAGTGAGCCTGCTATAGAGCGTGGCGAGAAAGTCTCTTTTATCGTTCCGGTGAAGAATGTCAATCGTACAGTTGGTGCAATGCTTTCTGGTGAAGTGGCTCAGCGCTATGGCCATGCAGGCCTGCCAGATGACACGATTCATATTCAGTTGAACGGTACTGCAGGTCAAAGCTTTGCGGCATTCTTGGCTCGTGGCATTACCTTAGATTTAGTGGGTGATGGCAATGACTATGTTGGTAAGGGTTTGTCAGGTGGTCGCGTGATTGTTCGCGCTCCTCATGAATTCCGTGGCGATACTGCTAAAAACATCATTGTTGGTAATACTGTTCTCTACGGCGCAATTGCTGGTGAAGCATTCTTTAATGGCGTTGCTGGTGAGCGTTTCGCGGTTCGTAACTCTGGCGCTACAACAGTTGTTGAGGGTACTGGTGACCACGGTTGTGAGTACATGACTGGTGGCACTGTTGTCGTTCTCGGAACAACTGGCCGTAACTTTGCTGCAGGTATGAGCGGCGGCATTGCCTATGTATATGACGAAGATGGTTTGTTCGATAAGCGTTGTAATACCAGCATGGCAACCTTGGAAAAAGTACTGCCTTCAGCAGAACAGAATGCCAAGATGCCGAAATCTGAGTGGCATGCTCCTGTTGATGTTAAAGACGGTGGCGAGCGCTTAACTGATGAGCAAATCTTGAAAGGATTGATTGAGCGTCATTTCCGCTATACCGGTTCAGAGCGCGCTAAAGCACTCTTGGCTGATTGGGAAAATGCTCGTGGTCGTTTTGTGAAGGTTCTACCAACCGAGTACAAGCGTGCGCTTGGTGAGTTGTGGGAAAAGTCACAAAAGAAAACGGTTGCTGCTTAATTAATAGAGACATTAAGAAAAGATACTAAGGATTAGATATGGGTAAGGTCACTGGATTTATGGAGTTTGAGCGTGTCGATGAAACATACGAAGCGCCCGTTAAACGTCTCCACCATTACAAAGAGTTCGTTGCCGCATTAACTGACGAAGAAGCCAAGGTTCAGGGCGCACGTTGTATGGACTGCGGTATTCCGTTCTGCAACAACGGATGCCCAGTTAACAACATCATTCCTGACTTTAATGACTTGGTGTTTCATAACGATTGGAAGAATGCGTTAGATGTTTTGCAATCCACTAACAACTTCCCAGAGTTCACTGGTCGTATCTGTCCAGCACCTTGCGAGGCTGCTTGTACATTAGGTATCAATCGCGCACCAGTAGGCATTAAGTCAATTGAGCACGCAATTATTGATAAGGGCTGGGAAAGTGGTTGGGTTAAGCCACAGCCACCGAAAACTAAGACTGGTAAAAAGGTCGCCATTGTGGGCGGTGGCCCTGCTGGTATGGCGGCTGCTCAGCAATTAGCGCGTGTTGGTCATCATGTAACGGTATTTGAAAAGAATGATCGTGTTGGTGGTTTGCTCCGTTACGGTATTCCTGACTTCAAGATGGAAAAATGGTTGATCGATCGCCGTGTTGAGCAAATGCAAGCTGAAGGCGTGAAATTTGAAACCGGCGTTTTCGTTGGTAAAGAGGCAATCGGCGCGGAAGTAAAAAATTACTCCACAAAGACAGTTTCACCTGAGCAATTGATGAAAGATTTTGATGCGGTGGTCATTACCGGTGGTGCAGAGCAACCACGTGATTTGCCTGTACCAGGCCGTGAATTAGCTGGCGTTCACTATGCATTGGAGTTCTTGATTCCCCAGAACAAAGAAAATGCTGGTGACTTCAAAAACGAAATCCGCGCGACTGATAAGCACGTTGTTGTGATTGGCGGTGGTGATACTGGGTCTGATTGCGTTGGAACATCTAACCGTCACGGCGCAACTAAGATCACTCAGTTCGAATTACTCCCGCAGCCACCAGAAGAAGAAAATAAGCCTTTGGTATGGCCATATTGGCCAACGAAGTTGCGTACCTCCTCTTCTCATGAAGAGGGTTGTGAGCGCGACTGGTCTGTTGGTACTAAGCGTTTTGAAGGTAAAAACGGCAAAGTTGAGAAATTGATTGGTGTTCGTTTGGAGTGGAAGGACGGCAAGATGTCAGAGGTTCCAAACTCCGAATTTGAGATCAAGGCAGATTTAGTGCTTTTAGCAATGGGCTTTGTTTCACCAGTTCAGCAGGTACTCAATGCATTTGGCGTTGAAAAAGATGCTCGCGGGAATGCAAAAGCAACTGTAGAGGGCCAAAACGCCTACCAAACTAATGTTCCCAAGGTATTTGCTGCCGGGGATATGCGCCGCGGCCAATCTTTGGTGGTTTGGGCAATTCGTGAGGGTCGTCAATGCGCTCAGGCAGTAGACCAGTATTTAATGGGGTCATCTGTTTTACCCCGATAATATCGGGGATATGAACAGTTCTCAGCCAAGCGCATTGGATGTCAAAAAGCCACTAGGTGAAGTTGTCGTTTCTATTAAGGACGTCGACTTCTCCTATGCGCCTGGTGAGCGACAAATTTTGTCGGGACTCAATATGGAGTTTCGTCGTGGTCAAGTAGTTGCAGTCATGGGTGGATCTGGCTGTGGCAAAACCACTATTCTGCGTTTAATCGGCGGTCAATTCACGGCGCAATCTGGGCAAGTGTTATTTGAAGGCCAAGATATTGGCAAGATGAGTGGCGATCAACTCATGGCTGCTCGTCGACGTATGGGTATGCTTTTTCAATTCGGTGCTTTATTCACTGATCTGAGTGTTTTTGAAAACGTAGCGTTTCCATTGCGTGAGCATACTGATTTAAGCGAAGAGCTTTTACGCTCATTAGTCTTGATGAAACTCAATGCAGTCGGTTTGCGCGGTGCTCGTGATTTAATGCCGTCGCAAATTTCAGGTGGCATGGCGAGACGAGTTGCACTTGCAAGAGCGATTGCATTAGATCCTCCACTCATCATGTATGACGAGCCATTTGCGGGCTTGGATCCGATCTCTTTGGGCATTACCGCAAGATTGATTCGCGATCTTAATAATGCTCTAGGAGCCACGAGCCTATTGGTTACTCACGATGTTGAAGAAACTTTTGAAATCGCCGATTACGTCTATTTCATCGCCAATGGAAAAATTGGTGCACAAGGTACTCCAGAAGAATTAAGTCGCTCTACTGATCCTTTTGTTAGACAGTTTTTAGATGCCGCACCTGATGGTCCTGTGCCATTTCATTACCCAGGAAAAAGTCTGGAAGACGATTTTGGAGTGAGAGCTTAATGACTGCACTTCACAAACTTTTAGATCTTTTCGGTGATCTTGGTTTTTTTATTCGACGCAATTTAGCAAGTCTTGGGCTTGCTGCGCGCATGTTTGCGGCTGTGATTTGGCGCTCAGGTTTTTTATTAAAAAGACCCCGCTTAGTTCTTGATCAAATTTTATTTGTTGGCAATCACTCTTTTGTGATCATTGCGATTTCAGGTTTGTTTGTGGGATTTGTTTTAGGCCTGCAGGGTTACTACACCTTAAATCGTTACGGCTCAGAGCAAGCCTTGGGTTTATTGGTTGCTTTGTCTCTGACGCGTGAATTGGGCCCCGTTATTACCGCTTTATTGTTTGCAGGGCGGGCTGGTACTTCACTAACTGCAGAAATTGGCCTGATGAAGGCTGGTGAGCAGCTTAGCGCAATGGAGATGATGGCGGTAGATCCTTTAGGCCGTGTAATTGCTCCACGGCTATGGGCTGGCATTATTTCCATGCCAATTTTGGCCACAATCTTTACTGCCGTTGGTGTAATGGGGGGCTATTTTGTTGGCGTTCCATTGATTGGGGTCGATTCCGGAGCTTTCTGGTCACAAATGCAGGGTGGCGTTGACCTCTTTTCCGACATTGGAAATGGCCTGATTAAAAGTTTGGTATTCGGCGTAGCAGTGACTTTTATTGCCTTGTATCAAGGTTATGAAGCTAAACCAACGCCTGAGGGTGTTTCACAGGCAACAACACGTACCGTGGTGATTTCTTCTTTGTCGGTTTTGGCATTAGATTTCTTGCTAACCGCGATGATGTTTTCGAATTAGAAAGAATAAACTGAGGCTCTTATGAGAAAAAGCGCAATTGATATCTGGGTAGGAATTTTTGTTGCCATTGGTTTATTGGCTGCATTATTTCTTGCATTAAAAGTTGGCAATATGAATGCAGTGTCATTTGCGCCTACTTACAAAATTTCAGCCCGCTTTGACAATATCGGCGGCTTGAAACCACGCGCCCCTGTAAAGAGTGCTGGTGTAGTGGTGGGGCGTATCGCTAATATCTCATTTGATGACAAAACCTATCAAGCGACTGTTGTGATGACTATCGAAGAGTCCTATAAGTTTCCCAAGGATTCATCCGCAAAGATTTTGACCTCAGGCCTACTGGGCGAGCAGTATATTGGCCTTGAGGCTGGCGGATCTGATGATATGTTGGCGAATGGCGAAAAGATTGCGCAAACGCAATCAGCCATTGTTCTTGAGAATTTAATTAGTCAATTCTTGTATAACAAAGCTGCTGATAGTGGCCAAGAGAAGAGCGTAGCAAAGTAATGTTTTTTGCAGCCAAGCCCTTTAGCAAAATTCGGCAATTTGTCTTACTCTGTATGGTTGCTGTATTGGTGGGATGCGCCTCTATTCCTGCTGGTGTAGAGCCTTCATCAAACGATCCATGGGAACCTTTTAACCGTTCCGTTTTTGAATTTAATGAAGGCCTTGATGCTTACTTGTTAAAGCCAGTAGTAGCGGGATACCGATTTGTGTTGCCTGAGTTTGTACGCGATGGCATCTATAACTTCTTTAGTAACTACAACGACATCTATAACGTTGCATATAACTTGCTGCAGGGTAAGCCGGGCTATGCCTTTAATGATTTAATGCGTGTTGTTGTCAATACGACGATGGGTTTAGGTGGCTTTATTGATTTGGCGACACCAGGAGGTCTTGAGAAGCACAGAGAAGACTGGGGTCAAACCCTTGGCGTGTGGGGAGTTCCTTCTGGCCCCTATGTTGTTCTGCCTTTCTTTGGGCCAAGCAACGTGCGAGATACCTTTGGCACTGTTGCCGATCTGGAGTCTGATTACCTTTTCAAATATGTAAAAGATGTTGGTCTTCGTAACAGTATTACTGGTTTGCGCGTAGTCAACGCTCGTAATACCTATTACGAAGCTGGAGATCTTTTAGACGGCGCCGCCATTGATAAATATAGCTTTATGCGCGATGCTTATATTCAAAGACGTGAGTATCAAATTAATGAGGGCCGAGATGATGAAGAACCTCAGATGCCCGTTTACGAAAATCCTTACGAGTAAGTGTATTGTGTGAGAGGGCTAAAATTAGCCCTAACAAGATAACGAGAGCGAGACGGATATATGAAGAGTTGCAAATGGATTTCTAAATACCTGGGCATGACTTTACTATTCGTTTCTGGCGCACTCTTTGCGCAGGTTCCTGATCAAGCAACTTCTCCAGACGCTTTAATTAAGATGGTCGTTACAGACGTGATGGCCTCTGTTAAGGCGGATCCAGAAATCCAAAAAGGCAATATCCCAAAAATCGTTGATTTGGTTGAAAAGAAAATTGTTCCCTATACCGATATGCGCCGTACTACTGAAATGGCGATGGGCCCAAATTGGAAAAAAGCAACGCCTGAACAGCAGGCACAACTTACTTCAGAATTTAAAGGGCTGCTTATCCGCACTTATTCTGGCGCCCTCAGTCAATTGCGCGATCAAACTGTGCAATTTAAGGCGCTACGCGCAGCCCCAGACGACAAAGAGGTAGTTGTGAAAACCGTTGTTCTTGGTCGTGGTGATCCGGTGCCTTTAGATTATCGCTTGGAGAAGACCGATAAAGGCTGGAAGGTATATGACATGAACATTATGGGTGTTTGGTTAGTTGAGGCCTATCGCAATCAGTTTTCAAATCAGATTAGTCAAAATGGTATAGAAGGTCTTGTGAAGTTTTTACAGGATCGTAACAAACAGTTGGCTACAGCTAAGCCAACAAATTAATTCAAGCGCCAGAATATGCCCTTTCTTTTGCCTCAAACTGTTACACAAGAGAATGCTCTGCAGTTGCAGAAAGAGGGTTTGCTCAATACCGCCACATTAAAAACAATCGACTGCTCCGCGCTCAAAGATTTCGATTCGACGGTTTTAACCGTATTACTGGCTTGGCAAAAAAAGTTGCGGGCTGATGGTCAATACCTGTCAATTCAGAGTCCTCCTGAGAAACTCAAAGTGTTAGCCAATGTATATGGCGTCTCAGCATTGCTAGGTTTGTAAGAGTATGCATTCAGCAATATCCATTAAAAATATATCCAAGCAATACGGGGCGCTTCAAGCGCTAGATGATGTTTCATTAGTAATTGAGCCTGGCGAGTTTTTTGGTCTTCTAGGTCCAAATGGTGCTGGCAAAACTACTCTCATTTCCATCTTGGCTGGCTTGGTGCGAGCGGATAGGGGTCATGCAGAAATTTTGGGCGCTGATGTTCAGGCTTCGTTTCGCGAGGCGCGTCGTATGTTGGGTGTTGTTCCTCAAGAATTAGTAT
>Ga0208105_1000206_pt1 | contig 23003 bp, 18 predicted proteins | sample CryBogCBE16Jul07_FD_184574 | JGI IMG/M metagenome (GOLD analysis project Ga0208105, IMG submission 184574) | Freshwater microbial communities from Crystal Bog, Wisconsin, USA - CBE16Jul07 (SPAdes) | ecosystem: Environmental > Aquatic > Freshwater > Lake | place: Crystal Bog, Wisconsin, USA... | reverse complement strand
CCTTGACGTGGGCCTGCTCGAAGAAGCGGAGGCCGCTCGTGATCCCGAACGGGATACCGCGCCGCGTGAACTCGAGCTGGATCTCCATCGAGTGGTAGTGGGCGCGGTAGAGCACGGCCATCTCGCGGAAGTCGATCCCCTCGTCGTGGAGCTCCAGCACGCGCTGGGCGATGAAGGAGGCCTGCTCGTTGTTCGTCGCAAGGGGAACGAGGGCGGGTTTGGTGACGGCCGGTTTGCGGACGGCCTTCAGCGCCTTGGGGAATTGCCTGGGGTTGTGCGCGATGGAGGCGTTGGCCAGTTCCAGTACCTGCGGAACGCTCCGGTAGTTCGTCTCAATGCGGTGCATGACCGCATCCGGGTAGCGTTTCGGGAACTCGAGGATGTTCGCGAAATCGGCCCCTCGCCACGAGTAGATCGACTGGGCGTCGTCGCCGACCACCATGACGTGACGGTGGGCCGCGGCGAGGGTGTCGATGAGTCCGGCCTGGAGTCGGTTCGTGTCCTGATACTCGTCGACGAGGATGGCGCGGAAGCGGCGCTGGTAGGAGGAGGCGATCTCGGGATTGGTCAGCAGAAGCTCGTGGGTTTTCGAAAGCAGGTCGTCGAAGTCGAGTGAGTTGACCTCTTTCTTCCTGCCCTCGTAGGCCGCGCCGATCTGAGCGATCTGTTCTTCCAGATCGAGGAAGTAGCGGTAGCGGCGTCCCAGCAGCGTCCTGAGGGAGTCGCCGGTGTTGCACCCGAGACTGAAGAGTTCGGCAAGGACCTCCCCCTTGGGGAACCGCTTGTCGTTGGCACGAAAGCCGAGGCGGGCAACCACCGACTCGATCAATTCCTCCTGATCCTCGCGGTCCATGATCGTGAATCCCTGCGCGAAGCCGACCGCCTCGGGGTGGCGGCGCAGGATGCGGTGGCCGATCGAGTGGAAGGTGCCGCTCCAGAGCCCCTCCGAGGCACCCGGCAGGAGATTGTTTACCCGCTCGAGCATTTCGCGAGCGGCCTTGTTGGTGAAGGTGAGCAGAAGGATCTCGCCTGGGCGGTATCCCTGCTCGAGAAGCCAGGCAACGCGGTAGGTGAGGGTGCGTGTCTTGCCGCTGCCCGCGCCGGCGATGACGAGATGCGGCCCGGGCTCGGCCGTGACCGCCGCCAACTGCTGGGCATTCAGCGACCTTGCGAAATCGATCGTGGAGCCATCGCCCGCGGCGGGATGGAGCTGATAGCTCCGTGTCATTGGGAGAGGGACTTGCGTGGCTTGCGGTGCCGGAGATGATGCGGCTTGGAGATGTTCTGGGCATCGCCCTTCCCGGAAGGGGAAATACTCTCTTGGGGAAGTCCCAAGGCCCAGCGCAGCATTCTCGCGGAATCGTTGAAGACCCGCTCCTTCGATCCTCCCAGGATGACGCAGATGACTTCCCTGCCGTTATACTCGCCGCTCGAGACCAGGCAATGCTTGGCCTTGTCGGTGTAGCCGGTCTTCATGCCGGTGCAAAACCAGTTTTCGCGCATCGTCCGGTTGGTGTTCTGCAGCAGGTGGACACGTCCGTCGGCGTAGCGGAACATCAGGTACTTCGTGGCCATGATCGGTCGCAGGACCGGGTTGGCATGGGCGGCCCGGGCAATCTTGGCCATGTCCGCGGCGGTCGAATACTGGTCGGGGATGGGCAGGCCGTTCGGGTTCACAAAGTGTGAGGAGGTGGCGCCGAGGGACGCCGCACGCCTGTTCATCATGACGGCGAATCCCTCGATCGATCCGGCCGCATCGCGGCCCAGTGCTCGGGCGACATCGTTGGCGCTTTTGATCAGGAGTGCCTGCAGGAGATACCCGCGGGTGTAGGAAGTGCCGGGCTTGAGCTGGAGGGTGGTCGGCTCGGTCGCCTCGTCAATGGGTTCTATCACCACCGGCTTATCAAGATTCCCTTGTTCGGCGACAATCAGCGAGGTCAGGAGTTTCTGGGTGCTGGCGACGGGACGCCTCTCGTTCGGATTCTGCTGAAAGAGGACATCTCCCGTTGCGGCATCGATGACGACGACCGATGCCGCCTTCACGTCGGGCGGAGGTGGGGTGAAGGCACGAAGGGTCAGCGGACTGAGGAACAGAAGCAGGGTGGCGAGTCGTGTCACGGTGTTCATGGCGCGGCTGAAGCAGAATAATCAGGGAAGAACCGCGGAGGATGAAGGAGAAGGGGCCGGGATGGCAACCGCTTTGGAGAGCCGCGCCTCGAGCGCCGCATCGTGCGGGGCCCCCAGATCGAGGGCTCGCTGATAGTGGCGGCGGACCATCTCGATGAGGGGAGGAGTCCTGCCGAGATAGAAGACGGCCAGATTGAAATTCGCGTCGGCGTAACCGGGATCGAGTTCGACGGCCCTGCGGAGTTCCTTTTCGGAAACCTCGCCCCAACCCTTCCTGCCGGCGGCGATGCCGAGGTAGTTGTGGGCTCGGGGATTGCCCTCATCGCGGAGGGTGGCCTGCATCAAGTCGGCCAACGCCTCGTCATCCTTTCCTGACTCGAGCGAATTCATCCCGAGTAAAAGCCACGCCTGGGGATTCTGCCAGTCGTTGGAGAGAGCCTTTCGGGCAAGTTCGGCTGATTCAGCAGTCTTGCCCCGCCGTGTCTTCACGGCCGCCAGATTGACGAGGAGGCGCGGAGAGGAGGGGGAGAGGGCGAGCGCCTGTTCGTAGAGTTTTTCCGCCAGGGGAAGATTCCCCGAGGAGAAGGCCCTCCCAGCCTCGGCGGCAAGGGACTGGACTCGCGGATCCTCGACAGGGGCGCCAATGGTCGTGGCGAGCAGAGTGAGCAGGGTGATCAGCACCGCAACCGTGGATGAACGGGAGTCCCTCATCCTTTTTGAAACTGATGGGAGAGTTCGATAGAACGGGTCTGGGCCGCCCGCACCGCGCCACGGACAGCGGTGGTGAAATCTGAATCCTCCAGGACCAGCAGTCCGGCCGCCGTTGTTCCGCCCGGACTGGTGATTTCGGCACGCAGCGCGAGGGGGGATTCCCCGGATCCTGTCGTCAGTGCCGCGGCGGCCTCGAGCGCCCCCGAGGCGAAGATCCTCGACTGTTCTTCGGAGAGGCCTCCCTCGATCCCTCCCTGCATCAGGGACTCCAGCATGAGGAGGGCGAAGGCGGGGCCGCTGCCGCTGACCGCGGTCACCGTGTCGAGATCCTCTTCCCGGACGACGACCGCACTTCCCACCGAGGAGAAGAGGCGTTGCGCCGTTTGGATGTCCTCCTTGGTGGCCGAAGCATCGGGGGCGATCGCGGTGATTCCCCGACACAGGCGCACCGCCGTGTTGGGCATGGTTCGGATGAGGCGGATTCCGCTACCGGCTCCCTTGAGAAGATCGGAACTCCTGATGCCGGCAACGACCGAAATGAGGAGTTTTCCGGCAAGAAGGGAGGCGTTCTCTCCCAGCACCGCGAGTGCCTTGGCTGGCTTCACGCAGAGGAAGACCACGGAGGCCTCCTTGAGGGCCTCTGCGTTGGTGGCGGATGCGGTGACTCCGAGTTCGGCCGCCGCACGAACCGCTTTCTCCTCCGAAGAAGAGGAAAGGGTGATGCGGTCGCCCGTGGTGATACCCGCCGCCAGCATGCCCCTCACCAGGGCTCCCCCCATCCGGCCACCTCCTAGGATCGCGATGTTCATGGGGGCATTCTATGTCTCCCAATCCCTCAGGCAAGGCCAGCAAAGGGATCACTTTTGCAGGCTTGTGACGGCCACGGTGGAGGGGCAGACTTCCGCGCATGCTCTCCCTTGAAGGCATTTCCCTGAAGATCGGCGATGCCGACGCCCCCCTGCTTCTTTCGGATGTCACCGCATCTTTCTCCCAAGGTGAATTCGTCGCCGTGATCGGCCCCTCCGGTTGCGGCAAAAGCACACTGCTGAAGGTGATCGCAGGAATCGCCTCGGGGGAGGAGGAAGGGGTGATCCGCTGGGATGGACGCGATCTTTCGGAGGAGGACTTCAAGCCCTCCGAGATCGGCTATGTTCCCCAGTTCAGTATCGCCCATGAGGAATTGACCGTGGAGGAATGCGTGGAGTATTCCGCGCGGCTGCGCGTTTCAGGGCTTTCCGCCGACCAAAGGGAAGATCTCGTTTCAAGGCTGCTCACCGAGGTCGGCATGACGGAATTCGCTGAACGCAGGGTCAAGGTGCTCTCGGGTGGTCAGAAGCGCCGTTTGGCCCTCGCCATGGAGCTTGTCAGCAGCCCGCCGATCCTCCTTTGCGACGAGGTGACGAGCGGCCTCGATCCTCAATCCGAGGAAGAAATCGTGACGCTTCTCAGGAAGGTGGCCCGTGACGGGAACAGGTTGGTGATTTCCGTCACCCACAGTCTCAAGAATCTCTCCGATTACGATGCCGTGACCGTTCTCTACCGCGGGGTGCTGGCCTACTCCGGATCGCCGGGTCATCTTCCCTATTACTTCAGCGTCGAGGGGCCGGAGATGGTGTATCAGCGCCTTCCCGATCGCGAACCGCAGGAATGGCAGGCCTCCTGGAAGAAACATGGCGGAGCCTTTCAGGAGGGAAGGGATGGGCAGTCGCCTTCCAAGGATCCCGGTGTTCGGATTTGTCCCGAGTGTGGGGCCGGGTGCCCTGACGGCATCCGCTTCTGCAAGGCTTGCGGTTGCCAGATTGCCGATGATGGGGGGGATTCCACCATCGAGGAAAGAACGCCCGGCATTCTTTCCCAGTTCTTCACGCTCACCGAACGGAGGCTAAAGATTTTTTTCAGGAGTCATTCCCAGCTGTGGTTGCAGGCGGGTCTCGTCTTCGGCTTTCCGGCCATTGTCTCTATCTTTGGATGGAAGGGGCTCCCGCAGATCCGCAACCTAAGCATGGGGCTCGACGTTAATGTCCTCCAACAGCAGAGCGAGGCCCTCGACTTCCTAAGGCAGGCCAGCTCGGTAGGCAGCCTTGTTTCGGGTATCATCATGTTCGAGGTCGTTCTTCTGACCCTCATGGGTGCGAATAATTCCGGACGAGAGATTGCCGGGGAACGCCAGATCTTCGAGAAGGAAAAACTTGCCGGTCTGGCCTCGGGGGCCTACCTGCTCAGTAAGATCGTCTTTCTCGGCCTTCTCTGCGCGGTCCAGTCACTCTGGATGGGCCTGTTCATCCATCATACCTGTTCCTTCCCGGGCGAGTTGGCCCCGCAACTCCTGTTCCTCTTCCTGGTGAATGCCGCCATGACCTCGGTCTGCCTTGCGATCTCGAGTTTCATGGGAACGGCCGAGCAGGCCTCCCTCGCCTCGATCTATCTGGTCGGATTCCAATTGCCCCTTTCAGGAGCGGTGCTGGCTCTTCCCCAATGGCTGGGAACACTCACCCGTCCCTTCATCGCCGCCTACTGGAGTTGGTCGGGAATGCTCCAGACCCTGCGCGGCGAACGATACTACGACATCGCCGCCATGGTCATTCAGACGACTCTTTCGGCCGGGGATGTCTGCCTGATGGTCCTGTTGATCCACATCGTGGCGGGATTGCTCCTGGCTTACCAGGGATGCGAGCGGAGCAGGATGGAGTAGAGAAAGGGGTGCGTACGGAGCCCTTATGATTGACTTCGATCAATCGATCGGTTAAACATCACCCAATGACTCGAGCCCAAGCATCGACGGATGCGGCCGATCTCCTGAAGAACTCTACCTTGTACCGGGAGTTCTTGGCGGAGAGGGAGGAGATTTTGCGTCACAAGTGGATCGAGAGTGAGAAGCAGGGACGCGACATCGGATTCGAGAAGGCCCTTCTGGACTGGATGCTGAAGCATCGAACGACTTGGCGACAGGCCAGGGCGGCTTCCAAAGCCACCTGATCGCCACCAAACCCAACCCTTTAAGGAGGTCCCGAGAGACCCCAAGGAGATGAAAAAAACCCAGCAACAGACGACGGAGAGGGTACTTGGAACCGGGGTCATGGACTCCGATACCATCCGCAAAGCGATTCGACGCATCGCCCACGAGATCATCGAGCAGAACCACGATCTCTCCCGCCTTGTCGTGGCAGGAATCCCCACACGCGGGAAAATCCTCGCCCGCCGCATCATTTCCCATATCGCCGAGATCGAGGGGATTGCTCCTGCCTTCGGCGTCGTCGATGTCTCGATGCACCGGGATGACCTCTCCACGCGGCCCCGCGTGAGTGTCCTTGAATTGACCGAGCTTCCCATCGATCTCGATGGACGGCCGCTGATCCTTGTGGACGACGTCCTCTTCACCGGACGCAGTTGCCGTGCCGCCATGGATGCGATCGCTTCCTTCGGGCGCCCATCCCGAATCCAGCTTGCCGTCTTGGTGGATCGCGGTCACCGCGAGCTTCCCATCCGGGCGGACTTTGTCGGCAAAAACATCCCGACCGCACCCGAGGACCGTATCAGGGTCCGCCTCGAGGAAAATGACGGAATGTCAGATTCCGTGACCCTGACACCTGCCATCCCCTCATCCGTATCATGACCCCTGCCTGGAATCACAAGGACCTCTGCGCCCTCGGCGATCATACGCCTAATGAACTGCTGACCATCCTCGATACGGCGACCGCATTCAAGGGAGTGGGAGAGCGGAACCTGAAGAAAGTCCCGGCGCTCCGGGGAAAAACCCTCGTGAACTTCTTCGTGGAGCCAAGCACCCGGACGAGGATCTCCTTCGAGCTGGCCGCCCTGCGTCTGAGCGCCGACGTGGTCAATATCGCTGCCAATGCTTCGAGCCTTGAGAAAGGGGAGACCCTGCTCGACACCGCACGCAATCTTGAGGCCCTACGAGCGGATCTCATCGTGCTCCGGCACAAGTCGGCCGGCAGCGCTCGCTTCCTGGCCGAGCGCCTGCAGGCCTCGGTGATCAATGCCGGGGACGGAGCCCACGAGCACCCGACCCAGGGCCTTCTGGATGCCTTCACGATCCGCGAGAAGCTTGGGCGGATCGAGGGTGTCCGCGTGGCCATCGTGGGAGATATCCTCTTCAGCCGCGTGGCTCGCTCCAACATCAATCTCCTGACCAAACTCGGCGCCGAGGTCACGCTCGTCGGTCCACCGACCCTCGTGCCGGAATCCTTCTCCTCTCTTGGGGTCTCGGTCGCCCACAGTATCGACGAGGTGATCGGCAGGGTCGATGTCATCAATCTCCTCCGCATCCAGCATGAGCGCCAGCGCAAGGAATACTTCCCCGGCACAGGAGAATACACGGCCCGCTTCGGCCTCACCAAAAGACGCGCCGACCGGCTCCCGCAGGAATGCCTGATCATGCACCCCGGGCCGATGAACCGAGGAGTCGAGATTGATAGCGATGTCGCCGATAGCGGTAGGAGTGTCATTCTCGACCAGGTCACCAACGGACTGGCCGTCCGCATGGGTGTTCTTTACCTCTGCTCCGGCGGTGCCCCCTTTGCCCGGATCGAAACCAACGAAAAATCCTCATGAGCGAAGCGCTTCACATCAAGGAGGGGCGGGTGATCGATCCCGCCTCCGGGTCCGATTCCATCCGCGACCTCTTTGTCGAAAACGGGGTGATTACCGACACCAAGCCGTCCGGAGCGACAGTCATTGACGCCTCGGGGAAGATCGTCTCCCCCGGACTCATCGACATCCATGTCCATTTCCGCGAACCCGGCCAGTCCCACAAGGAGACCATCGCCAGCGGATCCCGATGCGCCGCCTTCGGCGGATTCACGAGCGTGGTCTGCATGCCCAATACCTCGCCGGCTGCGGACAGTCCCGCGACCATTGCCTGGATCCAGGAACGGGCTGCCGCCAACGCGATCGTCAACGTCTTCTGCACGGGCGCGATCACCCGCGGGATCGCGGGTGAAGAGATGGCCCCGATCGGCGCACTGGCGTCTGCCGGCGTGGTGGCCCTCACCGACGACGGACGCTGCGTTCAGAACCACGGGGTGATGCTCCGTGCCGTCGAGTATGCCAAGCAGTTCGGCCTTCCCATCATGGATCACTGTCAGGAGGCGACCCTTAGCTCCGACGGCGTCATGAACGAAGGGGAGTGGAGCACCCGCCTTGGACTTCCCGGATGGCCCGCTCTTGCCGAGGATTTGATCGTCGCGCGCAATATCCTGTTGGCTGAGCAGACGGGGCATCCGATCCATTGCCAGCACATCAGTTCGGCCCGCAGTGTCTGCCTTCTTCGTGAGGCCCGCCGACGCGGAGTCCCGATCACCGCCGAGGCGTGTCCTCACCACATCTGCCTGACCGACGGCGATCTCAGGACCTTCGACACGAACTTCAAGATGAACCCGCCTCTTCGGACACAGGCCGACATCGACGAGATCATTGCGGGCATTGCCGATGGAACGATCACGATCCTGGCGAGCGACCACGCGCCGCACGCAACCTACGAGAAGGAGGTGGAGTTCGACAAAGCCCCCTTCGGCATTCTGGGACTGGAAACCGAGTTGCCGGTTTTCCTCGAGATCCTCCTGCATCGCCGCAAGGCGCTTTCCCTTTCCGAGATCCTCGCAATGCTCACCGTCAATCCGGCCAAGCTTCTCGGTCTCGACCGGGGCACGCTGGCCGTCGGTTCAACCGCCGACATCACGATCCTTGATCCCGATCATTCCTGGACCTACGACAAGGAGGAGTCGCCCTCCTTGTCCCGGAACACCCCCTTCCACGGGATGGCCCTGCGCGGACGCGCCCTGACCACGATCGTCGGGGGCAAGGTCGTCTGGGATCTGGAATCGGGATTCGGAAGCTGACAATTCACAGGGATGAGGGGATGAAGAATCGCTGAAACCGTTCTTCCCTGATTTCTCTCCCACTTAAAGCCTTCAGTCTTCAGTCTAACAGACTTTCCCTCATTCCTGTGAGTTCTCTCTCTCCCTACACCCTTCTCAAGACCGATGCCTCCAGCAAGGCGCGTGCGGGGATCCTGCACACACGGCGAGGGGATGTGGAGACGCCTGTCTTCATGCCGGTCGGCACGCAGGCCACGGTCAAGGCAGTCTCGCCCGACGAACTTCGCGCCCTCGGCGCGCGCATCATTCTCGGGAACACCTATCACCTGCACGTCCGTCCCGGCGAGGAGGTCATCCGCGATCTCGGGGGACTTCACTCCTTCATGGGCTGGGACCGCTCGATCCTCACCGATAGCGGCGGGTTTCAGGTTTTCTCCCTTTCCAAACTCCGCCGGATCACCGAGGAGGGCGTGCACTTCCAGAACCACCTCGACGGCACGCCTACCTTCATCGGACCGGAGACCTCCATGAGGATCCAGCGCGATCTCGGGAGCGACGTGGTGATGGCCTTCGACGAGTGTCCGCCGTTCCCTTGTACCCGCGAGGAAGCTGCCAAGAGTCTCGAACTCACCACCCGCTGGGAACGCCGTTCCCGGGACTGGTGGCGCGAGCAACCCCAGGAGGGTCGCCCTCTTCTCTTTGGCATCGTGCAGGGAAGCTCCTTTGCCGACCTCCGCGAGCGTTCCGCTCGCTCGCTTGTGGACATCGGTTTTGACGGTTATGCGGTCGGCGGGGTGAGTGTCGGCGAACCCGAGCCCGAGATGATGAAGGCGGTGGAGTCGAGCGTTCCCTTCCTGCCTGAAAGCGCCCCCCGTTATGCCATGGGATTGGGAACGCCGCCGCAGCTCGTCGAGATGGTGGCCCGCGGAATCGACATGTTCGACTGCGTCCTGCCGACGCGGATTGCCCGCAACGGAACGGCCTTCACCGCCTCCGGAACCATCAATCTCAAGAACGCCCCCTTCGCCCGCGATCCGGGACCAATCGAGGAGGGATGCACCTGCCCAGCCTGCACCACTTTTTCGCGTGCCTACCTGCGTCATCTGATCAAGGCCGAGGAGATCCTTGGCCTGCGCCTTGTTACCCTACACAACCTTCATTTCTACCTGACCCTGATGAGGAAGATCAGGGCGTCGATTCTCGAGGGTTCATACGCAGAATTCCGCAAGGGATTCGTCGGGGGGTACAGAGTTTGGAATCCCGACGAGAAGGAAGGATGAGACCCCGTGCCTGAAAAATCCTTCGGAGAGGACGGAGGATAACTTGATCCGTTCGTTCGGCGCTTGCCCCGCGCAAGGGTTTTACTCCAGGGAACGCGGGACTTTACGGAAGCGGTCCAGATGCGTAGCGGTCGGATGGCTTGGAACTCATCACATCGACCCAGACAGGGAGCGCCAGTTCAGCTCCGTAGCCTCCCCTCATGATGGTTTTGGGATGGTCAAACCCCACCCAGACACCGCAGGTGAGGCCCCGCGTATAGCCCAAGAACCAAGCATCAACGAAGTGATCGGTTGTTCCGGTTTTTCCGGCGGCTGGTTTGTTCAGACCGAGTGAGGCGGCCCTTGCCGCGGTTCCCCGGGTCAGCACTTCGGTCAGGACGGCCGTGGTGGTGCGGGCGGCGGCCGGATCAAGGACCGGGATCCGGCCGTGCGTTGCCTTGAACAACACCTTTCCCTCGGCGTCGGTGACCTGCTCGATCAGGTGGGGGTGAAGCCGTGATCCACCTGTGGCCAGCGCCGTGTAGGCCACGGTGAGATTTTTCAGCGTCGATTCGAAACTGCCAAGGCAGATCGAGGGGTAGCGGGGGACCTCCTCGGCGAGATCCAGCTTCTGCATGATCGTCGCCACGGTGGCGAGACCGGTGGCCAGTCCCACCCGAACGCTCATGGTGTTGCGGGAGTGAATGAGTCCCTCTCTGGCGGGAAGCATCCCGCCGAAGGTTCCGTCGCTGTTTTGGGGATCGTAGGCCGGGGAGCGCGGGGGGAGCTCGCCTTGGGTGAGGCGCGCATCGTTGACCGGGGTGTCCGGCGTGATGACGCCCTTGCGGAAAGCCTCCTCGTAGACGAAGGGCTTGGCCGAGGAGCCGATCTGACGCATCGCCACCATCGCCCTGTTGTATTTGCTCTCCCGGAAATTCCTTCCCCCGACGATGGCCGTGATGCCACCGCTTGCGTTGTCGATGGCAATCAGGGCACCCTGAAGCGGTTCCGGGGGAGCGTTGGGAGCGACGGGTTGAGGAGTCGGACTTGGCTTGGAACTCCCCTTGGTTTTGCCGATGACGGCCGGGGGCGTCGGGCGATGCTGAAGCTGGAAATCGGGCCGCGCCTCCACTTCCGCAAGACGCCGAGAGAGGGACTCCTCGGCGGTTTTCTGGAGCCCCCCGTCGATCGAGGTGTCGATTTTGAGGCCTCCCCGGTCGATCTGGGATGGGGAGACGACCTGCTCGAGTTCATGGAGGATCGCGTCGACCGCCCAACTGTCCAGGGGATTCACCAAAGGACGAAGACGCGGCTCGATATTCTCAAGGAGCGCCTTCTCATGCGCGGCATGGGTGATGAATCCAAGCTCCTCCATTCTCCTCAGAACGATATTGCGTTGGGCAATCGATGCCTCAAGGTTGTTGAAAGGGGAAAAGCGGTTGGGACTGCGGATCAGTCCCGCAAGGAGGGCACCTTCCGAAAGGGTCATGTCGGAGGCCGGCTTTCCGAAATAGGCCTGGCTGGCTGCCTCCACCCCGTAGAGGCCGGACCCGAAGTAGATCCGGTTCATGTAGAGTTCGAGGATCTTCTCCTTGGTCAGCTCCATCTCGATCCGGAAGGCCATGGCCGCCTCAAGGAACTTGCGGTTGAAATCCTTCCTGCCGCCAAGGTCGTAGGAATTGCGCGCCAGCTGCTGGGTGATGGTACTCGCTCCCTCCTTCATTCCGCCGAAGATCAGGTTACGGAAGGCGGCGCGGACGATGCCGATCGGATCGATCCCCTTGTGCTCGTAGAAGCGGGAATCCTCGCGGCTGATGAGGGCCTTCACGAAGTTCGGTGAGACTTGGTCGTAGGACACGACGACCCGGTTCTCCCCCATCGTGCGGCTGTAGAAGGTTCCGTTACGGTCGTAGATCTCAGAGCGCTGGGGCATCCGTCCGATCGTCGAAAGATCGAAGGTCAATGCCCACAGGTAGTAGAAAACACCCGCGAGCGTCCAGAGCAGCAGCGCGGCAAAGCCGAGCTTGATCAGCGTCAGCAGGAAACTCCTCCTGCGCCGACGGGGAGGGGATTTCTGGAAGCGTCTATTCCGGGAACGCGATGACACAAGACTTGCAGACTAAGCGGAGTTCCCGATGATGGCCAGTAGCCGTTCAGGCCACGTTTGATCATGATCGAGATCCAGATCCTCACCCCCATTCCCTCCATCGCCGAGGGGGTCCTTAACGAAAGCATCCTCGGGCGTGCTCGGGAGGCAGGGCTCGTGAAGCTGGAGGCCGTGGATCTGCGCCGCTGGGCGCACGACCGCCACCGCACGGTGGACGATGCTCCCTACGGCGGCGGTCCCGGCATGGTGATGAAGATCGAGCCGATCGCCGAGGCGCTTGCCGAACTCCGCAGGCCCGGATCCAAAGTGATCTTTCTCACGCCCCATGGGAGTCCGCTGAGGCAGCCGATCGTCCGCGAGTATGCCAAGGAGGAGCACCTGATCCTTCTCTGCGGCCACTACGAGGGTGTCGACCAGCGCGTGGCCGACCACCTTGTTGATGACGAGATTTCGATCGGAGACTATATCCTGACCAACGGCGTGCTGGGCGCCTTGGTGCTCACCGATGCCATCGTGCGAGTCCTTCCAGGAGTGCTCGGGGACGACCAGTCGGCCGTCACGGAGTCCTTCGAGACGGGACTGCTCGACCACCCGCATTATACGCGTCCGGTTTCCTTCCAGGGATGGGATGTTCCGACGGTGCTTCTTTCCGGAAACCATGGTGCAGTCGCCAAATGGCGGGAGCAGCAGTCGCTTGAAGTAACCAGAAAACGGCGACCTGATCTCCTGCGGTAGAAAAAGTGTTTTAGGGTTGCGGCGGGAGAAACTGCCGACGCCGAATTTTCAGGAGTGCAACAGTGTCAGGTTTGGACTGCTCACCCTGTTGGTGAGTTCCATGGATTCAAGACAGCCTTGACTCGAGATACGGGAACGTAACCTCAGAGAAAGTGCCGCCTATTGATGCCCGGAAGATAGGAATCCAGCTTCTTTCTTCCATCGTTATCGGCACGATCGGGGGTGATCGACATGTCTCTTTTTACCGCGATTTCGCAAAATCTAGGCTTCATCTTTTGAAGAGTTGGCGTGAAAAAAGAAAAAGGCCGTGATCTCAGGATCACGGCCTTTGAGGAGAATTTTCTTTGAAATCAGGCCTTCTTACGGCGGAAGGCTACGACCATGATCAACCCGGAGATACCCATCAGCACCCAAGTTGAAGGCTCGGGTACACTGAACGTGCTGACGTTGATCGCGTTGTCACCGAAGTTGACAAACTGACCGCTGGGGTTGGTTGTTGTGTCATTGATGACCCAAGTAAGGCCAATTTGGGCAATATTTGTATCGCCGTTATTAACCGCAGAGGGAGAAAAGTCCGTATAATTCAGGAGCTGATTGGTTGCCAGAGCGGTAGGAGGCAAATTGATCCCGCTGTTGTAGCTCCAGAGAGAGACACTCTGCTGCCCTGCAATACCAATATTATCTACTTGGAATTTGAATGAGTAGGTGGTATTGGTCTGGATATTAAGGACGGCACCTGGGTTCGTGGGCGCAGGACCATTCGCGATCAATCCTTGGCTTGAAAGGTCGCTGTCGTTGGCATAGGAGGTGGCTCCTAGGTTGTAGGAAATGCTTCCGGCTGTGTTTGTAACATTGAAATCAAAGCTAACAAGCTGGTTTCCGTTGGCATTGAAGAGCGTCCAAGCGAAATTGTCAAAATTTCCATTTGTACTTCCTTGGATATTGAAAACTGCATTAAAGGCGACTGAATTTCCCAGCAGTTTACCTCCACCCATATCAGCTATATTCCGGGTGGCAAAGGTGACCTGATTGGTGGGTGCATAACCATCTAGAATTTGTGCGCCACCTACGAAGAGCTGGTTGTTACTGCTGATTCCCGCAGAAGCCAACCAGTTCGCGTCACTGCTTCCCCCGCCAAGTCCGGAGAACCAACCGTCTTGGGACGAGGGGTCCGCTGTAGTCGGAAGCGGGTGATTGGCAGAATAGCTTTGGTTGGCAGGAATGGTAGAAGGGTTACTGCTGAAGTCCGTGGAATAGTAGACGAAGCCGGTTTGGGCTTTCAACCCGCCTGCCGTGATGAATCCGATCAGGAGCGCTTTTTGAAGGATTTTCATGGGATGTGTTCTAGGTTGCTGGTTTTTTTAAAGTTTAAATCGGCGTTCTGTAATGTTCTGGAACTACCCGCTGTAGGGTGTGGGGCTGGTGACCGGAGGGGGTGTCGTTTTCTGGAAAGGGGTGGCAGTAGGAGTCGCCGTGGGTCTTGGCGTCGGGGTGGGGGTGGGAGTAACGCGAGGTGCGGCGGTTGCCACCGAGGTGAACGAGAGAATCGCGATCGCGGAAAAAACAGCGACCACGAGCCCTTTGTTCGTTTTGGGATTCCGAGCTTTCATGTGTTTTTGAGGTGTAGGTTTTGCTAAGAAGTTCCGATAAGGTGAAGAGTGGAAGCCTCGTCATCTTTAACCAACCATTCTTGAAGTAAAGCGATTATTTTGGAATTTGAAGTTTTTTTTGTTTCCGGGATCCAGTGTGAGTGGCAATGGTTCTGAGGTGTCTTGCTGATCATGGCGTAATCAGCCCTGTTCTGTTCATTACCCCGGCGATTCCTCCGTGGATAAATCCCGGTTCAGTTTCAAGGCGTAGAATGCTCTTTCTTGGCTTTTTGAGGAAAAGTGTTCAGGTTTCCTAGCCTTGATGCTTCCCCTCCGCAAGATTTCCTCGGCGACATCTTCTTTTGCCGCAGTCTTCCTTTTGGCTTGGGAAGTTACTTCGGCAGGAAAGCTTTTCGCCCAAGATGCTCAGGGAATTCCAACGGTTCAGCAGAGCCAGTTCCGGTCACAATGGGTGGGAGAGCAGGTGGATCAGATTCCATTGGGAAGTTCAATCTCGCCCCAGAGCAGTCTTGGAGCCGTCGTGGGGGCCCTTCAGACTCCTGATGAAGTTCAGCGGGAGGTGGAGGCCTCGCTGGCTGGAGTGGAGCAGAAATCACCCTTTGCCTTCAAGCCTGCGCTCGGGGTGGGTTGGATGATTTCCAATCAGGGTCTTACCAATGCTCCCGCCCCCGGCAACACAAACAACGCGACTTCCTACCGCACGGGGAGCAGTCCCTTCGTGGCGCCCTCGGTGGCTTTTCTCTATGACCGCACGGTGGGTCCTTGGTCGCTCTCTGCGGGATATTCCGCAGGGTACAAGTATTACTCGAATCCAAATTTCGTCGCCAACGGAAGCGGCTCCACACGCAATCCCTTTTCCCAGACCGGATTGCTCAAGGTCATTCTCGAAATGAGCCGTTATATCTGGAATACGCTGGTCACGGCCTCGCAGGGAAACGGCTATGACCTGAGCACGGGGTCGAACAACCAGCAGTTCAATGCCAATGCCAATACAGAGTTCAAATACCTTCTCTCCAGCGAAACGGCCCTGTCGGCCAAGGCAGGCTATAATTTCCAGAATACCTCCCAGGCCACCAACGCGCCCAATAACAACGTCTCCGGCTATTATGCCCAGATCGCGCCGATCTATGACATGAGCGACAAGACCCATCTGAGTGCGATCGCCTCGGCCGGTGCTACCTATCAGTCGCTCGGGCAGGCTTCAAGCGTCAGCGGGACGAATGTGAACGCCTCGACCACCTCCACGATCCAGTATGTGCAGGCGCTGGCCAAGGTGAAGTATGACGCGACCGCGAAACTTGTCGTCGAGGCGGGGTTGGGTGCCCGCCAACTTTGGCTCGACAATTCGACGAACGTCGCCACCTCGGGTGCCTCGGCTGGAGCCAGCTACAACCAAAATCTGGGCTTCAAGCCCGCTTGGAGCGTCGGCCTCAACTACACGGCCACGGAGAAGACTTCCGTCGCCTTTTCGATGGGTGAACAGGGCACCGACATCGTGCCGGAACTCAATTTCCTGCTGAATTGGAAACCCCGTGAAAAGACGGCACTCAGTCTTGGTGTCTCCCAGTCTGAAAACTACTCCAGCATTGCCTCCAGTCAGTATCTCATCCAGCGGAGCATCGTCGGCACCGTAAACCAGACTCTTTTCTCCAATATCAGCGTGCTGCTTTCCGGCGGCTATACCACGCAATTCTACCAGAATATCACCGGCGGGCAGACTCCGAGCACGGGCGCTGCGGCCCAGATTCCGGGGAGCTATTACCTAGCGACCGCATCGGTGGTGTGGAAGATTCGCGACTGGGTGAATCTTAACAACACCGTCTACTACAACAGTGGCCAGACCATCCAGGCGGGTGGTAATAATTCCGCCCTTTCGCAGGCATGGTATTCGATCAGCCTGAACTTCTCGCTGTAGTTTTGCGTTGGAACGGTTACATTGAAAAGATGTCCTTTGCTTCCACTGTATGGCAACGCATGCTCTTGGCCGCTCTGTTTGCGGTCAACTACCTACCCTGCGGTCTGGCTCAGGATACCGATGCGATCCAGCCGGCCGCCCCTGTCAAGGCCGAGCTTGTCACTCCGGTTGCCCCCGCGGACATCACCGTCTCGAAATTCTCCGCCGACGCCAAATCCCAGAACGCCGAGCCCTCCATCTCATCGTCGCAGGTGTCCCCTTCACAGACGCCCGTACAGTCTTCACCCACGGTGGCCGTGAGCGGGGATTATGTGCTGCGCCCCGGTGATGCCATCGAGATGATCATCTACAAGGAGCAGGATCTCAGCGTCCGCACCAAGATCGGGAAGGACGGCAAAGTGCAGTTGCCGTTGCTCGGGGTGGTCAATCTTGCCGGTCTGACACTTAGCGCAGCCACGGATCTGCTCACCAAACGCTATGACGCCGATTACCTTGTCTCGCCTCAAATCTATCTCAACATCTTGGGCTACCAGACGGTCAAGTTCACCATCATCGGACAGGTCGGCAAACCCGGAACTTACGACTATTCCGAGAGCGAACCCCTCGACCTTCTCCAAGCCGTGGGTATGGCGGGGGGATTCACCCGGATCGCAGACCGTGGACATGTCGTGGTGAAGCGTCGTCAGGGTTCCTCCGTGCGGACGATCAAGGTGAACGCCAAGAAACTCACCGACAGCTCCATTGACAGGTTCGGCATCGAGAACGGCGACGTGATCAGCGTTGGGGAAAGCTGGTTCTGATGACTTCCGACAAAACGACTCACCGCATGCAAACCGACCCTCACCAGCATCAGCATCACCACCAGCCGGGATTCGATTGGAGGGAATACTATCTCGCAGTCAGGTCGCGCCTTTGGATCGTGATCGTCTCCCTGGTGATTTTTTCTGTCGTGGGCCTTTTCAAGGCGGCCACCAACCACGTCAAATACAGCGCCCGGGCAGTACTTTTCATCGAGCAGGTCAAGAGCAAGGTGCTCAACCTTAAGGTGGAGGATCTTCGCGACGACCAGATCAAGTCGATCGACATGATCAACACCGTCGTGGATCTCATCCGCAGTTACCCGTTTGCCCTGAGGGTGGTCAACCACAACAAGTTGGCTCAGGACGCGGCGTTTCTCTCGGCCGCGGGGATCGGCGGTTCCGAGACCACTCCGGAGAAGGCGGCCTATACCTTGGCTTCCATGGTGACCTCCAGTTACCGGCTCAACACGCGCCTCATTGACATCATCCTGACGACGCGCTCGGCGCCCGTCTCCGTGAAGCTTGCCAACGCCTACGCCGAGGAATACCTCCGCTATGTTCAGGATCAGAGGCTCGACGCGACCCGGGCGGCAAGTTCCTTTCTCGCCGACGAATCCGAGAGACTGAGGAAGAAAATGAGGGCTGCGGAGGAGGGAATGCAGGCCTTCCGTGAGCGCGAACGTGCCGCCTCCATCGATACCATGCTTCAAGAAGCCCAGAAACAGATTTCGTCCCTTGCAGAGCGCCAGCAGGCCCTTCAGGCCAAGTTTACCCAATTGGACACCGACCTCACGATCGCCCGTGCGAGTACGGGCAACACCCAGGAACTCCTCCGGTTGCCGAGCGTCGCCGGGGAGCCGAAAGTGGCCGCCCTGCAGGCCCAGATCGACACATTGAAGAACAATCTGGCACTTGCCCAACAACGTTATCGTTCCAAACACCCCGTCTGCGTTACCCTCACCACCCAACTCAATCTCGCCAGCAAGGATCTCGACAAGGTTCTCTCCGACATCGTGGGCCTTCTCGAATCCATCAGGGCCAACCTGATTGCCCAGCAGGCCGCCACTAAGGCGGAGCGTGCAGAGGCCGAAAAGCGTCTCCTTGACGTCACGAGCAAATCAATCGAATACAACGACCTCAAGAGAGAGCTGGAAAGCGACACGGTTCTCTACAATGCCGTCCTTAGCCGTATCAAGGAGGTCGATGTCACCAAGGAGCTTTCCGACTCCCCCATCCAGATCCAGGAGCCTGCCACGACGGCATCCCCTGTCGGAGCCGGCTCCCTCCACACCCTGCTCCAGTCCCTTCTGACAGGTATCGCAGTGGGTTTGGGCATCTGCATCGCCATTCACAAGATCGACACAAGCATCAAGACGGTGGATCAAGTGGAAACTGTCACGGGCCTCCCTGTACTCACGGCAATTCCGCAGATAGGCGGGGCTTCTGAGTCTAAATTAGGACTACTTTCCAGGAAGCAATACCAGGAAGTCCTCGGCTCTTTGAGGGCGCTGGTCGCCCATTTCCGTGATTCCTCCTCGAAGCCGCTTCAGGGGCGCCTACAAGAAGCCATCGAGGCCCTGCGTCCCATCATCGCAATGATCGGTCGTCCGAATCTCGGGGGGAACATCCCCCTCGAGCAGGAACTGGTGGTGAAAGACGATCGAAGCGGCCACGTGGCGGAGGCATTCCGTTCACTCCGGGCATCGGTGGCAATGACCCCGCATGTTGCCGACCAGCGCTCTTTTATGTTCACAAGTGCCTTCCCCTCCGAAGGAAAGTCATTTTGTAGCTGCAATTTCGCCGTCACCCTCGCCCAGCAGGGGCTCCGCACGCTCATCATTGATGCCGACCTCAGGAAGCCCACGGTATCCAAGGTCTTTTTTAGTGCTCACCGTAAGCCGGGACTGTCAGAGATCCTGCTTGGAAGATCTTTGCTTCGGGAGGCCGTGGTTCCCTCGGGAGTGGAGGGGTTGGACGTTGTCACGGCGGGAGGACGCTCCCCTCATCCCTCGGAGCTTCTCGCCGGGGAGCCGTTCCGAAAGCTCCTTGAGGAAGCTCTTGCTACCTACGACCGTGTGGTGATCGATTCCGCCCCCGTGTTAGCCGTCAGTGACACCCTCCTGATCGCTCCAAGGGTGGATGTGGTTTGCTTAGTAATCAGATCGTTTGTAACCCCTAGGAAGATCGTAAGCCGCGCTCTCAAGTCCTTGGCCGAAATCCACCTCCAGCCACACGGAGTGATTTTGAACGGTGTTCCTAGCGGTGCGGCCTCCTACTACTCCTACTATTATTCGGGCCGGTATTACGGCCACTACGGAACCAAGGGGGTCTACGGAAGTTAGGAAGGGATCGGATTGAATGTGGGAATCCGTCGCCAAGAGTGGCGATAGAAAGCCTGTCGAGGAGAGTCCGCAGGGCACCCCCGGCTTCCGGTAAGAAGCAGGTGTCCTTGATGGAAGTGATCCCTGCTGCTCGATCCGTCCGTTCTTTTTTCGCTTTGCGCGTTCCTCCTTTCGATGTTCACTTTTCCGATGCGCATCCTAGTCACTGGAGGAGCTGGATTCCTCGGTTCCCATCTTTGCGACCGCCTCATCGGGCAGGGTCACGACGTCATCTGCCTCGACAACTTTTTCACTGGGCGCAAGGCCAACATCCAGCATCTGGTGGGTAATCCCCGCTTTGAGCTTGTCCGCCACGACATTATCGACCCCTTCAAGTTCGAGGTCGACCGGATCTACAACCTTGCCTGCCCTGCCTCGCCCCCCCATTACCAGTACAATCCGATCAAGACGATGAAGACCTCCGTGGTCGGGGCGATCAACTGCCTTGGTCTTGCCAAGCGGGTGAGGGCACGTGTCTTTCAAGCCTCCACCTCGGAGGTCTACGGCGATCCCGTCGTGCATCCCCAGCAGGAGTCCTACTGGGGCAATGTCAACCCGATCGGCCTGCGCTCCTGCTACGACGAGGGAAAGCGCTGCGCGGAGACCCTCTTCTTCGACTATCACCGCGAAAACGGCGTCGATATTCGCGTGATCCGAATCTTTAATACCTACGGCCCACGCATGCTGGCCGACGACGGTCGCGTTGTGTCCAATTTTATCGTGCAGGCGCTTCAGGGGAACGACCTGACGGTCTACGGCGACGGATCGCAGACACGCTCCTTTTGCTATGTCGATGATCTCGTCGAGGGATTTCTTCGCTTCATGGAGCAGGAGAAATGTGTCGGTCCCATGAACCTCGGCAACCCCGGTGAGTTCACCATGCTACAGTTGGCGGAACTCGTGCTCAAGAAGGTGGGCGGCCGATCGAAGATCACGCACAAGCCGCTTCCCTCGGACGATCCTAAGCAGCGCCGCCCCGACATTACCCTGGCCAAGGAAACGCTCGGCTGGGAACCCAAGGTGCCGCTTGAGGAGGGCCTTGAGAAAACCATCTCCTACTTCCGCGAAGCCCTTGCCCAGTAAGACGCTACGCGGAATTGATTGCAGGACTTTTTAGCTTTTTAACAATCCAACGTTTTAACCTTTCCCTTTTTTATGAGCACATCCATCTGCTGCCTCGGTGCCGGTTATGTCGGCGGTCCCACCATGGCCATGATCGCGGCAAAGTGCCCCGATATATGCGTCACTGTCTGCGATCCCAATGAAAAGCGTATCGCCGCCTGGAACTCCGACACGCTCCCCATTTACGAGCCGGGTCTCCAGGAGATTGTGGAGTCAGCGCGCGGCCGCAATCTCTTCTTCTCCGCCGATGTCCGCAAGGCGATCCGAGAGTCGGATATCATCTTCGTGAGCGTCGGCACCCCGACCAAGACCTACGGAATCGGAGCCGGACGTGCCGCGGATCTCAAGTACATCGAGGCGGCCGCCCGGATGATCGCCGAGGAGGCGCAGGGGCCCAAAATCATCGTCGAGAAGAGCACGATTCCCGTGAAAACCGCCGAAGCGATGATGACCATTCTCCGCTCCAACTCGAAGAAAGGCACCTTCCAGGTCCTTTCCAATCCCGAGTTCCTCGCGGAGGGAACAGCCATTGAGGATCTGAACAACCCCGACCGTGTCCTCATCGGCGGCGAGCAGACACCCGAGGGACTCGCCGCGATCGAGAAAATTGTCTCCATCTACGCCCGCTGGATCCCCCGTGAGAAGATCTTGACCACCAATCTCTGGTCCTCCGAGCTCTCGAAGCTCGTGGCCAACGCCTTCCTTGCCCAGCGCATTTCCTCGATCAACTCGATTTCCGCGCTCTGCGAGGCGACCGGCGCCGATGTGGACGAGGTGGCCCGCGCGATCGGCAAGGACTCGCGCATTGGTCCGAAGTTCCTGAAGGCCTCCGTCGGCTACGGCGGTTCCTGCTTCCAGAAGGACATCCTCAACCTCACCTACCTCTGCCAGCACTTCGGCCTGCCCGAGGTCGCCGCCTATTGGGAGAGCGTCGTGAAGATCAATGACTGGCAGAAGTCACGCTTCAGCACCCGCATCGTGAAGGACCTCTTCAACACGGTGAACGGGAAGCATATCGGCATCCTTGGTTTCGCCTTCAAGAAGGACACCAACGACACCCGTGAGACGGCGGCCATCGCCGTCTGCCGTGACCTCCTCGCCGAGGGGGCCAAGGTGTATGTGTACGATCCCCAGGTGGGCGAGGAGCAGGTCCGATCTGATGTCCTTGGGACAGGAACCAATCCCAACCTGATCATAGTCAAGACCGCCGACGAAGCATGTCAAGGAGCCCATGCAATCGCCGTGCTCACCGAGTGGGACGAATTCAAGGATCTTGATTTCCAGAAGATCTATGACGGGATGCTCAAACCGGCTTTCCTCTTCGACGGCCGTAACATCCTCCCTCATGCCAAGCTGCGCGAGATCGGCTTCCGGCTCTTCGCCATTGGAAAGACGTTCTGAAGTTTCCTTTTGCTCAGCCTCTCCGGCCCTTCCTGTGGCCGGGGGGTTGTCACGGAAGGGTCGCGGCGCTTAGGATAAGCTTCGATGGCTGCACAGTTCCGCGATTATTACGAGACCCTGGGAGTTTCCAAATCCGCATCCTCGGATGAGATCAAGAGCTCCTTCAGGAAACTTGCCCGCAAGCATCATCCTGATCTTGCCAAGGACAAGAAGGCCGCCGAGGAAAAATTCAAGGAGATCAACGAGGCCTATGAGGTCCTGAGCGATCCCGAAAAGCGGAAAAAATACGACGAATACGGCGTTAACTGGCAGCATGCCGGAAATGGCTTCGGGGGTGCCGCGGCCGGTGGTGGAACGGCCGGTGGCTACGGAGGAGAGTCCCCGTTCGGTGGCGGAAGCGAGTTTCATTTCGGGGGGACCGGCTACAGTGATTTTTTCGAGCAGTTTTTCGGCACCCGCCGTGGCAGGGGCTATGGCGGAGGGGCGGATTTTGAGGAAACGCCGCAGCGAGGTCGCGACGTGGAGGCTGATATCCTGGTCACCCTCGACGAGGTTCTCAACGGCGCCACCCGCCAGATCTCCTTCCGCAAGGGAAACTCTCCTGATGTCCAGACCTACACGGTCAAGATTCCCAAGGGCGTGCGCGAGGGACAGAGGATCCGCCTAGCGGGCCAGGGAGGATCGGGCGGTGCGCGCGGCGAAGCCGGTGATCTGTATCTCCGGGTCAAGCTCCAGCAGCATCCCGATTACCACTTCGAAGGATCCGATATCTACCACGAGGCCGATGTGCCCGCATGGCAGGCTGTGCTCGGAGGGGAACTGACAATTTCCACCCCGGACGGTCGAGCCAAAATCAAGCTCCCGGCGGGCACGCAGAACGGCCGCAAGTTCCGGATTTCAGGACGCGGCCTTCCAGAAAAAGGAGGAACCCGGGGAGACTTCTATGCGGTCGTGGAGATCTCCATTCCCGAGTCGGTCACCCCGGAGCAGAAAGAACT